>Ga0210400_10004056_pt1 | contig 12780 bp, 10 predicted proteins | sample IncBWH26MmetaG_FD_155456 | JGI IMG/M metagenome (GOLD analysis project Ga0210400, IMG submission 155456) | Forest soil microbial communities from Barre Woods Harvard Forest LTER site, Petersham, Massachusetts, United States - Inc-BW-H-26-M | ecosystem: Environmental > Terrestrial > Soil >...
TCACTCGCCAGGTGTCCTGCGCATACAGGTCAAGATTCAGGAAGTTGAATGGCTCGTTAGTGGCCAACGGAAAAGTCTTCGTTGCCGTTGAGGCCACACCAAAGATGAATTGAGGCAGCGTATTGTATGTGACTGTAGGCACCGTACCCTGGCCAAAGTCGAAGTCATTGGGCGAAAAATTCTGGTGTTCGTCCCAAATCTCAGTTCGTGCGCGCCGTGGCTCCAGGCAAGGTTGTCATTGATAAAAAACCGCGTGGCTCGCCTTCCCTGAATCCAGTTGTTGTCCAGCCCGCCGATGGTGGTAAACGGCGCATTTGCCCCGCTTCCCTGCAGCACAATGGGAAACGCCGAGAGCGTCTTCTGGAAGTCTTTGGGGCCGAAGAGACTCTCATACCACGAAAAAGCCGGATTGAAATAGTTCACCACGTTCTGGGAGAAGACGTGCGCATAACCGGCGGCAAACGAGTACAGAGGCTGCGGGGAAACCGAGTCAAATAAGGGATTAATAGGGTCCGTATAAGCAGCTTGCACGCCAGCGTCGGTCTGAAAACGAAACCAGGCGGTGTCATTCTCATTGATGTTGTAGTCGACGCGCACTGTCTGCACCTGTTCGTGGTCGTTGCTGGACTGTGAGACGCCTCTCCGGTTCGCGCAACCATTTCCGTTCGGCGGATTGCCCGATGCCGGACTGCCGTCTGAGCTCAAGGGACAACCCAGCACCGCCAGGGGTGCTCCGCTGGTGTTCCCGTACAAAGAAAACATCTTCTGGTAGAACGGCGCTACTTGCGGGGCTGGCGCATATGTCGCTCCATTCACCGAGTCGGTCCCGCCCAGAGGGAGTTGCTGCAGAACGTACCGCTGAAATGCGGGGCTGGGGACCGTCACGTTGGCAAAAATTGGCAGAGCAATCCGTACCCATTCGCTGTCGAAGAAAAAGAACAGCTTATCGTGAATGATCGGTCCTCCCAAACTGCCTCCGAAGTGATGCACGTTGGATCGTGGCTTATGATTGCCTGGCGTTGCGTTCGTGAAATAGTTTGCCGCGTTCAGAACAGAGCCATTCCATAGTTCGTAGAGGTTCCCGTGAAACTGATTGGCGCCGGACTTGGTGACATAGTTGATCTGCGATGCTCCATATCGGCCCTGGTCCACGGAATACGAAAGAGTGTTGACGGTAACTTCCGCGATCGAATTCAGTCCCAGCACCAGGTTTGTCGAAAGGCCGCTGTTGAGATTGGTGAGCGGATCGTTTGTTTCCAGACCATCAACGATATAGCCATTCGATAACGCCGGAAGACCGTTAAATTCCACGTTCCCGAAACCATTGGTCCCTCCAACAAAGTCGTTGCTGCTGCCCGCCGTATTAATGAGGGCCCCGGGCGCAAACTGTAAAGGATAGGTCAGGTCACCTCCAGGATTCGGCAGGTTCTCCAAGGCGGACGCACTCAAAGTCGTCGAGGTGTTGGCGTTTCCAGTATTGATGGTTAGAGCTTCTCCATTTACCTCTACAGTCTCTCTGGATTGGGCCACCTTGAGCGAGAAATTAACGGTCTGCTTCTGCCCTAATCCGGCAAAAATATTGTCCTGCTGCGGAGCGAACCCTGGCGCTTCCGCCCTCACCATGTAGCTGCCTGGCTTTAGCTGTGGGAAATTAAACCGGCCGGCGCCATCGGTCTTGGCGGTGCGTCTCAGGCCGTTCTCACCGTTGGTAATCGTCACCGCTGCTCCCGGTACCAGGGCCCCGGAACCATCTCTGACCTCGCCAACTATGGCGCTGGTCGTCTCGCCTTGAGCGAATGCTTCAGCAGGAACCAGGAATGGCGCGACCGTCGCGAGCGTAAGACCGAAGACAAGACCCAGAGTCGCGAAACGTAAGGTCACGGTATTCCCTCCTGAATAATTCACGGCGAAGAACCGCCAGGGGTGATTCTTGTGGAAATCTCAATATACTGTATTTATTAACCATGGTAAACATTTTATGAAAAATATCGTTTACCACGATAAATCTCGCTGTAGCGTCCGCGCCCGAGCTGAATCTCGCGATTTCCAAAGCGCCGCCGCGCCCCAAAAAAAGAAGAGACTCCTACCATCCTGGTTTTGCGCATTGTGTTGCTTACGCCGGGACCACCGCAATTCCCTTCTTTTCCGTGTCCGTTAGGCTTGATGCGGTGATCTCTGTGTGGACGTCAGCCTTCGCCGTTGTAGGACTTCAGGGTCTTCCTGGTTGGGAAATGGTAAGTTTGTAGCTTGGGTTAGTATTTGATCTTTCGTAACTCTGGCAGCAGTTTTAAGGTCCTGATAGATAGCTGAACGAGAGATAGTCCATTTTTTGGACAATAGGTTCCATCTAAACACTCATTACTAAGATCGATCGGGCAAAGCTCAATGATATTAAGGATATTTTAGATATTATTTCGATGCTCCGCTTGGTACATCTTATTTATTTTAAGTTAGATTTGAATTTACCTAGTTTTGAAGTTTGGGAAAATCCAAAGTAAGATTTTTTTAGCTGAGTAAATACTTAGCTTTGTTCGGCTTTCAGAAAAAAGTTCAAAGGTCTTACGTAACTGCTATGCTTGCATGTAAAGATGTACTATCTGCCGCCGGTTAGTACCGGAGTTTGCATTTCGGATTCGAATTTCAGCCGAAGATAGTGTGCTCGCCCTGAATCATTTTTTCGGGTTGACGGTTTTTAGCCTTGGCATCGACATAGCCTAATTAACAGCAAAGGATGGCACACGCACATAAATCTGGTAGCTGGAAAGGCTTGTTCTTATCTTTTTGTGGTGCGGTATACCCATACAGAATGTTTGCGATTGTAGGGCCTGAGTGACAAAGCATGGCTAAGAGAAGAATACTGATTATCGATGACCAGCCTGTCGTTCGTGGGGCTTTGCGGAACTATTTCGAAAGACGAGGATATGAAGTCGCTGAAGCGGCATCCGGAGATGAGGCCCTGGTCCAGTTCCACAAAATGCGATCGGACGCCTTGGCCGTGGATTGCCATCTTCCGGATTCGAACAGCCATAAGCTCTTGGGCGAGATCCAATCGGTCCTGCCTGATGTCCCGGTAATTATGGTAGTGTCCTATGCAAGTATTGCAAAAGCCGCCCAGTCGATGGACGGTAGCACGTCACCTGGCGTGACCGATGTGGATTTGCCACTTGCAGAGATCGAGAAGCGACATATCCAAGCTGTGCTGCGCCACAGCCGCGGCAACATCGAAAAATCCGCAAAGGTTCTTGGCATTTCCCGCAGCTCTCTTTACGAAAGAGTCAAGAGATACGAGATACAGTACCCTCGATAATGTGGAGTTCCAACAAAAATCCCCACCTGCCGCGGAGACACTAAGAAAAATACAAACAAAGACAATATCAAGACCTCACCGCAGAGACCGCAAAGCAGCCTAGCCGCAGCCAAAAGCAAAACAAATGTTAACCACACATTCGCTCCGCTCTCTCAAAACTCGACACATTCGAGGGCAATACAGCCCCAACCAAAACCCTTAACCACACATTCGCTGCCGCTCAGTGCAGGCTCCGGACACAAAGGAACACAGAGGAAGGCAAAAGGAAAACCTCAACGCAGAGGGCGCAGAGCAAGACGGAGGGCGCAGAGGAATCCACGAAATAAGGGCGGGGGCAAAAAGCGGCATGAAAAATCTGGGACAAAAAATACGAATTTGAAGCACATTTCAGTACAAAGGCAAGATCAAAACCTCACCTCAGAAACCACAGCGCAGCATGGCTGCAACCAAAGGAAGGTCAAAACCCAGAGTAACCTTTGGGATTTCTCCGCCGGCTCCGTGGTGAAACTGGTACTTTGTTTTTCTCCGTGTTGTCTCCGTGCCTTCGTGTTGGAGCCTGCCCTAGGGCGTAGCGAGGGGTGGTGGGTTTGTTTTTGGTTGTGGCTTGCCTTCGATGTCTCTCAGTCTCAGCGGTGAGTGTGGGTTGATGGTGCCGCGACTCAAACGGCCCAGTGCCACAGGCACAACACAGAGGAGCCCCGCGCGTAGTGGCGGAAAAAACAGACGTACATCCAAGTCGTCGTAGGCGACAACAGAGATCATTCCAAGAATGAAACGATTCGCCGATTCATCTCACTCTATTTGTTGGCGCTCCACTCCATGTCTGGTTTAGCTCGAGCGGGGCGGGATCATTCCCTGACTACCGGGAAATTCTAAAGTTAACTCTTTTATTTTCAAACTATTACGAGGAGCCTTATTTTTTCTTGACAAATATTACAAATTGAAATATAAATATTGCGGATCGTAATAATGACTTTAGGCGAAAAATTACGTTACTTGCGACTGGTGGAAGGCAATCTGCGCGGCCAGAACCGCGAGATGACGCAGCTCGAAGTTGTGCGCGCCGTCCGCAAAGAGTTAGGGCTGAAGATCAGCCAGTCGTACCTTTCGCAGATTGAAAACGGTTCGCGTCCGCACCTCACCAACACGACCCGGCTGCTGCTGTCAAAGTTCTTCAAGGTGCATCCGGGGTATTTGGTGGATGATCCGGAAGGGTTCCACACCGAGTTGCTTTCGGATGTGGACGCCCTGGAAGACAAGATGGACTTGTGGCTGGTCCAGGGCGCCGAACGCTTCCGCAACGATCCCAAGGTGAGCCGGGCCCTGCTGAACCTGGCCAAGCACGATGACTCCAGGCGCTGCCTGGTGCTGCTGGATGCAATTCTGGATACGCCCGAACTGGCGGAGAGGCTGTTGCAAGTGCTGCGTCCTCAGTTGGACAAAAGCACCAATGGCGACAGCCTAAGTGAGGCTTAGATGAACTGGGAATTGTTTTACTTGATCTGTTTCGTCGTGGGCTTTGCCTTCAGTGTGATCTCGTTCCTCAGCGGCACGCTGCATTCGCATGTGCATCTGCCCAAGCATTTGCATTTCGGTGGAGCCGGCCACGGGGCCGCCCACGGAACTGGGCATTCCCACGGCGCGCGAGGCGGAGTTAAGGGCGCGCAGTTTTCATTCTTTAACCCCATGACAATGGCCGCCTTTCTTACCTGGTTTGGCGGGGCTGGTTACCTTCTGGTCCACCTGCGCCATATCTGGATTTACGCCGGGCTGGCACTGGCCTCAATGGCGGGATTGATAGCGGCTGCCATTGTGTTCTGGTTTGTGGCCAAGGTGCTGATGGCCAACGAACGGGAGCTTGATCCGCTTGATTACGACATGATCGGAGTTCTCGGCTATGTAAGCAGCACCATTCGAAGGGGTGGGACGGGCGAGATGATCTTTGCGCAGGAAGGCGTGCGCAAACCGTGTGCCGCACGCAGTGAAAACGGTGATCCTCTGGCTAAGGGTGAGGAGGTTGTGGTCACACGATACGAACGCGGCGTTGCTTACGTTCGCCGCTGGGACGAACTGGCCGGCTCAGCCGGTGTTTCACCAAAACAGGAAATCAGGAATCAGTAACCCAGGAGGGGTTTTATGGACGGAACAGCAACTATTTGGATCATTGTTGGATTGGGCTTGGTGGCAATCATGTGCTTGTTTGCCATGATTGCCCGGCTCTTCCGCAAGGCAGGACCCCATGAAGCGCTGGTGGTCTATGGCTTTCGTAAAACGCGTGTAGTGATCGGGGCAGGCACAGTCATTTTTCCCATGATTGAAAGTTTCAAGCTGCTATCTCTGGAGTTGATGTCATTTGATGTCGCACCGCAGCAGGACCTGTATACAAACCAGGGCGTCGCGGTAACCGTGGAAGCGGTGGCCCAGATCAAAGTGAAGTCCGATCCGGTTTCCATTCGGACGGCCGCCGAGCAGTTCCTCACTAAGACCCCGGCTGCCCGCGAAGGGCTCATCCGCCTGGTGATGGAAGGGCATCTGCGAGGCATCATCGGCCAGCTCACCGTAGAGCAGATTGTGAAAGAACCGGAGATGGTGGCCGACCGCATGAGGTCTACGTGCGCCGAGGACATGAGCAAGATGGGGCTGGAGGTGATCTCGTTCACCATTAAAGAAGTCCGCGATAAGAACGACTATATCTCCAATATGGGACGGCCTGACGTTGCCCGCATCAAGCGTGATGCTGACGTGGCTTCCGCCGAAGCCGATCGTGACACCACCATTAAGAAGGCGGAAGCGCAACGCGCTTCAGCCATTGCCCGGGCCCAGGCGGACCAGGAGCGTGTGCTGGCGGAGACGCTTTCCCTGGCCAAGCAATCGGAGGCGCAGCGCGACCTGGAAATCAAGAAGGCCCAATATCTTGAGACGATCAAACGCCAGCAGGCCCAGGCAGACAAGGCCTACGAACTGCAGCAGAACATCACACAGCAACAGGTGGTGGCCGAGCAGGTCAAGATCCAGCAGGTCGAGAAAGAGCAGCAAATCAAGGTGCAGGAAGCCGAAATCACGCGCCATGAGAAAGAGCTGATTGCCACCGTGCTTAAGCAGGCCGAGATTGAGAGACAGCGCGTGATGAATATAGCTGAGGGAGAGAAGGGGCGGCTGATCGCACAAGCCGAAGGCCAGGCCTCCGCTATCAGGGCGCAGGGTGAAGCGGAAGCTGACATCATCTTCAAGAAGGGTGACGCTGAAGCCAGGGCCATGAACCTCAAGGCAGATGCGTACAAGCAATGGAACCAGGCGGCAGTAGTGGACAAGCTTATTACCGGACTGCCGGAGGTAGTAAAAGCCATGGCGTCGCCGCTGGCGAACGTGGACAAGATCACCATTGTCTCCACCGGCAATGGCAATTCCACAGGCGTGAGCAAGATCACCGGCGACATGACCCAGATTGCCGCCCAGGTGCCTGCTCTGTTCGAAGCCCTCTCCGGCATGTCCATGTCCGATTTGATCTCCAAGGTGCGATTGATTGGAGATAACAGCCCCAAGCCGGATTCCGATGGCGGCGACTCTGGCGCAGCCAAGGCCAAAGGCGCGGGAAAGTAAGTATCGCAGCACGCCCGGTGAGGCAAGTCGCCTCACCGGGCGATCGAGGAAACAATGAAGGGCAAAATCTCTGTCGCAGGTTTGTTGTTAGGGCTGTTCGCGGGTCTGGTGGTTGGATTGGTTCTAAGCCACTTTATCGGATGGTTCCTGTTCGGACTGGCCCTAGTCGTGGTGATCGCTGTGGCCCGGATGCAGCGAGGCAGGAAAATCAGAAAGCTAGCCAAGGCCTGAACGAATCAAGGGCTGAGGATTTGGAGGATGTATGGCATTGCTGGAAAGAGTTTCAACGCTCATTCGCGCAAATTTGAATGACCTGATTGATAAAGCGGAAAACCCGGAGAAGCTGATCAAGCAGGTCATTCTCGACATGGAAAACCAACTGCTTCAGGTGAAGACGCAGGTTGCTATCGCAATTGCCGACCAGCACCTGCTGGCCAAGAAGCAAAAAGAAAATGAAGAGAAAATCGGTGAATGGAACCGGAAAGCGGAGATGGCCGTGGGCAAGGACCAGGACGATCTGGCACGGGCCGCGATTGAGCGGTCTTTGCAATACAAGCAACTGAGAGACAGCTTTGTCCAGCAGGTGTCCGACCAGAAACTTCAGGTCGAGACCCTCAAGAACGCCCTGACCAAGCTGCAGCAGAAGCTCGAAGAGGCCCGCGCCAAGAGTGAATTGCTGATGGCCCAACATCGCCGCGCCCGCACGCTGACCAAGGCGGCCGATGCCCATTCCATGATCGGCGATCACGCTGCGGTGGCCACCTTTGACCGCATGAAGGAGAAAGTCATGCGCTCGGAAGCCATTGGCCAGGCCAAAACCGAACTTCTCGCCGAAAACGAGAAGCTGGACGACCGCTTTGCGCAACTCGAAAAAGAAGATGAGGTCAACCGCATTCTCGGCGAACTTAAAGCCCGCCGGCAAGCGTAAAGGGACTCAACTATTCCGGGCACGGAGAATCCCAAAATCCCGAGATAACTGCGCGGGGATTCTTCGCGGCTGGACCGAAAACTATTTTGGAGCGTGGTCCCTTGAGTGTGACCTAAAAGATAAGCTACGGGGGAAATTAACTGGATGCAGAGAGAAGATCAGTGTCATCCTGAGCGGCAGCGAAGGAACTGCTCCGCTGCACTTTAGGTGCACGAAAATACTCTCGCCTGATCTGCCGGTTGCCGGTTGATAACTTTGGGAACGTCGAGACGATGTCTCCGAGATTTCGGAAGAACGCCTTGGAATTGCATTTAAGTCCTAAGTATCGTCGGGTCCCTCTCTCCGCGCCTTTCAGATGTGTTGTGCTCGCTTCTTTGTGGCGCTGCGCTCGGGATGACATTGATCAATAGAATGCTTACCCCTCGCCATCAGCTTATTTGATCTTAACTCGCCACCGCGAGTTCGTTGCTCACAATGACAGACGCTCAGAGGCTCCATGCCAAAGGAGCGAAGTAGTCGGGCACGCCAGTGCCGCGCAGTTGGGAAATACTAGAGGTCCGGCAAGCCTGCTGTCTTGCGCATTACGGGAGATGGGCAAGCATCAGCCTTGGTCCGAACTTATTTGTAGCTCCTTCACTTGCACTGGCGTGCCGGGCCACTTGCTTCAAAGAGTCCACCCCAACGTACTACAACTTTTGGGCTCGCGCGTGTTTATTTTCAGGACGTGTATCCTGATACTCGATGCGACCGCGGGCCAAAACCAATATGAGGATTGCTCTATTTGTCACCCTGTTGTTATGCACAATTTCCCCCTCCGCTCAATCGAGCCTTTCCCAGGACGAACTACGTCTCCTCACCTTGCTGAACCAGGAGCGTGAAAAGGCGGGACTGCCAAAGCTGCAATGGGACACGCACTTGGCGCAATCTGCAAGCACCCATACCAGGAAAATGGTGGAACACCAGGACCTCTCCCACCAATTCAGCGGTGAGCCGCCGCTGGGCCAGCGGATCGGGGCCACTGGTCTGCGTTTCAACGCTGCGGCCGAGAATGTTGCGATTGCTCCCACGATTGACGAGATCCACAAGGGTCTGATGAATTCGCCGCCGCACCGGGCCAACATCCTGAGCCCGAAGTACAATTCAGTGGGTTTTGGAATCGCGCTGAGCCAGGGCGAGTTGTATATTACCCAGAACTTTGCCAACGTTGTTCCGAACTATTCAGAAGCTGGATTTCGCGATGCCGTGATCGCTGCCGTCAATAATGAGAGACGTGCACATCATCTTCCGAAGATTGAGGCGCAGCCTGATTCGCGCCTCGATAGGGCCGCCTGTACCGCCAACGTGGATCCGAACGATCTGATTCATGATCTGCCTGGGGCAACTGCCCTGGTGGTCTTTACCGCCTCTGACCCGGAAAAACTCCCTGCCAGCATGAAGAAGGCTGCCGATGACCCCTCTTACCAGCGCATGAACATAGGCGCATGCTTCAAACCCGGACCTTCGCATGGTTTCGGCAGCTTCTATGTAGTGACGGCTTTTTATCCGGCGACGTGAAGAAAACTAGAAACGAACAAAACTCGCACTCGCAGTTCATCAACTACAGTGCCGCAAAGCTGCAACCAAAAAACAAAACCAAAGCAACCACAGAGGCCACGAAGGGAGCACGAAGGAAAGCAAGGAAAACCCTCGTAAGAAAGCGGAGTTTACGAATAATAGTAGAAAGGACACGGAGTCACACAATGATTGAAATCGCCGAGATCTCCTTCGTGTCCTTTGTGGTTAAAGCATTTCTAGAGTTGGTGTAGTCCAATTTGTCTCAGTGCATGGCCAGCCTTATTTACGCCAGGGCTGAAGCCCTTTGCATTTGCGGTTCTCAACACGGCCCTAAAGGGCCGTTCTTCCACCGGTGTTTGGGCTACAGTAACTATAAAACCGCTCAGCTGGTCTATAACAGTTGTGAAAATGCTTTACCCGCCAGCCTCTTCCTGAAGCGCGGTTATCAACTCATCGTCCACGTCCCAGTTCTTGAGAATAGTTATGGAAACACGAGAGCTGAAGCCGGCACGCATCAGGGCGCGAAAGACCCTTGCAGCTTCCTTGTTATTGGATGGTTTCGTTAATCGCTTACGGCGGAGAAAGCCTCGCGCCAATTCCTGCTCGTCCACACCGGAGTAGGTTTCGGTTACGGCTTTTTCGATCACGTCCGCATGGACGCCCTTGATCTTCAGATCGGTAACGACCCGTCGCTGGCCGAATTTTTCGTTGTCTCGCCGAAAGGAAGCGTACGTAGCGGCATAGTTGGCGTCGTTCAGGTACTTCTGCTCTTTCAGCCGGGCGATCACGCATTCCACCAGTAGAGCGCCCAATTCGTCTTTGGGCACGCGGTTGCGCATCAGGCGCTTCAGCTCCGCCACACTGCGCATTCTGCGGCCCAGTGCGCCAACCGCATATTCGTAGAGCGAGTTCTCGTCAGTGATCTGTTTTCTTTGAAACGCCATCGGAAGAATTGGTAATTGGGTAATTTCGTAATTGGGTAATTTGAAGATAACTCTTAACGGCAAATCTTTTCAATTAACCACTTACGAAATTACCCACTTACCCAATTTTCCTGATTCATCAGAACTTACTAAAGCCCGCCTGCTCCATCTGCTCGCGCGCAGCATCGCCAATGGATGCAATGCCCTGGATCTTGAGCTTAAAGTCGTCAGGATTGCTGGCGTTTTCAAGGGCAGTTTCGTAGGTAACCAGGCCTTGGGAATAGAGATCGTAGAGCGATTGGTCGAAGGTCTGCATTCCGTACTGTGAAGTGCCGGTTGCAATGGCCTCGCGAATCAGCCGGGTTTTTTCCGGCGTCATGAGGCATTCGCGGACAAACGCGGTGGAAATCAGGACTTCCACGGCCGGCACACGGCCGGCGCCATCGGCGCGCTTTACCAGGCGCTGGCTGATCACGGAACGTAGGGTGGCGGCCAGCTGCATGCGAATCTGCTTCTGCTCTGGCGGGGGGAAGACGGAGATAATGCGGTTGATGGTCTCCACGGCGTCCAAAGTATGCAGTGTAGAGAAAACCAGGTGGCCGGTTTCTGCAGCGTGGAGCGCGGTGGAGATGGTTTCCAGGTCGCGCATTTCGCCCACCAGGATCACGTCCGGGTCTTGCCGCAGGCTGGCGCGCAGCGCAGAGGCAAAAGAGGGCGTATCCACCTCAACCTCGCGCTGGTTCACAAAGCCCTTTTTATCGCGATGCAAAAATTCAATGGGGTCTTCAATGGTGATGATATGTTCCGGGCGGCTGGAGTTGATGCGGTCCAGCATGGCAGCCAGGGTGGTCGACTTACCGGATCCTGTCACGCCCGTTACCAGAACCATGCCGCGCGCTTCTTCGCAGATATGCTCGATCACTTTGGGCAGATAGAGTTCTTCCAGTGCCCGAATCTTGGTGGGAATCACGCGCAGCACCAGGCCAACGTTGCCGCGCTGCTGAAAGACGTTGACGCGGAAGCGGCCTAGCCCCGCGACGCCATAGGCCATATCCAATTCGGCCGTCTCTTTGAATTTCTGCTTCTGCCGGTTGGACATCATACTGAACGCCATATTCAGCATGTCCTCGGCGGAGATGCGGGGTTGATCGGTCAGCGGAACCAGTTCGCCATCCACCCGCACGTGGGGGTAGTTACCCACTTTCAGGTGCAGGTCAGAGGACTTGCGCTCCATCGCTATTCGAAGCAGATCGTCAATATGCATGTTGAACTCTTTGCGGACTGGCCCGAGTACCAAATTCTCAAATCACGTTCTCACCAAAATCCTCAGCGCGTGCATGTGAGCAACGTTCCAAACGAAAACAAGATTCCCGTGATTGGCGGCATAATGGCCCTGGTACCTGTCTGCTGAACGTACCATGGAGCCGCAGGGAAGGCAATCAGGTGTGGTGCCGACATACCTTTTCTGTAAATAGCTTACTTCCATTGCCTTTGACCGCTTGGGTAGATCTTCGCGGCCGCGAGGGGTCGGGTTCGGTTGCGGCACGCCTTTGCTGCTCAATTCATTCTAAGGTCAATTGCGGGCAGCTTACAATGTTACTGATGGCACAAAGTGACCACTGGCCGAGGGTTGTGATTGTTGGCGGGGGCTTTGCGGGCATCAATGCCGCCAAGGCCCTGGCGAACGCCCCGGTCAAGATCACCCTGATTGATCGCAAGAACCACCACACCTTTCAACCGCTCCTGTACCAGGTGGCTCTGGCGGCGCTTTCCCCGGCGGAAATTGCCTCTCCCATTCGAACCGTGCTCAAACGCGCCAGGAACGTGGAGGTGCTGCTGGGAGAGGTGACCGGCTTTGACATGGAAAACCGGCTGGTCAAGGCCGACGACCTGGATCTGACTTACGACTATCTCATCGTGGCTGCGGGCGCGACCCATGCCTATTTCGGTCATCCCGAATGGGAGAGGATCGCTCCCGGCCTTAAGACCCTTGAAGATGCTATCGAAATTCGCCGTCGTGTCCTGCTGGCCTTCGAGATCGCGGAGCGGGACTCGATCGCCCGCAAGAAGCGGAGAGAGCTGAACTTTGTCGTGATTGGCGCAGGGCCCACCGGAGTCGAACTGGCAGGGGCCATCGCCGACATCTCGCGGCGATATATGGAGCATGATTTTCGCGCCATCGATCCACGGCAGGCGCGGATCATCCTGCTGGAAGGCAGTCCGAGGGTCTTACCCACATTCCCCGAGGACCTTTCAGCCAGCGCCGAAAAACAACTCACCGATCTGGGCGTGGAGGTCCGGACCCAAACCATGGTGACCAATGTTGAACCAGGCATCGTGTGGGTTGGCACGGAAAAGGTTCCAGCGTCGGTGATTCTTTGGGGCGCAGGAGTAGCAGCCTCGCCTCTGGGGAAGATGCTGGGCGCAGAGATCGATAGGGCCGGGCGGGTCCTGACCGCTCCTGATCT
>Ga0210400_10004057_pt1 | contig 12780 bp, 5 predicted proteins | sample IncBWH26MmetaG_FD_155456 | JGI IMG/M metagenome (GOLD analysis project Ga0210400, IMG submission 155456) | Forest soil microbial communities from Barre Woods Harvard Forest LTER site, Petersham, Massachusetts, United States - Inc-BW-H-26-M | ecosystem: Environmental > Terrestrial > Soil >...
GGAAAGTCCACCGCACCTGCGACCACGATCGGCAGCAAAAGTGCTGCGGCTGCGAAAATCCGTCTGTTAATCATCAGGTTTCCTTTGAGAGATCGTTTGACGAATTGTACCTTTCAACGCCACCGGCCCACTCCTCCGAGACGAGGTATGGGTACTGGCAGCGAAAAAAGAGTGACTACGACACCGTTAAGGCGGCCCGTCTATAGGGGAGAGGTTTTGACGTTCCGGTCTGGATTCGCTCTTTGCCTTTCGCGTCCATCGAAGCCATGCTGTGCAGCAGGGCAAGATTCTAGCACACCTTCCTTCAGTGCCTGCCGCTTATTGTTGCAAAATCTCCATAGTGATCATTGACCGGGACGTGCCCACGGAGACCGCTCTGGCAGCCACGCGGGCCAGAAGTCGGCTTCGAGGAAATCGCTGTTGATCTTCTCCAAGCCCGTTTCTGGATGGTGCGCGTAGGCACAACCTAATCCAGAATCGACGGCACGCGTTGTCTTAGAACTCTAAGTCGGCAATCAACTTCAAGAGTCGAAGAAGGCTTGTGCGTTCTTCCGGAGTCATTTCGTTTCGCAGTTTATCGTCAGCGGCGATCCTCACTTTGATCAGGCGTTCCCTGTATCGGTGGCCTTTCGGCGTCAAGGTAACGTGAATTGCTCTGCCCGATTTTGCTTTTCTCTCCGACACAAGCCCTTCCTGAACCATCGACTTGATGGCTCGGTGCACGACAGTCCGATCGAAACCAAGAAGTGTGGCGATTTGATTCTGATTGAGCGCGGCACCGCCCCGAAGCGTGGATAGGATGAAGCCACGAGTCGCAGAACACCGAGTTTTTCGCTCCAGTCTTTTCCCCACGGAAAAATAGGCTGCCGCAACATGGGCAAGTACTGAGTCCCGTAGGATGTCTGGAGGAATATCCTTCTTGGGAACATTCTGGTTTGAACCATCCTTATTTGAACCAGTGATCATAGTCCGGTCGATCATAGGACGGTCGATCATAGGACGGTTACCGTGGCCTCGAGCGGCCGCCGCCACTGGGGCGGTTCCGCATAAGCAGGGGATTTCTTTCCGATCGCAATCACCATCACAATTTCATGATACCGGGTTGACAGCCCGAGAAATCTGGAGAGCCTGCGGCCATCGAATCCTTCCATGGGGCACGTGTTGAGCCCCAGAGCTTCGGCGGCAATCATCAGATTCTCACAGGCCAACGACGTACTCTTCATCGCCCACTTTAACAAGTCCGTTCGAAACAGTGGTGGCATCCCCATCGTCTTCCACAAATTCAGCAGTCGAAAAATTGCCCACTTGACTGCGGCAAAAATGCCGAACGGTCCGGGCATGAACAGGACCCGGCCGACCTTCGCCGTGCGCTCGTAGTCTCGGATTTTGGCCTGACTGAAGCCGCTGCTGCGCATCCACTCCAACTGGGCTTGCGAGGTCGCTGCCAGTGACCCGACGTCGGCCACCGCAACCACCAGCGCCGACGCCGTTGCCGCAGGCATTTGTCCCATGCAGAGTTTCGCCGCGGTTGCCTTTCTCGGCGACGATTCCACCCAAAAGAAGCGGTAGGGTTGCGAATTGAAACTGGACGGAGCGTGGCGGGCTGCATCTAGGATTTGTTCACGCAGCACTTGCGGGATTTCGACCGGCTCAAAGGCCTTGACTGCTCGCCTATGGAAAAGCGCTTCCAGGATTTCGCTCATTGAGAACCTCCTATGTTGCTATTACAACATAGTAATGTTGTTGCCGCAACATCAAAATGAGTTCCCGCCGCCGGGTGCTTCCGTTGCCCGATCTCTGTCATTGCAGATTGGCGGCTGCAATTGCTTGCACATTGACAAGGCAAGAACCACCGAGCATAATCCTGCGCAAGCTTTGGGCACGCCTGCCCCCCTCCGTTGCCCGAGTCGTCAGTTTGGGAAGTTCTTGAATTGCAAGTAGCAACCGGATCCCCCCGGAACTAAGTTCGATTCTCGCGAAAACAATCTGGAGCATGCTATGAAGAACTTGAATTCACGGTTCGCCTTCCTGTTGGGGATCTTCCGATCCCGATGGTCGATCGCCTTGGCGTCGGCAACCCTGATGCTCGTCGCCCCTGCCGCGCTGGTCGCGCAGACGAGCGCATCGCTCGCTACCTCGCGCATCATCCAGCCCATCGACGAGAATGTCCGTGCCACCTTCAAGGGCAATGTCCGCCAGGACCTCGCTACCGTGCCAGACCTTGGTCCAGTGGAGGAGGGAAAGCCTCTGCACCTCTATCTGCTGCTGCAGCGGACCAGCGCGCAACAAGCCGACCTGGACAATCTGATTCAGCGCCAGCAGCAGGTGACCGCGCAGGAATATCACAAATGGCTGACTCCCCAGGAATTCGGAGCGCGTTTCGGCGCTTCGCCGGAAGACATTGCGAAGATCACCGCCTGGCTCGAGTCGCACGGGCTCACGGTTCGCAGCGTGCTGAACAATGCCAGCATGATCGACTTCGCCGCCACCGCCGGCCAGGTGCGCGATACCTTCCACACCGAACTGCATTACTTCAACATACGAGGCGGCAAATATCTTGCCAACGTGAAGGACCCCCAGATTCCCGCGGCGCTGGCACCGGTTGTGGCGGGGATCAAGGGACTCATCAAGATTCCTGCGCTAACCAACCACACCGAGGCCCGTCAAGCGGCATACGACAACGAAACCCATCGCTGGAGAATCAACAATCCCACCGCCGCTGATAAGGCTTCGCCCGCTTGGACCGACGGGGGTGGCAACTATTATGTGACCCCGCAGGATTTTTACACCATCTACCAGGTCAATCCGGTTTTCACGGGCGGAAACCTGGCAGCAACGGCAACCGTCGCCGTCATCGAAGAGAGCGACATCGAGTACGGTACCGTCAACTCCACCACGGGCGTGGCCACGGGTGGCGACGTGGCTACCTTCCGCACCCTGTTTGGCGTGCCCGGCAAGCTGAACATGCACGTCTTTCACGGCTCCGGGACCGTCACCTGCACCGCTCCCGGCATCGACCCGAATGGGATCGGCGAAGATGTCGAGGCTTCGCTGGACGCCGAGTGGATCAACACAACCGCTCCGTCGGCCAACCTGATCTTCATGTCCTGTGATCAGAGCCCCGACAACGGAATTTTCACCTCCATGGCCGCCCTGATCGACAACAGCCTCTCCGACGTGATGAGCCTGAGCTACGGCGAAAGCGAACTCTTTTACGGCTCATCGGATTACGCTGCGCAAGACACTCTCTATGCGCAGGCCGCCCTCCAAGGCCAGTCGATCTTCATATCGTCGGGCGATTCCGGCTCCGATAACGCCGACCAGAACACCAACGGCACGGCCACGTCTGGAATCAACGTGAGCGCTTTCGCAGCTCCTACTGTGACCGTTACCGGGGGCACCGACTTCTCGGATTATTACGATGCGTTTGAGGGAGGCCCGGCCCAGAGCACGTACTGGTCCGCTACGAATTCCGCGCACTACGGGGATGCCCTCAGTTACGTCCCTGAGACGGCATGGAACGAAAGTTGCGCAAGCAGCATCTACGCGAACTTTGCTGGCCCCTACACGGGAGCAGGCGAATGCGGCGCCATCGGCGCCGGCGCCGACGGTAGCGTGGTGGGCGGCTCGGGTGGCATCAGTACTCATTACACTGTGCCGGCCTGGCAGACAGGGATCTCGGGGTATTCGGGCTCTTTTCATGCGCAGCCTGACATTGCCGGATTCGCCGCGAGCGGATTTTGGGGCCACGCCCTGCTCTTTTGCGATTCGAACCCCGCAGATGGCGGGTCCATCGACTGCAGCTCCAGCTTTAGTTTCGGGCTAGCGGGAGGGACATCCTTCGTTGCCCCCTACATGGCGGGTGTCGCCGGCTTGCTGGTGGATGCCACTGGGTCGCGGCAGGGCCTGCTGAATCCGGCGCTCTACGCGTTGGGCAAAGCACAATACACGGCGACAGCCACGAAAACGGCGTGCTACTCCAACGGGCAAACCGCTAATATCGGTGTAACCACCGGCCTGCCCGCTGCGGCGTGCATCTTCAACGACGTCACTACCAGCAACAACGACGTACCCTGCGCAGCCAAGTCGACAAAGTGCTTCGTAAACACTGGCGATAGCTTCGGCATGTTGTCATTGACCGGCTCCGGTTCGCTGTCGGTGGCTTACCCCTCCAAAGCCGGATTTGACCAGGTCAGCGGCATCGGCACGGTGAACGTTAATAACCTGATCACCAAGTGGAACACGGCATTCACCAGCACAACCGGTCTCAAGGCCTCACCCACTTCCATCACCTCCGGCCAATCCACACAATTGACCGCGACGGTGACCGGTGGAACTCCGACAGGCTATGTCGACACACCTCCCGCGCTCACCGGCACCGCCAGCTTTGCAGCCGGAGCGACTGCGCTGGGAAAGTGCACATTGAGCGCCGGCACCTGCTCACTGTCCGTCGCGGGGTCGGCGCTCCAGTCGGGAGCCAATTCAGTAACCGCAACCTTCCTGGGCAGCGGGACGTATCCCAGTTCCACCTCCAGCATCGTGACTGTGACCGTGACTTCGGGCACGACCTTTGCGCTGAGCGTCTCGCTTGCTGGGACTGGCACGGGCTCGGTCAGCAGCAGCCCGGCCGGCATCGCCTGTCCGAGCACGTGCAGTGCGAACTTCACCAGCGGCACTGTCGTTAAACTCACCGAGACCCCAGCTGCAGGATCAACCTTCGCGGGCTGGAGCGGAGCTTGCTCGGGCACCGGCAGCTGCAGCGTAACCATGTCTGCCGCCGAGTCCGTTACCGCAACCTTCAACTTAAACAGTCCGGCGGTTACCCTGACCCCAACCAGTCTGAACTTTGGCGCGGTGGCCACCGGAGTGACCAGCCCAATAAAAACCGTGACGCTCAAGAACTCCGGCAAAGCCACGCTGACAATCACTTCGATCGCGATCACCGGAACCAACATCGGCGACTTCCCGGAAAGCACCACTTGCACCAGTTCACTGGCGGCGGGGGCCAGTTGCCTGATTAAGGTTCAGTTCAAGCCATCGGCCACGGGGGCGCGCAGTGCGTCGGTCAGCATCACCGACAATGCCGCGGGCAGCCCGCAGCAGGCGCCGCTGAGCGGAACCGGCACGACCGCCAAGCTTGCTCCTACACCGCTGGGCTTTGGAACGTTGGCGGTGGGCTTAACCAGTGCGGTTCATAAGGTGACGCTGACCAACCTCGGCACAACGCCGATCACGATCAGCAGCATCGCGGTCACCGGAACGGAAGCCGGAGATTTTCCGGAGACGGCGACGACCTGCGCGAGTTCTCTGGCGGCGGCAGCAAGTTGCACCGTGAGTCTGGAGTTTCAGCCGACGACGACGGGCGCTCGCAGCGCGAACCTGACGGTCACCGACAATGCCGCAGGCAGCCCGCAGCAGGTGCCGCTGAGCGGAACCGGCACCACCGCCGAACTCAGTCCCACGAGCGTAAGCTTTGGTTCGGAGACGGTGGGCACCACCAGCGCCGTCAAGACGGTGACGCTGAAGAACGTGGGCACGACGGCGATCACGATCACCAGCATCACGATCGCAGGCACCGACCCGGGCGACTTCGGGGAAACCCAAACCTGCGGGAGTTCGCTGGCGGCGAGCGCGAGCTGCACCATCAGCGTGACCTTCAAGCCGACCGTGACGGGCAATCGCAATGCGACGTTGAAGGTCACCGACAACGCCGCCGGCAGCCCGCAGCAAGTCGCCTTGTTGGGAACCGGCTCGTAGAAGGTGGCCGATTTCCGCTGGCGATCGTCGTCGCAAGATGTGCTATGGCAGGATTTCTGCTTGTGCCGCTGAACCGTGTGCGGAATCGGGGCTGATCCAAACTTTAACCTTAGCCGTTTCGGCAGCGAACTGGTTGTGATCGTTCCACATCGCGAACACTTCCGGCAGCAAGGTAAACTTCACTGTTTTTGTTTCGCCCGGAGCTATTGCCACCGTCTGGAATCCTTTGAGTGCGCGAACCGGTTGCGCAACGCTGGTGCCGTCGAGTTGAATGTAGAGTTGCACAACTTCTTCGCCGCTTCGCGACCCGGTATTCTTCACCTCGGCTTCGGCGGTCATGATCGCGGGCCCATCCGCCGCGGTGCTCAAGTTCTTGTTCAGAACTGCTGCACTCAAACGCTGCGTGCTGATCGTAGTTGTGCCGTAACCGAAAGTGGTGTACGAGCCACCATACCCGAAGGGAAATTGCGGAGTGTTCTGTTCATCCAGATATCGCGACACATATTTATTGACAATGTCGGTCGGGGGATGAGTGAGGTCGGCATTGCCGGGAGGTCGCCCGGTATCGAGTGAGTTGTAATAGAGCGGCTCCTGACCCACGCTGCGCGGCCAACTCACCACCAGTTTCCCGCTGGGATTCACATCGCCGAACAACGTGCGCACCAGCGCGGGTCCGCCGCTGATTCCGGGTAACCACGCCGCGATCACGGCGGGCACGTGTTCAAATGCCCAGGGCACGGTCAACGGCCGCCCGCTGAACAGAATCAACACCATTGGCTTGCCCGTTTTAACAATAGCTTCCAGCAATTCTTGCTGCCTGCCGGGAAGTCCGAGATGCGCGCGCGAGGCCGCTTCGCCACTCATGTCCGGGCTCTCCCCCAGGGCCAATACAACCAGATCGGCTTTTTGAGCGCCCGCCACCGCAGCCGCAATCTCCTCGTCGGTTCCGTCGAGAATGCCGGTTCCTTTGAAACGTGACACGTGGCCCTCTCCGACTCGTTGCGTCAGTGCCGCGGTGAACGAGATACGTGGCCCGGTTCCCGGCGGTGCGCCCCCAGGATAAGAAGAATCGGGATAAGATGAATCGTCGCCCAGCGGCCCGATGACGGCGATGTTCTTAATTTCGCGGGTCAGGGGCAGCAGCGGCGTTCCTGCTGGTCCATTCGCATTCTTAAGCAACACGAAAGAGCGTTCGGCGGCAGTCTGAGCCAGCGCAATACTGTCGGGAAGATAAAGCGCCTTGGTCGCCGCAGCTTCGTCAACGAACGGATGTTGGAACAAGCCGAGGGCGAGCTTGACGCGCAGCACGTGCCGCACCGCGTCATCCAATTCCGTCTGCGTCGCCTGCCCCGAGCTCACGACCTGCCGCAGGTGATCGTGATAGAGGCTGCTCACCATGTCCATGTCGACGCCGGCGACGAAGGCTTTGCGCGCCGCGGTCGCTCCATCCGCCGCGACGCCGTGCGGGATCAATTCGCCGATCGAATTCCAGTCACTCACCACCAGTCCGCGAAACCCCCATTCCTTTCGCAGAATCTGCTTCAAGGTAAATGGATTGGCGGTCGAAGGCACTCCGTTCAAAGAATTGAATGCGCTCATCAGCGAGGCCACGCCGGCTTCGACGGCCGCGTGAAACGGCGGCAGGTAGTATTGCCGCAACGTGTGCTCGGAAATCTCGGTGCTGTTGTAGTCGCGTCCAGCTTCGGCCGCGCCGTAGCCAACATAGTGCTTAACGCACGCCGCGATGCTGTCGGCAGCATCCAGTCGCGAACCCTGGTAGCCCCTCACGTAGGCCGCCGCCATTGCCGATCCCAGAAAAGGATCTTCCCCTGCGCCTTCCGCCATCCGCCCCCAGCGCGCATCGCGGGCGATGTCGACCATAGGAGAGAATGTCCAGCGGATGCCGTCAGCGGACGCTTCCATCGCGGCGACGCGTGATGCTTTCTCCACGATCGACGGATCCCACGTCGAGGCCAGCCCCAGCGGAATGGGAAAATCCGTTTTGAATCCGTGGATAACGTCGAGCCCAAACAAGATCGGAATATGTAGCCTCGACTTCTCCATCGCGATCTTCTGGTACTTATTGATCTCGCGCGGATCCACCACGTTGAACAGCGAGCCGATCTGACTGCGCGCGATCATGTCGTCGTAATCGGTCCTGCCGGTTCCTGGCCCAGTCGGTTGACCCGCGGAATACTGCACCAGTTGTCCGACTTTTTCCTCCACCGTCATCTGCCGGAGAAGCGATTCCACTCGCGGGTCGAGAGTCGTGTCCGCGATGTTCACCCCTGGGCTGGCCGGCTTCGGCATTTGCGCGGACGTACCCACGCTCAGGACCATGCAGATTCCAGCCAACAAAGATGCGATGGAGATCATCTTCAGCAGGCGCGAGCAAGTTCTTCGACCTGGCCAGGTGTGTGACACGCGAACGACAGTGATGCCGGGCACTGAGAAGAGCATGAGGTGCAGCCTCCGTCGGATGCGGGTCCGACTTGTTACTAAATCGGGTTAGTAGGGCGTTGCCGCAATGTATGAAAAACTCTTTCTTGGCCAATGTCAACAAATTTCGCGTCCAGGGACTTCGCGGGATGCGGGAACATCCGCTTGCTACCAGGATTCGTTTGTGCGAGACTGCGCTGCGTGACCACAAAAAAAACGGGCAAGGGTGGCGGTCGCACTCTGCGCCCCGGGCCCAAACCGGTGAGCCTGAAAGAACTGGCGGAAGTCGTGGGCCTCGCGCCCGCGACCGTCTCGCTGGTCATCAACCGTTCCAGCGTTGCCGACACTATCCCTCAGGAGACCAAAGACAGAATTTTTGCCGCCGTCAAGAAATACAAATACCGCCCGAATTTTTTCGCGCGTTCCTTGCGCGCCCAGCGCAGCTTTACCATCGGAGTCATCGTCCCGGAGGTCAGCGACGGCTACTCGGCTTCGGTCATGAGCGGAGTGGAAGACTATCTTTTGCAAGAAGGATACTTTTACTTCGTCGTGAGCCACCGCCACCGCGCCGACCTGATCGATGAATATCCCAGACTTCTGCTGGAGCGATCGGTCGACGGCTTCATCGCGGTTGACACTCCCTGGACGCTTTCTCTGTCAGTGCCCGTGGTCACCGTTTCCGGACACAATCAGGTCGCGGGTGTGACCAATATTGTCCTCGACCACGTGCGCGCCGCGGAAGTCGCGCTCAAGCACCTTGCTCAACTCGGCCATCACAACATCGCCTTCATCAAAGGCCAGGAATTCAGTTCCGATACTGAAGTTCGTTGGGCAAACATCCAGAAGGCGGCTCGCCAACTCGCCCTCCCGATCTCTCCGACGCTGGTTTCGCAACTCCAAGGCGACTCTCCGTCTCCCGAACTCGGCTATGAGGCCACGCGGAAATTACTGGCGTCGCACAAACCCTTCACCGCGTTGTTCGCCTTTAACGACATTTCGGCGATGGGCGCTATCCGCGCGCTGCGCGAGGCCAAGTTGCGGGTTCCAGAAGACGTATCGGTGGTCGGCTTCGACGACATCCAGAGCGCCGCGTATCAGAATCCGGCGCTGACCACGGTGCGGCAACCGCTGCGAGAAATGGGAAGGATCGCAGCCGAGACTCTGCTGCGCCGCATCCGGCGCTCGGGTTCCGACGCACACGGCGGCGAGACCATGGTCGAACCCAAATTGATGATCCGCGAGACCACCTGCCGCGTCACCAACGCTGTTCCCTCCAAGTAGCATCATCCAAAAACCCGCTCGCCGAAGATTCCCAAAGTAGATTCCCAAAAAGAAATGTTTCCGACCAGGAATCGAGTTTGCCCTCCACCCTGGGAACCGCCGGATCGTGCCAACAAAATCGTTAAGGTAATGAATAAACAATTTCGGTTGACGCGCTGAAGCCAGTCCGCATCCAAGTCCCGATCGACAATGCGCTTGACTGTGGAAAATCGCCTGTGCTATAAGCGCCAGTGGCGCTACTAAAACGCTTTTGTAGAGTTTTAGTAAACGCCGCTTCAATGAGCTGAAGGTTTTCAGCAAGGTCGGGAGGCCGCAATGCGCCGTTCCACTTCTTCTGCACTCCTAGTGATTCGTCTTCTTTTCATCGGCACGATCATCACGTTCCTTTCAGCAACCGCATTCGCCCAATACGGAGCGAGCTTAGAGGGCACGGTAACCGACAAGAGCGGCGCAGTCGTCGCTGGCGCCACAGTCACCATCACCGACCAGGCGACTGGCGTCAGTCATAGTGCAGTCACCGGTGAGGGTGGTTTCTACCGCATTACCGGACTTCCGCCTGGCGCCTATAGAGTGGACGTGCAAGCCGCCAGCTTTAAGAAAAGCTCCAGGTCCGACGTCCAGGTTGGCTCCGAGGCCGCCAGTGCCGCGAATGTCATACTGGAAGGTGGGTCGGCCAGCGAGACAGTGACCGTAAGCGGCGCGCCCCCGGCGCTTCAAACCGAAGACGCCACGGTGCAGGGGACCCTGTCCTCAATCGCCGTCGAGAATCTGCCTGAAATCGACCGCGATCCCTATGAACTGCTTCGCCTGGCTCCCGGAGTCTTCGGCGATGGCGCGCGCACGGGCAGCGGTCAATCCGCGGGCTTTCCCAACGGCGCGGGTGGCAACGGCGGTTCCGCCGGACCGGGTGGATCCAACACTGCCATTTTCCAAGTCGAGAACCAGCAACCCATCAGCGCCAATGGTCAGCGCGTGACTTCGAACGATTATCTGGTGGATGGAGTCAGCGTGAACAGCCTGCAATGGGGCGGCGCCGCCGTGATCACACCGAGCATCGAATCGGTTCAGGAGATCACGGTTCTCTCCAATGACTACGACGCTTCGGATGGACGCAGCTCAGGCGCTCACATCAAGACCGTTACCAAGAGTGGAACCAACGCACTCCACGGTGGGGGAATCTTTCTTTATCACGACCCAAACTTTAACGCCTTCAATAAATTCGGCGGTTACGATCAAGGATCCGGTTTCACTCCCCCGGTGCGCAACGACGATGCCTACAAGCAGTTCGCCGGCACAGTTGGCGGACCGATCATCCGGAACAAGCTTTTCTTCTTTTTCAACTACGAAGGCCTGCGCGCCAACAACACGACTTTCGAAAACAATTGGGTGGAAACGCCACAACTGGATGCCCTGATGCTCGGGGATCGCCCAGGCACTCCTGTGGCAACGATTCTGCAACAGAGCGGTCTCGCGCCGCGTATTCAACAACTGCTGCCTACGGATTGCACTCTCTGGATTGCTGCCAGTCAGCCCTGCGCGGTAGTCACGGGCGGAATCGACATCGGCTCGCCCTACGCCAGTTACGGTACTTACAATCCGAGCTTCACGGGCGGCAACCCGGCGCAATTCGCGGGCGGTGGCCTTGACGGTAGCCCGGACTTGCAATTCGCGCAGATCGCGTTGCCCGCTACCACGGTCGGCAATCAGTACAACATTCGCGTGGACTACAACGCCGGCAAGAATCTGTTCTCCGCCAATACGTTCCTGACCTTCTACAACACTCTCGGCGCCGATGGGGACGCGCAAGGCCGGCCTAGTGCGGACTTCGGCACCAAGGACTTCAGTCCCAGCGGCTTCCTGTCCTGGGTCAGAACACTCTCGCCGACCATGCTCAACGAAGCGCGCTTCAATTTCACGCGCTACGCCTTCAATGGCATCACGTCCAATCCCCAGGTTAACTTCGCCATACCGCGGATCGAGGTTCAGGGGCTGCCCTTACCGGGTGGTCAGCGCATTCGATACGGAGCCGCGCAGGGGGACGATTCGCCCGGAATCCTGGCGCAGAATACCTACGGGTTTCGCGATGTGCTCTCCAAAGTGATCGGCAACAAAGCGTTCAAGTTCGGTTTCGAGTACAGCCACGAGCAGGACAACGACGCTCTGATCGGTGGAGCTCGCCCGGACCAGGTTTTCCAGGGAATGTGGAACTTCGCCAACGGCACGCCCATCTTCGAGGCGATCGAAGTGAATCCCATAACTGGGGCTGCACCCACGACGCGCGGGCAATACTACCGATCTTCTATTGTTGGTGTGTTCGCACAGAACGACTGGAAGATTCGCCCCAACCTCACTGTGAACCTCGGGTTGCGTTGGGAATATTACGCTCCGCCGACTGAGGCGGATGGACATCTGACGAACTTTGTACCCGCTAACGATCCCACCAACGGGTTACTCAACGGGGTGGAAGTCAATCCCAGTCAGCAGTGGAGCTCGTCTTACAACAAGTTTGGTCCACGTTTGGGTTTTGCGTGGAGTCCCTTGATGTTCAACAACAAGCTCGTGGTTCGCGGCGGATTCGGGATCGCCTACGACCGCTTCGACGACGATATATTCGACAATACCCGCAACAATCCGCCGTTCGTGGCGAACTACAATATCTGCTGCGGAACGGAATCGACGGGATTCGGCACTCCGTTTGTCAACGGTCAAATCGCGTTCAACTTGGGCGCCAGCAACAACCCCCTGAGTTATCCGGCGAATCCGGTCTTGGCAACCGGCCTGGGATCCAATGGTTTACCCATATTTGTGCCCGGAGGACCCTACTCCCCACCTAGCATCTATGCGAATCCGACCAGCATGCCGATCCCATATACCTACCTTTATTCACTGCAAATGCAGCAAAGCCTGCCGGCGAACTGGGTATTCACCATGGGCTACCAAGGCAGCGCCGGCCACCACCTGACGCGTATCAAGAATCTGGCCTATTTTTATCCCCAGCAAAACCCCTCCATCGTAAATATCTACTCGTTTACGCCAGACACCAATTCGAATTTCAATGCGCTCACCGGGCAACTGGAGCATCGTTGGAAACATGGCTTAACGGCCAACGTTCTATACACCTGGAGCAAATCGATCGACCAGCTTTCGGCGGAGGGCCCGGGCTTTACCACCAACCAGACGTACCCGATCGACGATGCCACCGAGCGTGGCCCCTCCGACTACGACGCCACGCACAACTTCCGGGCGTACGCGGTTTGGGACGTGCCGATTTTCCGCGAGCGTAGGGATATGTTGGGCAAGCTG
>Ga0210400_10004058_pt1 | contig 12779 bp, 12 predicted proteins | sample IncBWH26MmetaG_FD_155456 | JGI IMG/M metagenome (GOLD analysis project Ga0210400, IMG submission 155456) | Forest soil microbial communities from Barre Woods Harvard Forest LTER site, Petersham, Massachusetts, United States - Inc-BW-H-26-M | ecosystem: Environmental > Terrestrial > Soil >...
GACATAACCACCGCAGAGGCGGTCCGGCGCATTCCGGGCATTTCCCTCGAGACGGACGAGGGTGAGGGCCGTTACGTAAATATTCGCGGTCTGGATGCCGACCTCAACAGCACCACCTTTGGCGGATTGCGCCTGCCTCCGACCAATAACGCGTCGCCGTTCGGCGGCTATCGCGCGGTCACTTTGGATTCCATTCCCATCGGCCTGGTCGGTGCCATCACCGTCACCAAATCGAATTTGCCGAGTCAGGACGCCGAAGCGCTCGGTGGCACCATCGAGATCACGCCGAAGACCGCTCCGCAGAACGGTGCCCCCTTCATTCAAGGCAACTTAGGCTCAGGGTACGAGCCCCTGCGCCGCACGGGCATCATCGATGTGGCAGTGACCGGCGGAGGCCGCTTCGGCGGTGGATCGGGCGACTATGGCGAAAAGCCATTTTCAGTCGTCTTCACGGTGAGCGAAAACGATGATCATCGCGGCATCGATGACGTGGAGCCGGATGTCTACTTCAACGACCCCATCGGCAGTCCAGGTGCCCGTCCGTACGATGCCATCGGCGACATACAGCAGCGCGACTACCAGCTGCACCGCAAGCGCCACGGCTATGGAATCGATCTCGGCTTCCAACCGGACGCCAATAATAGCTACTATCTGCGGGCCTTCGACGCGGGCTACACCGAATATTATTTGCGACAGTTCTTGTGGCTGCAGCCCGATGGAAATGCGACGCAGACGGGAAACACCATCACAGATACCCTGAGTGGCACGTTCCATGCCGACGGCAGCCCCGCCACGATCGGCATCCAAAAAGCCTTGCGCGACGAAAAGGAAACGTCGCGAGATCTCGTGATCGTGCTTGGCGGAAAAAACAATCTTGAAAACAATACGCTCGACTATCGTGTGGGGTATACCCAGGGCACGTATTCCAAACCCTGGGACTATAATTCCTCGTTCACCTATGTTCCGCCCGCCGGAGTTACGGCCAATCCGACCATCAATTACAGCTTGACCGGGCCGGGACATACGCCGTCCTATCAGATCACCGGCGCCCCCGGATACCTGGACCCGGCGAATTATCAACTCAACGGCTTTTCCAACAGTTCGGCCTACAATTTCGACAAGGAGTTGTCGTTTGCGACGAATTTGGATGTACCAGTGACCTGGGGCGGGCTTGGACAGAGCATCAAAGTCGGTGCCAGTGCGCGCCTCCGAAAGAAGCGCGAGACCTCTCAGCCGTATTCGTATCCCAACCTACCGCCGCTGCTTGGGTCGAGCGCCTCATGCGGCGTCAATGAAGTCTACTATTCGAGCCGGTATCAGAACGGGGTCGACATATGCCCCGGTTATCTGCAATCGGTGTTGGGCTACGGAACCATTCAGGCATCCGATCACATCTCCGCCGAACAACAGTTCTTGGATGACAAGGAGGATGTCTACGCCGTCTATTGGCAGTACCAAATGACGATCGGGCCGCTGGGCATCGTGGGCGGTGTGCGAGTTGAAAATACTCGAGACAACTCCAATGCGTTCGCCACTTCGAAAGACGCAAGCGGAAACCAGGTCGTCACTCCCATCCAGGCCTCCAACAGCTATACCAATTATTTCCCCGGCCTGCAGGCGCGCTACGAACTCGCGCCGGATCTGATAACGCGAGCGTCCTATTCGTCGACGCTCGCCAGGCCGGGGTTCAATCAATCCACGCCTTCCCTGAACATCGATCTCGGCTCCAGCCAGGCTACGACCGGCAATCCGAAACTGAAGCCGGCAACCTCGAACAGCTTTGACGTTACCATCGAAAAGTATTTGGAGCAGGCCGGCATCCTGTCTCTCGGTGTCTTTGATAAGGAAATTTCGAACTACATCGTCGCCAATGTGGTCCCGAATCAAACCGTACCCGGCTTCGGAGGCATACCTTTGAAGCTGTTTACCTTTGCGAACGCGAAGAGTTCGTACTCGCGAGGCGTGGAATTCAATTGGGAGCAGCACTTCCGGAATCTGCCCGGCATCTTGAGCGGGCTGGGAGCGAGCGCCAACTACACCTTTGTAGACTCGCGCTTCGAGATTCGCCCGGGCGAACACTCGACGCTGCCTTCGAGCTCCAAGAATACTTGGAACGCCGCGGTATTCTATGAGAGGGCCGGACTGGCTTTGCGCGTGGCGGGATACTCCGTCTCGGACGACTTGTTTGCCATCGGTGGCGATAGAACCGGCGACGTGTTTAACGCGAAGCGCACGTTCTTGGATTTTGGCAGCAGCTATGCGTTTGCTCAGAATTGGGTTTTCTATTTTGATATCAAAAATCTGCTCAACACGCCCCACGTGTTCTATCTGGGATCGAGCGAGCGGGTGATTCAGCGTGAATTCTACGGACAAACCTACAAATTCGGCTTGCGCTTCGACTATTGATGCATCGACGCCCGCAATTGGTCTGATGGACGTGACATGGAACGGTCACTCAGTATTCATTTCGGTGTTGTACGTCCGTGCATATGATGATCGCTTGTTACACATCGTCGAGTGAGCGAAGGTACATGCATAACGCCGCTTTGCCCCAACGCGTGGGCCGTGTTGGGAGCCTAGGGGCGGTTGTCGCCGCCATGTGCATCGGTCCAGGTATGGCACGGGCTGCTACGGTCACAGAGACCGATCCGTTTTCCATCGATACCACGACCGGACCCGGTGCGCCGTCGTCGGTGAACCTGTCTTTCGCTCAGTTCAACGCCAGTCTCGGCACACTGACGGGTGTTACGGTGCAGTTGACGGGGAGCGCGGACGCGGTGCTCGCGTTTGCCAACAGCTCGACCACAAGCGAGACATTCACTAACGGCGAGTCGCATACGTCCCTAACGCTTGCCGGCACTGGGTTGAGCACGCTGTCGTCGGGGAATTTAAGTTCCGGGCTGGTGCCCTCAGGGACGATCAATGCGGGTTCGACCGCAGGTACATTTGTCTATACGTACCTCCCGGGGTCTACCTCCGGGCTAAATTTGGCCGGCAACGTTGCCGCCGGCAGTTTGGGATCCTATGTCGGCAGCGGATCAATGACGTTGAGCAGCGATGTCTTTACGACGGCCTTCTCAGCCAGCTCCAGCATGGCGAGTTTTGCGCCGGCGAATAGCCCTTACTTTATCGGTGTTGGCGGTGGCGGCCAGGCATCGGGCAATGTGGTCGTAACCTACAGCTTCACGCCTGTTCCGATCCCGGCGGCGCTATCGCTGCTGCTGTCCGGCGTTGCTGGCCTAGGACTTTTCGCCAGCCGTCGCCGGCAGTTCAACATAGCGTAAATCGCGGGTGGGCATCGGGAATGGCCCGATGCACGGAAGGTGCCCTTCGGCCCGCCCATACCGGGCAACTCTAATTGACGGCAATGCCCAGCGTGGCGGCCAGTGCATGCAGTCGCTTGTCCTTCGTCCACAACTGACATCCCTCAATTGCCGCAGCCGCCAGCAAGTGGACGTCTACATAACCAATACCACGACCGTACAGCTCCCGCGCCCGAATGAAGCTCAAGACCTCATCATGTTCGGCCACCGTTACCGAGCGGAGTTGTTGCAGGAGTTCAAGTGTCGCATCGCGGTTCGAGAAGTTTCCGCAAGCGAGTTCACCCACCACGAACGGATGCATCACAACGATGCTGCGACGAAGACGCTCCGCAAGTTCAGGAAGGCCTTCGCGAAAGTAGTCGATCCAGACTGAAGTGTCGGCGAGGATCATGTAGCTGCGGCCGGACGCCTCCTCGGCACGGGCTCGAGCTGGGGCTGAGTGCCGCCGAGCCTGGCAAGTCGCGCGGCGCTTTCCCGCTCGATCAGCGCTTTGAGCCCTTCGCGAAGCACAGTCGAACGATCAAGGCCCCCAGTCAGCTTGACTGCCTTTGCTAGTAAGTCGTCGTCCAGCGTGACCGTTGTGCGCATAGAACCTCCCAACAGGTGCATTGATTATAGCACCAAATGATGCGAATAATGAAGCGATAAAGTCGGCTGATTGGGCAGAAATGGCCCCAAACAGTCAGGCTCTGCGCGTGTAGCTGGCGAAACCGTCGTTAGGATGCCGGCGAGTTCGCTCTCTTTCCCTTTCGAGCATGGAATCTGGCAAAAACAAACAATTTCATTCCTGGTCAAGATGCGAACGCAGAGTCGCCGCATACGAATCGAGGGTTGAACGCTCCGTGTTGGTTGGAAGTTGCGGGTACACACGCAAAACGTTGTCGCCCATGAAGCGTGGATGGACGTGTATGTGCAAGTGTGGAACTTCTTGGAACGCCGCCTCGCCGATCGAGTGCCAGAGACTCAAGCCTTGATTTGGAAAAGCACGACCAATTGCACGAGTTACGCGCGACACCATGGCCATGAGTGCGGCGCCTGTAGTGTCGTCAAGCTCGCGTACATCATGGAAATGCTGCCGCGGAATGACAAGCGTGTGGCCTGGGTGGAACTGCCGTAAATCAATGGCAGCCAATGCCAAGTCATTCTCACAGACGATGCTGGCTGGTGCGCTGCCTCGCGCGATAGCACAAAAAACGCATCCATCCGCCATGGAACTCTCCGGCTAATCGGAACGGGCATTCGACATTTTGCCCCAATAGGGCAGCAAGGTATTCGTCGATGACGGCCGGAGGACCGGCGCCCGGTGACGGCGCCGGTCCTCTGCGATACGCTATAACGGCGCTACAGCTGCTGCAGCATTTTCTTGATCTTCTCGGGCATGCTCTGGTTGGGCGAAACAGCAGCCTTGGACGAGGGAGCCGCAGCAGCCTGACCGGCGTGCGACGTGGCAGTCGCCGACTGTGTCACCTTGTTACTTTCCGTATCCTGCTGCAGGGGGCCCTTGACATGGTCGAAGGGCACCGTCGCCGCGAATGTCGGCAGGTTGTGCGCGCGCGCATTGGTCGCCGCTTCGTAGCCCGAAGCCAGCTTGATCAGCGTAGGTTCGCTAAATGCCGTGCCGAAGAAGCTGATGCCGAGGGGCACACCGAATACCTCACCTGCCGGGACCTGCACGATCGGATATCCAGGGCCGGCTGCCAGGCTCGAGGTTCCGAAAATAAAATGATCGCCGTACACCAGGTCGGTGGACCATGCCGGATTGTCGGTCGCCGATACGACTGCGTCCAGGTGAAATGTGCTCAGGGCCTGGTCCATGCTGACACCGGCGGCCTGGTCCAGGTCGAGCGCGATGTTATAGGAGGACATCCCTGCGCTATTGCTGCCGAAGAAGTTGGGATCTTGCGGCGCGTTTGGATCGCTCGTGTTCAGAGCATTCGCCGTATCGAAGATGTCCTGACTGAAGAACGGCATCTCGGTATCTGCGTGGGCGTTGTTGAAGTCGATCGCGGTCTGCAACGTCCCGCCGGCAACGGGTACACCTATGCGCGTGGCAAAGTACGCGCGTAAATCGTTCTTGAAGTCGTACAGCAACACGCCGGTCTCGCCTGCCGCGGGGGTGAAGGTGAATCCCGCCGCGTCCAGATCGATGACGGTCGCGCCTGCATCGCTGAGCGCCTTGAATGCGGCTTCGATGGCCGCGGTCACCGGGGCCGGCGTCGTTACATTGGTGAATCCGTTCAGCCCCACCCGCGTGATGCCGATCCTCGCTCCCTTCAGTCCGTTCGAATCGAGAAACTTCGTGTAATCGGTCGGGATGTTGGTCGGCCGCGTAAAGCGGCCGCGCCAGCCCAACGGTACGCCGCCGGTTGCGGCGTCGCGTCCGTCAAAAGTGCGGCTCTGGATCACGCCCAGCGCTGCCGCTGCATCGGCCACGGTGCGCCCATGCGGACCGACCGTGTCCTGCGTATGCGAAATCGGCACAACACCGGCCCGGCTCGTAAGTCCAACCGTGGGTTTGATGCCAACCACGCCGTTCGCATTGCCCGGACAAACAATGCTTCCATCAGTTTCCGAGCCGAACGACACGGTGGCGAAGTTCGCGGAAGCGGCCGCGGCGGAACCGGAGCTGGAGCCACAGGCATTGCGGTCGATGCCGTATGGATTGTGCGTTTCTCCGCCACGGCCCGACCAGCCGCTGATCGATTCGAATGAACGGAAGTTTGCCCACTCCGACAGGGTGGTCTTGCCGAGAATGACGGCGCCCCCGGCGCGCAGATTGGCCGCGACGGTGGAATCGCGCGCAGCAGGCATGCCCACCAGCGCAAATGAACCTGCACTCGTCTGCATTTTGTCGCCGGTGTCGATGTTGTCTTTCAAAAGCACCGGGATGCCATGCAGGGGTCCCAGCACCACGCCATGTCTGCGCAAATCGTCGGCCTTCCGCGCCAGCGCCAGCGCATCCGGGTTGAGCTCCATGATGGAGTTGACCCCCGGACCGTTCGAGTCCAGATCGTGGATGCGTTCAATGTACGCGCGCGTCAGCCGTTCCGAGGTCAGCCGGCCGGCGGCCATCTCGGCCTGCAGCTGCGCTACGGTCGCTTCGCGAAAAGGGAATTTATCGTCGGAGTCGGCCCGCGTCGCGAGCGGCGAGAGCAGCAGCACTGTGATCAGAATCCGTCTTGTCATGCGGGATATCATGTGGAGCCTCCTAAGTTTGCGAGTTTGAGTTGGGTACCTAGCGTTGGCAGCGGGAATCCCCTGCGGCGAATCATTTTGGTTTTGCCCCCTATGGCGCAGTCGTATGTTCCGTATCCGCCGATTTTGGCTCAGTCAAAAGGAAATTTTGATGACCGCCGCGGAGGCGTTTCACCTCACTACGACCGCACCGTGGAGCGTGTTGGCTATCGTTGCTGCAACCTGCGGGACACGGCGTATTCGGGCCGCGCAAGGATCATCATGCAGCTTGGCGCAGCGCAACCGGGCAACCTATCGAGTCTTCTGGCAAGCTGACGCAAGCCTGTCGCGCGCTCCGAAAATCGCACTTTTTCATCAACCGCCTCGGATTATTTTCGTTGCGCCAAACGTATGTCTTGATATCGACATATGACGCGAGGCGACAGCGATGAATCACCACACTGTCAGATTTCCGGCGGCGTGTCCGCAATGCGGAAGGGAGCGGCTAGCTGAGTTTCCCCTGGACGAGGTGGCGGATGCGCTACAAAGGGGCTCAGACATTTCTCTCGTAGCTACTTGCCACGACGTCGTTTGGACTGCTACTGAATTGGAGTTGGAGCAGATCCGCGAATATTGTGGAGCAGTGCATCCGGAAGCGATGACTAACTGAGAGAGCCTTTTTACCACTAGGACACCGGCGCAGAACGGCTTGGCGGGGATAATCTGGTCAGTGGTGCCCGGTCGCGGGTAATATCATCCTATGACGGCCAAGAAGAATCCGGTAAATCGTTACCCCCCATATGTGCTCGCACGGCAGATCGCGGCGCTCAAGAGGCTCTCGGACGATACGGGGACACCCGTGATGTACCACATTAGAGAGGCGATAGATGAGTATCTGGAGAGTCGGAAAAAGAAAAAGAAGAAGTCCGGCAACTAGCTTCGGTCTTCTCCGCTTCGGGATTTGACCGGGCGGGCGGCAATCTCGCACGATTCAGGAATGCTTAACAGTCGTTAAGAAGGTTTTGGCTCGCACCGATTTCACGGGCGTACCTTTCAACTGTGCTTGGCCTGAGCCCGCGCGCTTCGCGCACAGCAGGCCAACTGAACAACGAGGTCGCCCATGTCCGCGAATTCACATCATTACAATGCCGCCGTGCGAGGCTCCGTGTACTACGCAGCCGCCAGCAATCGGCCGCTCTTTGCCTACGCCTACGCTCCACACGGGACAGAGGAAACCAATATTGAGTTTGTGGAGCATGTAGTCGAGATACGTGACGTGCGCCAATCGCGCCAACCGCTTCGGCTCGAGGTGGAAGGTGCGAGCGTGTTGCGTCATCGGAGTGCCGTGCATAGTTTCTACGATGAGGAGGAACTGCGTCGCATAGGCTACCCGGAAACAGCCGATCTCGTTCGGACCGCTACCGGCGCGGCGGATGTCGTTGTGTTCGACCACAACATCCGAGGCCCAGTGGGGCCGGCGACGGCGCTGGCCGCGGGTGATGTCAAACGCCCAGTCTTCCACGTCCACACTGACTTCAGCGGCAAGTCTGCGCACGCCAGAGCTTGCGCCGTCCTCGGTAAGGCTCCAGTACCAGGTCAACGAATGGCGGCTATTAACGTTTGGCGGCCGATCGTCGGACCTCTGCGAGACTGCCCGCTTGCGATATGCGATGCGTCTTCGGTTGACGAGCGAGACCTCGTTGCGGCAGATCTCCTTTACCCTAATCGCACGGGACAGATTTACTACGTGACGTTCAATCCTGCGCATCGCTGGTACTATGCCTCGGAGATGCGAACCGACGAAGCTTGGATATTCAAGAACTACGATACTGCTACGGATGGAAGGGCACGGTTTGCTCCACACACGGCCTTTGTCGATACGACCCCTCACCCGGTGGTAGCACCGAGAGAGAGCGTCGAGTTTCGAACGTTCGCATTCTTCAACGACTAGCAGTGTGATCCCTGTCTGACAACGGCATGCGGGCCGTTGATACCAACGTCCAAGTCCGCCTTTGCGCCTTACGGTGTTGGCCCCAAGAAATCCCGTTTGCCGAGCTCGACCCCGTTCTTTCTTAAGAGAGCATAGGTCATTGTCATGTGAAAAAAGAAATTCGGCAGCACGAAATTCGTCAGATAGTTGAGCCCGGTAAACTTCAAACTGCCGGACGGAAACTTCAACTCGATGCTACGCGATTCGGCTCCGTGCAGCTGTTCCGGCTTGATGCTCTTGATGAAGTCCAACGTCTTGCTCACGCGCGCTTTGAGTTCCGGAATGGTCGATTCGGTATCCTCGTGCTTCGGGATTTCCACGCCGGCCAGGCGCGCCGCCGCGCCCTTGGCGGTATCGCAAGCGATTTGAATTTGCGCCGATAATGGCAGCATATCGACGATCAGGCGCGTTGCCGGCAGCGCCTTCGGGTCAACTTTCTTCGCCTCAGCGTGCGTTGCCGCCTTGTCGAGAATGGCGGCGAGATTGTTGAGACTTAGGACAAAGATCGGAATCGATACATCGTACATAGCAATGGACATGCGGATCCCCACTAGTTGAATGGATGCGGTCGGTGCCCACTTTACCGGGCCAATGTGAAATTTTCGAGGAGATCGAGAGACTTCGACTCCATCGGAGCACAATCAGTTTGCAATTCTGCGCCGAGCGCATATTCACGCCCCTGCATATGACGCATACGCATTTCCATCAAGATCTGACGCAACTCGTGCCCGGCCGTGCTTACTCCTACGCAAATAAGGGCGCCGGATTCGCTGCCGCCCCGCTCAACTACGCCACCGTGGGCGCCACGAGCCTGTTCACCACGGCGAGCGATCTCGCATTGTGGCTCGATAACTTTCGCGATCCTAAAGTGGGTGGCGCGGCGGGAGTGGCGCGAATGCAAGAGGAGGGCGTGCTATCGGACGGTACCAAGATCAAATACGGCCTTGGCATCGCGCTCGAATCGTATCGCGGATTCAAGACCATCTCCCACGGCGGCGGAGATGCGGGTTATCGCAGCGAGGTCGTATGGTTTCCCGAGCAGGAGCTTGGTGTGGTCGTACTGAGTAATTTGGGGAGTCTCAATCCCGACCGGATGGCAAAGTCCGTGGCCGAGGTTTATGTCGGCGACAAAATGGCGCCGCAGGAAACCAAACAGAGCGGAACGGAACCTACAACTCGAACTGCATCCGGTTGGCCCCGGCCCTTTCTATTGCAAGGAAATACAGGCCGACTTCGAGTTTTCGCCGCAGGAACGCAGTCTTGGAGTTCGGCGGCGGGAACCCCAAGCGTGTTGTTGCACTGCGATTTGACCAAAACAAGGTGTGATTTAGCGCACACGCCGCCAACTTTTGCGGCAAACACGGCCTTTTTATGCGGATCGGTCTTCAGTCTTATGGTCACTAAGCAGGTAGGCTGCGGGGACAAATGGACCCCAATCTGCACCCATGACACGACAGCGGCGCAATCCGATCGACGACTCGCAGGAGCCCAATGACCTGTTTCGCTCCATCAAGTTGAAGCTCGCGCAGCGTGAGAACGGCACGCCCGACGGCATTACCATCGATGTGTTTCCCGCTGCCGCCGAGCCGCTCCCCGAACTTCACCCGCCTGAGCAGCGCGACGCGGCGAGCACGACGTTGGGCGTAGGCGACATTCTGCGCGACCGCTATGTGATTGAAAGCCAATTGGCCAACGGCGGGATGGGCACCGTATACAAGGCGCTGGATCAATCCCGCAGCGAACACACCGAAGCGGATGCCTACGTAGCCATAAAAGTATTGCATGAGAAAACGCGGTCGCGATCGGAAGTGCTCGCCAAGCTACGGCGCGAATTCTATTGCGCTCAAGCGCTATCGCACCGAAGCATCATCAAAGTTTACGAATTGGATTTGCATCAATTCCCGTTTTTCAGCATGGAGTTGGTCGACGGCGAAAACCTCCCCAGCTTGATGCAGAGATTTCATCCGGTGCCATTGCCGCGCTCATACGTGTGGACGGTCATCCGTGAAGTGGGCGAAGGAATCGCGCATGCCCACGAGCGGCGCGTAATTCACGGCGACATCAAGCCGCAGAACGTCATGGTCACGAATTCCGGAGAGGTGCGCATTCTCGATTTCGGTACATCGGGCGGATCCGCCACGGCAATGACGCCGGCGTACGCTTCCTGCGATTTATTGGAGGGACGTGAGGCCGATCCGCGCGATGATCTTTTCGCGCTCGCCTGCATGTCCTATGAATTGCTGGCCGGAGAACATCCCTTTCAGCATCGGCGCGCGACCGAGGCGCGCTCACAGAAGATCGCGCCGATCCGGCCGCCGGGGCTGACGGGACGGCAATGGAAGGCGCTGATGCAGGGTCTCGCGTGGGAGCGCGCCGATCGTCCGCCGTCGGTGCGCGACTGGTTGGCGGATCTCGAGCTTGGGCGTGCCCCTTTGGGCCCGATACCCCAACCCGAGAAATCGAAGACCTCACTTCTCGCGAAAAGCGGCGTACTTCTCGCGAAGAGCGGCGTCGCCCCTGCGCTGATGGCTCTGCTCGCCGCCATTGTCGTCGGAGGAATCACCTGGGCCGTGCTCAGCCGCCCCAAGGCGCCGACCACCGCCGCCGATGCCGATGTCGCCCCGGCGGTGATTCCCGCGCTGACGGATACCAATACCGACGAGGCACCGCCGCCCGCCAATTTGCCCGCGCCAAAGGCCGCACCGAAGGCTCGGAACGCCGCGGCCCGACCGATCGACAGAACCGAGACGATCGGCATGATGGTGAACTCCTACTCCTTTGGACCCGGCCAGAGATTCGCGGAGATCCGCGTGCATCGCTCGGCCGGATCGAAGCGCGCGACCAGTTTCGATTGGTGGACCGAGCCGGCTTCTGCCCTCGCGGACAGCGACTTCGCGCCGCAAACGCCGGCGACGGTTTTTTTCCCGTCCGGCGTGCGCACAGTGAGCCTGTTCGTCAAGCTGCTTCCCAATGCATCGCGAAAACGAACTGCGCTATTCTACGTCGTCCTCGGCAACACGAGCAGCGGCAGTACCTTGAGCAGCGCATCGAAGGCATCCGTCTCGCTGCATCCATGAGGCCGAAGTCGCCGCGTTACGGGGCGGCGCGCGCGATCTCAAAACTAGGCTTGGGCTCCCGTACGCAAGCAGCACAGTGGCTGAAAGAAGGGCGGGTACGCATCAACGGCCGCGTGGTGACGGATCCTGAATTTCCGGTGAGCCACGCCGCTGATCGCATCACGGTGGACGGACTGACCAGCGCGCAGCCGCGGCTGGTCATCATGCTGAACAAGCCGCGAGGCTTGGTGACGACAACCCGGGATGAGCAGGACCGCGAAACGGTGTATCGCTGTTTTGCGGGCACGGGTTTGCCCTGGCTCGCGCCGGTGGGAAGACTCGATAAGGCCAGCGAGGGCCTCTTGCTATTCAGCAACGATCCGGTGTGGGCCGCGCGCGTGACCAGTCCTTCGAGCGGGCCGGACAAAACTTACCACGTCCAAATAGACCGCGTCCCGAACGCCGTGCTCATCGAAGCGCTCAAACGTGGCGCAAGTGTCGATGGCGAAGTGCTGCGCACCAAATCCGTTCGCTGCCTGCGCAGCGGGCAGAAGCATGGCTGGCTTGAAATCACGCTCGATGAAGGGCGCAACCGGCACATACGCCGGCTGCTGAGTGCCTTTGACATCGCCGTGCTGCGCTTGGTGAGAGTCTGCGTCGGAGACTTGCAATTGGGACAGCTACCGAAAGGCGGCTGGCGCGTGCTGACGGAAGGGGAGATCGAATCGCTGGTGCCGGCGGCGCTGCGCTGACCAACAGGCTTAAGGCCGCCGCTTACTTGTTGGTGCTGGCGCTCGTTGCCGGTGGCGCCGTCGGCGGAGTCGCTGTCGCTGTCGCTGGATTCGCCGCCGCTGCCGGCGCCGCTTCGGCGTTCGGTGCAGGCAAATCGGCCTCGAGGCCTACTGTGGCGATGACGCCATCGGCCTTTTGCAGCACCTCGCGCGCATACTCCCAATGAATCGCCACGGTGGTTTCGCCGACCGCGGCTTTCAATAAGTCCGAAAATTGCTCGATATCGGGTTCAAAGCTTTGCCCCTGCGCATCGACAGGCGGATGCGCTTCAAGCAAGAGCTCGCCGTCGATCCATGCGACTTTTACCGGCACGTTGATGAGGCGCACCGGTGTGCCGACCGGAATCAGCGGGAACAGCGCCGCCACATCATCGGGGTACATGCGAATGCAGCCGTGCGTGACGGCCAGTCCCACGGCAATCGGATTGTTGGTGCCGTGAATGAG
>Ga0210400_10004059_pt1 | contig 12779 bp, 14 predicted proteins | sample IncBWH26MmetaG_FD_155456 | JGI IMG/M metagenome (GOLD analysis project Ga0210400, IMG submission 155456) | Forest soil microbial communities from Barre Woods Harvard Forest LTER site, Petersham, Massachusetts, United States - Inc-BW-H-26-M | ecosystem: Environmental > Terrestrial > Soil >...
ACGTAAAACTCCAGGGCCTGCGCTGCCGCCGGATTGTCCACGTAAAAGTTCAGGTCAAAAAGGAAATGCGTGGCGCTGTTGTGCGGGCCCAGGGCCCTGAACCACATGACGGCGCCAAAGCTACTCGTCCCTGACAGTAGCGAGAATCTGGCCGAAGATCCGCTCAGTGACGGCGACGCGACTCCCGTCGCCATGGAAAAGACGGCCGCTGGGGCTCCGGCACAGGAGAGAGCGCAGGTCTGCCATCCCGTCAGCTTCTGTATGTCTGGGATCACCTGGGCGCTGGTCGGCGCGCCGCTCGTAGGCGTGGGACTTGGACTGGCAGGAGAGCCAGGTGCCGGGTCTGTAACTGTTGGTCCCGACGATGCAGTTGCCGACTTCCCTCCGCATCCGGCAACCGCGGCACAAGCCGCAAGAGTAAAGACGACAAGACTCGGGCGTAGCAGTTTCTTCAATTCTTTCATTTTGGGGAACTCTCTCCGAGTGGCACGATTTAGACGGTGACGTTCTGTGGAGTCTATAGAGAACCAGAGTAGAAGCGGGAAATTTATCGTGCTGCGGCTTTGGGATTAGGAGAGCAGTCTTACTCCGGGTCTTTCGTGCCGCCTGTCCCGACAGAACGCTTGCGGAAGAAAAGGTCCCGGCTGTTCAGGCGCAAGCAACGCATCGAACCATTTCTTACCGCAGGCAGCATGAGCAATCGTCTTCGCGATAGTCTTGCCCTGGTGATAAAGATGGGACGAAAAGCTTTCATGGGAACACAATCGAAAGTATTAAGGCGCGATTGTTTATTTTCCGCAGCAACCCGCATCTGCTCTGCTGGTTCCTATCCAGCAACATGGCCGCTCGTTAGTCCCTCAAGGCAAAAGTGGTTCCCCCGGTTCTGAGGTTCACATGCGTTCTGGTTCTCCTCGTAGCGTCTTCTTCTTTTTCTGTAGATTCTTGTTTTGCGCCGCGCTGACCTTGATCGTCGCCGCGCTGGTGTTTGCGACACCCGGTTTTGCCCAGGTGTCATTTCAACCTTCGGTCCATAGCAGCCCGAATATTGCGCAAGATATTTTTCAGGCCGATCTGAATAACGATAGCAAGCCCGACCTGATCACCACCCAGGCCGGCAGCAACATGGTGAGCGTCTTTCTCAACAATAACGGTACTTTCCCCGCAGGCCCGTCAGGAACGTTCCTGACCGGCGGCGTGGGCGTGAACTCAGTAGTCACCGGTGATTTTGACGAAGACGGTTTGCAGGACATAGCCACCGCCAACTGCGGCAACAGCCCAGATCCGCCGCAGGTTCCGGTTCCTTCCAGCGTTTCCATCCTGTTCAATGCCGGCGGAGGCGCCTTCAAGCCGCACCAGGATTATCCGCTGCCCGCCTGCCCTGACTCGATTGGGCGCATCACCGCAAGCCCTGAATCTCTTTTCAGCCTGGTCGTCTCATATCGCCAGTCGAACATCACCCTGCTGATGAATAATGGCATCGGGCAGTTTACTGAGCGCACCATTGCCGGTCCTGCTGGGTCACAAATCACCGGAGTTTCATCTGGCGACTACAACGGCGACGGCCTCGACGATATCGCCGCCATCATCAATGGCAACTCCGTCGTGATCTTCTATCAGAATCCCGATGGCAGCTTCCGCGCGCCGACTACTATCTTCTCCAAGAATGCGACTCTGATGGCCGCCAATACCGTTGGCTTTAACGCCACCAGCCGGCCAGATCTGCTGATTCCATTTAGCAACGCGCCCGGCGAGCCGCCGGGAGTGATTGCCCTCACCAATAATGGCGGCGGCAATTTCAGCGCCCTCTCATTGCATGTGGATGCTATATACAACGGAGACATCGGCCACAAGGCTGCCGAAGGCGATCTGCAAAACACCGGCCTGCACAGCATAGTCTTGCCCATCGCCTATTCAACGCAAACGTCGTTATTCAGTGCTTTTGCGGTCTTCACGCAACCGAGTAAAGGCGTGTGGAATGGCCCAATCTATCTCGCCGGTGACAATGGCGGAACGGCAACATCCGCCGTGGTGGCTGACTTCAATAGTGACGGTCGTCCTGACATTGCTGCTTCAGGCGGTGAAGACAGCCATCTGTTCGTCTTTCGCAATACGACCTCAGCCAGTGATTGCGCATTCTTCGCAGGTCCAGGCGTTCACGTCTGTTCACCAACGCCCGGAGCGTCAGTAAAGTCACCGGTGCCGGCGTCGATCTCCGCCAACGGAACCCCATTTCCAATTGTGGCGATCAAGGCCTACTTCAATGGGACACAGGTATCAAGTTCAGAAACCAATACGCTTAACTTCACCATTGTTGAGCCTCCGGGCAATTATCAACTGGCAGCAAATGCCTGGGACTCCAATGACAAGGTCTATCAAACCATTGTGAACTTCACTGTTCCCGCCACCGCGGCGTGCAGTGCGCCTACAACCGCAGGTGTTCATATCTGTGCGCCAACACAAGGCTCAACCGTCTTCTCACCGGTTGCCATTTCAGCAGCGGCCAACGGCGGGACGGCCAAGATTTCCGCGATGAAGGCCTATATCGACAGCAAACTCGTTGCGTCTTCCAGCAGTGGAACTCTCAGTGGATCAGTTCCGGAAGCTGCTGGAACGCACAAGATCGTCGTCAATGCCTGGAACACCGCAGGCAAGCTGTTCCAGAGCAGCGCGACGTTTAGCGTGCATTGATTTATTTTGTCGTGCCACTTCGCCTCGGCGTCCTCAGTTTCATCATCTGAGGGCGCCATTTTTTCTGATGTTTACAGTTTTTGGGAATCACAAGGTCAGGAGGTGCGTCACCGATTTGGCGATCAATATCTGCCAAAACTGTTCAATCTTGGGCAGATTTCCTTTTCGTTCCAGATTCACAATACTGACTGGAACTTTTTACCGGAATCGAGACCAAATAATGATGTTGATGAATGAAAGAGTAGCAGCCGTTCTTAAACGTGAACTTAAGCCCACCATCGAACGGTGGATGAAACGCGTGGACGGGATCAAGGAGCTGACCCGTATTCGTCTCACTTACGAGGAGCGCACCGGCCACCTGCCGCAGTTGCTGGCAGACCTGATCACCCGATTGGGTCTGGGGGACAACGAAAAAAGCCCTGAAACCACCTCTGCCCATGACCACGGCAAGGTGCGGTTTGATCAGGGTTACACCGTCCCCATGCTGGTGGAAGAATCACGGCTGCTGCAAGTCAGCATCTTTGACACGCTGCGTATGAACCAGAAGACCCTGGATGCCGACCGTTTAATGCCGGACGTGGTCATCATCGCCGATGAGTGTGACTCGCAGTTGAAACACACGGTGGAAACTTTTATGAAGCTTGAAAACCCGGGAAAGCTCGCGGTGGCGTAAAAGGAACGCCGGTACGACAGCCCGCGAAGTCCCCGCAAAATCATGGATTGGCGAAAGCCTCTTCAGCTTGCTGCAGTCTGCCTGGGGTTTGACACATTCGGCAAACCCTTTAAAATAGATGAGTATTTCCCGTCGCAAGCGCCGGTTGTTTGTCTGGCGCCTCATTCAATGCCGAAGTGGCGGAATTGGCAGACGCGCATGGTTCAGGTCCATGTACTCGCAAGGGTGTGGGGGTTCGAGTCCCTTCTTCGGCACCAAAACTGATTTTCCAATGGCTTAGCCGCACGGCTGCCGAACAGGCAAGAACCTGCTTTCTCAGCCCCTCCCGCAGGTCATTCGATTTTGCACTTTGCCTGTCAAAAATTTGATTGAATTGTTGTTGCGGAAACGCAGTGGGCATCAGCCGCGACTTCTCCCCCGGAGTCAAATGTCGGCGGCAGTGTCGTAATGTTGACTCTCCATGCGTTACTCCGAGACCACCGACTTGCTCTTCTCCGTCTGAAAGAGACAGAGATCCTTGGCTATACCGAATGGCACTCGAGATGCCTGTAAAGGTTGAAGTGGAAAGCACAGGGGTACATCCCTGTTCCGCAGCAATCATATAAGACGAGAGGACAGAAAGTTCCGCACGTGGCATTCAAAGCTGGAACGCTGTGGATGGCAAGCCCAGGGCGGCTATCCCCGGCCGGATACGACGATAGAGCTGGAGAGTGCAAGAGGAAGAGTTGTGCAATTGGTTTTAAAAATTTACGACTTCGTATTTGGATGCCATCACAGGAAGCTGACCCGCGTTTTTACCATAGACCGCAAGACTTACCGAGTGTGCTGCGCTTGTGGCGCAAAGTTCAACTATTCACTCGAGCACATGGCGCTTGAGCACCAGGTCGGTCGGTCTGCAGCGGTGGCGGCGTCGCTGCCGATCGCCCGAACTGTAGGGCGTTTCCTGTTTTCCTGGACTCACCGAGTGCCGGAATGATATTCGACGGCTGCTGCTCAAGGGGACGGAAATTCGCAGCGGATTGGAAAGAGTCTGGTCCACATTCGTAAAACACACTGCGACCTTGAGCGCAGAAAAGCCTCGCCTCCGCAACGTGCGGAGGCAGGGAGATCAGCTTTTCCCGATCTTCTTACAACGCGTTCTTGCCGGCTTTTTTTGCCTTGGCCCAGCGTGCCTTCATGCGCAGCGAGATACTTCTTCTGCCCGCTTCGCTCATCTGGCCTCGTTTGCGTGGTCCGGCGGATGAGGCCCGTCGCGTGCGGCCTCCGGTGAGGGCTTCTATAGCAGCGACGACGCGGTCTCGCTGCTGGGTGAGTTCTTCAATGATGTTGGGGGTGTCCATGGCGTTGAATTATAAAACAAGCTGGATTTCCTGACATGCAGCGATTCACAAAAGATTAATTGAGAGCAGTAGATTTCTTGATCACTTGAATGGCCGACCCCCCATTTGATGAATATGCATTTATGAATATTCACGACGCTTGAGCGGAACCAGGAATTGGGGAAGAAATGGAAGCGGGTTGGAACCAGGTGAGGAAAGGCGAAGCGCCAGCTGCTTTTTACTGCTTCCCCGCTGTCCCCTCGATGCCGCGCGAAGCTGTGGTGCTGGAGGCGCCGCCAGGAGAAGCTTTTGGTTGACCGTTCAGTAATTCAGCGGAATAATTCGGACCCAGCCCCAGTTTGATCAGCGCGCGTGAGTCAGGCACCACTTTGGTTTGCCAGCCATTGTCACCCTGATACTTGACCAGGGCTGCCTGGGTGCGCGCGTCCCAGCTGCCGGTGGGCTCGCCGGTCAGATATTTTTCCCGGATCAGCGCCTGCTGGATCTCCGTGGCACGCTCAGAATTAATGCCTTGTTGCCCTTTTTTCTTCCATGAGGCTTTGCGCTTGCCTTTGCTCTTGTGGTGTCCGTGCTTCCCCGACTTACTCGCTGCCTTGGTCTCGGCCGAAGCGTACCCCGAGCAGAGAACGAGGGCAAAACTCAAAATCACGAGTTTTTTGACGGCTGAACGCAAACAAATCACCTCAGAAGAATATCAATACGGTTCAGAAGTTACCTGGGCTGACCCGATGTTCCAACATCATCCCATGTTTGGATGCCGCCACGCCAGTAGTTTGTTGTGCAGCTTGGGATTACCGAAGTCCAATGAAATCAGTGTCTTCTGGATATTTACGCGCTTTTCGTCGCTCGCCGCTGGCCCAAAACTCCAAGGTTTTCGAGCCCATAAGAGGAGCTTGTCCGGGCCGCCATCCCATGGCTGACCCGGCAGACCTGGTTCTTGAACCTACGGAAGCGTTCCGGAAATGAAGGAGTTTCCGCCACCATTGCCACGCCCAGAGTGGACAAGGAACACTACATCCTGGCCGCTCTTTAGCTGCGACGTAATCTTGCGGAACTCTTCTTCGCTGTTTACCGGCTGTTTATTGATCTTCAAAATAATCAGGCCGGGTTGCAGTTGCAAATCGTCGGCAAAGGAACCGGGCTTCACGTCAACCACCTGTACGCCCTTGCCTTCATCTGTACCCATACGCTCGGCCATTTCCGGCGAAACCGCCTTGACCGTCACGCCCAGCTTGGTCGGCGCGGGCTGGCTATCTTCAGGAGTATCGTCATTGCTGCTCTGGTCCGTGCGATCGCCAAAAAGCTTGGCGCGGTCCGCCACTACTACGGTCGCCTGTTTTTCCTGACCATTTCGTAGATAAGTTACATTCAGCTTGTTGCCGGGCCGGGTGGCTGAGATCAGGCTAACCAGTTCGTCCCCGCTTTTGATCTGCTTACCGTTGACTGCCGTGATGGTGTCTTCACCCTGTAAGCCGGCCTTGGCCGCTGGGCTGTCCGGACGGACATTGGTGATGGGAACGCCGTTCTTTGCTCCGTAGATGCGCAGTACGGCAGGATTCGGCACCGCGCTAAATTCCACCCCGATCGAGCCTCGTGCCACTTTGTGGTCGCCCGTCCGCAACTGCTCGTAAACATCGCGGACGACGTTTGATGGCATGGCAAAGCCCACGCCTTGATATCCAAAAGACTGCGTATATATGGCCGTATTGATGCCGATCACTTCGCCGTTCATGCTTACCAGCGGGCCGCCGGAGTTTCCTGGATTGATGGCCGCGTCCGTCTGGATAAAGGATTGAAACTGGCGTCCGCCGGGAAGATTCCGCCCCTTGGCGGAGACAATGCCCGCAGTCACGGTGGCTTCCAGGTCAAACGGGCTGCCGATGGCCAGCACCCAGTCGCCGACGCTCATTTTGTCGGAATCGCCCAGCCGCGCCGCGGTGAGCGGCTTATCTTTTGGCGGATCGATCTTGATCAGCGCCAGGTCCGTTTCAGTGTCGATCCCCACAATCTTCGCGTCGTGCAGTACCGTTGCTGGCTCGTCAAATAGTTTTACCCGGATGCGGTCGGCTTTATCCACCACATGAAAATTGGTTATGATGTAGCCGTTGGCATTCAGAATCACGCCTGAGCCCAGCGAGCGCTGGCGTCCACCGCCGCCCCCGGGACCGCCGAATGGACTCTGCGGACCCTGATCATCGTCGTCACCGCCCGGGCCACCCTGGCCACCCTGCTGTCCACCAAAAAAGCGATCAAAAAAATCCTGGAACGGATCTTCGCCGCCATTGCCGCGCTGGCCGCGATTGCGATTGTTTCCGCGTCGGCGCACCTTTGGCGTGGATTCAGTACTCACGTTCACCACCGTGGGCTCAACTGCGCTGGCCACCTGGCCGAAGGTATTGCTCAACTGCTGCGGTGACTGCATCGCCGGCAGCAGGGAACCATCGGGAGCAAAATTGCCTTTGACTCCGCCCCGGCTCAGGACCGTGCCAATCAGGATGCCGACCGCCAGCGTCAACAGAATCACCAGTGTGGAGAGCGCCCGTTGCGTGCGCATGCGTGACATCAGGGCGCTAAAACGCGAGTTCATACTTGGTCTTACCTCCGGGTATGTTCTCCAATGATTATAAATCCAATGCTTCCACCGGCTGGTGGTTCCTTTTGGTTACTGGAGCGCTATCACTTAGACGCAGGAACCACAGGCAGCGTTATCCAGCGGAGCTGGCCGGTGACTCGGCCACACCTGGCTCGTCGTCCGACTTCTCAACGTGCCCCAGAAGTTCGGAAACCAGCACTCCGCCCAGAATCAGCAGCGCCCCGGCACCGGCCCGAAGGCCCAGCCGTTCGTGGAGATAGATAAAAGATGTCAGCCAGGCGAAGACGGGTTCTGTGGTAAATATCAGCGCAGTGTGGGTGGCGGGGGTAAACTGCTGCGCCCATGATTGCACGGTAAAAGCCACAGCCGTGCACAAAATCCCGGTGATCAAAACCGCGGCAATCACCGTGGGCGTCGGCCGGAAATGGGGATGCTCCAGCAATGGCGCGCTCACCGTCATCAGAATAGCAGCCGTGCCAACCTGCAAAAAGGCGACTTGTTCAAAAGGGAACCGCTGGCTCGCGCGTCCAACAAAGATGACGTGGAATGTAAAACAAATAGCGCAACCGATGGTGAGGATGTCGCCCAGGTTGACCTTGGCGAAGTCAGCCAGTCCGGCGTCGCCGCCGGGGACCGTCATCAAAAACAGCCCGATCAACGCGAGCATGATTCCCGCCACGCGCCACAAATGAATGTGCACCCGCCAGATTGCCACCAGCACTAGCGGCACCAGCACCGATGACGTTCCGGTAAGAAACGCCGATTTCGATGGCGTAGTCAGTTTCAGCCCGCTGGTCTGGAATGCATAGCCGAGATAAAGAAAGATTCCCACCACCACGCCCGAGATCAGGGCGGGTTTGGTCAGCACGGCAATTTTTTTTCGAAAGAAAATCGCCAGCAGTACCGCCGCCACTATCATGCGGGCCGAGTTCAGAACCAGTGGGGAAGCGTCATTGAGCGCTTCTTTCACCAGCACAAAGGTGCTGCCCCAGATGAAAGCAATCATCACCAGCAACAGGTGTGCTTTAAGAGAACGGGAAATCTTGGTCAGGTGGCGGCTTCCTCTTCTGCTTTGCGAACCTCGGCCCGGGTATGCCGGGGAAATTCAAAAACGCACTCGCGCGGCTTTTTATCCATGCGTAAGCCCTGAAATATTGGCGCTCTCATTTTAATTCCGCCGCGCTCGCCTTCGTGTGTCCATTCAGAGAATTTGATCTCCGCCACCAGCTCCGGCTTGACCCAGTGCGGCCGCCGTGTGCTTTCAATCTTTTCGCCAAACGGGTTCTTCTCAGTCTTTAATGCGTCCAGCTTCTTCCATAGCGCAGCGTGTGTCGATCCGGTGAACCCGCTGCCCGCGTTGCCCACATGCACCAGTTTGCCATTTTCGTCGTACAGTCCCAGAACTATGGAGCCAAAATTTTCCCGCGATCCTTTGGGATCGGTGTATCCGGCAATCACGCACTCCTGCCGCCGCGTAATTTTGATCTTCAACCACTCGCGTGACCTCTTCTGCACATAAGCGCCCGTGCGCAACTTGGCGACGATTCCTTCCAGCCCCTTGTCGCGCGCCACCCCGAAAAGTGCGGTGCCTCGCTCAGCGTAGTGGTCTGAGTAACGCAGAAATCCTTTGTCCGCCGGGATCAGTTGCTGAAGAAGCGCTTTGCGTTGCTCCAGTGGCGATGCCATCAGGTTGTGTCCGTTGAGATAGAGAAGATCAAATGCATAATAGACGATGCCGACTTGCCTATTGCGCGATCCACGCGCCCCTGGGCTGGTCATGCCGGTGCGCTGCTGCATCAGGCTGAACGACGGGCGGCCTTCTTCATCCAGCGCCACCACTTCGCCATCGAGGATGGCGTTCTCCACCGGCAGCGATTGCATCGCCTGCGCAATTTCAGGAAATTCGCCGGTCAGATCATTCTGGTTGCGTGAAACCAGCCGCGCCCGCCCGTCATTGACGAATGCCACCGCACGATAGCCGTCCCACTTGACCTCATACAGCCATTGCGGATCGTCGAACGGCTCTTCCACCAGCGTCGCCAGCATGGGATGAATCTCCCGCGGCATGGCTGCGCGCCGGGCATTGGAGGTTTGCGCCAGCAGTTTGTCGAAATCTTCCGCGATTATTCTCTTAGGCTGCTTGCCGTTTACGCCGCTCTGCGAGTCTTTTTTTTTACGCTGGATTTCTTCCTGGTCGTGCTCGGTGAATTGCGCTTCTCGCGCGGGTGCCCCATCCTTTCCGCGTTCTTTGCGGAAAGGGTGGGTTTTCGGGCGGTAGTTTTCGTAGCAGGCTTCTTCTCGTCCCGGACCAGCCACTCCGCGCCCTTGCGCGCCGTCCCTTTGCTATCCCTGGCCTTGCGATTGCTCTGCCATTCGTCTGAACCTTCATCGCCGGCGATCTCGCTCAGGCTGCGCTTGGTCAGAACCGAATAGTCGAGCTTGTCGATATTGAAGCCCGGCTTGGCGTATTCATCCTTTTTTTTGATCAGCAGCCACTCCGTGCCTTTCGATCCTGGTCTGCTTGAGCGCATCTTGGCCAGCACAAACTCGCCTTTCAGCTTTTCGCCATTGAGTTGAAACTTCAGGTCGCCCTTGTTCAGCATTGCGTGCTCATCGCCCACCGGCTTCCATGTTCCCGTGTCCCAGACCATCACGGTGCCGGCGCCATAGTTGCCTTCAGGAATCTTGCCTTCAAAATGGAAATACGAAACCGGATGGTCTTCCACCTGCATCGCCAGTCGCTTGTCGCCGGCATCAAGCGATGGTCCCTTGGGTACAGCCCACGATTTCAACACACCGTCCATTTCGAGCCGAAAATCATAGTGCAGCTGCGACGCCCGATGCTTCTGCACTACAAACCGGTGCTGCTCGCCGCGCTCCATTTTGCCTTCGGGCTCGGGAGTCTCGTCAAATCGGCGCTTTTTGTTGTATTGCTCTAAGGCCATAAAAACTTTGATGCATGCGCACAGGCGCGTTCTGGCTATCGGTGAATCCGTGTGAAACAATTGCGGGTCTAATTGTACGAGAGAAAAGCATGGCAAAAACCGCCGCAGAGAAACCCCTAAGCCAGGCCATCAAGGAACGCCGCGCCACGCCCAGCTTTGAGGACGTCCCCATTCATACCGCGGATCTTGAAAAGATCATCCGTGCCGGACTGGAAGCGCCCAGCGGTTACAACATGCAACCGTGGCGCTTTGTGGTTGTGCGCGATCCCGAGCAGAAGAAAAAGCTGTGCCAGGCCGCGTTCGGGCAGCCCAAGGTTGAACAGGCCAGCGCGGTAATCGTCGCCTGCGGCGATCCCATGGGATGGAAAGATGGTGACCTGGAAGAAATGCTTCGCATTAGGGTGCAGCACGGCTTCAATGACCCGGCCGAACAGGACACAATCCGCAAAGCGGTTTCGGGCTTTCTCGGTGGTCCTCCCGGACAGGCAGGCGGCGTTGCGCCGACGTTCGACCTCTGGGCTAACCGCCAGACCATGATCGCCTTTACCACCATGATGTGGGCCGCGGAAACTCTGGGCTATGACACGGCTCCCATGGAAGGCTTTATGGAAGACCAGGTGAAGGCACTGCTGAAAATTCCCGACCGTGTTCGCGTGGTTGCCATGCTTGCCGTCGGACGGCTTAAGGGCAAAGACAAGCTCTATGCCGGAAGATTCGATCCCGCGCGCTCCGTCTTCGCGGACACCTGGGGCGAGAGCATTGAGTTCTGAAGTGAAAATCACACCGCGGATTAACATGGATGACCGCGCATTGATAGTTAGGCGCGAATAACTTTTGGCTGGATCCACACGTAACAGGGTATGACTTTAGTCGTACCGTCCAACGCATAATAGAAAGAAGAGCCCTTTCAAGGGGCGACACAAAAATGGAATTCTCTTCTGAACGCATCATCAAACTTGCTGACGCGCAAAACGCCATTCCTACGCGCGCCGGTAAACTCTACGCCGAACTCTTCCGCCATGGGACTTTGGCGGTCGAAATCTACGCGCCCAAGGGAGCTGATCTGCAACAACCACACACGCGCGACGAACTTTACATCGTCGCCGCCGGACGCGGCTGGTTTCTTGTCGAAGGTCAGCGTATTCAGTTCGGCCCCGGGGATGCCCTCTTTGCCGCTGCGGGCGAAGTCCATCGCTTTGAGGATTTCACTGAAGACCTGCTGACATGGGTGGTCTTCTACGGTCCTGAAGGTGGTGAACATGCGTAGCTGCCCAATCGTCATGCTCGTGGCTCTCGTCTGCTGTGCGATTTTGCCGGCACAGGTTGCGCCACAACAGCAGCCGACCCCGAACGCATTCGACGCGCAAACCGCTTCACATCTGCTCCTTGATCTCAGTGAGGCATTACAAGGCCACAGCCAGAAGCAATTCCTGGCTCTGTTCGATCTGGACAAAATGAAAGAGGGTACGCTGTTCAGGCAACAGATCAATTCTTTCTTCGCGCAGACCGAATCCATCCGCGTGCACCTCAATCTGAGTGAAACATCTGTTGACGGCGACAAGGCCAGCATTGCTGTTGACGCCGAGATGGAAGCGCAGCCGAGCAACGGCGGAGCTCCCTCGCGTAGAAAAGACCAGCTCAACTTCGCGGTTGCCAAAGCGGGCACTCGCTGGAAATTTGTTGACCTCCAGCCGCGATCGTTTTTCTCACTGCCATGAACTCAGAATCAACGCCTGCCGAGCCATCCTCGCCGCGATCAAACAGGCGCGAATATCCTGACCGTCCCATCGTCGGCGTGGCCGCGGTGATTGTCGATCAAAGGCGTGTCCTGCTGATCAAACGTGGAAGCCCGCCGCTGCTGGGAGAATGGTCACTGCCCGGAGGCGTCGTCGAACTGGGAGAGACGTTGCGCGCCGCCGCCGAACGCGAAGCCCGCGAAGAGACTGGATTGATTGTCAAAGCCGGCGAGGTGCTGGAAGTCCTGGATCGAATCATTCCCGGCAAAGACACCGCGCCGCAATACCACTACGTATTAATCGATTTTCTTTGCAACATGCATGGCGGCGAGCTGCACGCGGGCGGCGACGCCGCCGACGTTTCCTGGGCGAGCGAGAATGAATTGGGAAAATTCAAACTTGAGCAGCCGGCGCTCGAAGTGATCAGAAAAGGATTCTTAGCCGCGAATCAAAGCGAATAAACACGAATTAGAAAAGCCGTTCGATTTGATTCGCGAAAATTCGCGGAATTCGCGGCTTAAGGTTTGTTCTTCTCCGTGTCTCCGTGCCTCCGTGGTGAGTTGTCAGCCCCCCCACTGATAAGCATCCTTCTGCTCCAATCCCACAAACTGCAACACGCGACAGGCAAACTGGTGGGCCATTTCGTCAAAGCTCTTCGGCTGGTTGTAAAACGTTGGGATCAGCGGATAGATCGTCGCGCCGGCTTCGGCGGCCCAGTCCATGTTGCGGATATGCACGCGGTTGAGCGGAGTTTCTCGGGTGCAAAGCACCAGCGGACGTTTTTCTTTCAGGCAGACGTCAGCG
>Ga0210400_10004062_pt1 | contig 12768 bp, 8 predicted proteins | sample IncBWH26MmetaG_FD_155456 | JGI IMG/M metagenome (GOLD analysis project Ga0210400, IMG submission 155456) | Forest soil microbial communities from Barre Woods Harvard Forest LTER site, Petersham, Massachusetts, United States - Inc-BW-H-26-M | ecosystem: Environmental > Terrestrial > Soil >...
TTTTCCCAGCGACGCGTCAAAAACTTCCGATGTAGCGACACCACAACCGGAGAACCGACGACGCAGGAGAAAGGGCGAAAACGGCTAGAAGGGTTTGGGGTTCTCCATTACCGCAGCTGGATGTGGGTCCAGGTCTAAATCCTCCACAGGTCAAGCTGTGCCGCTGGCGGCCCATAGGGTGAAACGGAGGCCTGGCGGGCGTCCGCGGCGGGCTGCTATCTTACCAAGGGCGATACGTATTCATCAATCCGTAGTGGTGATGACTAGAAACTGTTTTGAGATTGTCGGTGCCTATCCGATGCGGCAATTCTTGAGGGTGATACCGCCCGATTTCTTCCAGAATGCGGCAGTGCGAGATGGTTTGTCCGGACAACGCACGAGCGTCCGGCACGAGAGTCGTTCGCTAAACGATTCCGGTCCGCAGTATCTAAGTTACAGGTAATTGCTCCACGGTAGGCCGCATCCGAGAGTTCTCCCGCTTCATGCAGTGCGGACTTCATGCACAGATGTTCCATTGTACTGGAATTCTCGAGGGAGGCACGGAGAACCATGCGGGCCATAAGTCGTTCTGGGACGCTGATGCGGCAACGTCCCGGGCGAGTGACGAGCAATCCAGAATTCTCGTGAACTCGTTGTCGCGCATTCCGCCGAGTCTAGCCGAACTGCCCAGTTGCGGAAACACGCTCTGTAAATTCCGTCTCACGTGTTGGCTCGATTCGCTCACTCGGTCCGAGCGAAGACACTTTCGCCGATGCCGCGCATCCAAAACAAAGGTAGAAATTCGGAATGAAAGGGGACTTAAATGGCAACCGAGGAGAAAGACAAGTCAGTGCTGAACCACATCGATCGCCTGGTGAAGGAAGAGGAAAGACTCTATGGGCGGAGCGAACTTACAAACGATGACCGTAAACGTCTAGCCGAATTAAAAGTTGAACTAGACCAATGTTGGGATCTCTTGCGCCAACGCCGGGCGCTTCGAGAGTTTGGGAATGATCCCGACAAGGCGAAAGTGCGCCCAGCCAAAATTGTCGAGAACTACGAGCAGTAGGCCGTGGGGAAAGAAGCATACGTTGGTGGCTTGCGTCCGAAATGCCGGAGAGGGAGCCAGTTGCCACGACCGGGACAGAAGAAACAGTGTTGGCCCAAAACACAATGAAGTATCTCTTTTAAGTAAGGGAAGCTGGCAATGAAATGTCGGAGTCGTACCAAGCAGTTCGCTGCTTTATTGTTCAGAGCCAAATTTGGAACTGGAGCAACTCGCAACACGCATTGAGGAGATGGACCGGGTCATACAGAATTCGGCAAGAGAAAATGAAGCCTGCCAACGACTCACGGAGATTCCGGGAGTCGGCCCGGTCACCGCAACCGCCCTGATCGCTGCAGTAGGCAACGGTAGCGCCTTTGGAAAAGGGCGAGATCTGTCGGCCTGGATGGGGATCGCTCCAGGAGAGTACTCCACCGGCGGCAAACAGAAATTACTGGGCATCAGTAAACGTGGCAACCGATACTTACGAACCCTGTTCGTTCAAGGTGCACGCAGCGTAGTGCAACAGCGACACAAGCAAGCTCCCGGTCTGAGCCGTTGGTTAGCGCAACTGCTGGCGCGTGCGCACCAGAATGTGGCTGTCGTGGCTTTGGCCAATAAGTTGGTTCGCATGGCCTGGGCGGTCTTATGCAAAAACGAACGCTATCGCACTTCCATTCTCCCATTCTTGCTGCGGCTACTTAAAATCTCGGTTTAAGCAATAGAGTTCCTGCCAGGTCTGCTGGCGCAAAACAGAGATGGCAATGGGTCTCTCCCACGCTTTCGAAACCTGATATCGGGAAAGGTTCTTACCAGACCGTCCGCTTTATACGGATGAGGGCGAGCGGATATCCATCATGGCCCGGAGTCACTAACTCCATTTAAGGCCGAATACATTGGCGCAGACCAATTGCCATTGTTCGTTTTTCACTTGCAACTCTGTGGCGGACCATGCATTCCGATAAGAGGCATCAGGATGTGGGAACGAGCAAGAATTTGCAAGTGGGTAATTGCCTGACAGGGTTATATTCAGCCAATTCTAAGTTGGCGGGCGCCCATGCCGGTCATTCCCTTGGTGATTGGCGCAAGATTCTCAGGCACTAGAAGTTCAAGTTTCCGGGCCGGGCGGCCTGTAGCCTTTGCGATAAGAGCTTCCGCAATGCCGAGTTCCGCATCACTGAGCGCTCTATAGTCAAGTGCGTGTCTTGAGCCGATCCGCCCATCGAGATCCACAAGACGGAAGGCACCGAATAGCGGACTTGCCTCCGGCGTGGCATTTCAGGAGCGACTGAATGCTGCACCGGATGTACGTCGCGCCATACCACCTCGCATTTCGATAGGCAAGCAGCTACGGAACGACCTCATAGATCAGAATCTGCGCTGGCGTCTGTCCATGGTGAGGGACCGCCACGTAATAGCGATTCAATTCTGGTATCAGAGTTCCGGTTATCGTGCGAAAAGTGCTCGGAACTTGCCCAATTTGGCGAAACCGATTAGGGCCGAGCAGCTGAAATATGTCGATGGAAGTCTCTCCTACCACGTAGAGACGCCTGGACGCCGGGTCAAATACCGCGTCGTCTGTATGCCCAAAACACGGTAGGCTATTCAGGATTTTGCCAGAGTCGGAATCGAGAAGGATGACTTTCCCCGGATCGCGAGCGACCACAAACAGACGATGGTCGGCTTCGTCAAACGCGATGGCGGAGTTCTTCTTTCCTTCCGGCTCAATGGGCCAAGTTGCGATGACGCTATGCTTGTTACGGTCGATTACTGCAACTACACCTTTGGCATACAAATTCGCAAACATGCGTGGTCCCGATTTTTCCAGGGCCATCGCCTCAACGCTGTCGGAATCAACTTTGATATCATCCACCTTGGTCGCGGTCGTGGTGTCAACTATGCTGATAAAAACATACCCTGCGTGCGTACCCCCACCATTGACAACGTACATGTAATGTGTGGACGGGTCGTAGACGCTGGAATCCGCATCTACCCTTAGCTTTACGCTTCCGACAGGGTTGTAGGAGTCGCCTTGGAAAATCTTTACTTCTCCACTTTCGTCATTTCCGTCCGCTACGAACAGTTTCTTTACGTCAGACCGATACGTAATGGAGTGAGGTGCTTTCAAACCGGAAATACTGTGAATCACCTTATTACTTTTAAGGTCGATGACTTCAACCGAATGGTTTTCTTCTGCAGCGACGAACAACAGGTTATCCGGTACGTCAGCCGTCAAATGATCAAAATCGCCGTCGTGAAGATCCGGCATCGGAATCGCTCCTATCAACTTTAGCGGTTCGACTACCTGCGAGCGCGCGCAGATTGCGAACAAAGCGATCAGAGTTAGGAACAAGACGGTGCGTAATTTTCTCATTGTCTCCCTCGCGTCTTAGATGAAGCGTTTGCAAACCTGCGCGTCGCGCTTATAATGATCACTCTCCAGTGCCGGTTCTAATCATCTTCCATCCTTCTTTGAGCCTCTTTTCCACGTCAGCCTTGGTGAGCGCAGTTATGCCGCAAGCAACGTTGTGGGCCTTGCACGCTGCCAGAATCGTCTGACGGGCCTGTTCGACTTCGGGCGAATCTCGACGCGGGACGCCAAGATATTGGTGCAAATCGCCGCCCGCACCGAGGAAGATCGCACCGACGCCCGGTACCGCTGCAATCTCATCTATATTTTTCAGTCCCTCGGCCGTTTCGATCATGGGAATTGCGAGCAGATCGCCTTCCGGATTGAGCGGCCATACGTCTGCGTGCAGCTCATACTCTCCTGTGGAGACCCCCCAGGCAAAGCTTGGATTCCCCGGAGCAGAGCCACGTAATCCAGGAGGCTGTTGATACTTCGAAGTTTTCTGCTGTGGATAGCGCATGTACTGAACAAGGCGCATCATTTGCTCCTTGTTGTCGACACCATTGAAGATGATACCCATCAGCCCCATGTCGAGGGCCTGTTTGACGATCCAATCATTGCTGTCGAGATCGCGCCCGTAAGGAGGGAACCGAGCAAACATTGCCACCTTCGGCTGTGCATTGCCTTTCTTAAGAACTCCGGCCTTATCAACCATAGCAGCCACACAGTAAGCTAGGCCATCGAGATTAAGAGGTCCATGCTCCATGTCCACGTACACGTAGTCGAAATCCACACGGGAGAGAGAACGACAATTCTGAAGCGACATGTCGTCGGTTTGAATACCGATGATAGCTTCCCCCTGCGCCAGTTTCGCAATAGAGGGATTCAGGTGTAGTGGTCGGGCGTCACCGGTCACCTGAACATCAGGTGGCGCGTAGAGAGTGGTCGCATCCCGCTCAGCAATAGTTGTGATATCTGGTGCGGCGTCTTTGAACGCAGCATAAGTATCCGGAGCGACCGGGACGGAATTGCCTCTAGCTGTTCCAGACCCTGTCTCTCCTACTGCTTGTGCAGAAGCCTTAGGGGAGCCCAAAAGAAGCAGAAAGGAAAGCACAGGCGCGCTAAAGACTGTAAAACGACTATAAAACTTGAGTGTGCGCCTTTTCACGATCATGATCGCCATCCTTTGGCCTTCGATTTCGCCCGGCCTTTTTTAAAGTACGGGTGTCCATCCCTAGCCTCTTGCAGAAAATCGCGCGTTAATCTTGTCGATCGTTGGCGTGGAGCTCACCACAGTCATTTTTGAATGTCAAGTGAAAAACCCGTGTCATCCGAAGCGAGAAATAAGAATATTCTGCTACAGAGAGTATTTCTACGTTTCACAATCCGCCCTATTCAGCGATTTCGAGGATGACAGTCAGATCGCAAAATTAGGAATCGGTGGCATCAGCCGCAATCTTTGAACGGCGAGAAGCTGGAGGTGCTCCTGTCGTTCTGACCTATGTCTCGACTTCTAGAGAACCAGCGTTTCTTTTTGGCACAAATCCAGTCAAGTTTGTAGCTGCTAATAGACATCCCGGACAGGTGGGCTATTCTCACAGCCCACCACAGGAGGTTCGGGATGAAGAATCCAGCTTACGATCAGATCCAGGCAAGGAAGGTGAAAGCCAGGTTGCGCAGGTTGCAGCATGCACGGCGCTTGAGCGGCAACGTTAGTCAGACCTGCCGGTTTTTTGGTGTCTCGCGGGCGCTCTTCTATATCTGGAAGCAGCGTTATGAGAAGCACGGGGTAGCCGAAAACTGAAGAAATGGGAAACCGAATACAACGAGGATCGACCGCGTCTCGCGCTCAAGGGAAAAACACCTGCGGAACGAGTTCACGAACTCGTTCCGGCATCCAAACCTGTAAGCAATCTCTCTTGACTAATACAAGTTCTTCTTTGCGTGACACGATTTTGCTTGACGTTTATCCAGTGAGCGTTATATGAGCAACACATCAAATTCTACCTTAGGTTTTCAATTGGCTTTTCGGCCCTTCTCGCAACTGTAAATTTCTCGACCGTACCGGCCCAGTAGAGACGGGGAAGCGAGGTCCTATGCAAGCCAGCACGCTTTTTAAGCCTGCAGCTGTTATTGCCGTTTTTGTTTTGTCGATCTTCAGTGTTGTCTTTAGCAGTCGGGCACACGCGCAGGTTGCAGGAGCAACTCTCATCGGCACGGTGAAGGATTCTTCCAATGCAAGCATCCCGAACGCTCAAGTTTCCATTACAGACGTAGCAACGGGAGTTATACGTGCTGTTTCGACCGATGCCGCCGGACTCTACACAGCCCCCAACCTTTTGCCCGGGAACTATGAGGTGAGAGCTTCGGCCCCAGGTTTTAGCACTCAGGTGCAGAAGGGCCTTACGCTGACGGTCGGAACTCAGCAGGTTCTTGATATCACGATGCAGGTTGGGCAAATTGCTCAAACGGTTGAAATCACCACGGAAGCCCCGACAGTCGAGCTGACATCGTCCACATTGAGTGCTCAGGTAAACGCCACGACGGTGCGCGAGTTGCCTTTGAACGGCCGCTCTTGGACTGACCTCACGAATCTTCAGCCAGGAGTGATTACCGCAGAGAGCCATGCAAGCGGGGATCCGAATCGCGGTTTTGGAGCGCAGGTCAGTATCTCCGGTGGTCGCCCCCAGCAAAATAACTACCGCGTGGACGGCATTAGCATCAACGATTACGCGAACGGCGGGCCGGGAAGTGTGCTGGGCGGAAACTTGGGAGTAGACGCTATTCAAGAGTTCTCCGTCTTGACAAGCAATTATTCAGCCGAGTATGGCAAGACGTCTGGGGGCGTGGTGAACGCCATCACTCGTTCAGGCACAAACCAGTTTCACGGCTCCGTTTATGAGTTCATCCGCAATAGTGCCCTGGATGCTCGGAACTTTTTCGACCCAGCCAAGATTCCTCCCTTTCGGCGCAATCAGTTTGGCGCTTCGGCTGGCGGACCCATCCGCAAGGACAGGACGTTCATTTTCGGCGACTACGAGGGCATTCGGCAGTCCCTGGGAATATCTGACCAGGACCAGGTCCTGTCGCCGGCGGCAAAGTTGGGAAATCTTGTGGCCGGGCCGGTGACCGTGGACCCGAAAATAGCAGCATATCTCGCTCTCGAACCGAACCCCGACGTCAATCCCCCCGGGGATACTGGAAAATTCACACGTGTAGGCCAGCAAGTTGTGAGCGAGAACTTTTTTACCGTTCGAGTGGACCAAAAGATTTCGGATAAGGATAGCCTCTTTGGGACGTATAGCTTCGACAACTCCCCACTAACGCAGCCGGATTTGCTCGGCAATTCCCTCCAACACGCCATCTCAAGGCGGCAAATTATAGCCTTGGAGGAGAGTCATATCTTCAGTCCTAGTTTTGTGAATACTGTCCGGATTGGTTACAACCGCTCCCATGCCACCTCTCCCGGCAGAGTTTCGGCCATCAATCCAGCGGCGTCTAATCCAGCTCTGGGGTGGGCACCGGGAGAATTTGCTACAGAAGCACAAATATCCGGGTTAACGCTAATCGGCCCGGGTGTGGGTCCGCCAATATATATTTTTTATTGGAATGCGTTTCAGGGCTATGACGACGCTTCTGTGACCCGCGGGCTCCACACTTTGAAGTTCGGCGTGGGTGTCGAACGCGACCAACTCAATCAAACTACATTTACCACCGACTATTTTGGGGCCTTCATCTTTGGGTCAATATCTAGCTTTCTTCAGAACCAACCGTCGCGTGTTCGTGGCGTTCTTCCAAGTTTAGCGGGTCCGCGTTATATGCGCCAGACCATCGTCGGAGGTTACCTTCAGGACGATTGGCGCGTGCGACCGAACCTGACGCTGAACCTTGGTATTCGTTACGAAATGTCGACCGTGCCAACTGAAACTACGGGAAAGCAGACGAACCTCAAAAGCCTAACTGCTACATCACCCTTTCTGGGTAGCCCGTTCTTTTCGAATCCGACTCTTCACAATTTCGAGCCGCGGGTAGGCTTTTCATGGGATCCGTTCAAAAATGGCAAGACTGCGCTGCGGGCGGGATTCGGCATGTTTGACGTTCTTCCAATGCTCTATCAGACGATAACGATGAACGGGAGGGCGGCCCCATTCTTTGCCCTTGCTAGTCTTACGTCTAAGAATGGCTCGTTGAATGGGACGTTCCCGAACGGAGCGGTTCCGGTTCTCCAAAACCTCCCCTTGGGGACTGCGGAAAGCGCGTATGTTGAACCTAATCCACCACGCAACTACGTGATGCAATGGAACCTAAACATACAGCGGCAACTTACCCCGAGTTTGACGGCGGTGGTTGGGTTTGTAGGTTCGCGTAGCGTGCACGAGCTATTTCGCGCCGATGACGCCAATATCGTCATGCCTAGACTGAGCTCCGCAGGGTATTTGTGGCCCAATCCGATCGGAAGCGGCGTAGTCGACCCGACCGCCACCAGCATCGTGCCTGGGCAACTCGTAAACGCGAACGTCGGTGCCATCCGCTACGTGAATTGGGGAGGGGACGGGTTCTATGACGCCCTCCAAGTTGGAGTCGTCAAAAGAATGAGCCACGGCTTCCAAGTCCAGGGTTCTTATACATGGGGCAAGAGCATTGATGACAACTCGGGAGCGATTGCCGGCGATACACTTGCGAATTCGATATCGAGCCTCTCATGGTTCGATCAAAAATTGAACCGTGCCGTGTCCGATTACAATATCCCACGGGTCTTGGTGATAAACGGGACTTGGAATCTTCCGTCGATCAAGTCTGCCACTGGAGCACTCGCGCTGTTAGCGAACGGTTGGGAAGTCGGGAGCATCCTGAGGGTTCAGGACGGCACGCCGATCACTCCGCTTTTTGGTAATGACGGTGATCCATTGGGCCTAACCAGCAGCGACCCGTACGACTATCCGGATCGGTTGACCGGGCCTGGTTGCACGACTCTCACCAATCCGGGGAATGTCGCAAATTATATCAAGACCCAGTGCTTCACCATCCCCGCAGCGCCCAACCCGGCCTTTTGGAAAGCGAACTGCGACCCGAATCCGCCTGGAACTTCTGGCGTGACCTATCCACAGTGTTTCAATCTCCGCGGTAACTCCGGCCGTAACATTTTGTATGGACCGGGACTAGTTAGTCTCGATTCGTCGGTGTTTAAGAACTTCCCGATCAAGAAGATCTCGGAGAGCTTTGTCGCGCAATTCCGAATGGAGATGTTCAACTTGCCAAATCGCCCCAACTTCACGCCGCCGAATTTGGTGAATTCGGAAATCATTGATTCGACCGGCGCAAACCTGCCAACGGCTGGAGCGTTGACCACGCCAACGACGACCTCGTCGAGGCAAATTCAGTTCGCCCTGAAGTTGACTTGGTGACTTCGTAGCTCGAATCCGCGACCCACGCTCACGCGCCAACTTCAAACACTAATGTATATCTACGCAAGAAGCGCGCATGAGTCTATGGTTTTGTCCCTTACTGGACCCTAATCGGACCCGAGGCTTTCCAGTTGAATCGTTCCAGGGTACATGCGGACGTTCTAAACTTGGGTTAGACAACAGTCGCTTTGTCGGGTCGGGAAGTTTGCAACTGTGTTCGGCGCGAGGTAACAGACCCCATCACCTCAATATTGATTTGGGCAAGACAAGCAAATAGAGAATGAGGAAGGCGTTGCGTGTCCGTGTCTATTGTTCGAACACATTCCTAGTCGACTCGCAAGGAGGGCATGTATTCCTGGGCGAGTATCCCTTGAACAAGAACTTGTAAGCACCAGCGCCACCACTCTTGCCGTCGGCTCCAGTCAGGTCGGCCTGAACCTCGTAGATATTGCCTTTGTGATCGGTCGCGATCTGATGGCCTGGAGGATGCGCTTGCGAGGTGCCGATGTCGAATGAACCGAGGACCTCGAGCGTTTTGCGATTCAGGATGTAGGTAACCGGGGTTCCTCCAGCATACAGAAACCGTTCGTCTGGCGAAAAGGCTGCAGACCTTGCCTGTAGTGGGTACTTGCTGTCCAGATCCACAAACTGCTCAGCGATAAATTTCCCCGATCCTGTGGGCTCTCGGCATGAGTTCTACTCCTAGAAAAGAAGTGGGGAAACACAACTAACTCGGTTCAAGGGACATTTGCGTGGCCAATTCAGAACTTTTCGAGGTCCCACGGCACTCGATTTTTTCGCAAGTGCATCACGCGGAATCGACGGAAGTCGTGGAATACCTCTCCATTCTGTTTCAGGTTGAGCTTGGTCAGAATTGGCTTCCGGCCGAACCTTACGAAAAAAGGTACATATCTTGCTGGATCTAAAGGTCCCGGCGGCTGTCCTTATTCTGGCACTTTGACAAAATCTCGACACGACACTTGGCTTGCAGCTCTGCTGACCTTCTCCCGAATACCACTTAAATCAACAACTTACGAGCCGCCCTCTTTGGCGCTCCCATTGCCTTCCACATTCCCGGGGGAGCAGGTCATCAGGAAAGAAACTCTGGAGCAACGCCCGTGTTCAAATGGAGAGAGAGCTCAATCATGAAGCCGCCATCAATCCTTCAGTGGTATCAAATCTTGCGCGCACACCATCACTGGACCATGTTCCAGGCCGTCCGGTATGCGCTGTGGCTCGCCCACTAATGGAGCCTACCTCCCTGCAACTCTCGCTAGGCAATCGTCCTCCGCTGCGTACGCCCTCTGCGGGCGGCAAACGTTTCACCATACTGTGCTCACAGATTTCGCTAAATTCCCGGGCCGGATCATCCGCAGGTAGTTGATGAATCGCAATCATCCAAAAGGCTCGACGACCGAAGCTCCGGTTGAGGTCTCACCGGAGCGGCCTTCGCCTCCGCCTCAAGAACGCGTTCCGTCCACGACACGGCGGCACCGCTGGATCTGGGCCGTCGTTCTTCTCGTTTTTTCCTTGCTCTTCGTCTTTGTCCTGCGGCGCCAGGAAACGACCCCCGCCGCTCCTCCGGACAGAATGGCAACCGGACCTGTGCCGATAACCACGGCCACGGCGAAGCTGAGCAGCTTGGGTGTTTATCTGGATGCGATTGGCACGGTAACTCCTGTTTATACCGACTCCATCACCGCGCAGGTCACGGGCGTGATCCGGGCTGTTCATTACCGCGAAGGTCAGTTTGTGCCGAGGGGTGATCCTCTCATCGACATAGATTCCCGTCCCTATGAAGCACAACTCGAACAAGCCCAAGGCACGTTGCAGCACGACCAGAACCTGCTCGCGGAAGCCCAGATGGATTTGGAGCGATATAAGCAGGCCTGGGCTCGTAATGGCGTTTCTCGCCAAACGCTGGAAGACCAGGAAAAGCTCGTCCTGCAGGATGAGGGCACAGTGAAAACCGATCAGGGCTTGGTGCACTACGACGAAGTACAAGTCGAGTATTGCCATATAACTTCCCCCATCGATGGACGCGTCGGTCTGCGCCTCGTGGATCCGGGGAATTTGGTGACCGCCAATGCGACCACCACCCTGGTGGTCATCACCCAGCTCCAGCCGATCACCGTGGTGTTCCCCTTAGCGGAGGACAATCTCGACCAAGTACTCACCCAGACGCGCCAGGGGAGGAAGCTTTCTGTACAAGCTTGGGATCGCCAGATGCAGGCACAACTCGCTGCGGGGCAGCTTGTCACCGTGGACAATCAGATCGATACGACCACTGGAACGGTGAAATTACGTGCCAGCTTTGAAAATCGCAACTACGCGCTTTTTCCCAATCAATTTGTGAACACACGCCTGTTGGTAAACACCTTGCAGAATCAGGTCGTCATCCCTTCCTCAGCCGTGCAGCACAACGGCGAAATTACCTTTGTTTACCTCATTCAGAATGGCCAAGCGAAGCTCGTAAACGTAAAGACCGGCGTGTCTGATGGCGGAATGACCGCGGTGGAAGGCATTCATATGGGAGACGTGGTGGCGAACAGCAGTTTCGAGAAGTTGCAAGACGGCGCCAAAGTCGCCATTTCACAGGCCCCACTGCCGTCGTCAACTTCATCTGGAAGCGGCACGCTATGAGTCCCTCCCGCCAATTTATTCTGCGCCCGGTCGCGACCTCGTTGCTGATGGCGGCGATTTTGCTGACGGGGATTGTTGCGTACACCCAATTGCCTGTTTCTGCCCTGCCACAGGTCGACTATCCGACCATCCAGGTCTTGACGCAATATCCCGGCGCCAGCCCGGACGTGATGGCCAGCACCGTCACAGCGCCTTTGGAACGCCAATTTGGTGAGATGCAGGGGCTCAATCAGATGACCTCCACTAGTGCGGGCGGCATTTCGGTGGTCGTTTTGCAATTCAGCCTCTCACTGAAAATCGACGTGGCCGAAGAAGAAGTCCAATCCGCCATCAATGCCGCGCAGAGTTTTCTCCCTGCCAATCTGCCAACTCCGCCCATCTACAGCAAAGTCAATCCCGCCGATGCTCCGATTCTTACGCTGGGCATCACCTCGGAAGCGATGCCTTTATCGCAGGTCGAGGATCTGGTCGACACACGTCTTGCACCGAAGATCTCGCAGCTCAACGGAGTGGGCCTGGTGAGCATAAGCGGCGGACAGAAGCCCGCCATTCGCATCCAGGTCAATCCGTCCGCCCTTTCGTCCTACGGAATCAACATGGAAGACGTGCGCACGGCCCTGACCCAAGCGAGCGTGAACGCCGCGAAAGGAAACTTCGATGGTCCGCGTCAGGATTATCAGATTGACGCGAATGACCAGATCACCGTCGCTAACGATTACAGGAATGTGCCGATTGCCTTCAGGAACGGCGCGCCGGTTTTCGTAAAGGACGTCGCTACGGTCATCAATGGGGTAGAAAACAGCCGTCAAGCGGCGTGGATGAACTTGACCCCCGCCGTCATTCTGAATATTCAACGGCAGCCAGGCGCGAACACCATCAACGTCGTCCGCAGCATCAAAAAGCTTCTACCGCAGCTTGCATCGAACCTTCCAGCATCTATAAAAATCACAACCCTCACCGACCTCACGACCAGCATTCAAGCCTCAATCGACGACGTCGAGTTTGAGTTGATGCTCACGGTTGGTCTGGTGGTGCTAGTCATCTTTCTGTTTTTGCGCAGCGTTTACGCGACGATTATCCCGAGCGTCGCGGTGCCACTCTCGCTGGTCGGCACTTTTGGCGTGATGTATCTCCTGGGTTACAGCCTCGACAATCTCTCCCTTATGGCTCTGACGATCTCGACGGGTTTCGTCGTGGATGACGCCATCGTCATGATCGAGAACATCTCCCGCTATCTGGAGGCCGGCGAACCGCCCCTGCAGGCCGCGCTGAAAGGCGCCGAACAGATCGGCTTCACGATCATGTCTCTTACCGTCTCCTTGATCGCTGTGCTGATCCCCCTGCTG
>Ga0210400_10004064_pt1 | contig 12765 bp, 4 predicted proteins | sample IncBWH26MmetaG_FD_155456 | JGI IMG/M metagenome (GOLD analysis project Ga0210400, IMG submission 155456) | Forest soil microbial communities from Barre Woods Harvard Forest LTER site, Petersham, Massachusetts, United States - Inc-BW-H-26-M | ecosystem: Environmental > Terrestrial > Soil >...
GAACAATGAAGAATATAAAAATTTTTGGATAAATATTAAACCAATTTCTGAATGGTACGATTTGGATAAAAATGGTTATTCTAAAGCATATATTAATAAATATAATAGCCAAAATGGAATTTATATTTTTAGATCAATTAAAGAACCTTGGAAATGTTATGTAGGTAGTGCAGAGTCTTTTTCTAAAAGATTAATATCGCATAAATGGGCTTTTAATCATTTTATAAATTCGGGAAATTCATCAGTTCCTTTATTTTATAACGGAGTTAAAAAATATGGTTGGGAAGCTTTTCAAATAGCTATTTTAGAATTAGTCCCTATAATTGAATTAAGCAATCGGGAAAATCATTATTTAAGCTTTAAACCTTATTATAATCTTAAATATTCAATAGATGGTAAAGTACAACATTCAGATGAAGTACGAGCTCAAATTAGTTTATCCGTTTTAGGAAAAAATAATCCTTTTTTTGGACGAGCTCATAGCGAAATATCCAAAAATAATATGGCAAATACTAAGTTTTTATCTAAAAATGAATTAATAGGAGGGCCAGACTATCTAAAAGCATTAGATTCATTAAAATTAACATCATTAAGTAAGACAATTTATCAATTTTCTAAAGATAGAAAGTTAATTAATACCTTTCCTTCATTAAGTTTAACAGCTTTATACTTTAAATCTGATCGAAGTACAATTAGAAAATATTTAAATAAAAATACTTTATTTGGTAATCAATGGTTCTTAACTACAAATTTAAATTTTGACTCGGAACAACAAATTAATTCAATTAATAAGTCTAATTTAGAATGGTCTAGCTTAACACCAGTTTATCAATATAAATTGGAGAAAAATTGTATTAAATTAATTAATTCTTTCCCTTCTATTTCTGATGCAGCATTTCATTTAGAAGTCTCTATTTTTACGATAAGAAGATATATTAAAAGTCAAAAGATTTTTAAAGATCAATATCTTTTAAGTAAAGATGGTTCTTTAGACAATTCAAGCAATAATAATAATAAACTTTCTTTTTAATTTTAGAAAATCCTGAATTTCCAGTTTACGATAAGTTTAAGGTTAATTACCTGTAAAATCAGTTAACACCCCCTTTGAGGTTTTCTTTCCTGATTATATAAATTTTTTGAAGGGTTAATTACCCTTCTAATTTTTTAATTGTGAGATGGCCTCTACGCTTATTCTTTATAAAATGAAGAATAAAATTCAAAAGTTAAAGTAGTTACTTATTTTTTTTGGGGGAGTTTTTTAAATGGTCCTTGCAAATCACGTACCGACCATTCTATAATTTGAAGTCCTTAATTTGAAAGACGTAACAAAATAGAGGTTTATAAGAAAGCCTAATGGCTCTATAGATTAAACTTACTTAAAACTTAGTAACGTCAATCCAAATATCAACAGTATGGCTTGAGTGCTAACTAAGATTGATAAATAGAATATAATAAAACCCCCTGAGTAAGGTTTTACAAAATTTACCAGTTTAAGTAGGTAACCCGAAAAATTATCTTCTATTGGCCCGCTTAATTTATAAATACGAACGTATATAGCCAGTATTAGTATACACGCTAAAGATGTAATAGCTCCAAAGATTACAGTGTAGCCTGCTAATGCTTCAAACGGCATTTCAGTTATGGAGTTTATAAGATCTTTAAACCAATTATTCTCTAGTGGAGAGTTTACATATCCTGTATCGTTTACAGCTGTATTAACCTGAGGTAAAACCTTATCTATAGCTCCATTATCTCTAATGGGAACTTTAAAAGGAGAATTATGCGAATTTATTACGTCCCCTATAATGGTAGAAGGTAAGTTTTCATTTATAGGTTCAGTGAAATTAGGATTCCCATACTTCATCGAGGCGAGCTCTCTATCAAAAGTATGTTGTCTTTCTTGTATTGTCAGTTTTGTATTTGCCTGTATTATAGCTATATTTTCATTTGAAAACGCATTAATTAGGGCGACTTCTTTAGCACTTTTTCTAGTGTGCGCTACAGCAGCTAGTCCAAAGCCTCCGATTAAAACGGCACCTATAATAGGGCCAGCAAATTTTAGTTGTGTGGATGTCATTTTTATATTATAATTAATATAAATCTCATAATAACAGCATAGTTCGCTTATAATAGATTTTTTTACCGTATATTAATATACGATGCTATAAATCTTTTCATAGAACGGACTTAAGTTGATTTATATAAAGGTCTTGTAAAACCATCTCTCGAAAATTTTTATTCATTTAAAAGACCTCAAAGGAGATTATCCAAATAGGAAGAAAATAAATAAGTCCCATTAAGGACCATTTATAAAAAGAGAGAAGGATTAATATCCTTTATATCATAGTAATTTTACACTTAAATATATTGATTATTGATTTAAAAATCTTTACCTGGACAAACTCGCCATTGGTTAATCAACCCTAAATAAAATAGGCAAGGGTGGCCATAATACTAGCTCATCGGGCTAGCTAAATAATAGAAGAATCGAACTTTTATTGTCGCTGTAATATTAATATAACTATTTTACTAAGTTATTTTAATCTTATATCTCATCATATAAGAATTAAAGTGGCCATATTCGTGTAAAATAAATAACAATAATAATAAGTTATTATTGTAATTATTAATTAAGGGAGATAAACAGAAAATTTACAGATTAGCCCCGGCTGGCTCTCGAATAAATAAAAGTATTCTGAATTTATTTAATAAAAGTATTCTGAATTTATTTAATAAAAGTATTCTGAATTTATTTAATATAAAGTATTCTGAATATATAAAATATAAATATTTATTAATAATATGTAATATAAAAATATTTATTAATAATATATAATATATAAGTTGGGTGTCCAACCCGCTTGAATTATTATCCGTTAAGATTGAACCCCTTTTCTATATTTTTATAAGCAAGCCCGGGCTCCCCGGGACCGGCCTTCAAATTTAGAGTATTATTTAGTTAACGCCATTCTTACAGAGAAAAGTAATGGATATGTTGGTAAAATATAAGTAGATAATACGTATAAAATTACTACAAATAATAAAAAAGAAAAAGAGATCATATTAACAAAATAGAATGGTAATAATTGAGGCATTTTTTTTATAAAATAAAAATAATTAAAATTTAATCCTCCCGCAGGAAGACAACAGGTTTACCAAAATAATAAAAGCTTTGACTTGCGACTCCGAGAGTCAATGTCCTTTTCTACAGGTCCTCAGAGGGACCAAATAGGTTTTTTAAAAACCATCTGAAAGGAAATCACACATGGAACAAGATTCTTCATTTTTTTTTTTTCGGTTTTGTAGACCAGCATAGGCCTAATTTTATCGGGATTAAACGGATTCGAACCGATATCCTCATAATCGACAATTATGTGCTCTACCAATTAAGCTATAAACCCTTATTTTATAAACATTTTCATTAAATTTTATAACCTGTTCGGACCCCGGGGTCCTCGTTTTCTTTAAGAAGGAAGAGAGAATAAACTTATTCAAAAGGTCTCAATAAGATCCATTGATCTTTATATTAAATTTAACACCCTGGCCACCGAAGGTGCGAACAAAATTAAAATATAAAGTTTATGGGCAAGAGAGGCCGAAAAATTCATAGAAAAAACTTAAAGAGAGGGAAAGTCTCTCTCCCTAATTTTATCAGTCTTTATAGGACTAAAAAGACTCGAACTTCTACTATCGGTCTTATCTTTGAAATTTAGAAGAGGCGCAAGGGCCAAACAAGGATGTTAAATGATTATTGTTCTAGACAGTAATATTTAACAAATTCTAAATTATTGAATCTCAAATTATATATTTATTATTAAAAGCTTTACCAGAAAAAAAAAATATTTATTAATTTTTATAGAATAAGTATTTAACCATGTTGCTACTTCACTTATTGAAGAACATTCCTTTTCAAGTTTATTATCTAAAGTATATATATATAAATTCTTTTCGCATTAAGAGCTACTTTCCCAAACATAGGATTTTCTCCTTTTTTAGCTTCACTCATTTTAATTAGTGTATCTAGTAAATATTTTTTATCTTTATTGGCTTCACTCATTTTTACCTTTATTGGCTTCACTCATTTTAGCTAATGTCTCAACTGTATATTTAAAACCTTTTTAGGCTTTACTCATTTTAATCAATGTTTCTTCTGTATGGACTTTACCAAAAAAAGGATTTTTATTTGTACTTGTTATTTAGGACTGAGAGGACTCGAACCTCTACTATCGGTCTTATCAAGACCGCGCTTTAACCATTAAGCTACAATCCTTTTATTTATATAGAATAATTCCCCTCCTAAATTGGCGCTTTAACCAATTAAGCTATAATCCTGTTCAGACCCGAGGATCCTTTTATTTATATTGAATTATTCTCCTTCCCCTGGCGGGACCTAAATATAATTAATTTATTTAGGATAAGTGGTCTAAATTTATCTTACCGGTTAAATATAAATAACAAGAATTAATAAAAAGATAGTTTAATATAATTCATGTCTTAATTGACATGAAATAACAAAAATATAAAATGTTAGCAAGCGCAAAAATCATAGGTGCAGGATTAGCTACAATCGGATTAGCTGGTGCAGGTGTTGGAATTGGAACAGTATTCGCAGCTTTAGTAAACTCTACTGCTAGAAACCCTTCAATCAAAGCTCAATTATTCTCTTATACAATCTTAGGATTTGCTTTAACAGAGGCGATTGGATTATTCGCTTTAATGATGGCTTTCTTACTTTTATACTCATAATTGTAAAAAAACCGGAATTAAACACCCCCCTTTATATTCATAATAATAAATCAAATTAAAATCTCATTTACATTAGAATATTAAATTTTAAAAAGAATAAAATAGTAATCAATATAATTTTTCTTTTAATTAGGATTTTATTTTAGTAATTTTTCTATTTTTATCTGACCATCTCTGGTTTATATTATTATCTTCTGAAATCTTGTTTTATAATCTTCTAAGCCTTATTTTAATAAAGGTTCCACCCCAAAGGGTGGTGGTTATAGTGCGTTAGATTGTGTTTGTGTCTAGAACAACCTTTGGTTGATTCTTATCAACTCCTAAACCTTAAGAAATAGATATATTAAAAATTCTAAAAGAGCCCCGGGCTCCCGAAGGCTCGCTCGACAGGGAATACTATCTTTTATTCGTAAAATATTTTACTTAAATACCCCACTCTAATATAGCGTTTTATAAATAAAGAGGAAGCTCCAAAATAAATAAATAATTACATGTCACACTTTTTTAATTTTCCCTTTACAACAAGAGCTCATAAAGTATATCATTATGTTACATTAATAATGTTTTTCTTTGCTGTTTTAGTAGTAGCCCTTATATTATTAATAGGGGTTTATATTTCAGTAGTATCACTAATATTTATATTTGAGTAAAATTACTAATGTTTATTTTTAATAATTAAATAAAATTTTATAATTTTTTTACCCCTTTACATCTAAAATATGATGTGAGGGGTTTTTTTTTACCAATAAAATCACTCTAAAAATAAAAAGAGAGTATGAATACAAGATAGATAATAATAAAAACCGGAATTAACACCCCCTTTAAATTAAAAAACCAGCCCTCAAGAATAAGCTTTTAAAGAAAAAATAGTATTATTTCCTTATACTATAAATCCTATACTTCCTATTATTAATCCTATACTTCCTACTACATCTGTAAAAAATAGAGAAGAGGCAATATTAGTAAAGACACATCTTCTATTAATTCAGTCATAGAACCAGAAAAATGATTATATTTATTACCAAAGAATATTTCAGAAGCCCTAATAATATTTATGAAGTCCTATAATATATTTCCCGTACTCCGGGGAGTGCGGGATTTGCCCGAGCAGTCTTGATTGAATTTAACATATATTATATATATAACACTCGAGCCTGCTAGAATAAGATCGGCCTATTCATTTTTATATTATCCTTAAAACTTGTGGGGGGAAAGGAAAATACCATGAGGCTCTATAGAAAAAAGTTTTTATTTATTGCGCGGATGACAGAATTGAACTATCAATACAAGATCATGAGTCTTATGTGTTAACCATTACACTAATCCACATTATTATTATATAAATTTTAATGGTCGTTGCCCTCTTTATTTGGTTTCTCCTCACAAACTCACCATTGGATAACCAGGAGCTCATCCTAAATTATTAGGGTTTTGTTACATAAATGAAAGTATAGTAGGCTAAGAGAAAATCGGTTTAGGGTATATAAGAATATTTATATTTTTTTTTATTCTCCCAAGCTTGCGAGTATAATTTATTCTGCTTTAAAAACAAAATAAAATTTTGCATTAATTACAAATATATTAGTATTTTTTTTTTACTTTACTCTTATCATATTCATTATTTTTAAATTAGTTTTGTCTTTCTACAAATAAAGTAGAAATGGGTAATGCAAACTCCACTTCTAGTGGATTTAACTTTCGTTAATGTTTCTTTTTAATATTACGTTTTTTTTTTAAATAAAATAATTTTATTTTATACTCTGGGCGTTAAAGATAAGTTAATTACCCTCCGAGCGTTAATAATAAGGATTATCTTCTTCTGCAATAACTCGTATTAAATTAAGTACAACTAAAGGGACTGCTATTTTTGTGTATGATTTAAATGACTTACTTGTTATTAGTTTTACTTCTGCTAAAGAAGCTGCAAAACATTTTGGTAGCAATCATTCGACAATTTTAAAATATGCATCATCCAAAAAACTTTTAAAGGTCAATGGATTTTGTCATTAACTGCTAAGTAATTGTAAAAAGTTTTATTAGTCCTCTACCTTTGTAACTTCTTTTCAGAAGCCACTAGAAAAGGCTTAATTTTCTATTAGTATTTTCTCGTTTTTCTTATACTTACGACGAATAATTATCAATAGTAAGTATAATAAAAATATATTATTCGAATTAGGTGCTTAAGCTAACTCGAATAACACCCCTCATAAGCTAACTCGAATAACATTCCCCATAACCTAAGTAAGTAATTGGGTTAAAGCGTTACAAGTATACATATAACTTATTATAGGGTCAACAAAGATATGCTTTATTGAAATAAATTAAAGTTTTTTTCTTGGCCTCCGGCCGTTAATGATAAGGATAATTTTCAAGATTATAAATATTTAGTACTAGATGGCTTAAAATATTACTATTCTTACACCTCATAGATAACTTTAACATCCTCTAAAAGAGAATGAAATAGTTAACTCCCTATTTTGATAAATCAAAATAATTGGGTAGCCTATCAAAGCAATAGTCTATTGCTAATTTTATTCCCTTTACATCCAAAAGATGTAGGGAAAAGAATAATTCATAGCTCTGTTTCCTACTTATATGCTTTCAGTAGTTATCATTTATGCACATAGCTTTCCAGCCATGCATTCATTTATTTATAATGTTATACAACTGGTAAACCATAGGTGCACTTAATCTGGTCCTTGCGTACTAAGATAAACTGCTATTCTTATTCTAACTCCTACAGTAGATATAATCAATACTGATTCACATCGTATTAAACCCAACTCACGTACCTTTTTACTCGACGAACAGTCGAACCCTTGGGAGCAACTACAACCCCCAGGAAAAGATGAGTCGACATCGAGGTGCCGGACCACTGAGTCAATATGGACTCTCGTCAGTGACTAGCCTGTTATCCCTAGAGTAACTTTTATCAGTTGTGCGATAGCCATTCCATAATGAAACTATCGGATCACTATGACCCGCTTACGCGTCTGTTCGACTTTTTTGTCTTACAGTTAAGCTTGTTTATACCATTACGCTTAATTAGGTTATCATAAACCCATTGGTTTCCATCCAATTTAAACAAACCTTTGTACTTCTCAGATACTATTTATGAGAATCCCGCCCCAGGTAAACTGCCAATTAATCATTTTCCCTTTGGGGAACCTTTATAAAATATTATTTTATAAAATTTTCCAGGTCCTTGGTAAAACCAAGGAAGAATATTCAATAAACTTTATATATTTCAACCTATAAGATCCTGAATGTCAAAGACCTTCAAGACCTTTACCTAAAGGTACAAGGAAGGGGCAATATAAAGATTGAATATTATCTTAGTTAATTTTATATTAAGTTAAGGGCTCTCAGTTTTGTTTAATCAACTACCTTATTGCTGTATCTTAATAAAAAATTAACAATAATTAACTACAGTAAAGCTTCATAGGGTCTTCGTGTCTAGCTGTAGGTAAACCGCATCATCACGGTTAGTTCAATTTCACTGAGTCTCTCCTGGAGACAGTTGAAGTATCGTTAAACCATTCATGCACGTCGGCAATTATCCGACTAGGTATTTCGCTACCTTAGGACTGTCATAGTTACAGCCGCTATTGACCAATGTTTGATTTTTGATCGTGAAACCAAAAAATTTATACGTTTGGCATTGAGCAGGTATCACACTTTATACATCCATTATTATGTTGGCAAAGTGCTGTGTTTTTAGTAAACAGTCGTACCTCACATTTATGTGCCAGCCATCAAATAATAATATTATTTAATAGCCACTCTTTCTTTCGAAATTACAGAGTTATTTTGCCTAGTTCCTTCAGGAGAGTTCTCTCAACACCTTAGTATATTCTACCTGCCTACCAGTGTCGGTTTAGAGTACGGTATATTTTATATTATTTTTTCCTGTATAAATAAAAAGAATAAATCAATCCCTAGAGCTTTAAACTCTTTTGGACTCTTTAGAGCCTTAATTAATTTACTCTCTATTAAATATATTTATAATAAATTCCTCATCAATCAAAGCTTTCGCTTATATTCTTAGAGACCGTTTAACCCATAGCAATTTAATTTTTCTATGGAACCCTTAGGCATTCGGTGAAGCATATTTTAATGCTTTTGCGTTACTCATGTCAGCATAATCTCTACTATTATGTCAAGGTAATTAAAAATTACCCTTCATTCCATTTATAGTATGTTCTGCTACCCAGCAAATTTTTATAACGGTTCACTAGGAACCACCTACACTGATAATCAGAGAGGTATACTATTAATATTATTTTGCAGATAGAACATCGGTAAAATACTTTAGACCCGTTAAATTATTGGTGCATCATATATTAAAAAAGACCATTGAGCATTTACGCTTTCTCTAAATGATTGCTGCCTCCAAGCCTACATAATGGATGTTTTCTATACGACACTACCTTATATTCACTTAGTATTTATTTAGGGACCTTAGTTACTATTCTGGGCTCTTCCCCATTCGACTATCGGCCTTAGCACCCATAGTCTGACCCTATATCTTGAATTTATAACCATTGGTTTGATTGCCTTCAGTGGATAGAATCATAATAATCCCCCCATTAAATATAAATTGCATTTTTCAATACAATCCCATTTGTCATAAATAACAAATGGATTGCTAAAAGCAGAGCACTACTTGCTATAATTCAAATATAGATCCTACCTAAATAGGTTTCGCAGAATACCAGCTATCTCCAGGTAAGATTAGCCTTTCACTCCCTACCACAGCTCATCCAGTACTATTGCAACAGTAGTTGGTTCGGTCTTACACCTGGCCATGGTAAGATCACCTGGTTTCGGGTCTTATATATAGTACTTTCCTCATAAATTATAAAAGGCCGGTCTAAACCAAGCCAATAATATATGATCGCTTTCACTAAGTATTATTATAATTATTCCATCCCCCTTACAAGAGATAAATTTTTAATTTTTTACTTGCACTACCTATAAACTCGCTGACCCATGATGCAAAAGGTACGTCGTCATATTATTTTATTTGTTTCATACTCCGACTGCTTATAAGATTATTGATTCAGGATCTATTTCACCAGTTATCTACTTGCTTTTCAACGTTTCCCTCACGGTACTATTCACTATCGCTCAATGATTCATATTTAGCCTTAGAGGATGGTTCCCCTAATTCAGACAGATTATCTTCCATCTTACTTTTTTTTTATAAATCATGTTCCCGGTTGAAACCAAGAAAACATAATTATTTGTTCTTAATTCCATCGTAAACGATAAACGAACAAATTATAATTTAATTATTACGGGACTATCACCCTCTTTGGTATATTTCACTTCCAGAAATTTCATTAATCCCAAAAGCACCTATATGATACTAGGGAAGAAATTAATTATTCATAATTAAATTATATATTATAGCCAGCTTTATGCCGGCAGGCTTATCTGTTTTCGCTCACCACTACTAGCAGAATCTCAGTTGATTTTTTTTCCTCTTATTACTTAGATGTTTCAGTTCATAAGGTTGTTTATTTATTTAAAAATTTTTGGTTTCCCATAGGATAATCCTAGATTTAGCTAAGCTTGAAATTATTAGCTAGGATATTTGGTATTTATACCTCCTTTATAATCATTGGCTAGTCATCCTCAATTAATCTCTTTATTATCTTGAAAATTATTTTACATATCAATACTGTTATTTTTTTTATTCATTGTTTATTAACCTTTTCTTCTTTATAGCTATTTTTATTAAATATATCTACCTAATCTGAAGCTGAACCTTTATCCTTTTTAAGAAAAGGGCCTTAAACTGTTAAAAAACAGTGGCTTTTAATTGTATATTAAATTTATTGAATATTTAATATATATGCCCGGGCCCTCGATTTTTAAAATTTGTTAAACTTATTATTTAAAATTTGAATTTTAATAATATTTGTTTAAATCTACTTATCTCAAAAATAAAAAATAACAATATTAGAACTACCCCAGAGGGGATGGTTCATCCCCCCCCAGTATAACTAATAATTTTAGTATCCTCGATACCGCTAACTTCGAGAAGGGGCCGGGCTTTATTTATCAACAATCTCTAACAGATTTATTTTTTTTTCAGAAATCCTATTCAGTATTTTATTATTTGCTGAAATTATTAGGACCCCACTTCCCTCTCACAATTTTGGTCTTCTGAAAAGTAAGCTAAAACAGATGAAAATCCTATGTTTGGTTAAAATTATACTCCTGATTCATTGATGAAAATTAGTTTAGCAAAAAGTAAAAAAGTTTTTATATATACTAAAGATTCCATTTTAAATGAGATAATACTATTTAAATCTTTTGATAATTATAAAACAGACTCCCGCTCCTAAGTTTTTAATTTTTTATATTAAAAACATTTAAAATAAAAGAGGTCGCGCAGGGGAGATGCAGCAAAATATTTTGATTACTGTAAACATACATTATCTAATTATGTAAATAAAAACAAATTATACAAAAAAAAAATAGCTTTTATTTACTAATGCTATTAGTAGCAATTAATAATTTGGCCTTCGGTCTTTATCAATTAACAAACGATCTATGGGCTGTTCCAGTGTTCTTTACTAGCCCAAGAGGTGCCGATATTACGAAAACTACAACTATTCTAGAGTGGACAATTATATTTCTCTTGTATTCATACCTTCTCCCCTCGCAAGCTTACGGATGGGAAAGGTCTATTAACTGTACAATCAGTTAACATTCCACCCGCTGTTATAGCTTAATGATAAAGCAAGTTACTGTTAATAATTGGATAGAGGTTTGATTCCTCTTAACGGCTTTTATTTTAATATATCTGCTCAGATAAGCCTTTGTTGGGTCCCGGGAGGGGCTTAGCATTATATTATTAAAATATAAAGCTAAGTCTACCTCAGTGAACTTAGCTTTATTTTTACAAACAAAACTTCCTAAAGGAACGCTCTCCTTAAGAAGCACCCTTTGGGTGCTAAGTCCACCTTCAGTAAACTTTGCATTTTATGTGTTAACATAAAAAGCTTTTGGCTAGTAACAGACTATTTTATCATAAACAAAAATGTTGAAAACTGAATCTTATTAGAATCATCTCTTCTTTTCTTTGTAAACTTATAGGAGAGAGAGGGAGGTAGTTGTTATTATTTTCAGAATACTAATTAAAGATCTTACTTAACACCATATACATTATCCCGGACAAAGGGAGATTAGTCAAAATTTGCTAACCGAGATTTTTACAGCTATCTTTAATCTAATTTAAGAGAGGAATTTAACATCCTCTAAAAGAAAATAAAATAGTGTTTATGAATTAGACATATCGATACTGTTATTTTAATGATTATGAATTAGACATATTTGAAAAGATGGGGGGTGTATTACATTTTTTTATCTAATGTAATAATGATAGGACCAAGCATTGCTAATAACAATACAAAAGAACATAATATTAAGTATAATCCATATGAAGAATACATTATATTACCTATAGCTTGTATTTGTTCGTAATTCACAAAGATGTTATTATAAATAGTATTATATCCAATATTGATATAATTATCTGTAATAGTATTTATACCTGAATTTAAGAAATTTAATTTATCAAAAAGTGCTGTGATTAAATAAATTTGATCAATTGATTTAGTTAAAGAATTTGATAATATAATATAACTTAATGAAGCAGCTACAACTATAGCTAAAGGGAAATTTTTGCTATAATCACTACCTATTTCGTGAAGTTCAGTTAAACGCACATTTAGCATCATAATTACAAATAAGAATAAAATAGCTATAGCTCCTATATATACCATTATGTATGATAATGCTATAAAATTAACACCTAATAAAATTAAATAACCAGCTATATTTATAAATACAGCAATTAAGAATAATACGGAGATAACGGGACTTCGAGCTGTAATTACCAATATAGCTGATAATACAGAAGTAAATGTTAATAAATCTAATAATATATTATTCATTTTTTTTTTATTTAGAGCTCCCTTTACGGGTATTGGTGAATTGATAATT
>Ga0210400_10004065_pt1 | contig 12764 bp, 11 predicted proteins | sample IncBWH26MmetaG_FD_155456 | JGI IMG/M metagenome (GOLD analysis project Ga0210400, IMG submission 155456) | Forest soil microbial communities from Barre Woods Harvard Forest LTER site, Petersham, Massachusetts, United States - Inc-BW-H-26-M | ecosystem: Environmental > Terrestrial > Soil >...
CTCCCAACTATTCTGCGTCGTGGAAGGACTGCAACAGTGGAACGGGCAATCGGTTGCTGGAACGCCCTCGGTCGAGCGTTTGGAGGCGGGAACACCGACTCCGCCTGAAATCACTCAAGACGAAGGCTACGATCCCAATCACTCGCCGCTCTGGTACCTGCTGTCTTCACTCCCGCTGCTAGGCTGGACCGGCACAGCGGATGCCGGATCTTTTCACTACTGGGGATGGCTGGCGCGGGCACCCGTTTTAATCCTCGGCGTGCTCCTCGGCGCATCGCTCTGGTACGTCGCCCGCAGACTCTACGGAAACGCTGGCGGTTACATTGCTCTGGCGTTGTACTGCTTCTCTCCGCTAATCCTCCGCAGCAGCACACTATATTCTGCGCCACCGGAAATGAGTGCGGCGTGGGGCGCATTCGGGACCATCTTCACGGCCATTGCGGTAGCCCACACTTTGTATGCTCCGCGCGAGGTTGTAGTGTGGAACTGGCGACGTATTCTGCTGCTTGGACTCTCGCTGGCTCTGGCCATCGGATCTCAGTTTTCGCTGATCATTCTAATTCCGATATCCCTGGGCTTCATGCTGTATCTCGCCCCCACGCGACAGCGAGCAGCACTCGCGATTTGGATAGCCGCGTGCGGAGTAGCATTCTTGCTATTGTTAGCTTCCTACTTATTCCGTCCCAGCCTTCTTGGGCAAGGCATGCGCCACGCCATTTTTTTTGGAATCACCTGGCAGGCATTTCTCGTGCCCGCAACCTACGTGCGGCTTCTGGCACAAATTGGACGCAGTGGTCCGGCGCTATTAGTGGCAATTCCGGTGGCCTTGATCACCTATTTCGTCTGGCGCCGCACAAGGTATTTCGGCAATACGGCCCCGTTGATGATCGCAATATTATTCCTTCTGTTCAGCCTGGGGACTCCACATTATCCCGGCTTCGGATTTCAACTCATGGCCGTCCCCTTTTTGTTTGTGTTTGTCGCAGGCATCGCTGCCGACCTGCTGGAGACGCAGTATCGCGATCTGGTAATGGCCTGCATCTGGGGACTCCTGATAGCCAATGCACTTTGGAATCTCGCAGAACTGGCGCAGGTCGGGAGGCCAGTGTAGCGCCATGAACCTCAAGGGCACTCCCTTCGAGCGGTGCTCACTGATGCAGCGTCAATTTGATTCTCTGCCGGAACAAAACGCGATGGTATGCATTGTTATTATCCAGGCGCACAAAATACACGTAGGGATGGTCGCCCACAATCGAAAAGTTCAAATCCGGTGCGGCCGGGTCGAGTAAGGAAAAGTAAGCGTACAGCCAGCTCCCCTTGGGATCATTTTCGCTGAGTTCTTTTACCGTGACCACTAGCGTGGGCTTAGTCCAGCTGACCAGATCTGTCGACGTGGTAAGGTACAGCCCCGGAGGGCCTAGTGTGTTGTCCCAATAGTCCCACAGCGTGGCCACGACCAGATTCGCTGAGCGATACACATTGATCGCGTTCACCGCAAACATGTACGGGACCGGCGCGTAAATATGCTCTTTAGGATGTGAAACCGGACCCGGATAGGGATCGACGAACGTCAGGGAGAAATCCGTCCCGTTCCAGCCGCGCCATGAGGAGGGATCGAAAACGTCCAAGGTGCGAATCGGCGCTCCCCCAGTGGGCACTACGCAACCGTGCGGCCTTTTGTCCCCGGAGCAGTTCGGAGGCCAAGTCCAATCGGTCGCCATAGCGTAGTACCAACCGCCGAATTCCACCACGTTGGTGTCCACGCTGTAACCCATCGGTCCTCGATCAATCTCATACTTGAAGGGAATTCCGGCCAAAAAGTTCGCAGGTGCATTGAACGATTCGAAGTGGTAGCCACCATCCGTCGACTGGTGATAAGTATCAGAGTCGTACTCGCATCGGACGATGTTCTGGGTATGGCACTCGCCCGCGTGTACCCAGCCGTGATACTCCGTGTGTGACAGAGCGGCAATCTTTTTGCCGTCAAAAGTGTAGAAAGAATCGAGCCAGGCCTGGTCGTTGAAGTGTGCCGGATTCGGATCATTCGCGGAATGGAACGCCGCGTGGCAACTGTGCTTGAGCGTCTCAAGCGTAGGTCCAAGGCTCTGGAACAGGTCGGAGCTCGCCGATACGAAATGGATCGTGCCGGTGGAATCTCGAAACGCCCGGGCCATTGCATCTGGAATATCGTTTGGTATGCAGGAGTCCTGCGGCGTTTCGAAAACCGCGGTGCGCGAGCCTTCGAGCTTGCCAGTGATCGTTGGAATCTGTGCCTGCGAAACCGCAATCAGTACCAGGCCGCACAAAACCGGAAGCGCTCGTCTCATCGTATTGCCCATCCCTTGCAACATCCTTAACCCAAACCCAGGTCGGGGGAATCCACTCGAACTCGGGAATTTTCTTCATGTAATACCACGCCCGGGTCATAAGCCAGCCACAAGCATTGTAAGGCAACGCTGATTGGGGGAGATCGCAAACAACTACGTAGGCCCGGACGCCTCGTCGGGGCTGCGAGCGTAGCGAGCCTCGGAGCCAGCTGCGGCGCTTCGCATAGCTGGGCGGACAAGGCGTCCGCCCCCGCGTATCATATTGCGGGGCTTGTCCGTTGCGGGTACAGAGCCTGTTTTTCAGATACTTAGCGCAGACAAGCCCCTCCCGACCCACACGAAAGTAATTCTCTTTAGGCACGCAACTCCGGGAGCACTCTCATGTTCTAATATCTGTAGGGGGAGTGCGCAATGCGTCGAAAACGAGAGTATGATTTGTCCGTGCGGCGGTCGAATCGAGCTACCGGAGCGGGTTTTGCATTGGTACTATCCGCGATCGGCTTTCTTGGGTTGATGCTGAGTGTGGCGGCCAGCGCTCAAATCAATGGCATGCCTGCATCAGTTACATCACCCGGATTTGGCGGCCGCCAGATCAATGGAGTGCGGCCGAGCGTTACCTCCCTGGGACCGCGCGGCTTTACTCCAAATTCTCCTGTGTGCTGCTTCACCGGCACATCCCTGGGGAGGCCGCCGCATGTCGAAGTGAACCCGGATACTAGAAATAATTCTCACCCCCGTCGGCACGATGGGCTGCGCCCATGGGGAGGCGTCATTTACACGACGCCATATTACGGGTATTACGATTCCGGCAACGATGCAGCCAACGATTCGCCGGGCGACTCCTATAACGGCGGACCTACAATTTTTGACCGGCGCGGTTCAGGCACACCTCCACCCGCTCCCGCTCCCTACCCCAGCCGCGCACGTCCCGACAACGCGCCAGTCGAGGCTTCGTCTGATCCGGCCGCGCAGCCTGAAGCCACAGCCAGCGATCAGCCTCAGACTGTGCTCGTTTTCAAAGACGGTCATCAGGTCGAAGTCGCGAATTACGCAATTGTTGGCAGCACGTTATATGACTTGAGCGGTGGGCGCCGCCAGAAAATTGCTCTCGCCGACCTGGACTTGACTGCCACGGCCAAGCAGAACGACGACCGCGGCATCGACTTCCGCGTTCCCGGCGCCTCTGAAGCGAACTAGCTTATGCCCAGGCCGTTGATCGTCGCGCTGATCTCAATAGTGCTGGGAGCGGCGATTTTCGTGCCAACTGCAGCGCCGCAAATGCACAGTCCCGGCATGAGTATGAGGGGCTCCAGCATTCGCTCCGGGTTTGCGCGAGGCGGGAGCCGCTTTGCGGGACGATCGCGTTTCGACTCGTTTGGCGCAGTCTTTCTCGGCGATCCTTTCTACGCGGACTATCCGGTTGCGCCTTTGACGATTCCAACTCAGTATGTTGACGCGCCGCCGGCCGCTACCGCTGTCCCGCCTCCGGAAACAAAATCTGAACCGTTAATGATTGAGTTGCAGGGCAATCAGTACGTTCGTTTCGGCGGAAGACTGCCATCCCAAGACCGAAACTCGAATGCGGAGCCAAACTATCCAGAGGCCGAGACGCGGACCGACGTAAAAGTCCCTTCACGGCCGGCGCACGCCGAACTGCCGACAGTGCTGATCTTTCGCGACGGCCATCGCGAACTGATACCGGAATACGCTATCGTGGGCAGCACTCTTTACGCCAACGGCGATTATTGGCAGAGCGGCCAATGGACGAAAAACATCCAACTCTCCGCACTCAACATCCCCGCGACCATGAAAGCCAACCACGATAACGGCGTAAGCTTCACGCTCCCTTCAGCCCCGAACGAAGTCGTCACCAGGCCCTAAACCGTAGAAACATTGCCGCCAACGTCTCTTTCCCCGGCAAGTTGGTGAACCTTCCGCAGCAGCCTGATTCACTGGGCCGAGTGTCGACCTACGAATACATTCGGGTGCTGAAACACCCCGACATGGAGAGCGCGATAACCCTACCTGAGGCGGTCCAGGAACAGCAGATGCAAGCGAAGTTAAACGAGATTTTCTCGCGCTACTTTTGTCCGAAGAAGAGTTATCATTGAGCGTATTGGATTGCGGTGGGAGACATGAAAAACAGAATCTTATTCAACGCTGGAGTTCTGGTTCTGGTCGCCTCGTTCGCGCAGCGAGGTGTCTGCCAGAACCAGACTGCGCGACCTGGCCTAAGTAGTCTGTCAAATTGCATTCACGGCCACGAAGCAGCGAGTGAGGTACCTGGCCTCATCATCGAACAAATCGTCGTTGCTCCAGGTTGGGGAAAAGATACGAATCCGAAGATCGGCGCCGACTCCGACGAAGTGCAGAAATTGAGAGTCGTTGTCAATGGCCGAGTGTTGACCGTTATCGCCGGTCACGCAGATGATAAAAGCTGCATTCTGCGTGAAGATTGGGGCAACACTCAGGCATCGGTCGGTAACGAAAGGTGATGCTGATTACTCTTGGCGCATGTCGAACTGTCGCGGCAAAATTACGGGACGCCCCGATCACCAGTACCAGCAACTAAGTTGACTCTCCTACGGGACTCAACTCTATGTTAGTTTTTCCCCTCAATTAGGTGAATCGCCTCGTATCAGTTGGCGATCTTACCCGTCATGAAACCGCCGTGCGACGAAGCCACGATCCGATCCAGGCCCGCAATTGCTCCGTGCCATCCCCGAGAAGGCGCATGGATCCTCGCTGCCGCAATTCTCGGGTCGAGTATGGCGTTTATCGACAGCACGGTAGTGAATGTCGCGTTGCCTGCGCTGCAATCGAGCCTGAATGCGACCGTAATTGACGTGCAGTGGGTGATTGAGTCGTATGGCCTCTTCCTGGGAGCGCTCATTCTGGTCGGCGGTTCGGTCGGCGATCTGTGGGGACGCCGTCGAGTCTTTGTGGCGGGTGTCGCAGTCTTTGCCATCGCCTCAGCGTGGTGCGGGTTGGCCCCAACCATTCATCAACTCATTATCGCGCGTGCCGTCCAGGGAGTCGGAGCTTCGTTCATGGTCCCCGGAAGCCTCGCAATCATCAGTGCGTCATTCGACGAAACGGAGCGCGGTCGCGCCATCGGCACCTGGTCCGGCGCTACCTCCATGACCACAGCCCTCGGTCCGGTTCTGGGTGGTTGGCTAATCCAGCATGCTTCCTGGCGATGGGCATTTTTCATCAACCTCCCACTCGCCGCCGCCGTGATCGCCATTTCGCTGACTCATGTCCCCGAAAGTCGAAGTACTGCCGCTAAGGGCGTGGACTGGCTGGGTGCCATTATCGTTACCGTCGGCCTAGGTGGCCTGGTTTTCGGTCTCATCGAATCGGCCCCTCTAGGTTGGAGTAACCCGCTGGTCCTTGGACCAACCATTATCAGCACAACGTGCTTGCTGTTTTTCTTTTTTGTCGAGGCCAGAGTCGCAACGCCCATGGTTCCGCTCCAACTGTTTCAGTCCCGAGCTTTCACTGGTGCGAATCTCTTGACTCTATTCCTTTATGCCGCAGTAGGAATCTTTTTCTTCCTCTTTCCGTTGGACCTGATTCAAGTGCAGGGCTATTCCGCAACTGCGACCGGCGCCGCGGCTCTGCCCACCATTCTGCTTCTATTTCTCCTGTCCCGCTGGTCCGGAGGTTTGGTGGCACGATACGGGCCCAGGCCACCATTGATTGTTGGCCCTCTCATCACAGCAACTGGCTTCGTTCTCTTCGCCCTGCCCTCCGTCGGCGGCAACTACTCGAGCACATTTCTCCCCGCGTTTGTTGTGCTCGGCTTTGGCATGGCGATAACCGTTGCTCCTCTCACCACTGTGGTCATGAGTTCCGTGGACCAGGATCGCGCCGGCACCGCGTCAGGTATCAACAACGCGGTCGCCCGCATTGCCAGCCTGCTTGCGATTGCAGTTCTGGGTAGCGTGATGGTTCGCGCATTCAGCTCCCGCCTCGATCACGACCTCACGCAACTCCCGATACCGCCCAAGGTAATAACGAACCTCGAATCGAACTACATTAAACTCGCGGCCCTCGAAATACCAACCAGTCTTGACTCCACCACTTCGGCTGAAGTCAAGGGCGCAGTCAAAGATGCGTTCGTCTACGGCTTTCGATTCGTGATGTTGATCTGCGCCGCGCTTGCCGTCGCAAGTGCAGCTTGCGCCGGGTGGATGATTGGCAGGAAGCCTGACCCCTAAATAGGCGGGGTGCCCCACCTCTCGCGGCTTTTTCCCGACGTGGGAGAGCACACTTTTCCTAGCATCGAAAGCCGGATTGGGACCCGAAACATCAACCTTAACCCGCCCCGAAAATCCCCGTAGCATGATATAATTAAAAGCATCCGAACAACCTCTAAGCTCCTGTGAATGCAATAGTTTACCGCAGAGCTAGAAGCTAGGAGCCAGAAGCGTCTTTATGGCTGACGATCAAAATCCCGAACTTCCCTTAACCCCGCCACCTCCCGGCGAAGGCGGCAACCCCGGCGCGCTAAATATTCAACCCGTCAACATCGAAGAAGAAATGCGGAGGTCGTACCTCGACTATTCGATGTCCGTGATCATCGGCCGCGCCCTCCCCGATGTGCGCGACGGATTGAAGCCCGTGCATCGCCGCATTCTCTACACCATGCAGCAGATGGGTCTTGCGCCCAATCGATCGACCCGCAAGTGCGCCAGAATCGTCGGCGAGGTCATGGGCAAATACCATCCGCATGGCAACCTCGCCGTTTACGACGCGTTGGTACGTTTGGCGCAGCCGTTCGCGATGCGATATCCATTAGTTGATGGGCAAGGCAATTTCGGCTCGGTCGACGGAGATCCGCCCGCAGCCGACCGGTACACCGAGGCGCGTCTCACGCGAGTAGCTTCTGCTCTGCTCGAAGATCTGGATAAAGAAACCGTCGACTTCCGTCCCAACTACGACGGCAACGAAATCGAGCCCGACGTTTTACCGACGCGCATTCCCAATTTATTAGTAAATGGCTCCGACGGAATCGCCGTCGGCATGGCCACAAAAATTCCACCGCATAACTTAACCGAAATTGTCGACGCCACAATCACCCTGGTGAACAATCCCGCGACTCAACTAGCAGAAATTCTGCAGATCGTAAAAGGCCCAGACTTCCCCACCGCCGGAATCATCCATGGCAAAAGCGGAATCCTCGAAGCCTACAAACACGGCCGCGGCCGCTTCATGATGCGCGCCAAAGCCGCCATCGAAACCTTCAACAAAGATCGCCAGGCAATCATAGTCACCGAAATCCCGTACCAGGTAAACAAAGCCCGCCTGATCGAAAGAATGGCCCAGCTCGTAAACGACAAGATCATCGACGACATAAGCGATATCCGCGATGAGAGCGACCGCGACGGCATGCGCATCGTGGTTGAACTCAAGCGTGGCGGCGAGCCGCAAATTGTGCTCAACCAGCTGTTCAAGCACACCTCGATGCAGGAAGGTTTTTCCATGATCTTCCTGGCCGTTGTAAACGGCCAGCCGAAAGAGCTCGGGCTGATCCAGGCCATCCAGCTGTTTATCGATCACCGCGTGGATGTGGTTCGCCGACGCACGGCGTATTTGCTGAACAAAGCCAAAGATCGAGAGCACATCCTCGAAGGTTACCTCACCGCGCTCGATCACCTCGACAATGTGATCACCATCATTCGCGCCAGCGCCAACCGCGCCGACGCGCGCGAAAACCTGATCGCCTACTTTGGCGGCAAGAAGATCGACATCAACACCACCGGCCGCACGCCCAAGTTGGATCCCGAAAAGCCGTTCACCGGCATTCAGGCCGATGCCATCCTCGAATTGCAATTGCATCGCTTGACCCGGCTCTCGATCGACGAAATTAACAAAGAGTTGAAGTCGACTCGCGACAACATCGCCGATTTCGAATCGATCTTAGGCTCGGAGAAAAAACTCCGCGCCGTAATCATCAAAGAGCTCGAAGAAGTCAAAAAGCTTTACGGCGACGAACGCCGCACCGTCATCGAAGACGAAGCCGCCGAAATCCATCTCGAAGACTTAATCGCCGACGAGCAGATGGCCGTCACAGTAAGCCATTCCGGCTACATGAAACGCACGGCGATTTCTACGTACCGCAATCAGCGCCGCGGAGGCCAGGGCCGCATGGGCATGAAGACCCGCGACGAGGATTTCGTCGAGCATCTCTTCATCGCCTCGACCCACGCCTACATTCTCATCTTCACCAACAACGGACGCGTCTATTGGCTGAAGGTCTATGAAATCCCCGACGTGGGCGCAGCCGGCAAGGGCAAACACGTGGGCAGTCTGCTCGCGCTGCAACCCGGCGAGACAGTTCGCACCATTCTCGCCGTCCGGAATCTCGAAGAAGAAGGCAAATACGTTTTCTTCGCCACGCGCAACGGCACGGTCAAAAAGACCGACCTGAAAGATTTCTCCCACGTCCGCGCCGGAGGCATTATCGCCATCAATATCGAAAAGGGCGACGAACTGGTAGCCGCCCGCCTCACCGACGGCGTACAGATCGTTTTCCTCGCCTCGCACGACGGCCAAGCCATCCGCTTCGAGGAGACTGCCGTCCGCTCCATGGGCCGCAACGCCACCGGAGTGCGCGGCATGAACCTCGACGAGAAGGACTACATCGTCGGCATGGCCACAACGGTCAAGCCCGATGCCGTGCTGCCGCCCGCCCCCGCGAAAGATCCCGCCGATGCGACGCTCGAAGTCGAAGATGTCGGCAAGAAAGGTTCGCTCATCCTCTCCGTCACCGAAAACGGATACGGCAAGCGCACCGCCGCCGACGAATACCGCCTAACCAACCGCGGCGGCAAGGGCGTGATCAACGTCAAGACCACCGAGCGCAACGGCAAAGTCGTAGGCATCGCGCAGGTCACCGAAGACGCGGAAGTCATGCTGATCAGCCAATACGGCAAAATCATCCGCATCGAATCCAAATTCATCCGCGAGTCAGGAAGATCGGCCCAAGGCGTCCGCTTGCTGAACATCGAGGCGGGAGACAGAGTAGCCGCAGCGGTAGTGATTCCACCGGAAGAAGAGCCAACTAACGGGGGGACTCTGATTCAATAAGCCCGATGTGCGAAGCTCGGACTACAATCTTGCGAGGAGCCAACCCTGCGCATAGACGATTCTCAGATTCGCGCGTTACTGAGGCAAGAACTTAAGGCTATCCACGCAGCCGTTCCCGACACCTGCATCATTGAAGAGCTTGGACTCCTTCACGGTTCATGCCGGGCTGACGTCGCAGTAGTGAACGGCACGATGCATGGTTATGAGCTGAAAAGCGATCTAGACACGCTTTACCGCTTGCCCGAGCAAGCCAACGCATACTCTGCGATTTTTGACTTCGTGACACTCGTGGTCAGTGAGCGTCATTTGCTCCGCGCGATCGACGTTATTCCCGATTGGTGGGGCATCCGAATAGCTCGCGTCGGACATGACTGCCTGTTGTTTCGCGATCTAAGACTGCCCACAACAAATCCTTCCCCCGATCCAATGTCAGTTGTGATGCTCCTCTGGCGGCAAGAAGCGCTCCAGTTGCTCATGCATATCAAGAAGAGAAGAATCCCGTCTTCTAAGCCCCGCGCTTGGATTTATGCTGAGTTGGTTGCGAATGCAAGCTGCGGCTATTTGCGCGACGCGGTGCGTCGGTCCCTAAAGGGGAGGGTAGGCTGGCGATCTGGCGGGACACGACAGTAAGGTGGTGATTGATCCCGGCCTGAAGCCAAGTTGTGGGGGTGCCAGTAAGCGGGCCATCGATGTTTATTGTAGAAATGTACTTATCTCCATAGCTGAACTCAGGTCCGTAATATTCTTTGCTCTCGCGCAAGAGTGTCGCACTCGCCGGGTATTGCGCAAATTTGGGCCCATCTTCATTGCGAAGAGGCTCCCCTTTCATGACAAGCCACTGGTCTGAAAGCGTGTAGCGAATACTTGCTGTCGGATTGGAGAAATCAGGGGGTTCTTGATATCGTCCAAATTGTATTGTGTAGTCGGAAAAAGCGGGCTTTCTAGATAGGCCGTTTGGGTTCAAGACGAGCTGCTTCCAGGCAAGCCAATCATGCCGGTCTATTTTGTTTCTACCTCTCTCCAGTTTCCCTAGATCCTCCGGGAACCCTCCACTCGCGACCGTGAGCGTACGCCAGTCGTCCAGCTTCGGAATGCGTTTTAACAAGGCCTCGAGATCAGGTTTGTTTGAGTCGAAATCTTGGGCGTCTAAGAGCAGATGTACATCTGAAATCTTGAGAGCGAGTCTCTTAATCTGGCTCAAAAGCGCGGTGGAAAAAGTTGGTTGCAACACGTCATCGGCGGTCACGCGTATACAAGCTCCTCGGCCATCGTCGGCAGCGACTTGCAAAGAAGCGCTTTGATACTCATGCCTTCTGTTGAGGCCCGTTACTGGAATGAGGGAGAGTTTGAGTTTGCGGCATTCCTCAGCGATGGAGGTTAGGGGGTGCTTCTTGCCTTGTATTTGCGGTATATGCCCGTCAATGTGCCAAAGATCAAGGAAAAACGGCGAATATTGCCAAGCTTCCAGGACAGCTTTCGCCGCCTTGAAAAGAACTTGCTCGGGATCGGGTTGTACCGCGATTTTCTCAAAGAGACTTTCACGCCCGTCAGTGAGGTCACGGTCACTGTTCTTTTCCTCGAATATCTTTTTCGGTATTTCTATGAGTGGTGTGATTCGCTTGCGATCTTCAGCCCGAACCTCTCTGAGCGCTACCCTCTCCCCGGCCTTCCATCGCAAAATAGGTACATAGTGGTTAGTATTGAACATCCTCACCTTCCTGAATGCTCTAGAGAGTCTGAGAAAAGGGGCCGAATCTGTCCCCGACCCACAAACCGGTTTAGAACTCGAAACGATTTGTAGTGGTGTCTTATCCGTCCAGCGACGATCGCTGGATGAATCCGAAGCCTATTGGCGAGATGCGCAACGGCCTCCGGCGTTCGCAAGTTCCGGGCCGGACTCCGACTCCACTCCTTTTCCGGAATCAGAGCTTCCCCTGCTATTTGATCCGCTTCTTGCTCCTGAGCATTTGTAGGATCTTCCACGTCGAGATCATCATAGTATGCAGAAATCTCCGCACCCAAGTGGCGCGAGACGTGGGCTAACTCATGCATCAGCACGAACCAGAAATTGTCCAGTCGATCATGTCGGAGAGTAAGCCCAATAACGGGACAATCACCTTTGATGAGAATCGCTGCTCCGTCAAGATACGTTTCAGGCAGATGGGGTTCTACAACAAACCGAATTCCTACATTCGCAAGGTATTCCCCGACGTGCCTTGGCCCATCGCTCAGAATGCTCAAATGGGCCAACTCATGCATAAATTCATGACTGACTGCTTCTCGTCGGAACTTAACCGATACAGGCGTTTCGAGAGCCCGAATGCAAACCCGGGCTTTCCAGGCAGCAATGGCGTAGCGGTCCATTTGTCTCGCCGAGCGCACATAGTGCGTCTGCTTGTACAACGCAACGGGAGCCCACTCATTTCCGAGCGGAGCAAAAAAGTGTTGCATAACCTCCCTTGCCGTCCTCCGTAACCCCTGCGCTTGCCCTTTTATCCAGCCCCGAGCAGCCATCTCTGCGACAGGGAACCGTTCCCAGTCAACTGCGTCCTCTTCGAAACCAGGTAGTAGCTGTTCTTGCAAAAGCGCTTTCGCCGGAACACCGAGACCCTTGTGAAGCGCTCGAGCCATGGAAAACGTAAGGGGTCTCTTGCGAGACAGCACCTCAGAAACCTTACTGCGGCTGCCGATCAGGGGTACGAGGTCGCGCGGAGTCAGGTTCATCTGTTCCATGCGGAACTTGATCGCTTCAATTGGGTCGGGAATTCGCGACTCAGATTGTTTCTGCTCGTAATCCTGAACGAGCAGAGCAAGTAGATTGAGGCGATCTCCCTCTGGAGTACCAGCACGAGCGGGAAGGTCGATCAGCCGCTCGATTTCGTTGAGAGCTGTTTTGTGGTCGCTCTCCGAGTTTATGGCGGTAATCATCGACTTGTCCTCAAAATTTCCTTTTGGAGTACTCTGCATGTGTGCCTATCCAAATCACCAAGACGACATCAATCTCGTAGCTGACCTTGGTCTCGATCCTGTAGTTGTTGCCCTTTATGTTGAATATGACCCGGTTGTCGCTCAGAAAGCTAGCGCTGGGGTACCGAGCCCGAATGTCAGCAGGCCCCTGCCAATCCGCCGCCTCCAGTTCGCAAGTCCACGCGTCTAGGGGATCGCGGATGTCGGCGTGTCGCCCCGCAAAATCATCGAGCTTTGTCTTTCCCAGTAGGCGCATTTACGACGTCCGTCAGAATTATAACGAACAGTGCTCCCAATATTGAATCAACATATATGTTCCCCATAAGGGAACATTACCAAAAGTTGCCCATCTTGTCAAGCCATATTTGCTCAGCT
>Ga0210400_10004066_pt1 | contig 12763 bp, 8 predicted proteins | sample IncBWH26MmetaG_FD_155456 | JGI IMG/M metagenome (GOLD analysis project Ga0210400, IMG submission 155456) | Forest soil microbial communities from Barre Woods Harvard Forest LTER site, Petersham, Massachusetts, United States - Inc-BW-H-26-M | ecosystem: Environmental > Terrestrial > Soil >...
CGTGAAGACAAATCAGGTCGCGATCGAGATTGACAATGGCGACAACGCTCCTCTGGCAGTAGAAAGAGCCGAACCGCAGTTACTGGAGCGGCGGATCTACTTCGATCCCGCGGGCAAGACCGCAATCAGGCTTTATTACGGCGACGAAAAGGTGCCAGCTCCTGAATACGACTACGCCCATTTCTTCCACAAAGAGGCGGATGCGGTCGAGGCCGTTGTTGGAGCCGAGAATGCGAATCCTGATTACACCGGCCGTCCCGACGAGCGGCCGTGGTCCGAGCGGCATAAGTGGGTCTTGTGGGGATCACTGCTGCTCGCGGTCGTGGTGCTCGCCTTACTTGCGTTGAAGGGACTTACCGCCGGCCCAGCCGCGCGGCCTTAAGTCGGCCTCGCAGCGTGGGTCGGAATTAAATGTTGTGAGTTAGTAGACGGTAATGCTCCCGTCCAGTAAGTTACCGCTGTTGTTGTAACTGTCGCTGAGGGTAATGCTGAAAAGCCCTGGCGCCGCCAACGAGCTGTCCGCAGCGACGATGGTGAATGTTACTGGCGAGCCGTTGTCAGTCCCAGATCCGGTTAGGGTCACGGTGTGCGCCACCTCGTCAAAGGTAGCCGCAGTGACCTGCGTGGATTGAAAATTGACGCCTGAGCCGGAATCGCTGAACGACGCGCTTCCAGTTGGTTGGGTGGAATCGTCGTAATTGAAGCTGAACGGCGCCTGGCCACCTTTCTTGCCGTTTATGTGGCCGCTACCGCCCGCTTCGTGGGAGGTTCCTGCACACTTGCCTTTGGGGGCAATGCCCGCAGTGGCCGCCTTCTGCCGCGTGAAGTACGTGACCGACGGACCGGCATGATTATCCGCATAGGCAATGTTGACGAGATGGTTCGGGTCCATCCCAATCTGGAAGAAGTCAGCCAGGCTACGGTCGGAGCTGCCCAGCAGACCGCCGGTTGAGATCTGCCCCGTGTGGTTGGAGTGGTCGGTGGCTTGGCTCACCGTGAATGCCGGCGAGATCGCATGGCCATTGACACTCTCCGCAACGAACACGTTCCAGTGTGTGCTTGCCGCCGGAACTGTGTTCGAGTTCCCGGCTTGATCGGCGCCATACCACGCAATGGCCACATGGCCGTTGGCATCGGCCGCGATCCAAGGGAATACGTTCGATTTCCCGGCCTGGGATGAGTTCCGGGTCACCTTGATGGCCGGAGACCAGCGCGTCCCGTGATTGGTCGAGAACGAGTAATAGACATCAGTGTTATCCGACCAGGTTGCGTACACGTACCCGAAGTTGTCCACCGCGAGCCCGGGGAACAGGTTGCCGAGACCGGCTCCCGAAGGACACGTCGAACCCGCACCGCAACTGAAAATCTTGTAGTCGGTGAAAGATAGCGTGGGATTGGTGAGACTAACGCCGGTAGCCACGCCCACGTAGGCAGCGTTGAAGAAGGCGCTGCTGTTGTTTAGATTATCCACGGGATTGTCGGGGCCCACAAAGATCTGGTACAGGTTGCCGTGGCTTGAGCAACTGCTGTTGTCCACCTTGATCTGGCCGGCGATATTGCCGGAAGGAGGACCCACGCTCGGCTCTGTGGCAGCGTCAATTACCCCTCCCAGCGCGCCGCTATAGGTTTCGCCTCCATCACTTGAGCGTTGCACGAAGATCTGGGACGTAGTCCCAAAATCGTGATACTCCATGTAGACGTGGGAAGGATCGTTGAGGCCATCGAGCCACATGCGATCGTCGAAGGGAACCCCGGCCGTAGCGGGATTCGGAGTGCTGAATGCATCCGCGCGGTTGGTGGACTTGCTGCCTGTAATCTCCGCTGCGCTTAGGCTGACCACAGCTACATTGGGAGTGTTCGCGTTTGAGGAGTCTGGAGCATTCACGGCGACGTCACCATCGCCTCCTCCCGGCGCAAATCCACTCGAACTGCAAAACGGGGTTACGAACATGCCGCAGTCAGGCTGACCTTCGTACTTGAACGGCAGGGTTCCGTCAGCGTTCGGCCCGGCGTCGGCAGTCTTATACCAGCGCCACAGATCAAGACCGCCAGGGACTCCGCGGATGGACTCGACGTAGATTGTGCCCTGCGAGTCCACAGTCATGCTGGGCTCGACCGCTTGTCCTGCACCCGCGGGCAGACACAGACTTTCGTTGGGAGTGTACTTCGCGGTTCCCGGACCAACGTATGCCGCGACCGCCTGACCGTTCGGGCAGTTGTGCTGACCGGTAGGATTGCTGGGGGGAGTGGCCTTAGCCACATTGATTCGGACCGGGTAATTGGAAACTCCGGTCGTCGCGTTGAACCCGACGGTGTTCCGCAGAAAATCCCCGTTGGTCGTGGATATGACAAATACCGGTATGGCTGCTGGGGCGGTCGCTGCACTGTCACGTATGAGAAGGAGGGCGACTCCTTGGGCAGTCTGACAGTTTGCGGCGATTTGGCCGAACAGCGTAGTGCCGGTGAGATCACGGGTATCGGCCAGGCAGATTCGCCCGCTCGTTGCGGCCGGAAAGTCGGTAGGCAAAGCCCCGCCATGGGCGGCGAAAACGAAGTTTGCGGTGATCGGCGCGCTAATGTCCGCGCCCGCGTTGGACGTGGTGGACCAGATCGCCGGAATGCAATTCGGCAGCCCGGCGCAGCCGGTGGTGTTCGGGGGCTGTGGTCCGTTGTTCAGTACATCGACGGTGTTCTGAGCGGCGAGAGAAGCCACGTTAAGCAGCAATATGGCTCCCCAGAAGGACAACATCAACAGCTTTTTCATCGCTTCTCCTTCTGGCTTCGCCTTGGATTGTTGCTTGACGGCGAAGCGCAGCGGTAACTACGCCAACTGGATGTCGAACAGACTCAAGGCAATTTCGTTCTCACAGAAATGAAGTAAGCCAATTTCCTGGTGTGAAACCGATAGACGCTAGTTCTCGCCAGACCGATCACAGTCCACCTGCGACCAGCATCTGGATATGGCCGCTCCAAAGATGCTGGTTGTAGTACCAGGGTTGTCTGGGGCAGTGGAACTTTTCGTCGAATGAGCCCGCAGCGGCGAACTTTAGCGGTGAGCATCGCGAGCGGGCTGGTATCGCCTAGGTTTTTGGGGTTATCCCGTTCGACTCGAAAGTTGCTCCGGCCGCTGGTGGCTGCCGAGCTATGCTCGGCTTGGACGGGCGAGGCGCCCGTTCCCACACCAGCCTGTCCTTACACGACCTTAGCGCATCGACTCTTCGATTTCTGAGATCCAGTCGGGGCGCTTCAGTACTTCGCGTGGTTTCGGGCCGTCGGCGGCGCCTACGATGCCGTCGCGTTCCATGAGGTCGATGAGGTGGGCGGCGCGACCGTAGCCGACGCGCAGGCGGCGCTGCAAGAGCGATGTGGAGGCTTTGCCGAACTCGATCACGAGGCGCACGGCATCGTTGTAGAGCGGGTCGTTGTCTTCGGCCGAAATTTCTTCGGAATCGTCACCGTCAGCGGCCACGCCCTCGCGATCTTCTTTTGGCGTCTCCAGAAATTTCTCTTGATATTGCGCCTGGCCCTGCGCCTTCCAGAATTCCACGACGCCTGCGATTTCCTTTTCGGTTACATACGGCGCATGCAGGCGGTGGACGCGCGCGGAGCCGGCAGGCAGATAAAGCATGTCACCGCGTCCGAGGAGCGATTCGGCGCCGTTGGCGTCGAGAATCGTGCGCGAGTCGACTTTGGTTGCTACACGGAACGACACACGGGCGGGGAAGTTAGCCTTGATTAGGCCGGTGATCACATCCACCGACGGGCGCTGCGTGGCTAGGACTAAGTGGATGCCTACGGCTCGCGCCATCTGCGCCAGGCGCGTGATGGATTCCTCGACGTTGTTGCCGTCGAGCATCATCAGGTCAGCCAACTCGTCGATGATGATGACGATTTTTGGCAGCGGGCCCTCTTCCGACGTTGCCTCTTCGCTGAACAGGCTCGGCGTGTCGTCGAACAGGCGATTGTAGCTATCGATGTTGCGGACGCCTTTGGCGGCGAGCAGTTTGAGGCGGCGCTCCATTTCGCGGACGGCGTTGCGCAGCGCATTGGCGGCGAGTTTTGGCTCGGTGATGATGGGCGTGTAGAGGTGTGGGACGCCTTCGTAATTTCCTAGTTCGAGACGCTTCGGGTCGACTAATACCAGTCGCACTTCATCGGGCGTCGACTTATAGAGAATTGACATGATCATGGCGTTGATGGCCACGCTCTTGCCCGTGCCGGTCGAGCCGGCGATCAGCAGGTGAGGCATGCCGGCTAAGTCGGCGGCGGCGATGCGTCCGTTGATGTCCTTGCCCATGGCGATGGTGAGTTTGGATTTGGTGCCGAGGAATTCCTGGGACTCGATGTTCTCGCGCAGCCAGATGATTTCGCGCTCGCGGTTCGGCACCTGGATGCCGACGGTGCTCTTGCCGGGCATGCGTTCGACGAGGATGCTTTCGGCGCGCAGGGCGAGGCAGAGATCGTCGGTGAGTCCGATGATGCGGCTGTACTTGATTCCGGCTTCGGGCTTGAATTCGAAAGTCGTCACTACGGGACCGGGATTGATCTGCGTGACTTGGCCGTGAACTTCGAATTCCGCGTACTTCGCGGTCAGAACCTGGGCGACGAGTTTAAGCTCCTCTTCGTTGACGGATTGCTGCTCGTCGGGACGGTGCAGCAGGCTCGACGGCGGCAGCTTGTAGCTGCCTGCAATTTTGGGGAGGGTTGTTTTCGCCTTGTGCTCGATGTCGGCGCGGTCATTGACTTTCACTTCGTTATCGGCGGATGGCAGCGGCGCGGGAGCGAAGGCGTCAGCTTCGTCTTCCTCGGTCATGCGTTCAATGCCGGTGCGGCGAACCGGAACTGCGGAGTGCGCGCCCGGAATATCTTGGGGCGGAATCTCGGAGCGCAGTGACGAGGGACGCGCGGGCACGAGCTGTGTCGTCACGTTGGGCTTCTCGGCGCGGCGCTTTTCGAGTTCCTTCTGCTGACGCTTGCGCTCGCGCTCGTCCTGCCAGTCTCTGAAGCGATCTCGGAGCGCCAGAAGGAAGGCAAAGCGGGTCGGCGCCCAGACCTCAATCGCCGAGAACGAGAAGGCGGTGGTTAGGTAAAGAGCAACGGCCAAAACAGTCGTGCAGACAATGTATGCGCCAGCGACGTTAAGGTAACGGATTAATACGTCACCGATGATGCGGCCGACCAGGCCCTCGATGGGGATGGCGTCCATCCAGCGGAGGTGCACGGGCAGGATGGCGAGCAGTGCGGGCACGAACAGGAGCATCCAGATTCCGCCGAGCGTCTTCGCGATGGGAGTCTGCACGGCTCGCGAGCGGAACCAGCGCATGCCGAGCATGGCCATGAAGATGGGCAGCAGAAATGATCCGACTCCCCAGAATTGCAGGATGATGTCGGAAAGATAGGCTCCGAAGATGCCGATCCAGTTGCGGGCAGCGTGCGATCCGGTGAGGATGGAGGCGCTATTCAGCGAGGGATCGAGCGGTGAATAGGACGCCAGCGCGAGGAAAAGGAGGAGTGCGGAGACGCACAATAGGAACCCGACGAGCTCGTTCAGACGCCGGTTCCTGGTGGGCGAAAAAATCTTACTGAGAAATGTCATGTGGCAGCGACGGCGTCGAGTAAATGATACCCGGAGCGCCGCAACAAGGCCAGAGCCTGATAATTATGGCAAGAAGCGCCAGTTCGGGCAATGCGTGAAAAGGGGTGGGGTGGCGAGTTGGGTACCGGGCGGACAACCAGCTTTCGGCGGCCGCAGGCTGCTGCCGGGCTCGCAGGATAAGGCATTCTGTCTGGTATCGCGCTCGTAAATAAATGAATCTATTGGCGATTCACGAGAGCCGTTTTCGGCATCAAACCTTCGCCGATCTTCTCTTTTGAGACGATTCTTTTGAGACGTTCGGGCCCAGGTGAGGTGGTCCGGCCGATGCCGGGTGTTTTTGCGCGGTTGCCTAGCCGTCCTCATCATATTTCAAGCAAGATTTAAGATAAGGAGAATCCGAATGAAACCCAAGAAGCTATTGGTTGTTATCCTAGGGGCGCTCGTTGTGTTTGCGCTGTCGCTGCCGGTATTGGCACAGGACAGCACGCAATCCACCACCACCACGACAACGCAGAATCCGCCTCCTGCTCAAACGGAGAGCACCACGACCACCACGACGCAGACTCCGGCACCCGCTCAAACGGAGAGCACCACGACTACGACGACTCAGGCAGGTCATCCACAATCCCAAACCACTCAGACGACCGAGAGCACCACGAAGTACAAGCACCATCACAAGAAGGTGAAGAAGGAGAAGGAAACAACGACTACAACAACGACCCCATCGACGCGGGAGCATAGCGAGACGACGACCACTACCACGACTCCGCCGCAGTAATTCCGGGAAGTCGCGGCACAGTGTGAGTATTAGGCCGCGCCGCCATCAGCGTCGTGGCGGCGCGCATACTCGCTCGATTCGCGAAGGCTATGATCGGGGCGGCTTCCGCATCCTCAGTGTGCTTTGTGGTTGCTACTTTCCCAGCATTCCCGCCGCCCAAGCCAGCACTGCAATTCCAATCACGATCCGGTACATCGCAAACGGCGCGAAGCCGCGTTTGCGCACCCAGGACATGAACCAGGCGACAGCTCCGTAGGCGACGATAAAGGAGACGACGAAGCCGATGGCGAGGATGACCCATTGGTGAGACGTAATTTGGGCGACGCCGATGGGATTTTCATCTTTGCCGCGGAGCGACTTGAAGAGCGTGTAAAGCGTGGCCACCGTCATGGTTGGGATGGAGATGAAAAAGGAGAACTCGAGCGCGGCGGCGCGGGACATTCCCATCAGCTGTCCGGCGGCGATCGTGGACATGGAGCGCGAGGTGCCGGGGAAAACGGCAGAGAGAATCTGGCAGGCGCCGATCCAGAGGGCTTGGCCGGCGTGGATGTCGTCCATCTTCCAGGTGTGAATTGGCGAACCTGGCGCTCCGGGCCCAGCTTTTTCCCAGGGCGCTTTCATCGCGTCGATGATCCACATTACGACGCCGCCGATTAGCAGCGCTGCGCCCATTACGTAGAGACTTTCGAGGTTCTTGCCGATGATTTTGGTCAGCAGATAAGACGGGATTGCGGTTACGACGAATGCAAGCATGACCAGGCTGAGCGGATGCGTCACGATAGTGCGGTCTTGCTTCTCGCCTGCGGGAAATGTCGAGACGAGCTTCGCGATATGTTGGCGGAAATAAATTGGCAAAACCAAGATTGCGCCCAACTGGATGACGATCGAGTACATCTTCCAGTAGCCGCTCGAGAGTGGCACGTGCATCAGTTGTTCAGCGATGCGGAGGTGCGCGGTGGAGCTGACGGGCAGGAACTCGGTCAGGCCTTCGACAATGCCCAGCAATACGGACAAAAAATAGTCGTTCAAGTGTTCTCTCCAAACCTAACGTATTGGCGCGGCTTGCTGCGTCTCACTCCGGAGACGCGGCAAGCCGCGTCTCTACGGGAATTTAATTTCCTTCTGCATAACGCCGGAAGAAACTGTCTGGCTTCCAGTGCGGGCGATGGTCGTCATTGGCAACACTAATCAGCAAAGTTCTGACGATCTCCTCGTATTTCGCGGCGGCGGCGAGGTCCACCGGTTGGTCCACGTCGTCGGAGGGCGCATGATAGCGCTGAGTCAGCCAATCTTTGAAAATCTTCAGTTCGGGCGAGCCGGGCTCGGGAGCGACGCTCATGATTATCGACGGCACGCCGTGGTGAATGAAGTTGTACTGATCGCTGCGGACGAAAAGATTGCGCAGCGGCTCGGGATCGGGCTGAACTTTTACGCCGAGCGATTGCGCGATCTCGCGTGTGCGATCACCGAGATCGGAATCGTCGAGGCCGAGTACGGTAAGCAACTTCAGCGGCACGATGGGCAGAAACATGTCGACGTTGACGTCGGCGACAATGGATTTTGGCGCGACCGTGGGATGAGCGGCGAAGTACTTTGAACCGAGCAGGCCTTTTTCTTCGCCGGTCACTAAGACTAAGAGGATCGACCGGCGGAGTTTTTCAGGATTCTTCTTGAAGCTTACGGCCATATCCATGACCAAGGCGCTGCCGGAGCCGTTGTCCATGGCTCCGTTGTAAATGCGGTCGCCGTTGATGGGCTCTCCGACGCCGATGTGATCGAGGTGGGCGGAGAGCACCACGTATTCATCTTTCAGAGCAGGATCGCTGCCGGGGAGTTTGGCGACGAGATTGGCCGACTCTATTTTCATGACTTCCACTTTCGTTTTCGCGGCGAGCGAAACGGTGAGCGGGAAGTGCGGCAGCGGCTTGCGATCTTTGCCGAGAGCCGCGACTTCTTCAAAAGTATGGCCGGAGCCGGCAAAGAATTTTTCGGCGCTGGCGGGATTAATGGTGACCGCGAGCTTTGCGCCTTCGGTTTCATCGAACTCGGGGTAGTCGAGATCCATGCTGGGATGAGCGCGGTTGAGCGCGATGCGGGACCATGGGATGTCCATGGAGGCGGGGTTGATCAACGAAACGATGCCGATGGCGCCGGCGGCGCGCAGCACTTTCCAGCGCTCGGCCGCGGTCTGGTAATGCGAAGCGAGTGCACCCGGAATCTCGGAGGGCGATCCGGAAAAGATCACAATGATCTTGCCCCGGATGTCGACGCCGGCGAAGTCGTCATAATTCTTCTCTGGGACTTTGAGTCCATAGCCAACGAAGACCAGCGGAGCTTCGACCGCGGGCGCGGGCATAACGCGTGTGCCGATGATGGCGTCTTCGCCGAGCGTGAGCGGTTCGCGTTTGCCGTCGCGGATGAGAGTCAGGCTGCAATCCTTTTCGACAATCTGGCGGGAGACGAATTTGACTGGCTGGTAAAAGCCGTTTACGCCCGCGGGTTCGGCGCCCCCGCTCTTGAGTTGCTGGATGGCGTAGGCTTGCGCGGCACGCTCGCCACGGCTGCCGGTGTCGCGGCCCTCCAGTTTGTCGTCGGCGAGGACTTTGATGTGATTCCACCAGGTCTGGCCGTCGAAATGAGGAGCGGTCTGGGCGGGGGCGAAAATCGCGAATAGCAGTGCGAGTAGTAGAGTCGATGACTTGATTTTCATGGCGTCCCTCACTTGGCGAAGGTTTCTAGGATAGCAGGAAGCGGGGTTGAGGAAGGTGGACGCTTGCTGGAAGTGAGCTTTTTTGCTCAGACCTCGACATCTCCGAAATGAGAGGGTTTGGGTCAGAACCATTTGCGAGCGAGACGGAGTCTGCAGTAGTACGTTTCGTCCGAAAATCGTGCTTTTCAATCCGCGCAACCCGCAGCCGCAGACCGACTCCGGGTAAGCGAAGGATTGATCGGCCAAATTGATCGAGTAAAAGGAACCACAATGCCTATCATCTCCTCTATTCGTTCGGTCCTGTTCGCACTCGTACTGCTGGCCATGTCGGCGTCGTCGTTCGCGCAAATCGGCATATCGATCAGCTTCGCTCCGCCTGAATTGCCCGTCTACGAGCAGCCGCTTTGTCCCGGCGATGGCTATCTCTGGACGCCTGGATACTGGGCTTACGCCGAAGACTACGGCGATTACTACTGGGTGCCGGGTACGTGGGTGATGGCTCCGGAAGTCGGTTTCCTGTGGACTCCAGCTTATTGGGGTTGGGGCGGCAACGGATATGTCTTCTATGACGGCTATTGGGGTCCGCATGTCGGTTTCTATGGCGGGGTTAGTTACGGGTACGGTTACTACGGCGAAGGCTACGAAGGTGGGCGTTGGGATAACGGACACTTTTTCTACAACCGTTCAGTGAACAATGTGAACGTCACTGTAATTCACAATGTTTACAACACCACGGTGATCAACAACACCACGGTGAACCGGGTCAGCTACAACGGCGGAACTGGTGGGATCAGCGTGCGTCCACGGCCTCAGGAAGAGGCGGCGGCGCATGAGAAACATATTCCGGCTGTAGCGGTTCAGACTCAACATGCGCAGGCTGCCCGCACGAATCCGGAGCAGCGGGCTTCGGTGAACCATGGCAAGCCGGCAGTCGCGGCTACTCCCAAGCCTGGAGCATTTAACGACCGCGCGGTCGTACCGGCCAAAGCGGCAGGAGCACCTTATAACCCTCCAGTCAATCGTGCCGCAGCCCAGCCAGCGGCCAATACTCCGGCCACGCATCCAGTGAACAATGCTGCTCGCCCCGACCGGCCTGCGCAACCAGGTAACCAGCCGGAAGCGAATCGTCCGGCGGCGGCGCAGCAGAACACTCGGCCGGAAACGAATCGACCGCCAGTAGTGCAGCCGGACAATCGAGGTGAAACGAATCGTCCGCCGACGGCGCAGCCCAACAATCGAACGGAAATGAGTCAGCCTGCGCCCAACCGGAGTGAGCCTGCTCAGCGACCGCAAACTCCTCCGCTGAGCGAGCGTTCGCAGCCCCAGCGCACTTCTCCTCCTCCCGCGGAAACGCGTGCGGCGCCTCAACCACAGCGGCAGGAGCCCGCGGCGCGAGCACCGGAAGCGAAGAAGCAACAACAGGAACAGCCTAAGCGGGACGAGAAGCCGCCGCAGTAAGGGCAGGGTTCCAGCCTGACATGTAATGGGGGAACTGCGAACATCTCGGCTAATCTGGGCGGCATCTCCGGCTATACGACGCTGACCGTCTACTAGCTGCTGCGGCGAGCCAGCTTTGCTCTGTACTTTGCTCTGTAGTCTGCCCCCGCGTTACACTGCGAGACATGAATACAGGGAACCAACCGAATGTGAAGTTCGTCCAAACCGACGATTACCGCGAGGCCTACTCCAACAGCGTGCAGATCCGGGTGAATGTGTGGGATTTCTTCCTCGTTTTCGGGACCATGCAGCAAAGCTCGGAGACGCAGGTCGAATTACGAAACTTTCAGGGAATTTATCTCAGCCCGCAGCAGGCCAAGGCGCTCATGGCGCTCTTGCAGCAGAACGTGACCAACTACGAGGCCACATTCGGCGAGATCAAACTTGAACCACGCTCCCCAGGCGGACCCGTTCACTGATGGCTGCGCGGCCGGCAGCGCGCTCCGATCCGAAAATAAAATCTCAACTGGCATCCTCGGCGTGGGTGCCGCAGTTTCTTCTGTTCGCGCTGTTCTTTGCCGGATTGATGCTTCTGCATGCGCCGCTTCTGCGCCTTCCTTATTTCTGGGATGAGGCGGGCTATTACATTCCGGCCGCGCGTGATTTATTTCTGACCGGCACGCTCATTCCGCAATCCACGCCATCGAATGCTCATCCTCCGCTGGTGATGGCTTGGCTGGCATTGGCCTGGCGCGTCTTCGGATACTCCACGTTAGTTACGCGCACAGCCATGCTGGCGGTGTCGGCCTTCTCGCTGCTGGGTTTGTTTCGACTTTCGCGAATCGCCGCTAATCTTCCGGTGGCGTGGGCGACAACCGCGTTAGTGGCGCTGTATCCGGCGTACTTCACGCAGAGTTCCATGGCGCAGGTTGACTTGCCCGCCGCTGGATTTACGTTCTGGGCTCTGGCTGCTTATATCGAGGATCACACCGCCGCCAACAAAGAACACCGTCCGTGGAAGCAATCGCTCTGGTTCTCGCTGGCGGCATTGGCGAAAGAGACTGCGATCCTGGCTCCGGTGGCGCTGTTTGGCTGGGAACTGCTCGGGCATTTTATTCGGCTGCGTTCAAACGAAATTCGTTGGAAAGAAATTCTTCCGCCCGTGGACAGCCGCAGGCGTTTGCTCTATCTGCTGTTCCCGATCGTGCCGCTGGCCGGCTGGTACGTCTATCACCACGCGAGGACGGGCTTCCTGCTGGGCAATCCTGAATTCTTTCGCTACAACGTTGCGGCTACGCTAAATCCTCTGCGCATCCCACTTGCTCTCGGAATGAGGCTCTGGCAACTTTTCGGATATTTCGGTCTTTATCTGCTCACGCTGGCGGGATTGCTGGCTATGCTTCGTCCGCCGCGCAGAGAAGGCGGCGTCGCCCGCCCGCGAATTCCGTTCTGGATGCAGGCAACATTTCTTTCCGTGTTGCTCGCCTACCTCGGTTTCATGTCAGTAGTAGGGGGAGCGGTGCTGGCTCGCTACATGTTGCCAGTCGTCCCGCTCGTAATTCTGGCGTTGGTTTCGACTCTCTGGCGGCGCGCGCGGTATTGGAAGCTGATTGTGGCAACGGTCGCAATTGCATTTGTCGCTGGTCTGTTCACCAATCCACCGTACGGATTCTCTCTGGAAGACAATCTGGCCTATCGCGACTACATCGTGATGCATGCGGAGGCCAGCCGTTTCCTGGCGATGCGATATTCCGGCGGGCGCGTTCTCACCGCGTGGCCCGCGTCGGACGAACTCACACGACCCTGGCTCGGCTATATTGATCCCAATGCCACTGCCGCTCCGTCTTTCCACGTGCTGCGCATCGAGGATTTCTCAGTCTCCCAGATCGACTTGGCTGCCCGGGCTCGCGATCGTTTCGACGGGGCACTCGTCTTCTCCACGAAATACGAGCCGCCGCATGTGCTATTCGAAAATTGGGCTGGGTGGCAGCGTATCAAGGAAAGGTTCTTCGGCTACCATCGCGACTTGCTGCCCGAAGAAATTGCCCGGCGTCTGGGCGGAACGATTGTCTATCACAAAGAACTTAATGGCCAGTGGATCGCGGTAATTGCGGTGGAGCAGTGAACCGGTTGCGGCGGTCTGCCCACCCGCGAGTTCCGGGACGGGAAAGACTAGGCATCTAACGATTGTTATGGACACAAACGCAGCGCCTGAGCGGATGGAAAGCAGGAAGATGCAACG
>Ga0210400_10004067_pt1 | contig 12763 bp, 10 predicted proteins | sample IncBWH26MmetaG_FD_155456 | JGI IMG/M metagenome (GOLD analysis project Ga0210400, IMG submission 155456) | Forest soil microbial communities from Barre Woods Harvard Forest LTER site, Petersham, Massachusetts, United States - Inc-BW-H-26-M | ecosystem: Environmental > Terrestrial > Soil >...
CCTTGCGCTCTACGACCCAATGCGTCGGGGGCTAATCGCTCATCCGTACTATCTTGATCGGGCAAATGTGTCCGAACTGACAGGGTACGACTTTGTCTTCCTGTGCGTTGATCGTGGTCCAGATCGGGCCCTGATCGCGGATTTCCTTATTGCGCAGGGCATACCGTTTGTTGACACCGGGATGAGCGTCGAGCAAGACCTGGATTCACAAGAGCTTGACGGGCTCTGCCGAGCAACCCTCTGCACGCGATCCAACAACGCGCACTTTCGACGGTATGCGCCCATAGACGATGACTCACAGGATGCGCTGTACCGCCGAAACATCCAGGTTTCGGATCTGAATGCTATGAACGCAATGCTGGCGGTACTGATGTGGAAGCAGCATTTTCGATTCTACTCAGACGATTTCGATGTTCACCACGTAACGTTCGCCGTTCGGCTCATGTCGGCCGGCCGCGCCGCCCCCGACGAAGGGCCGCAGCAGTGAAGCAGGCCGCGCTCGTGCCGACATTCGTCGACGATATCCCGGAGCGACTAGCGGATGGCCGGCTGTACGTCAGTCAGCGGCACGCTCTTGCTATCCACCTTTGCTGTTGCGGCTGCCGCAGTGAGGTGGTGACCCCGCTATCACCCGCCGAATGGCGCCTGACTGTCCAGGATGGCAGGGCGACGCTTTACCCGTCGATTGGCAATTGGGGATTCCCCTGCCGATCCCACTATTGGGTTCGGTCAAATCGCATCGAGTGGGCACTCCCGATGAGCGATTTGCAAATCTCTAAGGTGCGCGAACGGGATCGCAATGACCTACAACGCCAAGTCGCCAGGGCCAATGCTCAGCGTGATGCCAACCGCCCATGGGTGGCGCGACAACTCGCGGCACTGTGGAATTGGGTGGTCGGGGGGTTCCGTGACCGCGGCTAGGAGCGATGGCTAGACGGTTTCCCGATGCGGTTTGCAAACCACAGAGACCCTGCCGACCTTCAGTCGAGTAGCCCTATCGTCCAGAGGAGTCCATGGATGTCCACTCACAGCTGGAACGGTACTGCCACCATACTGCCACCAGGATCACGGATTCGAGTTCATGACATTCGCCGAATTAGCGTAAGTCATTGATTTATTGGCTCCCCGGGTTGGAATCGAACCAACGACCAACGGATTAACAGTCCGACGCTCTACCGCTGAGCTACCGAGGAACACTAGGTGAAATCGAAGAGCGGCGGATTTTGCTGACGCCGCGCGCCGCCGTCAAGCAACCCGCGCAGATCGGCGCGGGTTGGGAGCTCAACCGGTCGCCGCCAGCGGCGCCTGGCCGGCCGGGACGCCCCCGGTGATCACCCGGCGCATGCGCTCGAGGGCCTGTTCGAGGGTCTGCATGCTGCAGGCAAAGGACAGCCGGATATGGCCGGGAGCGCCGAAGCCGCCGCCGGGCACGACCGCGACGCCGCCTTGCGTGAGCAGCAACTCGGCAAATTCGCCGTCCTCGCGACAACCCAGGCTCGCCATCGCCTTGCTGACATCCGCGAAGGCATAAAACGTCCCCGCTCCCGGTAGGCAGGAGACGCCGGGGAGGCTGTTAAGGCCTTGCACGATGAAGTCATGGCGGGCCTTGAAGGCATCATTCATTTTCGCCACGCAGGCCTGGTCGCCGTTGAGCGCCGCGGTCGCTGCCTTTTGCGAAATGCTGGAGGCGTTGGAGGTCGACTGGCCCTGGATGGTGGACATCGCGGTAATGATTTCGCGCGGCCCGCCGCAGTAGCCGATGCGCCAGCCGGTCATGGCATAGCCTTTGGAGACGCCATTGATGGTGACGGTGCGGTGGTACAGCTCCGGCACCACGGTCAGCAGGCTGCTGAATGGCTCCGGGTCCCAGAATATCTTCTCGTACATGTCATCGGTGCCGATGACGATGCGCGGATGATTCAGCAGCACTTCACCCAGCGCACGCAGCTCGGCACGCGTGTAGGCGGCGCCGGTCGGATTGCAGGGGCTGTTCAGCAACACCAGCCGGGTCTTCGGCGTGATCGACGTGGCGAGCTGGCGGGGGGTGATCTTGTACCCCTGCGAGGCACCGGCGAACGGCATCACCGGCAGGCCGTCGGACAGCAGCACCATGTCCGGATAGGACACCCAGTAGGGCGCCGGAATGATGGCTTCATCGCCCGGATCGAGGATCGCCATGCACAGGTTGTACAGGGTCTGCTTCGCGCCGCTGGACACCAGGATCTGCGGGCGCTCGTACTCAATGCCGTTATCGCGCTTGAACTTGGCGATGATGGCGTCCTTGAGCTCATTGGTGCCATCGACATTGGTATAGCGCGTGAAGCCCCCATTAATGGCGTCGATGCCCGCCTGCGCGATGTGCGCGGGCGTGTCGAAGTCCGGCTCGCCGGCGCCGAGGCCGATCACGTCGTGTCCCTCCGCTTTGAGACGTGCGGCGCGTGCCGTGACAGCCAGAGTGGGCGAGGGCTTGACGCGTTGGGCGCGTCGTGAAACTTGTAGGCTCATGAAATCCTGAAGGCGTCGCGGAAGGGTGTGGGCACACGTATATTACGGGATTGCGTGCGTGGTCACCAATCCGTCCGCTGTCTTACGATGCACACCCAGGATTAATGATGGAACGCTTGCCGTTCGTACTGAAGTCTGACTACGCCCCGGCCGGTGATCAGCCGCAGGCTATCGAAAAACTGGTCGATGGTCTCACCTCCGGCCTTGCGCATCAGACCCTTCTGGGGGTCACCGGATCCGGCAAAACTTTTTCAGTTGGGAAGGTCATTGAGCGAGTCCAGCGCCCAACGATCGTGCTGGCGCACAACAAGACCCTCGCCGCGCAGCTGTACGGGGAATTTCGCGAGTTCTTTCCGGACAATGCGGTGGAGTACTTTGTTTCTTATTACGATTACTACCAGCCCGAAGCCTATGTGCCTTCCACCGACACTTATATAGAGAAGGACTCCTCGATCAATGAGCACATCGAGCAGATGCGCCTGTCGGCCACCAAGGCGCTGCTGGAACGCTCGGATGCCATTATTGTCGCGACAGTCTCGGCCATCTACGGCCTGGGCGATCCACAGGCCTACCTGTCCATGGTGCTGCACATCTCCCGTGGCGATCGCATGGACCAGCGCCGGCTGCTGCGGCGGCTGGCGGACATGCAGTACACCCGCAATGAGCTGGATCTGACCCAGGGCACCTACCGGGTCCGGGGCGATGTGGTGGACGTGTTCCCGGCCGAGTCGAGCCGTGAAGCCGTGCGCATCGAATTATTCGACGACACCATTGATTCGATTTCGCTTTTTGATCCCCTGACCGGTCAGGTGCTGCGCAAAGTGCCGCGCTTCACCGTCTACCCCGGAACCCATTATGTGACCCCGAGGGAGCGGCTGATCGGGGCGGTGGACCAGATCCGCGAAGATCTGCGCGTGCGCCTGGCGCAGCTGCACGAGGCGGGCAAGCTGCTGGAGGCGCAACGGCTGCAGCAGCGCACCATGTTCGATATGGAAATGATGCAGGAGGTCGGCTACTGCGCGGGCATCGAGAATTACTCGCGATATCTGTCGGGTCGCCAGCCGGGGGATCCGCCGCCTTGCCTGTTTGACTATCTGCCGCCGGATTCCCTGCTGATTGTGGATGAAAGCCACCAGACCATCCCGCAGCTGGGCGCCATGTACAAGGGTGACCGCTCGCGCAAGGAAACCCTGGTGGAATACGGGTTCCGACTGCCCTCGGCGCTGGACAACCGCCCCCTGAAATTCGAAGAGTGGGAGCAGGCCGCGCCGCAGATGATCTTCGTGTCGGCGACGCCCGGCTCCTATGAGAGGACCCATGCGGCGCAGGTGGTCGAGCAGCTGGTGCGCCCGACGGGGCTGGTGGACCCCCAGGTTGAGGTGCGGCCCGTGCGTACCCAGGTGGATGACGTCCTCTCCGAGATCCATCTGTCGGTGGCAAAAAATGAGCGCGTGCTGATCACGGTCCTGACCAAACGCATGGCGGAGGACCTGACGGACTACCTCCATGATCACGATGTGCGAGTGCGGTATCTGCACGCCGATATCGAGACGGTCGAACGCTCCGAGATTATCCGTGACCTCAGGCTTGGCCGTTTTGATGTGCTGGTCGGCATCAATCTGCTGCGGGAGGGCCTCGACATGCCGGAAGTGGCACTGGTGGCCATTCTCGATGCCGACAAGGAGGGCTTCCTGCGCTCGGACAACTCCTTGATCCAGACCATTGGCCGGGCCGCCCGCCACATCAACGGGCGGGCGATCTTGTATGGCGACCGGGTGACCGGGTCGATGCAGCGGGCGCTGGATGAGACCGAACGGCGCCGGAACAAGCAGCTGGAGTTCAATGTGCTGCATGGCATCACGCCGATTGGCATCACCAAGGGCGTAGCGGACATCATGGAGGGTGCCCGCTCCGCGGCCCCCCAGCCCTCCGGCAGACGCCGGGGCAAGGACCGGGGCGTGGCGGCCGAGCCCGCCGGCTCACCGGTGAGTCTGGAGCCCGCGGCCATCGTGCGGCAGATCAAGGCGCTGGAAACGCGCATGTTTGCGAAGGCCCGGGAGCTCGAGTTCGAGGAGGCCGCTGCCCTGCGCGACCAGATCGAGAAGCTCAAGCAGATCGAGCTGGGGTTGGCCGGATGATGCGTAAGTACTTGGAACTGCGGTAGTTCGCTTGCCTACCCCGGCAGGCTTCGGTATCGTGCCGGTCCCCTTCGCAGGACCGCTTCTGCGCAGGAAGCCGCAGGCGCGTAGCTCAGTGGTAGAGCATCACCTTGACATGGTGGTGGTCGGTGGTTCGATCCCACTCGCGCCTACCAGACCTGACCCAGGGCGCCCGCAACATCGGGCGCCCTTTTCGTAAGTAAGACGGACCATTCATGCCTGTCGTGACATTGCCGGATGGCAGTCAACGCCCCTTCGACCATCCGGTGACGGTGGACGAGGTGGCGGCGAGTATCGGACCGGGGTTGCGCAAGGCCGCCCTGGCCGGCCGCGTGGATGAGAAGCTGGTGGACACCTCCTTCACCATCGATCATGACGTGAAGCTGTCGATCATCACTGCCAAGGATCCGGCGGGCCTGGAAGTAATCCGTCACTCCACGGCGCATTTGCTGGCCCAGGCGGTCAAGCAGCTGTTCCCGGAAGCCCAGGTCACCATCGGCCCGGTCATCGCCGACGGCTTCTTTTACGACTTTGCCTACAAGCGCCCGTTCACGACCGAGGACCTGGCGGCGATCGAAGCGCGCATGACGCAGCTGGCGCAGGCGGATGAGAAGGTGACGCGCCGGGTCATGGATCGGGATGCGGCGGTCGAGTACTTCAAAGGCCTGGGCGAGCACTACAAGGCGCAGATCATCGCCGGCATTCCGGCGGGTGAGGCCATTTCACTCTATGGGCAGGGGGATTGGGTGGATCTGTGCCGCGGGCCGCATGTGCCGTCAACCGGCAAGCTCACCGCATTCAAGCTCACGAAAGTGGCCGGGGCCTACTGGCGCGGCGACTCGCGCAACGAGATGCTGCAGCGGATCTACGGCACGGCGTGGCCGGACCGCAAGCAGCTGGATGAGTATCTGAAGCGCATCGAGGAGGCCGAGAAACGCGATCATCGCCGCATCGGCCGCGAGCTCGACCTGTTCCATATCCAGGAAGAGGGCCCGGGGCTGGTGTTCTGGCATCCGAAGGGCTGGGCCATCTGGCAGGTCATCGAGCAGTACATGCGTGGCATCTACAAGGCGTCGGGCTACCAGGAAGTGCGCGGGCCGCAGGTGCTGGATGTGTCGCTGTGGAAGAAGTCCGGTCACTGGGACAACTACCAGGACAACATGTTCTTCACCGAATCGGAGAAGCGCACCTATGCGTTGAAACCGATGAATTGCCCGGGGCATGTGCAGATCTACAACCACGGTCTGCACAGCTACCGCGATCTGCCGATCCGCTATGGCGAGTTCGGCGCCTGTCATCGCAATGAGCCCTCGGGTGGCCTGCACGGCATTCTCAGAGTGCGCGGCTTCACCCAGGATGACGGCCACATTTTCTGCACCGAGGATCAGATCGAATCCGAAGTGACCGCGTTCCATCGCCAGGCGCTCGCGGTGTACGAGGATTTCGGTTTCAAGGACCTGCAGATCAAGATCGCCCTGCGGCCGGATAAACGCATCGGCTCGGATGAATTCTGGGATCGGACCGAAGGCCTGTTGCGCAAGGCGCTGGCGGCCGCCGGGGTCACCTGGGAGGAGCTGCCGGGCGAGGGCGCTTTTTATGCCCCGAAGATCGAATACCACCTGAAGGATGCGATCGGCCGTACCTGGCAGCTGGGCACGATCCAGATCGACTGCATGATGCCGGAGCGGCTCGGGGCCGAATATGTCGGGGCCGATTCGGCCCGCCATACCCCGGCCATGCTGCATCGGGCCATCGTGGGGTCCATGGAGCGTTTCATCGGTATCCTGCTGGAACACCATGCCGGCAAGCTCCCGACCTGGCTGGCCCCGGAGCAGGTGGCGGTCCTGAATATCACCGAACGGCAGGCCGATTATGCCACCCAGGTTGCGGAATCTCTTAAGAAACAGGGGGTTCGGGCCATAACCGACTTGCGGAACGAGAAGATCGGCCTTAAGATCCGCGAGCACACGCTTCAGCGTGTCCCATACTTGATAGTTGTTGGCGATAAAGAAGTCGCCGCAAACCAGCTTGCAGTGCGCACACGTGGCGGCAAGGATCTGGGTGCGATGTCTGTGGAGACGTTCCTGGAACGCCTGCAGGTCGAACTCAGCAGCCACGGTCGCCAAACTTTGGAGGATTGACGCATCGCTATTGCATCCAAGCGCGTCCGGCGCAACGACGAGATCACGTCCCCGAGTTTGCGGGTGATCGCAGCGGACGGTTCCCAGGCCGGAGTAATGACCCGATTTGAGGCCCTGGCGATGGCCACGGCCGCTGAACTGGACCTCGTTGAGGTGTCGCCGACGGCGGAGCCGCCGGTGGTGCGGATCATGGACTACGGGAAATTCCTGTTCGAGCAGAACAAGAAGACCCATGCGGCGAAGCGCAAGCAGAAGCAGATTCAGGTCAAGGAAGTAAAATTCCGGCCTGGGACGGAAGAGGCGGACTACCAGGTCAAACTGCGTAATCTCACCCGCTTCCTGACCGAAGGTGATAAGGCCAAGGTAACCTTACGGTTCCGCGGCCGCGAAATGGTGCACCAGGATATCGGGCGCAAGCTCCTGGCACGGGTTTCAGTGGATCTCGGCCCTCTGGCCGTGATCGAGCAGAACCCGATGATGGAGGGAAAGCAGATGATCATGGTATTTGCACCAAAAAAGAAGTAACGCCACGAGGCGTAAGCCCGTAGGGGCTTGGCGCTTTGTGTCGTTCGCCCGCCAGTGGGTGCCGTAAGGCACTTTGCGAACGGGGCTATACAAATAGGAGTTCGAGAACATGCCCAAGTTGAAAACCAACCGGGCTGCGGCCAAGCGTATTCGCAAGACTGCGAAGGGCTACAAGGCGTATTCCGCCGGCCGCCGCCATAACCTCGGTCACAAGGACCGCAAGCGCAAGCGTCATCTGCGATCAGGTGGCAGCAGTCTAGTGGACAAGAGCGATGTCGGCCGTTTGCCGGCGCTGCTTCCGAATCACTAGTCCCTTCGCTTACGGAGAAAAACCATGGCACGAGTCAAGCGTGGCGTAACGGCGCGAGCCCGCCACAATAAAGTTCTGGGAAAGGCGAAGGGTTACTACAACGCCCGTCGCAAGATTTACCGCGCCGCCAAACAGGCGGTCATCAAGGCCGGTCAGTATGCCTATCGCGATCGACGCACCAAGAAGCGCGAATTCCGCGCCCTGTGGATCGCGCGCATCAACGCGGCCTCCCGCATCTATGGGCTCAACTACAGCCGGTTGATCGACGGCCTGAACCGGGCCGGTATCGAAATCGACCGCAAGATGCTGGCGGACCTCGCCGTGCACGATACGGACGCTTTCGGCGCGATCGCCAATCAGGCCAAGACGGCACTCGGCATCGCGGCCTGACACCTAAGAGGTGGGCGATCTGGGCTCCGTCGTGGAAGAGGCGCTGCGCGAAGTGGCTTCGTGCGGCGCCCTCGCGGCCCTTGAGGATAGCCGGGTCCGCTGGCTGGGCAAGAAGGGCGGCCTCACCGAACAGCTGAAGGCCTTGGGATCCCTGCCGGCCAGTGAGCGTCCGGCGGCCGGCGCGCGCATCAATGAAGCCAAGGCACGGGTGCAGGCGGCCATCGAGGCCCGTCGCACAGCGCTCGAACACCTTGAAGATGAGGCGCGCCTGGCCTCCGGGCGGATCGACGTCACCTTGCCCGGCCGCGGCGAACAGCGCGGTGCCCTGCATCCGGTCACGCGGGCGAGGCTGCGGATCGAGGCGCTCTTTCGCAGCGCCGGTTTCGATGTGGCCGAAGGTCCGGAGATCGAGGACGATTTCCACAATTTCGAGGCGCTGAATATTCCCGCGGACCATCCGGCGCGGGCGATGCACGATACATTCTATTTTGCCGATGGCCGGCTGCTGCGCACGCATACCTCCCCGGTACAGATCCGCGCATTGCTCGCCCGCGGCGCGCCATTGGCGGTGATTGCGCCGGGTCGCGTGTATCGCAGCGATGCGGACGTGACCCACTCGCCCATGTTTCACCAGCTCGAAGGCCTGGTGGTGGATGAGAACATCAGCTTCGCGAACCTCAAGGCCATCCTGCATGGCTTCGTCGAAGCCTTCTTCGAGCGCGACCTCGCCATGCGCCTGCGGCCCTCGTACTTTCCGTTCACCGAACCCTCCGCGGAAGTGGACATGTCCTGCGTCTTCTGCGATGGCGCCGGCTGCCGCATCTGCAAGCAGACCGGGTGGCTTGAGATCCTGGGCTGCGGCATGGTGCATCCGAATGTGCTCAAGGCGAGCGGCGTGGACCCGGAGCGGTACAGCGGCTATGCCTTCGGCGCCGGCATCGATCGGCTGGCCATGCTGCGCTATGGCGTGAATGACATGCGGCTGTTCTTCGAAAACGACTTGCGCTTCCTCGAGCAGTTCCCGGCGTTCTGACGTGACATCATGAAAGTCCCCCTGTCCTGGCTGAGCGAGTGGGTGAAGCTGCCGTGGGACGCGGCCGAGCTGGGCTCGCGACTGACCATGGCGGGCATTGAACTGGAGGCCGTGGAGCCAGCGGCACCACCATTCACCGGGGTCGTCGTCGCGCAGATCCTGAGCACCGTCCAGCATCCCCAGGCCGACAAGCTGCGGGTCTGCCAGGTGACGACCGGCACCGGCGCGGCGTTGCAGATCGTCTGCGGTGCCCCGAATGCCCGGGCCGGGCTGCGCACCGCACTGGCCATGGTCGGGGCGGAACTGCCCGGCGGCTTGCAGATCGGCGCGGCCGCGCTGCGCGGCGTCGAATCACGCGGCATGCTCTGTTCGGCCAAGGAGCTGGGCCTCACCGACGGCACGGCCGGCATTCTCGAATTGCCCGACGATGCGCCGCTGGGGGCATCGCTGCGGGACTACCTGCAGCTGGATGAGCTCACCCTCGAACTGAATGTCACGGCGAACCGCGGCGATGCCATGTCCATCCTGGGCGTGGCCCGCGAAGTGGCCGCACTCACCGGAACACCCCTGCAGGCGCCCGCCGGCGCGGCCGTCGGCACTGTTCTGGCGGAACGGCAGGCGGTGAGGCTGGAAGCGGCCGCGGCATGCCCGAAGTTCGTGGGCCGCATCATTCGTGACATCGACAACACCCGCACCACGCCGCTGTGGCTGCGCGAACGGCTGCGGCGTGCGGGCGTCCGCTGCGTCAGTCCCGCGGTTGATGTCACCAATTATGTGCTGCTGGAACTGGGTCAGCCGATGCACGCCTACGATCTGGCGAAGCTGAACGGTGCGATCGTGGCGCGCATGGCGCGACCCACGGAGTCCCTGACCTTGCTGGATGGCCGGGAAGCGACCCTCGATGCCGATATGGTCGTGATTGCCGATGAGGCCGGCGCCGTGGGAGTGGCGGGCATCATGGGCGGAGAGCGGACCGCCGTCAGCGCCGCCACGCGGGATGTCTTTCTGGAAACGGCCTGGTTCGCGCCCGACAGCATCCGCGGTCGGGCGCGGCGCTTGGGGCTGCACACCGATGCCAGCCAGCGATTCGAGCGCGGCGTGGATCCCTCCGGACAGGCCCGCGCCATGGAGCGGGCCACGGCGCTGCTGCTGGCCATCGCCGGCGGCCGACCCGGGCCGTTGGTGATAACCGAGGCACCCGCGGGATTGCCGGTGCGCGCTGCCGTGCGATTGCGGCGTGACCGCCTGACGCGTCTGCTGGGCATTGCGGTGCCGGATGGCCAGGTCAGCTCCATTTTCCAGAACCTGCTGATGCAGGTGACGCTGACCGGCGAGGGCTGGAGCGTGGTGCCGCCGCCGCATCGCTTCGACATCGCCATCGAAGAGGATCTCATCGAGGAGGTGGCGCGAATCATGGGCTTCGCGGCAATTCCCGAACGGCCCGCGAAGCGCCAGCAGATTTTTCTGGCAATGCCTGAGGCGCTGCCGCAGGAACGCAGCATTCTTGAGGCCCTGGTCGCCCGCGGTTACCATGAGGCCATCACCTTTGCCTTCGTGGACCCGGCGCTGCAGGCGCAGCTGTTCCCGCAGGCTGAAACGCTGGCGCTGGCCAATGCCATAGCCTCGGACCAGTCGGTCATGCGGGTATCGCTGTGGCCGGGGTTGGTGCGCGTGGCGCTGGAGAATCAGCATCGCCAGCAGGATCGGATCCGGCTGTTTACGCATGGTGCGCGGTTTGCGGTAGGGGCCGGGAAGGTGAGCGAAGTGGATTCCCTGGCGGGCCTTGCCGGCGGCAAGCGCCTGCCGGAGCAGTGGGGCAGCGGCGAGTCGCGCGAGCCGGTGGATTTCTTTGATGCCAAGGCGGATCTGCAGGCGCTGTTGGCGGCGACCGGCGCGGCGCAGGAATTCCGGTTCGAGGCCGGAACGCTGTCGTGTTTGCACCCGGGGCGCACCGCGCGGATCTGGCGCGCGGGAGCGGCTGCGGGCTGGATTGGCGAACTGCATCCGCGCCTGGTGCGCGAGCTGGGATTCACCGGCGCGCCGGTACTGTTCGAGCTTGATGTTGTTGCATTGCAAGTGATCCTGCCCCGGGGTGAGGAGATTTCACGGTTCCCCCAGGTGCGCCGTGACTTGGCTATAGTGCTGCCCGAGAATGTCACTTTCAGTGATCTGCGCGAACGTGTAGTCTTGTCGGGGTCAAGCTCCCTGCGAAATGTGCGATTATTTGACGTATATCGTGGCGCAGGCATAGAAAAAGGGCGAAAAAGCGTTGCCTTGGGCTTGATTTTCCAAGATATTTCTCGCACGCTAACCGACGACGAAGTAGACCGCGCAGTGGCGGCCGTGGTGGCTGATCTGCGTGAGAACCTTGATGCGAGAATACGAGAATAAGCCTATGACGGCTCTCACGAAGGCTGAGATGGCGGAGGCGCTGTTCAATCAGCTGGGCCTCAACAAGCGCGAAGCGCGCGAGCTGGTGGACCTATTTTTTGAAGAAGTGCGCGCCGCACTCTCTAATGGTGAACAGGTAAAGTTGTCCGGTTTCGGAAACTTTGATCTTCGGGACAAGAATCAACGCCCGGGGCGCAATCCGAAAACCGGCGAAGAGATTCCGATTACGGCACGGCGTGTCGTAACCTTCCGTCCTGGGCAAAAGCTGAAAGCGCGGGTCGAAGCTTATGTTGGAGCCAAAGAATAACGATACGCTGCCGCCGATTCCGGGCAAGCGTTACTTCACCATCGGTGAAGTCAGTGATCTGTGTGGTGTGAAGCCGCACGTCCTGCGTTATTGGGAACAGGAATTCCCGCAGTTGAAGCCCGTCAAGCGTCGGGGCAACCGCCGCTACTACCAGCGTCAGGACGTGATCGTCATCCGCCAGATCCGTAGCCTGCTGTATGAGCAGGGCTTCACGATCGGCGGGGCACGCAACAAGCTCACTGGTGAAGAGGCACGCACTGATGTGAGCCAGAGCCAGCAGATCGTGCGCCAGCTGCGGCTGGAACTCGAGGAAGTTCTCAAACTGCTGCGCCGCTAGAGGGGCACATGGACCTTCGCTTTCGTATTCTGGGTGTGATCGGTCTGGCCCTGACCGGCCTCTGCCACGGGCTGGCCTTCGCCGACAATCTCGATGCCGCGGTCCAGCAGCGGATTTTAGGCGCGACCTTCGAGGTGGTGCAGCTGAAGCCGCCGGATGGGGCGGTCACCTACGAACGGGACCTGCCGATGGACCTGATTCCCTATCAGCAGCGCATCGACAAGTACCGCTCGATTGGCACTGCCTTCGCCATTGGTCCGAACCGCTATGTGACCGCCGGGCATGTGCTGTCGGTGGGCCAGGACAGCCAGTATGGACCCCCGGCACTGCGTGACAGCGCCGGCACCGTCTATGACATCGACAAGGTCGTGAGGTATTCGGACGCGCAGGACTTTGCCGAGTTCTCGCTGAAGCGCACGCCGTCAGCCGAAAAAGTCCTGCCCACCGCGGCTCCACCGCCGCTGAATGATGCGGTCTTCGCGGTGGGCAATGCCCTGGGGCAGGGCGTTGTGATCCGGGACGGCGTGTACACCTCCGACACGCCCGAGGAGACCAACGGGCGTTGGAAATGGCTGCGATTTACGGCGGCGGCGTCCCCCGGAAACAGCGGCGGACCGCTCGTGGACAAGAACGGCAATGTCATCGGCATCGTGCTGCGCAAGTCC
>Ga0210400_10004068_pt1 | contig 12762 bp, 15 predicted proteins | sample IncBWH26MmetaG_FD_155456 | JGI IMG/M metagenome (GOLD analysis project Ga0210400, IMG submission 155456) | Forest soil microbial communities from Barre Woods Harvard Forest LTER site, Petersham, Massachusetts, United States - Inc-BW-H-26-M | ecosystem: Environmental > Terrestrial > Soil >...
ACCAGCAGCAGGCTGAAGGTGAGTACTGGTTGCGAGCTTCAACGGTGGGTCAGAGTCAGAAGTGACGACCAGCGCGGAGCACGTCCGCTTTACCCCCGGTAACCGCCACGAACGGATTTGATCCTGGCGGAACGATCCGCCGTTCCGTCAATGTCCGTTCGTGGCACCCCTAACCAGACATGACGCGCGCATGCTAAAATCGTCGCGAAACTCCGAACGGACATTGGCAGCTTCGTGACGGCGAGCGCATACGGAGGCCTTGCCCGAGGTTAGTATCGCATCACTTTCTGACAGTTTGTCACGACACCATCTCGATCTGATACGACGGCGGCTCGGCGCAAGCCGTAAGTCGAGCGCCGAGCCTAGCCGGCCGGGGTCAGGGCTACTGAGCAGTCGTTCGGCTGTGCCAAAGAATAATTGTTCGGCCTGAAATTGGAAGTCACTTCGGCGATGCGGCGGACGGATTGAACAATTGTTGCCCGTCAACCTGATAGGCGCCAATGGCCTGCTGCCCCTCGGGCGAAACCAGCCAGTCCGCAAAGACCTTCGCCGCATCGAGCCTCGCCACCCCATGCTTTCTGGGATTCAATTCAATCACATCGTAACGGTTGATCAGACGCGGATCGCCCTCGATGATGATGATCAGCGAGCCCTTGTTTTTGAAGCTGAGCCACGTTCCCCGGTCGGTGAGGGTGTAAGCATTCATTGCGCTGGCTGCGTTGAGTGCTTGCCCCATCCCGCCGCCGACATCGCGATACCATTTTTCAGGATTCAGGGCTTCCGAGGTACGGCCCGCCGTTCGCCACAGCCGCAACTCGGCGGCGTTCGTGCCACTCCGGTCCCCCCGCGAAACGAAGGGAGCCCGCGCCGACGCTATAGCCTTCAAAGCCGTCACACTGTCTTTGCCGCCCAGAATGTGAGCCGGGTCGCTCGATGGCCCGACGATGATAAAATCATTCCAGGCGACCTGCCGAAGCGTCGAGCTGTATCCTTCGTCTACAAATTGCCGCTCTGCATCCGGATCGTGAACCAGCACCACGTCTGCATCGCCCCGCCGCGCGGTGTCCAGCGCCTTGCCCGTTCCCTGCGCGACCACGTTGACGGTGATGCCGGTCTTGGCCCTGAACTGGGGAAGAATGTTTGCCAACAGCCCGGTGGCCTCGACCGACGTCGTCGAGGCCAGAACGACGGATTGGTCAGCGGCAGAACTGGCGTTCATCGCGGCGACAGCTACGACCAGCAGCAAAATGTTTCGCACCTTCATGCTTCGTCACTCCCTGCCGTGCGCGCCCGTCCCGCCAATGCGAAGACCGTCGCGCTGATCGAAATGCTGATCCCGACCAACACCGCGCCGAGAGCCAAAGCCAACGACAGGTTGCCTTGGCTCGTTTGAAGGGCAATGGTCGTGGTCATCGTCCGGGTCAATCCTCGAATGTTGCCGCCGACCAGGATTACCGCACCGACTTCCGAAACGGTGCGACCGAAGCCCGCCAGGATCGCTGTCACAATGTCCGCGCGAACGATCATGAGAATTTGCGGAACGGCCTGCCATCGTGTCGCACCATCGGTAATCAGTTCGTCGCCGTAGCGCGCCCAAGCCCGTTCGCTGGCTCGATGCACGAGCGCCGTGATGATGGGAATTGCGAGGATGGTCTGTGCGATGACCATCGCGGTAGGAGTAAAGAGCAGCTCAAGAGACCCAAGAGGTCCTGAGTGCGAAAGGGCCAGATACAGAACGAGGCCGACCACGACCGGCGGCAACCCGAAAAAGGCATTGATTAAAACCACGATCAAACGCCGGCCACGGAAAGAACAAATCGCGAGAACCGTTCCTATAGGCAAGCTGATCAGCGTCGCGGCAGCGGTCGCCGCCAGGCTGACGCTGATCGAAAGCGCGACGATCTCGACGAAGTCCTGCAAATCGCTAATTCTGGTGATGATACCCCGGAGGCTCTCTTAGAGCATATGCGGCGAATTGTTGACAGCCCAAGACGTTGAGTTTGGTGCGCCGCGCGTCTCGTAATGCGCTTGAAATTCGGCCAAGTAACGCCCAGGCGATGTCGGGCGCATCGCGCCGCACGTGACAGGATGTTTGAGAAGCGTTTCGTGCCGGCAGCTTCCCGACATACCTAGACGGGCTCAACCCCGAGCAGTGACGCGGCATCCATTTCGGCAGCCGTAATGGGCTGATCTACGACGAACAGATAGCATCCTGCCGAGATTACGCCGATCAAGGCGCCGACAACGAGCGCCGGCACAAACGAGCCGGTATTCTGCACAATCAGACCGGTCACGGTAGGCGCCAGCGCGCCACCGAGATAGCCGCCGAAATTCTGCACCGCGCCGACCGAGGCCGTGCAATTGGTCGGGACGGCGACCGAACTCAAGGCCCAGGCGCAGGTGCTGGTCACGTAGACCAGGAATAACGAGATCGAAATAAATGCGATCGCCAGCGTATTGCTGCTGACATAGGCTGCAGCCACCGTGCAGGCCGCCGTTCCGAGCAGGGCGATGGCGGCCGGATAGCGCCGGCTCTTGAGCGGCTCGACGCCGCGGCGCACCAGGATGTCGGCGATGTATCCGCCGAGCACTCCGCCGACAACGCCGCAGGCAAACGGAATCGCCGCGGCCCATCCGGTATATTTCACGCTCATGTGGCGCTCGATCTCAAGATAGCCGGGCAGCCAGGCGGTGTAGATCCAGGTCAGATAGATGCAGCCGAAATAGCCGAAAATCATGCCCCAGGTGGTCCGAAAGCGGAACAGCAGCTTCCACTCGCGAAATGTGACCTTGGTTCGCTGGCCGGGTGGATCGCCTTGCGTCCGGTAGGCGTTTTCCTGCGGCGTTAATACCATCTCGTCGGGGTTGCGATAGAGCACGTACCATAGGGCGGCGACGATCAGGCCGGCCACGCCCATGACAACGAACATCGTGCGCCAGCCGAATGAGAGCATGAGGTAGGTCAGCAGCGGTACGGCGATGGCCGTGCCCAGCGATGAAGCGCAGTTGAATACACCCGTAGCGAGACCACGGTCACGCTGATTGAACCAGTCCCGCACCACCCGTGCACCGGTCGGAAATTGAGGCGCCTCGCCGACACCGAGCAGGACGCGAGCTCCGAAGAACTGGCCGAAATTCTGCACCAGGCCGCCAAGTAGCTGCGCGAGCGACCATAGGCTGAGGCCCATGGTCAGAAGCGCGCGCGGCCCCAGCCTGTCGACCATGGCGCCGGTGGGTAATTGTGCGAAAGCGTAGGCCCAGAGAAATGCGGACAGGAGGTAACCCATGTCCGCGATCGACAATCCGAGTTCCTCCCGGATCAGCGGATTGGCAACGGCCAAGGTCGCCCGATCGATGTAATTGACGACGCCGGCAACGACCAGCAGAGTCAGAGCGACACGCTGAACCGATTTAACACGTGGTGTCGCGTGCTCCATTCCTGACATGGTGTCCTCGGGTTATTGTTTTGCAGGACAGTACAGCGCGCTTTAGCATCGATCCAGAACGGAACTTGCCGGACCTGATGTGCAATTTTGACGTAGTCATGCGCACCACGGATACGGATGGCGCCTGAACTGCCGCGGCGCCATGGAAAGGCCCCGGCAGGGTCACACACAGGGTCGGGCGTCGTGCTATAATCATTTGCGAGACACTTCGACGGAACACCTTTGGGATGCTGCACAGTCAGCTGAAATCAGAGGTTGATTCCTTTCACCTGCTGGCCGACAGAGCCAAGGTGATGATGTGGACCTCTGGACCTGACAAGTTGTGTGATTGGTTCAATCGTGCCTGGCTCGAGTTCACCGGTCGCACGATGGAACAGGAGCTTGGAAATGGATGGGCCGAAGGCGTCCATCCAGACGATGTCTCAAGATGCCTATCGGTCTACACCACTGCCTTCGACAGCCGCCAAGAATTCAGTATGGAGTACCAACTGCGCCGCTATGAAGGCGTTTATCGTTTGGTTCTCGACATCGGCAGCCCCTATTTTTCAGCTGACGACGAGTTTCTGGGCTATTTCGGCTCATGCATTGATGTAACCGCGGGCACGCAGGACGGGCCTCAGCCACCACAACCTGAACTCCCGCGCGTCACACGGCAGGCGAGGGTGGGCAAGAGAGCCTTCGCCTCCGTTGCGGAAAACGAAGCTCGCAATTATCCGTCCGGAACGGAAATCCGCGCCGCGCTCGAGCGGATGGTGGCGAGCGAGAACTTCCGAACTTGTCCGCAGCTGGCGGCTTTCCTTCGATTTGTCTTAGAGGCGACATTGCGTGGTGAAAGCGCTCACCTCAAGGGCTACACGATTGCCGTCGAGGCCCTCGGACGGGGTAGAGATTTCGATCCCCAGCAGGACCCCATCGTTCGAGTCGAAGCCGGGCGACTGCGACGGGTGATCCAGCATTATTACGCCGGACCGGGCGCGAATGATTTACTCGTCATCGAAATTCCGTGCGGCTGTTACATTCCGACGTTTCGCTATCGTCGCGCCGAGCAAGCCTTGCCGATACCGTCCGTCCTCGGGGGCGGATTCCTCGCCACCGGCAGTATGCGCGCTATCCCGGCGGCGGTCGAGGCTATCAAGCACGGTGCTGTCGATATCGTAGAGAAGCCGCTCGATGCGGAGACGGCGGTCACGCGCGTGGACGAGGTGAAGACCGCCTGTGCCCGGCGTCGCGACGGCGGCACAAGTTTGGAGTTTACGCCGACGCACTTGACGCCCCGCGAACGCGAGGTGCTCACCCAGATAGCGGCAGGCGCCTCGAGCAAGGAAGCTGGCCGTCAGCTCGGCATCAGCTTCCGGACGATCGAAATTCACCGAGTGCGGATCATGGAAAAGCTTGGCGCCAAGAATGCCGCTGACCTCGTCCGCATTGTGTCGACGCGAGCGATGTGAAAGCTGGTTGAGCACCGGATGGTACGATAATCGGTACGCAGAAATACCTATGTATCCCAGTTACTGTAAGGTCATTTATTAGTGCCACCGGCTTTAGTAAATTTTACTAACGAGGGGATCCCCGGCGGCCGAAGAACTCGGGAAGAGTTCCAAGTATAGACATCACCTACAGCGGGTTCAGATTCCGACTGCGGACGATCTTCCGGCGAGGGGCGATCCCCACTTCAATGGAGAGTCGCCATGAAATCGATGCACATTTTAATGCTTGCGAGCATCGCGCTAACCGCGCCGACCATCTCGCATGCGCAGGTGGCTGGTTCTACCCTCATCGGCGTCAGCGTCGCAGAGATGCGCGACGTCTCCACGGGTTGGAGCGCCAAACGCGCAATCCTGGGGCAGCCTGTATTCAACGACAAAGATGAACGCGTCGGATCAATCGACGATATCATCATCGCGCCCGACAAAGCCGTTTCCTACGCCATCATCAACGCCGGCGGCTTCATCGGATTGACGAAGCACGATGTCGCCATTCCCGTCTCCCAATTGAAATTGGTCGACAACAAGCTGGTTCTGGCGGGCGCCACGAAGGAAGCCTTGAAGGCCAGTCCCCCGTTCCAGTACGCCAACTAGGGAGAGGGCGGCCGGTTCGGCGCCGTGCCGCCGCGAAAAGGTAAGGCAACTCCTGGCCCGATCATGTCTCGTCGGCGACGACCTACCGCGCCCCGGTGATTCTGAATTCAGGAGGAATCCAAATTCGGGAGGAACTGAAATGACCAATGCACAATTTCACTCCAGCCAACCGTCCCCATTCCTCGGGCTCGCGCTGCGCGAACTGGCGGAAAATTGGTGGCTACTGCTGCTGCGTGGCATAGCCGCCATTGGCTTCGGTGTCCTGGCCTTCGCCTGGCCCGGCCTCACCCTGCTGACCCTAACCCTCTTGTGGGGCTTCTACGCGATCTCCGACGGCGTCCTGGCGCTGTGGGCGGCGATTGCCGGCAAAGGTGGCGAGATAGCGCCGCGATGGTGGCTCGCCGTGGTCGGCATCGCTGGTATTCTCGCCGGCCTGCTGACTTTCGTCTGGCCAGGTATGACCGCGCTGGTATTGCTGATGTTCATCGCCAGTTGGGCAATTGTCATCGGTGTGCTGCAGATCTGGGGCGCGATCCGGCTGCGCAAGGAAATCGAAGGCGAGTGGCTGCTCGGTCTGAGCGGCCTGCTGTCGATTGCCTTTGGCGTTATCATGTTTGCCCAACCCGGCGCGGGAGCGCTGGCAGTTGTCTGGTTAATCGGTTGGTTCGCGATCCTCGCGGGCTGCGTTTACATCGCGCTGGCATTTCAGTTGAAGAAGCACAAGCGTTCGGCTTGAGCCGACACGTCGTTCGCGAACAGGAATGTGCGTGAGAGAAGGGTCGAAGTCAGTCAATTATAGAGGAATACCATGGCCGAGCGGCTCAAGCGCTGATCTGTGCGACTACTCCAAGTTCAACTTCGTGCATAGGAAATTTAACACCGTACTGGAAAAGGAGGAAGCAATGGTCCGACCTCTCTCCGAACAACTGTCTGATCTATCGGTTCGTGCAAAAAGCGCCGAGGACGCTGTTAAATCGGCAAAAGCCGAAGCACATGAAAAGATCGTGGCGCGTCGGGAGCAGTCTCGCGCCGCGGTTACTGCTGCGATCGACAAGGTGGATCAGGATATCAAATCCGTTGGGACCACAGCCTCCAAAAACTGGGCAGCCCTGCAAGCGAAGGTCGCCTCCGACCTTGAGACATTCAAGGCAGGCATTGAAGAGCGAAAACACGATCGAGCCGTCAAGCGTGCGGAGAACTATGCTGAAAGATTGGAGGACGAGGCGGCGTTCTCTATCGACTATGCGATCTCGGCGATCGAGCAGGCGAAATTGGCGGCCCTCGACGCCATCATCGGGCGCGTTGAGGCTGAACAAGCCAAAGCGTCCTGACAGGCAAGTTCGTATCGAAGGCAGGAAATAGAACTTGGGAGCAGTCGGTTCGGGTTGGGGGATTTGATCCTCACTGCCAGCGTGCAGCTATTTCTCCTTCGCTGCGAGCGTCTCGAAGGTCGCGTGTTCCGCTGCAAGCCAACGTTGGTAACCTTGAGGATCGATCCAGGCTTGGCTGCCTTCCCTGGGCAGCCCGCGACCGATCCGCCTGGTCCGGATGAAATCTATCCGGTCGTGAAGCGCTCGACCATCCTCGACGCGGCAGTCAGTTCATCAACCAAATCTAGTCCTAGAGGAGAAGAAAATGACCGACAGGATCATCGTAGCGACCTTCAACAATACCAATTCCGCCTATGACGCCGCCAGCGCAATCAAGAATCTAAAGGACTCCGGCGTTACCCAGTTCAGGCTAAAGGCCGGGGTTATGGTCAAAAAAGACGATCGCGGAAACGTGTCGCTGGTCGAGGATCGTGAACGTCCGCTTCTTGGAACAGCGGTTGGCACCGCAGCCGGGGCGCTGATCGGTTTGATCGCCGGCGCGCCAGGTGCGGCGCTGGGGGCTGCTCTCGGCGCCACTGCCGGCCTTAGTGGTGATACTGTGATGGCAGCACTTGATTCCGACTTTATAGACACGGTAACGGCCGAGATGCGTCCGGGGATGACAGCCATCGTCGTTGAAGCGGATGAAGGCAGTACCCGTGCAGTCGACGATATCGTGACCCATGGCGGTGGCCACGTTTTTCGGCAAGCCGCATAGCGCAAGTGGTTAAACAGCAGCCTTTGGCGGGTATGTTGCTCGCCAAAGCGCTGGTAACTTTCTCGGCTTGCCATGCATGGCGTCGCGATCCCCGCTCTCGCTGGCCTACTGGCTTTCGTCTGGCTAGGCATGACCGCGCTGGTATCGCTGATGTTCATCGCCGGCTGGGCAATTGTCACCCCTGCCCCCCGAAGCAACATATGGTCGCCCTGATAACATTCACGGCACTTTCGACGAGCCCGCGGCGCGCCGATCTTAGCGTTTCGTCGCCGTTGGATAGACCAGCGATTGATCCTCGGTTTCCTGTACCTGGAGCGCGTTTACACCGGCGATCCTGTGGAGCTCCTCCAATGCCGGCATCGCAGCGGTCGATAGAGCGATTGAAGGGGATCGCGAAGGCAGCAAAGAGGTTGCGACCACAATCAGGGCGGCAACCGCGATAGCAGAAATCGTCAGACGCATCAAGGGACGGCTCCATTTCCAGCCATGAATTTGTCAGCGGAACCGCCGAAAGGTTCAAAGGAGCTTTAATGCGGCGCTAGAGTCTGGCGCTGGGTTCGGCGAATGCCACCGAAACAGGCTCCTGTACGAAATTATCAAGCAGGGCTGCCGCGCCGACGGCAATGACAGCGGCAGCAAAGCAGACAGTAAGGAACGCGCGCATTGTGTTTTCTCCGATCCTCGTAACTTTCTAACAATTTTCCGAACCGCCGGCTGACAAAAGGCCGTGTTCAATCCGGAAGGGCAAAAGCCTGCGCTTCAATATCGATGAAAGCTCGCCCGAGCGAGCCGACACAGCGGTAAAAGTCAGCCGCTTCGGCACGTTCGAGATCGACAAAAAACCGGCCGATCCACGGCAGCAGATGTTCTTCGAAGAAGCCGCGATCGGCGCCGGCAGGTGCAGCGATGCTACCGCCGACAAGGCCCGCCATGGCCTCGCAAAGCGTCGCAGCGTGATCCTCTGGTTCCGACCGCCCCGGCGCTGTCTCGATCCCCAGACGTTGCAGGGTTTCGCGGAGTTGCGCGAGCGGGCGCCCGTAGAGCGAGCCGGTCAAATAATGGGATGAATACGGCAAGAGCTGGCCCTCCCCGAGCCCGGCGAACAAGGCAAAATATTCCCGGGAGATACTTTCTTCGTTCATCCGCCTTGCCGCCTCGCCGAGTGCGGTGTGGGCCATGCCGATCGAACTCGCATCGCCCGCCAGACCGGCCAGGCGAGAGATCAATCGAGAATCCGGACTGTGCGACAGTAACGTCGCCAGCAGCGCATATTCCCGTGCGCGGCCCTGGTCGATCTCGTCGACGATACGTCTGGAAGAATCCTGAGCAGCCGAATTCAGCATTGTCATCAAATCCGATGCATAAATTGCGACCTGCGACGGTGCCGGCCACCTCTATCGCGGCAACGCGCTGCCGTGCCGGCGGCGATTGCGGAAGACATCGTATTCTTCAACGGTGCGGTCTCTCTTTGTTGTCCCTGCTGCTTCAGTCGCTTGGCTCGCTGAATCCGAAATGCCCGGTTCGGCGAAACACGCTTCGTTGGGCGTGATTTTTGGATCGGTTGGACGCGAGGCATCCAATTCTGCGGACATCGGCAATTCCCGAACCGCCTCCGGGATATTCGCGAGCTTGCCTGGGACTTGTGTGAGAACCGGCGGTGCGTTGCCGATCGCCGGCAGCGGACCGAACCCCGGTATTCCGTCAGGATCGTTGAAATCCCACTGGTTCTCGGCAATGCCGATGAAATCGCGAATGGCGGGGTCGCTCGCCCACACGCGGCGTAATGCGGCGCGCGTCAATTCGGCTGGAACGCCGGATTGCAGAAACGCGCCGATATCGGAATCGGCGGCAATCGATTCGAGCGATGGCAGGCTTGCCAGGTCAAAGGGCTGATCTGGCGCCCCCTCGATCCGAGGATCCGCGGTTGTGGTTCCGACATTGGCCGAAACCGTTTCTATTTCATGCGCAGTATCCGAAGCGCGCTTCAATTGCGCCCAGCGCTGGATGAAGTTGCCCGGCTCAGTCATCGCTCATTCTCCGGCCGCGCCATCCGGCGTGACTGTGTCTGCCGGTCGCGCTGGCGCTTGACAAAAGGACGCTCGACATGGTGCCAGGCTATGAATCGCGAGATGATCTCGGCGATGTCCGACGGCATCGGCACGGCTCCGACCAGGTTATTCCCGGCGTCGGTAAACGCTTCGCCTTCGGCCGGATCCGCTGTTACGGCAAGGAGTTCATAAGGGGGATCGGAGGCAATGGGACGCATCACGACCCACAGCGTTGGTGTGGCCGAAGCGAGATTATGGCGATAATTTGTGGTCTCGGTCCGGTGCAATTCGATCATGGCCTCACCCGCAAAGAACAAGGTCGGTTCCGCCTCCGCTTGCAGCGGCGTCCACGGCGCCGCCGAGGCAATTCCGGCAAACACCGAAACCGGCTGCCACAGAAAATCGGCCCACTTGCTTTTGGCCTTGTGGCGCTCGGCGACGACGCCAACCGGAATGCGCGCCAGGGCTGTCGATCTCAATTGACCGCCTCCTCGTGCCGGATCGGAAGGCCGGTCAGGAGATTTTGCGGCTTCAACCGCAACACCCCGTCAGGCGCCATAGCCACAAGCAGATATACCGGCTCCCCTGCGACCTTCTCAGCCATATCCGCCGGGTCACGGAACACCAGACTAAACAGGCCGACCAGCCGGGCTCGCATCGCATCGTCGAGATCGCCGCCGTTCCAGATCGCATCGCCGATGCGGGTGGCGTCGGCGCTCAGTCCTACATACCAGGATAACGGCACGTTATGCAGTCCCGTCTGCGGTTCAACCGCGACATCGATCGCAAGCAGATGCGACAGCCAGCGGGTGATCACGTCGCCAAGTGCGACCAGGCCGCGTTGGCCGGCTGTCAGATCCAGCGCCATGTCGAAGCGGTCGCTGCGCTCCCAATAACTGCCTGCCGTTGTGTCGTCGAGCATGTCGACTTCAACGGTCGCCGTCAGTCCGAGCAATTCCGTCAGCGGAGAGCGGGGCTGCGAGCCCAGTAGCGATCCCCTCTCCTCGTCGATCGCGGTTACCAAACCTTCCCGCACCATCAGCATTTGCGGACGAAAGAACATCTCGGCCGCCCGCAGAACGAAGACATCCTCGCAATCGCTCAATACGTTTCGCAGGATAGCCTGAACCAATTGGCCAATCAGGATGTGGGGGAATTTGATATTGTGCCTGACGATGTCGAGATAGGCGGCTTCCAGGGTGCGGTGCTTCGCCAGATGATCGCGCCAGGCGATCATCATTTGCCAGTTTTCGCGCGCGTCCGCGTCCGCGATGACGGCAATCTGCGATGCCGCTACGGGCACCCACGGATCGTTCAGCAACGCAACATGCAGATTTCGCTCCGCCGGGCACGCCTCCGGCGGCGGCACCAGCTCAGGGCGCGCCAGATGAGCCTTCAGAAATTCGTCGGTAACCAGCAACTTGCCGCCGGCATCGCGGTCGAGCAGATGGTGACCGCAGGAGAGCCAGAAGTCGCGCGAGGCAGTCACTTGGCCGCTCCTTCGTTAGGAGCTGTGAGATCGAAGTGCTCGACTGGCACACCATCATCGCCAACCACTTCGAAAAATTCGAAAGCGCTTGCATGTCCGGCGCCGTTGCGTGGACGCAATGTGCGGAACACCTCGTGAATCGTTCCGTTCTCGTGGCTCCGAGTAACGGCAACGAGTACGCCCGGTGGATTGTCGCAGAGCGACGCCGCAAAACTTGTCTCTTCTTCGGCGGCCAGGCGAGCGGTCGCCAGATCGGGCGCACCGAACCGCGCGACCAAGTGGGCCGCGAGCATCTCAACCATTTCGCTGCGATCTTTTTCGTGCGCGTCGACGATCTGCACAAGAGTCGAACGCCCAAGCGAAGTCAGTCCCAGAAAGCCGGCGCGGAAAGCGGTGCGCGCCTTGCCGTGCAGGTCGGCTGGGTTGCGACGCGCGAAAACGAAGGCACCGGATACGGCCCACTCGCCAGGCTCGGCCGCTTCTTCAAAGAGAAAAGTGTCTGAAACATCAAGTCGGATGGTCCGCAGCAGCTTCACCTGTTGGGCCCTCCAGCGATCGGACCGGGCTGACGGACAGCTCGCGGCAGCGGCATTTCCAGCCCGCAGCGAAACTCTCGGAATGCGGCGGCTCTCGGCCAGCTGCTCCGCTGTCGTACTTTTCAATCCAATGAGTATATACCTTCCCGGGAGTGCCGGCCAGTTGCCGCGAGGCTCGGAAATCGCGCAGGCTACAAGAAATTGTGACAGCGATGACTGATCTGACGGAACATCTTCTGATCTGCTCGTGTAATGACACGATGCCGCTTGACGCCGACGCGGTCCGCCGCGGCTGTCGTCGCGAAACGACGGCCGCTACCCACCTGTGCCGCGCCGAACTCGATCGTTTCCGGACCATCGCGGCAAAGGACACGCCACTCATCGTCGCCTGCACACAGGAGGTGAATCTGTTCTCGGAAGCGGCAGCGGAAGGTGGACGCAAAAGTCCAATCCAGTTTGCCAATATCCGGGAGGCGGCCGGTTGGTCCAGCGAAGCCGACCGGGCGGGACCGAAAACGGCCGCGCTGCTCGCGGCGGCGGCGGAGCCGATGCCGGCGCCGCCATTGGTCAAACTTGAAAGCGCCGGGGTCATTCTGATTTGCGGCCGTGGCGAGACGGCAGTCGAGGCCGCCAACCTGCTCAAGGATCATCTCGATGTCACCGTTCTGATCGAACCGCCCGCGGCGATCGCGCCGCGCCTGACGGATTTTCCGGTCGCAAAGGGAAAGGTTGCGAACGCCAGCGGCCATCTCGGCGCGTTCGAAGTCGTGGTCGACGATTTCGCGCAAGCTTTGCCGTCCTCGCGCGGCGTGTTGGTGTTCGGGCCATCGCGCAATGATACGCGCTCGAGCTGCGATATCATTCTTGATCTGACTGGCGGGTCGGCGTTGTTTCCCGCGGCCGATTTGCGCGACGGCTATCTGCGCGCCGATCCAGGCAACCCCGCCGCAATGCTGCGAGCAGTCCTCAAAGCGCGGGACCTTACCGGCACTTTCGAAAAGCCGCGCTACATCACCTATGACGCCACTTTATGTGTGCATTCTCGTTCGCAACTCGTCGGCTGCACCCGCTGCCTCG
>Ga0210400_10004069_pt1 | contig 12760 bp, 9 predicted proteins | sample IncBWH26MmetaG_FD_155456 | JGI IMG/M metagenome (GOLD analysis project Ga0210400, IMG submission 155456) | Forest soil microbial communities from Barre Woods Harvard Forest LTER site, Petersham, Massachusetts, United States - Inc-BW-H-26-M | ecosystem: Environmental > Terrestrial > Soil >...
TCTATCTCCATGGCAGCTGCGCGCACCCGCAGGTCATTGGAATCCATGGCCACGGCATACAGCATCTCCCACTTTTTGGTCCGTTTTACCTGCCCATGCCATCCCCTGGCTTTTTCCATGATCAAGCTGGTGGCCCCGCTGGTGTGATTAATGGCTTGCTGCATCAGCTCTTCGGCCTGTCCCTGCGGTGGAAGGCCTTGAATAAACTCGATCATGTGTTCTGACAACTTCGCATGAGTGGCTGCGACTGGCGCGCCCTGCACCGGGATATTGTGTCCCCGAAAAATCTCAAACACTGCATCAAGCGCACCTGAACGGGAAGCAAAAACCAGCAGAGAGACGCACAGCGCCCCCAAAAGAAGAAGACGAAATGGTTTTGGGCTTCCCATGCTGGAAATCTAAGCTTCCCCAGGCAGCGGCGTAAAGTTACCTTCGTGTCTGATGGCAGCAACGCGCACCAGTGCTGAAAAACTCTTCTCGCCTCTTACATACATTTATGTTTCACTGCATCTTTTGTTTCACCACACCTTTTACCCCTTGTCATTCTGAGGCCGTTCTTTGGTCGAAGAATCCCCACGCTCTCTACGCGACGACAATGCGTGAGGTCCCACGATGCCCCTTCAGCGCGATGCCCCTTCAGAATGAGTTTGGAGGGGACACAGCTTTACAGCCTGTTGAAAAAGTTTTTTTCGCTTTGAAGGAGCACGGCTTCAGCCGTGCCGTATGTTGTTGAAAATACATCTGGGCTTTTAGCCCTTGAGGTACCGTCTTCTGTCGCAAAAATACTTTTCCGCAAGCTGTTCAGCCGTACCGCTGCAAAGAGAGCCATTCAAATTCGCGTTCATTCGCGCAAATTCGCGGCTAAATTATTTTCGCTGTCTAGGCTGCGCGGCTCCGCCGCACTCTCCTCCACAGGATACGAACCGGAAAAAACAAGATCATTGACCACAAGAGCAGGCTCGGTCCCCACGAGACCAGAAACAAAGCTATGTTGATCAAGCCGGCCACCATGGTTTCATAGCCATCAACGGCCGCATTGCGGATCCGGCTGGAGGTTGAGGGCGGCACCATTTGTACGCGCGCCTTGTAATCTTCCCTCATCTTCATGGTGACGGTTGCAAAAGCCACCTGGTTGGCCAGATTTTTCCTCTCCGCGTCCATTTGCTCAATCCGCTCGCGAACGCTGTCAATCTGCTGTTCGACCTCCAGAACGTCTGACAGCCTTCCGGTGCGCTCCCGCAGGAGATCGGTCAATCTCTGTTCGGTGTTCCGTGCATTCACCAGGCGGGCCTGGAGATCAACATACTGCTGCGAAACCTCGTCTCCTTTTTGCGACTCCGATTCCACCCGGCCAAGCTTCTTAAGCTCGGCCAGGGCGCCGTCGAGCTGGTCGGCAGGCACCCGCAGGATTGCATCGAGCGTGCGCCCGGCGTCAGCGGCGCCTCCGGTAGCCAAATTTCCGAAGTACCCATGATGGCGTTTCACCGTGTCTTCCAGACTCTTCCGGGCCTGGTCGAACTCTGTGGCAACTAAAGCCAGATCGACCGTGCGCACGATCATGGGGCCTGCCGGAATTGCTGAGTCCCGTCTTTGATCTTTTTTTGGCTGCGGCGGCGTAGGCTGAGGGGCTGGTAGCGGCCCGTTTTGGATCTGAGTGGATTGGAGGTTATTGCCAGAATCGTAGTAGAAGTCGACGCTTCCCGTACGGGACAAACCACTCTCCGCGCCCGGCTCAGTCTTCGTAACGACTGGCTCAGCCCCATAGCGGCCACTCTCTCGGCTCTGGGCGATTTTGCGCTCCGGGATGAACGGACTAAGGCTCTTCCGCCCCGTCCGCATTGTTGACAGACCCATGCTAATCACCAAGATCAGGACGACGGCTGCGAGGCCGGGCACCATCAACCGCCGGAGGCTGATTGCTTCCCGCCAGTCTTTCCAGCGGCTATTCCTGGCATCCGGCTTTACCGTCTTATCTTTTCCAGAAACACATTCGTCGAGAGCAACAGCAACCTCCGGCGTGATCTCCGTCTCAACTGACGCGACCTGCCAGACCATCAGCTTTTGCGAGACGTCCTGTAGATCATCGGCAAGCCTCTGGCACTCCTTGCACTGCTCCAGGTGTGACGCGGCGATGGCCGCCCTCTCGGTCTCAAGTTCTCCGTCCAAGTAGGCCATCAGTTCTTCTTGCTCGATAGGATGGATATTTTTGCTCATTTCATTCCTCACCGGTTGCCCTTGCCTCGTTGCTGCCTGCCGTTCCCAATGCCGCTGCTGCACTCTGGAGCTTTCCCAGCGGCTCCAGGAAGCTTTTCAAAGCCATGCGCGACCGAAACAGCCTGGACCGGACCGTGTTGACCGGAAGCCGCAACAACCTGGCAATTTCCGAATAACTAAGCTGCTCATACTCTCGCAGCATCAGGATCTCGCGTTCCGGCTCTTCGAGTTTTTCCAGGGCCTGGCGCACCCACAGCGCGGAATCGGAGGCATCGTCAATCGCGGGTTCGATATCGGACTGCCCGAGAGATTCGTTTTGGGGCGGCTTCCGCCGTTCGGCAGCCAGCAACTTCAGGGCGATGCCGTACAGGTAAGTTCGAACAAGTGCCCGAGGCTCGTAACGTGCGGTTGCGCGAATGACCGCAAGAAAGGTCTCCTGGGCCATTTCTTCGGCGCGTTCATGGCTCTGCAACCGCCGCCGGAAAAAGCCATAAAGCGGCCCGCGATAGCGGGCAAACAGCTCCTCAAACGCCTCACGCGATCCCCGCTGGAACTGGAGCATTAAAGCTTCATCGCTGACCATAGCTGCCCGTGTGTTTCGTTCCGGTTTCCCGGAATGCTTTGGAAAATCTCATACATAACCTGTAATGTCGCAAATGGCCAGAAAGTTCCCAGGCAAGAACCTTTCTTTTTAAAGCCACCATTCAATTCAAAACGCTACAGACCGCTAGTCACCAGTGTTTGGCTGAATGCTGACCGCTGAGTGCTGACCGTTATTAAGAATTTACCCCGTAATGTTGCCGTTGCCGATCAATCCTGGCAATATGCCAAATGGCGCGGACCGCCGCGCATAACAAGGAACAGGTGGCACAGCCGCCCTAGGCTGTGTTCTTCCTTATTCTCTGGATAATTTTTTGAAGTTGCGGCTCCCCAGGGGGCCGAGGAAAAGCTCTTTGACAATTAAATATTTGGAATGAACCCCGTTCTTGGAGAAGCACCGGGCCGGCCATTGTTCGAGAATGGGCCAGCCCCGAAGCCTGAAAGGGGTGGCAAAGTTCAGGTCATTACAAACCGGCTTCAAGGTCTTACAAACGGACTCCAGGGTCTTACAAACAGACTTTCAAGGTCATACAAACGCGCCCCAAGGTCTTACAAACAGGCTTCAAGGTCTTACAAATTGGGTTCAAATCTGGGGAGAAATTACCAGTCGATACACGCATCCCTAATGTTTTCAACACTTGTCCCGATTGGTACCGCTTCGCCCACAATATTTTGCCGATCCAGAAAAGTTCGTGGGCTCTACGATGGTTACCAGTCAGTACACCCCCACCTTTTGGATACTCCATGGCTACCCCATGGCTACTCCGGAGCAGTTAATCCACGCTCATTGATTCATGAAGACAGGAGCGTACAGGGCGCGGTTGATGCCGAAAACAGCGTTGAGGACGGCCAGAAAGACGAGAAACGTGATGGCAAGGCTGAGTTTCTTGTCGCGAATGAAAACTTCCTTGGCGACCACTAGGACTCCGGTGCCCAAAAATAACATGGGGTAGAGCAAATGGTAGTTGTTCACCAGAAAGAGTGTTCGCGTGGGCAGTTGTACGCTCATCTCTTCGAACATGCGGACAAATATTTTGGTGGCCGAGCTCAGTTGGGTATAAGCCCAGACAAAATAAAGGCTAGCCAGGAGACTGCAAATCCAGGAACCAATCTGTAGCGCTTTGCTTTCCGTTCCAGGTCTCTCGTTCATAAACTGGGTCACGCAACCATGATGAAAGCTGAGGGTTCCCGCTTGGGAAATAAGAAGTGATTATATATACGTCGCGGCCGTGGCTCATCGCGAAGAAAGTAACGCAAGAAACTGAGAAGCGTCAATGGTGGTGATCGCTATGGCTCACGGCAAATTGCACACGCCGGCAGTTTGTGTTTGCCACGCTTGCTGATCTGAGATACTACTGTCTCTCATCATTTTCAGTCATTTTTTGGAGGCTTGGAATGCGCGGTAAGGTTTCCGTGGGGATGAAGTTCTTGGGCTGTTTGCTGGCTTTTGTTTTTCTCGCTGGGTTTAGCGCCCTCTCGTGGGCCGGAGATACTCCACCGGCACGCGATCCCAAACAGCCGATCGACGAGGAGTACACCCGCAAGATCCGCGAATATACAACCCAGCCTTTTTTCACATCTCCATTGGTGGACTACCTGCCGGCCTCGAAGACTGTTCCCACTCCGAAGGCCGTGCTTGGAGACGTGGCCGGGGCGCCCGGCATTCTGCCGTATTCGAAGCAGGTCTACGAATACATGAGGATGCTGGAGAAGGCCAGCCCGCGTGTAAAGGTTTACTCCATCGGCCACACGGAAGAGGGCCGGGAGATGATCGCGGTGGCGGTCTCGTCGGAAGCAAACCTCGCGCGGCTCGAGGAGAACCGGGCGCGGCTGGCTAAACTCGCCGACCCGCGCACCATCAAGCTGGACGACGCCGAAGCAGATCGCCTGATTGATGCGTCCGTGCCTGTCTACTACATCACCGGCACCATCCATTCTCCGGAAACCGGCGCTCCCACGGCGCTCATGGAGTTGGCCTACCGTCTGGCTGTGGATGAGAGCCCCTATATCAAGGACATCCGCAACGGAGTCATCACCCTGATTACGCCCGTAGTAGAGGTGGATGGCCGCGACCGCATGGTGGATATTTATCGCTGGCACCTGGCGCATCCCAAAGAGAATTATCCTCCGCTGGTTTACTGGGGGAAGTACGTGGCCCACGACAACAATCGCGATGCCATGGGCGTCACGCTCAAGCTCACGGAAAACGTTCTCAACACATTTGTTAACTGGAAAGCGCAGGCGTTGCACGATCTTCACGAATCCGTCCCTTATCTCTACGACAACACGGCAGGCGACGGCCCGTTCAATGCCTGGGTGGACCCCATCCTTACCAATGAATGGGAGATCCTGGGCTGGCGCGATGTGGCGGAGATGACGAGATTCGGAATGCCGGGAGTCTTTACCCACGGCCAATTTGACACCTGGTCGCCCGGCTACCTGATGTTTATCGCTGCGATGCACAACGGAGTAAGCCGCCTCTACGAAACTTTTGGCAATGGCGGCGCGGACACCGTAGAGCGCACTCTGGACCCGGATGAGTACGCGCGCACCTGGTTCCGCCAGGATCCTCCGCTGCCCAAGACGCTCTGGTCGCAGCGCAACAACAATAATTATCAGGAGACCGGACTGCTGACATCGCTGCACTTCTTCGCCGAGGACAAAAAGTTCTTCCTGAAGAATTTCTATTTGAAAGCCAAACGCTCGATAGGCAAGCCGGCCACTGAAGGCCCCGCAGCTTACGTGTTTCCCGCCGACGATCCGCGCCCCGGCGCGCAGGCGGCGCTTCTGGCGGTCCTGCGCAAGCAAGGATGCGAAATCTCACGCGCCACGGCAGCATTCAGCGTGACCGTACCCGCAAAGAAAACCAGGAAGCCAACCGCGGGACATGGCGATGGGGAAGCCCCTGCTGAGGCCGCCACCAATCCAAAAGATACGGCACCCAGCAGCGGACAGCGCGAGCAGGCCAGTGGCCAGCAAAAAGCCACGGCCTCGCAAGGCGCGCAGGATACAAAAGACGCAAAAGATGCAAGCGCGAAAGCCAAGACTCCAGCCGCGCCTACTATCGTTCACTTCCCTGCAGGAAGCTACGTTGTCCGTATGGACCAGCCTTACTCGCGCGTGGCCGATGCGCTGCTGGATCATCAGTACTGGAGTCCCAACGATCCGCAGAAGACTCCCTATGACGATACAGGCTGGACCTTTGGCGAACTCTTTAATGTGAAAGTGGTTCGTGTTACTGACGCCAAAGTTCTGGAAACGCCAATGGAGCGTGTCTCTGACGTCAAAGCACCTGGCGGCGTTACCGGAAGCGGCACGCTGTTCGCGATCAATGCCAATGCGGAGACGGCTCTGGCCACCCTTCGCTACCGAATGAAAGCCGCAACCATTCAAGCCGTGGAGGAGCCGTTTGAATCGGCCGGCCACAAGTTCGCTCGCGGGTCATTCATCGTCAGCAACGTGGATTCTTCAGAGCTGCAACGCGCCGCCTCGGATTTGGGTCTGCAAGCGGTGGGCCTGGCGAGTGCGCCCTCGGTGAAGTCCCATCCGGTGCGCGCTGCCCGCGTGGCTCTCCTGCACACCTGGCTCAACACCCAAACGGAAGGTTGGTGGCGGCTGGCCCTCGACAAGATGCAGATTCCCTACAGCTACATCAGCACGCAGCAGGTCGCAAAAGACGCGGACCTTCGTACCCACTACGACGTTATTCTGTTTCCGCCTCTGGGGCGGGGTGACCCGATGGGCATCGTCAACGGCATGCCGACGACATGGGGAAATCCGCTGCCATGGAAGACGACGCCCGAAACACCGAACATCGGCAACGAAGATTCAACCGATGACATTCGCCCTGGCTTGGGCTGGGTCGGTGTGGGCCACCTGCAGGATTTTGTCCGTCGAGGCGGAGTTCTGCTCACGGTAATGGACACGGCTAATCTGGCAATTTCACTGCGTATGACGCCCGGTGTGTCCATTGATGCGCCGAAGCAAATGAAGATCGTGGGAAGCATCCTGCAGTCTCGAGCGGTTGATGCTGCCAGCCCCATCGCGTACGGCTATAGCGATACCCTACCGGTCTACTGCGACAACGGTCCGATCTTCGGCCTCTCCAACCTGACGAGTGGACGCGGAAGGCGGCGGCTCGGCACAGAACCGGGTCCGCGGCCCACAGGCCGCGGAGGCCCGGATGATCCCGACTTCACCCCCGGACGCCCCGGCATTGAAGCCCCCGAAGAGCCGCATGCCGAAACCTGGGAAGCCTTGCCGGTCACCGACGAGCAGCGCCGCAATCCCATAACGGTGATTCCGCCGGCGAATCGGCCGCGCGTGATATTCCGCTACGCCGATGCCAAAGATCTGCAACTTTCCGGCTTAGTAGAAGGCGGCAGCGAGATCGCGCAGCATCCCGCAGTGATTGACGTCCCGGTGGATGATGGTCACGTCGTCTTGTTCTCGATCAATCCAATCTATCGCGGTGAGACGCTGGGCAGCTATTCGCTCGTCCTGAATACAATCCTCAACTTCGATAGCTTGAATGTAGGTAGGAAGCTGGCGGAGAAGTAGGCAGGAGCAAATAGCAAATAGCAATTAACCATAGGCTATACATAGAAGAATGCGGGTGCGCCATCCTTCGCGTTTTTTGCGAAGGATGGGTGATGGCAATTTTGGAAACAGGATAACCATCTAAAAGCAACTGCCAGGGCACGAGATTCACTAGTGCCGGATCCGAATTCATTCGGGTCATAAAGAGATCGAAAAGTAGCCACTTCCTTTTTGCCGAAGCTTGCGCGCAGCTCCTGGTTTTGGAGCGGAGCGCTTTAAACAAACAGCTACCAATTCTGAAACTGTTATAACCGATCCCTCCAATAACCGGGTCTTCTGCGACCGTGGGCTATGGCCACAACTTGGATTACGGAGGATTCCTCACGGTACACAATTGCAAAAGGAAATCGTTTCAAAAACAATCTTCTCGTGTCCCCAAGACCTCGCGGCCAACGTTGGGGTGCCTCGATGATTCTATCGATCGCCAAAGTGACTTCGTCGACAAACTGCCTGGCTGCACGCGGACTGCGCTTCAGATACCAATCGGTTGCGGCTTCCAATTCGAGGGCCGCTTGCGGGTGGAACTCCAGTTCCTTAGCGATCAACGGTAAGCTTGGCCGCGAGACGGCGACGCACTTCGGTCCACGGGACGGTCTTGACAGTGCCCGCCTTCAGCTCTTCCATTCGGCGAACAATTTCCTTTTCCCATTCCGCCTCTGCCGATTCGTCCACGGTTTCATCGAGGCTATCGAGCAAAGAACCTGCCAGCGCGGCACGCGCGTCTGTGGGAAGGGCTAGCGCTCTCCTCAGTAACTCTGAAACTTCTTCGGTCATGGTTCTGATTTTACCTCTAACCGCTTGCATTGGCTCATTGAAAACAAGAAATCATCACTATACGAGCAACTGCTTTGCTACCGAGCAATACAGGTCCACCGCTTGCAAGAGCTGCTTTTTGGAAATGTATTCGCGCTCGGTATGAGCGACGTGGATTGAGCCTGGCCCCAGCAGCACTGGTTCGCCCCATTTGCTGAGAGCGGGAATGTCGGTGGTGAAGGCCGCTACCATGGTCTCAATGCCAGGTACAGTCCGCAGTTTTAAGAAGGGGATTTCCAGCACAAATTCAGCCTCGGCTAATCCAGCGATACTTTCCTGGATCTGACGGCGCAAAGAATCCGAGGGGCCCACCAGCCGGTACAACAGTTGTGCGCGGGCATGGTCCGCAATAACGTTGGGCGCCCGGCCGCCTTCAAGCAAGCCGATGTTCATGGTGCAAGGTCCAACCTCGGGGTTCCCGGGCAGATCCATCCGGCGCAGCCGGTCGAGAGCTTGCAGCAGTTTTTCAATAGCCGATTCACCCAGCTCAGGATAGGCGGAATGCGCCATCCTGCCGCCCGCGGTCACCTGTACCCGGAGAGCGCCCTTGGACGCAACTGCAATTTTGTTTTCCGTTGGTTCGCCATTAATAAGGAACCGGCTGCCAGGAGGATTTTCATTGGCTGTCTTTGCGCCCAGGCTGTCTCGCTCCTCGCCCACCACAAAGAGCATTCCTACCGCTGCGCCCTGTTTCCGCAGACGTTCACAAGCCGCCACCTGCGCCGCGACAATGCCTTTGGCGTCACAGGAGCCACGGCCGTAGATGTTGTCGTTGTCTTCAGAGGAAGGAATAAACGGAGGCACCGTATCGATGTGGGTTGAGAAGACGATCTCCGGCGGCTTATCATCGAGCGTAGCCAGCACGTTGAATCGCGCGTGGGCCACGGGAATCTTGTGGACGCAATAGTCGAGATTGCAGAGTTCGTCGTAAAGGGCGGCGCCGACGGCGGCCTCGTTGCCGGAAATGGATTCAATGTCGACGAGCAGGCGCGTAAATCGTATCGGGTCCATGCGGCCTACAGGATAAAGCACTCGCCAGCGATTAGCTACTGTGGACCAGTTCTTAGTTCTTAGCCATTAGCCGTTAGCCGTTAGCCATTAGCCATTAGCCATTGAATTGAAACATCTTTCAATTCGTGTTCATTCGCGTGCATTCGTGGCAAAAGTCGTTTTTCTTTGGCGTTAGCCATGCGTTTGAGCTTCCTTTGCGTCCTTGGCGGCCTTTGCGGTGGACCGATTCTCTGTTAAAAGAAATATGTGGCGAATGAAATCAAGACAATCTTTCTTCCCGGGCCTGTGGGCAAACTTGAAGCTCTGCTGAACCAGGGCCAGCCGGATGCAACCCACGCAGCTCTGGTCTGCCATCCTCATCCTCTTTTTGGCGGCACCATGCATAACAAAGTTGTCTTTCATGCCATGAAGACAATCAATTCCTTTGGCTTTCCGGTGTTGCGCTTCAACTTTCGAGGCGCCGGACTTAGCGAAGGCCGGCATGACCATGGCCGGGGGGAAGTTGAGGACGTTCGTGCGGCCCTTGACTGGCTCGACTCGGAGTTCCATCTGCCTATTCTCTTCTGCGGCTTCTCCTTCGGCGCGGCCACCGGTCTGCGCGCCTCGTGCGCCGATGATCGAGTGAAGGGTCTGATCTCTTTGGGAACTCCGGTTGCGGTAGAAGGGCGTGTTTATACCTATCAATTTCTTCAGGGCTGTACCAAGCCCAAATTGTTTGTGAGCGGCGCAAACGATCAGTACAGCACCCAAGCCAATTTGAAGAATGTCTACGAGATGGTCCCCGAGCCCAAAGAGTTGGTGTTCGTGGAAGGGGCTGACCATTTCTTTGAGGGCCAGCTTCCCAAGATGCAGGCGGCCATCCAGCACTGGATTCAGGAGTTCTTCAAGCCCGAGTTCTTCCAACCTGGAAGCCAGGTGGAAGCAAGCTGATGCCTGAGGCCGATGCTATGCGGGCGGCTGCGCGCGAAATCTTTCTGCACGCGCTGGCCGAAGCAAGCATTGAGAAGGCCTTTGACCGGAGTCTCGACTACCAGCGCGGCGTGTTGCGCATTTGTGACGATCTTTACGACATAAGCTCTTACTCCCGGGTCTTCGTGGTTTCGTTCGGCAAGGCCGGGCATCGTATGGCGGAGGCTCTTTCCCTCCAGATAGGCACGACCGTGGAAGGCATTATTGCCGACCCTAATCCGCACTCGCATCATTTGAGCGGCTACCGTTATTTTGCTGGAAGCCATCCTCATCCCAATGCCGAATCGGTGAAGGCTGCGGAGGCCATTCTTAAATCGCTGCGCGGATTGAACTCGAGGTCGCTGGCATTGTTCCTGATCAGCGGCGGAGGCTCTTCTATCGTGGAAAAGCCGGTTGATCCGGAGATTTCCCTGGAAGATCTTATTGCAACCTACCGCGCCCTGGTGCATTCGGGCGCGCCTATCGCCCGGATCAATGCCGTTCGCAAGCACCTCTCGGCAGTGAAAGGTGGACGCATGGCCCAGGCTACCGGCAATGCCCAGCAGGTTTCGGTGCTGGTCTCCGACGTTCCTGCAAACTCCCTGGAGTTCCTCTCTTCCGGGCCGACCATGCCGGATTCCAGCACTGTCGAGGATTGTTACCGCATCGTGCAGGAATACGGAATGCTGGAAGATTTCCCGGCCTCGGTCCGTGAGTTGTTTGAGCGGCGCGCGCTGGAGGAGACCCCCAAGCAGGGAGACCCGGCTTTTGCCCGTTCACGCTGGTGGAACGTCCTTTCGAACGAGACTGCGGAAAAGGCCGCGGCAGCGGGGGCGGCCAGGCAGGGCTTTGCCGTGGAGATTGATCATTCCTGCGACGATTGGGAGTATGCCAAGGCGGCAGACTATCTGCTGGATCGGCTGCGCAAATTGCGGCAGGGAGTCTCCAAGGCCTGCATCATCTGCGGTGGAGAGCTGACCGTGAAAGTCGCCGGCAAGGAAGGGCTGGGAGGACGCAACCAGCATTTTGTTCTCTATTGCGCCGAGAGGATCGCAGGAGAAAACATTACCGTGCTCAGCGCTGGAACCGATGGCATTGACGGCAACAGCCCCGCAGCCGGAGGCGTGGTGGACGGCACAACCATGGACAGGGCAAGGACGGCAGGACTGGATGTTGCCGGGCATCTCCGCAGTTTCAATTCGTTTCCCCTGCTGGAAAAGCTAGGAGATTCGATCCACACAGGTCCGACGGGAAACAATGTCCGTGACTTGAGAGTTCTGCTGGCCTATTGAAGAGACCCGTTTGTAACAGAACTTCAATTCTTGTGCAGACTGTTGCGTGGGCGCAGCACAGAACAGGGCACCACGCCAGCGTTTCGAAGGCTCGTAATCCGGGACACGGTTTCTTTGCGCCTGGAGCCGCTCAGTTTTTGTCGGCGATATTCTTGAAAGGGCTTGGCTGGACCATCTCAAGCGGCTTCAGCACTACCGCGCAGCCGGACGCAGTGCACGACAATGTTCCTCGCCGCACAATCTTCACTGAAGATCGGTCGGGAAACATGACAGGATAGGTTGCATTGGTAAGGGCCTGCTCCGCATCGAGCAGGTCGGCATCGCCTTGGCGATACTCCACGCGCTCCGGCTTGCTGGAGCCGTCAAAGACCAAGGTGAATTCCGCCTCGCCTTTCTTCCCTGTCAACCCGGAAATTTTAACGGTCCTTATTCGCAGTAATTCGGCCTCGCCCTGCGCCGGCGCTGGCGGGGCATTGCTTGCACCCAGTTTAAGCAAGCGACTGCGGGAGTCCGCCACTTCCTCGCCTCCGGCAGCGATGGCGAGGGTCAGCAGGTGTTTCGCTTTCTCCGGCTGCAAGGCTTTTTGGTACACGCGCGCCAGCCGGTTGGCTACGGTTCCCGATCCGCTCAAGGTCCAGGCCGAATCCAGATAGCGCATACCTTCAAGGGTTTCGCCTTTCCGGAATTTGGCCCATCCCAGTCTTGCCCATTCAAGTGCGACAAAATGCATTGCCGAAAATACCTCGGGAGAATCTTCGTCAAAGACGCCTGCGTCAAATTGCTCACCCAGATCGCTCAACACCTTGCCGGCGTCGTCTAACGTTTTCTCGGAATCGATATCGTCGCGCAACGCCGCGGTATAGGGATCCGCATTGGGCACGGGAGCGGCTCCGACCACGCTCATCAGCAATTCGCGAGACTTCTGCGTATTTCCGGCGCCCGCATAAAGTTGCGCCAGGGCCAGTTGGACTCTGGGATCGCCGGGCGGAGTGGCCACTGAGGTTTCAAGGTCAGCCAATGCCTCTTTGTCCCGTTTGAGTTGCAAGAACAGCAGACCGCGATTCTTGCGCGCAGTGTTATCGACCGGGCTATTTTCCAGCTGCTTTCCGTAAGCTGCCACAGCCTCTTCGTACTTCCCCTGACGTTGCAGTTCGGCAGCCAGATCGTTGTAGGCATGTTTGTGATAGGCGTTTACCTCGACCTGCTTTTGGAAGGCAGAGAGAGCATCGGAATGTTTGTTCAGTCCCAGATAGGCCTTTCCCAGTTCATCCCAGGCTTCCGGA
>Ga0210400_10004071_pt1 | contig 12756 bp, 13 predicted proteins | sample IncBWH26MmetaG_FD_155456 | JGI IMG/M metagenome (GOLD analysis project Ga0210400, IMG submission 155456) | Forest soil microbial communities from Barre Woods Harvard Forest LTER site, Petersham, Massachusetts, United States - Inc-BW-H-26-M | ecosystem: Environmental > Terrestrial > Soil >...
TACGCGGTCGTAACCACCCATCATATGCCCGTAAATATCCATAGAGGCTGCCTGCAAAAGTAAAGTAGCGTTAGAAAGCCCCGTATCATGATGCGCTGCGAGATTTAATTTATGCTCGGGCCCGAAAGTAGTTTTAGCCAGGCAAAGAATTAATACCGCGGCATTTTTTGCCCATGGTTGATTACCGGGCATTAAACAACCTACCATTTTTTCAAAAGCTTCTTTGTCTTCATGCTTTGCATAAATATAGCGCCAGGGTTGCTCATTATTTGAGCTGGCTGCCCAACTTGCCGCTTCAAACAAAGTAAATAATATATCGTCATCAATACTTTTATTGCTGAAGGCTCTTGCGCTCCATCTTTTACGAATGAGTTCTGCAACGGGGTATTTCGTTTTTGCTTCTTTTATCATTTTGTTTCAATTTTTTAGCCACAGATTACACAGATACCGCAGATTTTTTTTGTAAGCAGGGTTGGTAATTATATTAATCTGATCTTAATCTATGGCTGCTATTTTTAATTATTATCCGTGTAATCTGTGGCTTGTATTTTTTAATCTATCATCGGTATTTCCATTAATAACACTTCGCTGTTCGTTTTGGCAATTAATTCAAATTCGTTTTTGTTTTTTATTCCTGCACCGTCTCTCTTGTTCAACTCTTGCCCGTTTATGTTTACATCTCCGTCTAAAATAAAGCAATAAACGCCATTGCCTTGTTTTTTTAAATTGTAGATAATTTTTTTTCCTGCGCCTAAATTTATCATATGAAACCAGGCATCCTGATGTATCCACAAACCTTCCTCATCCGGGTTGGGAGAAACAATTTGCTGCAATTTATTTTTTCGCGCGTTTACATCCAATGTCATTTGCCCGTAACGTGGCGCTACATTTTTTTTATTCGGAAAAACCCAAATCTGCAAAAGTTTTACTTCCTTTTCTTTGCTGTGGTTAAACTCGCTATGTTGTATGCCGGTTCCTGCACTCATCACCTGTATATCGCCGCTGCTTATAATACCGTGATTACCCATGCTGTCTTTGTGTTCCAGTACTCCCGACTGCGGAATAGTAATAATTTCCATGTTGTCATGCGGATGTGTGCCGAAGCCCATACCGGGCGCAACGGTATCGTCGTTTAAAACCCGAAGCATTCCAAAGTGTACGCGCTCCGGGTCGTAATAACTTGCAAAGCTGAAACTGTGGTAAGCGTTCAACCATCCGTGGTTAACGTGACCCCGAGTACCGGCTTTGTGAATAATCATATCGCTCATGAGTCAAATGTAGCGGATATTTTTTTAATTTTGTATAATGATTAGCCGTATTAAAGATTGGTTTGAGCGCCATGCCTTCGGGGTTTGTGGTTGGCTTGGTAAAAAGTTGGGCATGAGTAGTACCAAAATACGTATGTACTTTATTTATTTATCTTTTTTTACATTCGGCTCGCCCATTATTATTTACTTTATCCTTGCATTTTTATTGGAGCATAAAGCGTTTTTTAAACCCCGCAAATACCGCCGCAGAAGCGTTTGGGACATATAGTTTTTCATAGCCGCCAGATTTCCCGATGAATAATTCTCTTCGTACTTTGCGTATGCATGAAACAACTAAAATGTTTTTAAAATAAATCTGTAAGGCAGTTCAGCATCTTCCCCTGCATAATCCACACCAACGCGCGGGCCGGCAATTATGTTTTGTTTTATAATTTTTATTCCTTCCTCCTGCAACCAGATTTTGTTTCCGGTTAGATCTTCCCCGTTCAACTCAGTACTTATCCCCAATGCCTGTGATACAGTTCCCGGCCCTCCCGAAGTATTTTTTGCCACAGCTTTGTGCCTTCTTCTTTTTAAAATAGTTTCAATTCCTTCTAACGGTTTCAAAGATCTTATTAAAACTGCATGCGGAATATTTTCTTTATTAGTGACCACATTAAACAGATGATGAAGCCCGTAACATAAATACACATAACCCCTTCCGCCCTTCGCATACATTACCTCATTTCTTGCCGTGCGCTTTCCTCCAAACGAATGAGAGGCTTTGTCGTTTGTGCCTGCATAAGCTTCGGTTTCGGTAATGATGCCTGTTGTGAGCTTACCGTTTATTCGTGTACAGAGGGTTTTTCCCAATAAATCCCGGGCTACGGCTACCACGTTTTCCTGTTGGTAATAGTATCTTTTCAACTTTGGCATGTGAGTATGTTCTTCGCCCCTATTTTGATTATTGGCTTAAATATATCATATTTGCTATAATTAAAACCCTTATTATGAGGAAACAAGTACTATTTCTTTTAACCATGCTATTGTCTGTATGGACTTTGGCGCAGGATGTAAAAGTAACGCATAACCTGCCGGCTTCGGCTTCGGCTGGTGAAACGATTGACGCCCAGTTTACTGTTACTAAGGGTAGTATAGGTGCGTTTGCCAAGTTTCAATGCGACGTGCCGGCCGGTACTCAGGCCGCGGCAGTGGATACTAAATCGGGGAATTTTACTTTTGAGAACAACCGCATAAAAATAGTTTGGGTTTCTTTGCCGGGCGACGCCACTTTTACTTTTTCGGTTAAAATAACGCTTTCTTCAAGTGCTTCGGGCTCCTTAAATTTTACTTCACAGTTTTATTACCTTGAAAATAACGTTAAAAAAGAATTTGATTTACCTGCACACGCTATAAGTGTTGGAGGAGGAGGCGCTACTACAACCACATCAACACCTACTACTTCTACAACCGAAAATACAACCGCTACAACAACAAGTACACCAACTACAACGGCTACTGAAACCACCACTTCTACGCCAACTGTCGCGGTAACCGAGAATACCACCACCACGACAACACCAACAACCTCAACTACAGAAAATAAAGTAACCACTACAACTACCGAAACAAAAACTACAACAACGCCAACTACTACAAAAAGTGGTGTAACGTATTATTTGCAGGTTGCAGCTTTATCTACCGATCCCGGAATGCTGTACAAAAAATACGGAAAAATGAAAGTCGTGGTTGAAAACGGTATGTACAAGGTTTTAATAGGAGGATACAGCTCTATAGAAGAAGCCCGTAAACTGAAACCGGCAATGATTGAAAAAGGTGCTGTAGGTTGCTTTGTGGTTGGTTACGAAAACGGGGTTCGGATAAAATTATAATCTCTACTTCTTAAAAACTCCGTATTTATCTAAAAGATATACGAGGCTTGTCATAGCGGCCGAGCCTAACTCTAATTCGCGTTTATGTACGTTTTCAAAAACATCATCCGGTGTATGGTGGTAATCAAAGTAACGTTGGTTATCTACATTTAAACTCATTTGTGTAGCGCCTATTTTTTCCAGCGGGCCGATATCCGCTCCGCCACCGCCATTTGTAATTAAAACTCCGTAAGGTTTAAAAAGCTTTTCCCATTTTTCGTAATACATGGCTAAAGTATCCGTACCAACATCGATACCTAATGAGCGCGGTACAAGGCCGCCGCCGTCACTTTCAATTGCTGCAATATGTTTTTTATTTTTTTCGTTTTCGGCAAATTTCCCGTAAGTGGTTCCGCCGCGCAAACCGTTTTCTTCATTCATAAATGCGATGCTGCGTATGGTGCGTTTATTTTTTATACCCGATGCTTTGATGGCCGCGATAATTTCTATACTCTGCACAACGCCGGCACCATCATCATGAGCACCTTCACCTGTATCCCAGCTGTCCAGGTGGCCGCCGGTTACAATTACTTCGTTCGGAATTTCTTTACCACGTATTTCTCCAACCACACTAAACGAAGGAACATCGGGCAGCATTTGACAATCAGAAAATAAGTACAGTTGCAGATTTTTATCTTTCAATAAAAGTTGTGCAAGCATTGATGCACCTTTCGGGCTAAGCGCGAACGCCGGAATTTTTATAACCTGGCCCGAAGCATCTTTTACTAAAGAATCATAACCCATCGCACCGGTATGCGGCACATCATTATTCGCGTTAGTCATTGATTTTACAACGGTAGCAATCGCGCCTAACTTTGCGGCTTTAGAAGGGCCTGCCCAGCGGTATTTAACCGCTTTACCGTATGCAGAACCAGGACTTACCAAACCCGCATCAAAAGAAACATTAAAGAAAACGATATTGCCTTTTATTTTTTCGGCACCCAGTTTTTCCATTTCTTCGAACGAAGTAACCTCAATAACTTTTGCCGTAATTCCTTTTTTACCTGTGCCAACAGAGCCGCCCAATGCGCACACGGTAAGTTTTTCTTTTATTGCGCCTTTTGCGGCCATACATTGCTCCTTAGGTCCGCGTACCCATTTAGGTACCATGCAGGGAATTAAATAAACCGTATCGGCTCCGGCTTTTAGCATAGCCTGTTCGGCCCATTCAACTGCTTTTTCCGCCTGCGGGCTTCCGCTTATTCTTCCGCCAATTTTTTTACAGAGATAACGAAGGTTTTCGTAGGTATTACTTTGCGTAAGATGGTAGGTATAAAATTTACGTATGGCAAGCGAATCCGCATTCTCCTGCGCGGAAAATACTACACTAAGCAGCGAAAAGATTGCCGCAAAAAAATACTTCATAAAAAAGGTTTTGATGATTAGAACTTAGCCCTGATTTTACGCACTTTCCTTCTTGTCTTTTTAAAGAAGAAAGAACCGTAACGGCTTTTGTAAAAACTACTGCGGCCACGAATAACGTAGCTGTAATTTACCTGTACAGTCATGTAGGTATCTTTATGTGACGCATCGCCCCTTTTATTGCCCGGTTTAAAATAAGCGAGAGTGGTGGGGTCAGCAGAACCTGCGGGAAGTTCATTCGTACGGTTTGCAAGAATGGCAGACATACCGGTTAACCCGCTTGCGTATTTACCGCTAACATCATCCAGGTAATCGGTAAAACAAATGCGCCAGTTATATTCAAAACCAATACGGTGTTTTTTCTTCATGGTAAAATAAAACCCCATACCTACAGGAACATTCATTTGCCATAAACTATATTTAACACCTTCAGTTTGCAAAGGAGCAAGTTTATATACTTCATCTTTATAAATTGTTTTCGGATTATGGTGAAAAACTCCTACTCCGGCAAAGATGTAAGTCTTAAAACCAAGTCTGAAACGGTAAGAAGAACCTAAGTCGTTATTTTCGTAAATAGTTAATTGCGGGGTAAGGGTCAGTTCAAAAATATCATTAAAGAAACTCAGGTTACGCGTATGGCGGGGAATGTTTGAAGAAAGGTTGTCAGCACCTTGTATACGCAGGTAAGTAAGCTCCGCTTTAAGGGCAAAACGTTGGTCAAATTTATAACGGGCAAAACCGCTGACCATCCAACGGGTTTCGGCTAGTTTCATATCAGCCACAAAATCGCGGCGGGTTTTTTCTTTACCACCCATATCCCCTAAATAGTTGGATGCTCCCAATCCAAAACCATAATCCCAACGGTATTGGGCAATAGTAAGACTGGTCAAAAACAAGGAGAATATAAGTAACTTAAACCTCATGGATTTTTATTAGCATACAAATATAATTAATTTCTACTTTCGTGCAAGGCAAAATCGGTAAAAACCACAATTTATGAGGTCAAAAATAACTAGTTTATTCGGAATAAAATACCCTGTAATTCAGGCTGGTATGATTTGGTGCAGTGGGTGGGAGCTGGCCTCGGCGGTAAGCAATGCCGGCGGCCTCGGTTTAATAGGTAGCGGAAGCATGTATCCGGAGGTTTTAAGGGAGCATATTCAGAAATGTAAAACGACCACAAATAAGCCTTTTGGGGTAAACGTTCCTCTTTTATATCCTAATATTGAAGAGCTTATGAAAATTATTGTAGAGGAGGATGTGAAAATTGTCTTTACATCGGCCGGCAACCCCAAAACATGGACCGGTTTTTTAAAAGAAAAAGGGATCACCGTTGTGCATGTGGTCAGTAATGTAAAGTTTGCAATTAAATGTCAGGAAACCGGGGTGGATGCAATCGTAGCTGAAGGTTTTGAAGCGGGCGGGCATAACGGAAGGGAAGAAACAACAACCATGGTTTTAATTCCTATGGTGCGCAAAGCAGTTACCATACCGTTAATTGCCGCGGGCGGAATCGGAACAGGTGCGGGAATGGCGGCGGCTTTTGCTTTAGGTGCTGATGGTGTACAAGTAGGAAGCAGATTTGTGGCAACGCCCGAATCATCAGGCCATCAAAATTTTAAAGAAGCAGTAATTAAAACTCCTGAAGGAGAAACGCAGTTAACTCTTAAACAACTTACACCTGTACGTTTAATAAAAAATAAATTTTACAAAGAAGTGGATGCTGCCGAAAAACGAGGGGCAAGCGCTGAAGAATTGCAACAACTTTTAGGAAGGGCGCGCGCTAAAAAAGGTATGTTTGAAGGAGATTTGGAAGAAGGTGAATTGGAAATAGGACAAATAAGCGGGGCCATTACTGAAATAAAACCCGCCGCTGAGGTATTGAAAGAAATTATTGAAGAGTTTAAAGCGGTGCAAGAAAGAATTTCAAAAACAGAAATGTAAAATTATGATTCAATTCGAAAAATATATTTTAAAAAATAATTTAAAACTCATCATTCATAAGGACGATTCTTTTCCGATGGCCTGTGTAAATATTTTATATAACGTGGGCGCACGCGATGAGGATGAAAGCAAAACAGGTTTTGCCCATTTGTTTGAACATTTAATGTTTGGCGGAAGTGTGAATATTCCGAATTACGACGAACCTTTGCAAATGGCGGGTGGAGAAAACAACGCGTTTACAACAAACGATATCACAAATTATTATTGCACAGTTCCCACCGAAAATTTAGAAACTGCTTTTTGGCTGGAGAGCGACCGCATGCTAAGCCTCGCTTTTACAGACAAAAGTTTGGAAGTGCAACGCAGTGTGGTAATTGAAGAATTCAAACAACGTTACTTAAATCAACCTTACGGTGATGTTTGGTTGTTGTTGCGTCCGTTAGCATACAAAGTGCATCCCTATAAATGGGCCACTATCGGAAAAGAAATAGCGCACATTGAAAACGCGGTAATGGATGATGTGAAAGGTTTTTTTAAAGAACATTATTGCCCGGCAAACGCAATTTTAGTTGTAGCAGGCCATGTGGACAGCAAACAAGTAATCGAACTCGCGCAAAAATGGTTTGAGCCTATTCCTGCAGGAAAAGAAACTAAAAGGAATTTACCGGTTGAGCCGGAACAAAATGAAGAAAGAAAATTAACCGTGTACCGCGATGTGCCGCAGGACGCTATTTACAAAACCTGGCACATGTGCGCGCGTAACGATGAAGAATATTATGCCACAGATATTTTATCGGATGTTTTATCGAGAGGAAATTCTTCGCGTTTGTATAAATCACTTGTAAAAGACAAAAAACTTTTTTCGGAAATAAACGCGTATGTGATGGGCGATTTTGATAAAGGGCTTTTTGTGGTTGCGGGAAAATTGAGTGACGGAGCTTCTGTTGAACAGGCCGAAGCAGGAATTGAAAGTGAACTGCAAAAAATGAAAACCGATGTGGTTGGCGAAGAGGAATTTCAGAAGTGCAAAAATAAAATCGAATCGACTTTGATTTTTTCTGAAATGGATGTTTTAAATAAAGCAACCAATCTTGCAATTTCTGAACTGTTGGGCGATGCCAATATGATAAACCGGGAAGCGGAAAAATATCAGAAAGTTACGGTTGATGATGTAAAACGCGTGGCGAATGAAATTCTGAGAAAAGAAAATTGCTCAACACTTTATTACTTAAAAAACAAATAAACCCTTTGCGTCTCTGCGTGACTCCTTCTGTAAAACACATGGCGAAAAGGAAAAAAATAAATCAATGCCACTGATTTCACAAGTTTACACAGATTGTTTTCGCAAATTAAATAAAAAAGATTGTGCTGAAAATCTGTGTAAATCCACGGAATCTGTGACAAAAAGAAAATAAATATTATGCTGAACAGAACACAAGCTCCTCACTTTAAAACCATAGAGAAAGTAGACATTCAGGAAGCCGCTTCTTTTAAACTGGATAACGGAATTCCGGTTTACACTATTGATGCGGGTAGCCAGGAATTAACGCGTATAGAATTTATTTTTAAGGCAGGAACTTTCTGGCAGGACGCGCCACTGAATGCCATTACAGCAAACAGCCTGATTGAAAACGGGACGGCAAAATATTCGGCCAATAAATTATCCGACAGCATTGATTTTTACGGTTCGTTTTTTGAAACTTCCTGCGGGTATGATTTTTCTTCGCTCGCGCTTTTCTCTTTAAACAAACATCTTGAAAGCACGTTGGTTTTTGTAGAAGACTTAATTAAAAACGCAATTTATCCTCAGGAAGAAATCACAACTTACCTCGCCAACAAAAAACAAAAACACCTTGTCAACCTGCAAAAAGTTAACAGTGTTGCACGTCATCGTTTTTCGGAATTACTTTTCGGCGAAAAACACCCTTACGGAATTCAGGCTAAAACAGAACATTACGATAATTTGCAAAGAGAATCCATCGTGAATTTTTACAAAAAACATTATCATCATGCAAACTGCACGATAATGGTAGCGGGAAAATTGCCTGCGAATCTTGCACAAATATTAAACAAACATTTTGGTGCTGAGAAGTGGGGTAGTGCAACGGAAATAAAAAAACTTTATCCCAACACCCAAAATAATCTGCAAAGAGAAAACCTGGTCGAGAAAAAAGATGCGGTGCAGTCTGCTATACGTATAGGTTGTCGCTTGTTTAATAAAACGCACGAAAACTATTTTGCTTTCCAGGTTTTGAATACGGTTTTGGGCGGGTATTTCGGTTCCAGGCTTATGGCAAATATCCGTGAGGATAAAGGATATACCTATGGCATCGGCTCCGGACTTTCTTCATTGGTGAACGATGGATTTTTTTACATCAGCACTGAAGTGGGGGCAGATGTAACTAAAAGTGCATTGGATGAAATTTACAAGGAAATAGAAATCCTTCAAAACGACCTGGTTACGGAATCGGAGTTGGAAACTGTAAAAAACTACATTTTAGGGCAATTTTTGCGCTCGGTTGAGGGCCCTTTTGCTTTGGCCGATAAATATCGGGGAATTTGGGAATTTGGCCTCGGGTATGACTATTATAGCAGGTATTTCGGGGCGGTGCAGACTGCAAACCCCCGTCAATTAAGGGATTTGGCTATAAAGTATCTCAAAAAGACTGATTTAATTGAGTTGGTAGTAGGAAAGAAATAACCTATTCACCTCTCAGAACATTTGCTAAATCCATCCCCTTTTCCCTTTCTGCGTTTTTAAAAGAATAATTTTGCTATTCCCCACAATATTCAAAAAGTCCCCCCGTTATACATGCATGAACCAACCAAACCTAAACCTGCATGATCAAAACTACTACTTTATCTTTAAGTCAATCATCATCTCAAAAAACTCAGTCTAAGGCAGAGAAAAAAATTAAACGCACGGCAAAAGAATTCGGGCCATCTGAATTTACCATTCAGAATATCCTGAACTACTCAAAAGCCCTGCAGGTGATGAGCCCCGCACAAACCGAAATTGTTTTTGGAGTGATGAATTAAATTAAAGGCACCTTCGGGTGCTTTTAAATAATTCGTCATGCTGAACTGGTTTCAGCATCCCCGATACGGAGGACAATATCTTATGACAAAAACAGAACGCTATGCAAAAATTCTGAATTACTTTCAGCAGAACGATTTACCTGCTGAAACGGAATTGCATTATAAAAACCCCTTTCAATTGTTGGTGGCGGTTATTCTTTCGGCTCAATGCACCGATAAACGCGTAAACATGATTACGCCGGCCTTGTTTAAAGATTATCCCAACGCAGAAGCTCTTGCAGCAAGCACTCCTGAAACAATCTTTACTTATATAAAAAGCATTTCCTATCCGAACAATAAGGCAAAGCATTTGGTGGGTATGGCTCAAACATTGCTTAAAGAGTTTGGAGGAAAAATACCGCATGAAGTGGATGAATTGATAAAACTACCGGGAGTTGGACGAAAAACTGCTAATGTGATTGCTTCTGTGGTATACGATAAGCCCGCAATGGCAGTAGATACGCATGTTTTCAGGGTATCGGCAAGGTTGGGATTAACGACTAATGCCAAGAACCCTTTACAGGCCGAACAACAATTAGTTAAAAATATTCCAGAAAACCTTGTGCCGAAAGCCCATCATTGGTTAATTTTACATGGAAGGTATATATGTCTTGCGCGTAAACCACTTTGCGAAAAGTGTAAGCTGACGGAATGGTGTAAGTACTTTCAGAATACAGTTCTCCCAGAGAAACGCAAAGTAAATACACGCAGAAGCCCGCAAAAAAAATCTGTGTAACTTAGCGAAACGCTCTGCGAAACTCCCGTGAAATAAAAAAAATGAAATCATGATAAGGAGATACAAAATACTGGCTGCCTTGTTTTTAGCATTAATGCCGAATCGTTGTCCTATTGTTTTGGCGTTTGAACGCATGCGCTGCGATAAAAAGTAAATGAAAAAGGTAAAGTTCATACTTATACTTCTTTCCTGTTCGCTGTTGCTCGACAGTTGTTTTCTTTTTCGCCCTAAAAACGGTTGCGATACTTGTCCGCACCTAAGTAAAAAAAGAAAAAGGCACGGGTCGTTTTAAGGGAAATACTTATAAATTTCTTTCCGATTATTAAACGCAGAAAAAATAAGAATGTTGTTTTCTAAAACAAGCCCGATTCTGTAGTCACCTGTATGGATTCTTTAAGCGTTTTTATAACCCGCAAGTTTTTTAATACCCCTTATATCTGAAAGCTGTTCAGTATCTTTTACTTCAAGAATAATTTCTTCTATACTGTGTGCTAATTTTTTATCACGGATTTTGGAAATTTCTTTATGAAATTTTTTGGTAAAGAGAACTTCCATTTTACTTCTTGCCCTGAATTTTTCTTAGGGTTTTAAATACAGAAGTTTCGTTTGAAAAACCTGATTTAAGGCCTTCTTCAATAGCTTTGCCGATAGCGATATCTTCTTTTTCTTCAAGGCTAAGTTCTGCGGTTTTAAGCCCGAGGCGCTTAGCGAGCTCATTAAAAAACTTGATATCTGTTTTAGAGTTTATGTTTTTAATTACCAGATCCATTATAACACTTATTTAGTACAAAGATAAGGTTTTTAAACGAAATTTCCATAGAGTTATTCTTGGCCCTCACCTAAGTAAAAAAAGAAAAAGGCACGGGTCGCGTTTTAAAATTAATTTTCTTCAATCTTCTCCAACACGGTCATTGCTGCTAATTGTTCGGCGGCGCGTTTGCTCGGATGTTTGGCTTCGGCTAAAATTTTTTCGTTTACTTCTACGCCTACGTGGTAAATTTTTTTCTTGCCGTCATGTTCTTCAGAAATCAATAAAAATTTTAAAGGTATTTTTAGTTTCTGGTAATGATTTATCAGGCGACTTTTATAATCGGTATCTTCGTTTATTAAAATCTCTACCTGTAAATGCTGCTTGATAATTTTTTCTAAAATAATTTTCTGCGTTTTTTTATAACCCTGATCCAAAAAAACAGCGCCTACTAATGCTTCTAAAGCATTTCCAAAAACCGAACCTGGTAAATGCCCGCGTATATCGGTAACCAATAAAGAATCAATTCCCATTTTAAGTGCCAGCTTGTTTAAATTTTGCCGGCTTACTATGCGCGAACGCGATTGGGTCAAAATACCCTCCTCGGCATTGGGCATTAATTTAAAAAGATATTCGGCTATCAACGCGTTTAAAACAGAGTCTCCTAAAAACTCCAAACGCTCATTACTTGTTTTATTTTTTGCGGCCGAACTGTGACGAAGCGCTTGTTTAAACAAATCTAAATTAGTTGCTTTAAAACCAAAAAGATTTTTAATGCTTTGCGCCAGTTTTTTGTCGGAAGAATTTGTGTAACGTTTTATTGAAAATACTTTCAGCAAGAAAAATTATTTGCTGAATTTTTTTATCACTACCGCGGCATTGTGGCCTCCAAAACCAAATGTATTGCTAATGGCGTAATTAACTACACGTTTTTGCGCTTTGTTGAAAGTCAAATTAAAACGCGGGTCAACATCGGGATCCGGCGTAGTAAAATTTATGGTTGGAGGGATAATATCATTTTTAACAGCTAACACGGTTGCCATTGCTTCAATCGCACCTGCCGCACCAAGTAAATGGCCGGTCATTGATTTGGTAGAGCTGATATTCATTTTAAATGCCTGTTCTCCGAATAACGCGCTGATGGCTTTTAATTCGGCAACGTCACCTAAAGGAGTGCTGGTACCGTGCGTATTAATGTAATCTATATCGTTAACGCTTAACTCTGCGTCTTTTAAAGCGCGTTGCATTACTAATTTTGCGCCTAATCCTTCGGGATGCGGAGCCGTGATGTGATGTGCATCTGCGCTCATGCCTCCGCCTATTACTTCGGCATAAATTTTTGCACCACGGGCAATGGCATGTTCCATTTCTTCTAAAACTAAAGCAACACCGCCTTCGCCTAAAACAAAACCATCGCGCTCTTTATCATAAGGGCGAGAAGCTGTTTGCGGAGAATCATTGCGTGTACTCATCGCCTGGCAAGCGTTAAATCCGCCAATCCCACTTTCGTTGATAGCCGCTTCAGAGCCACCGGCTACTATTGCAAGGGCTTTTCCCAAACGGATATAAGTAAGTGCGTCGATTATAGCGTTGGTTGAAGATGCGCATGCAGAAACTGTAGTAAAATTAGGACCCCGAAAGCCGAAGCGCATAGAAATGTGCCCCGAACAAATATCGGCAATCATTTTAGGAATAAAAAAAGGATTAAAA
>Ga0210400_10004072_pt1 | contig 12755 bp, 10 predicted proteins | sample IncBWH26MmetaG_FD_155456 | JGI IMG/M metagenome (GOLD analysis project Ga0210400, IMG submission 155456) | Forest soil microbial communities from Barre Woods Harvard Forest LTER site, Petersham, Massachusetts, United States - Inc-BW-H-26-M | ecosystem: Environmental > Terrestrial > Soil >...
GGTTCCGGCAACAGATGTATTTGAAGCCATCATGGTGACTGCGCAGCGACTCGACTCTAGCCGCGTGATCTGCGGGCTATCCAATAAGCTCTCGGCTGACGAGCAAGCCAAGCTCACCGGCGACGCCTGGGAGCGCATGCCCGAGCCCCGTCCGCGCCTGTGCCTAGAGGTCTGCGCTCCCGACGGCACGGTGCGCGAGTACACGATTGGCCCGCACAATCCGCGGCTTCGCCCGCAGGATGTGGAATTGATGCACAAGCTCTGGCTGGACATCACTACCGATCCCAAATATGCGGGAGCGCACCACTATCACATCGTGGCGCTGGCGCTCGAAGAATTGCAGCGGGAGTTGAGTACGGAACAGCGGGCCCAGCTCTTGCAGAAATTGCAGGAAGAGATGCGGCGCTCCGAGTCGAATTAGTCAGGTGCGCAAAATCGCTTCCAGCGACGCTTTCAGTTCGCGATAGCGAAAAGGATATCCGCTCGAGATCAGCTTGCTGGCTTCGACTTTCTGGCTTCCGAGGAGCAACTCTTCGCCCATCTCTCCGAACGCCAGCTTCACGGCGAATGCCGGCAGAGGGAAAATTGCCGGCCGCCCCAGCACCCCAGCCAAAGTCTTAGCAAATTCCTCATTCCTCACCGGCTTGGGCGCGACCATGTTCACAGGCCCCTGAATGAGATCGTTCTTCAAGATGTGGTGGACTGCGCCCACCATGTCGCGGACATCAATCCAGCTCATCCATTGCCGACCCGTGCCCGTTCGGCCACCCACTCCCAGCTTGAATGGCAGGAGCATGGCTCCGAGCGCGCCACCTTTCGGGCTGAGCACGATGCCAGTCCGGAGGTGCGCGGTGCGAATGTCGGCTTGCACGGCGGGAGTGGTGGCCTCTTCCCAGTCCTGGCAGGTTTCCGCAAGAAATCCTGCGCCGGGCGCGCTCTCCTCTCGCAAGAGTTCGTCGCCACGGTTGCCGTAGTAGCCGATCGCCGAACCGCAAACGAAGACACTAGCCTTGTCTTCCGCCTGCGCCAGGGCCGATGCCAGGTTGAACGTGCCAACCACGCGGCTGTCGCGGATTCTCGATTTCTTGGCTGCGGTCCATCGTCCGAAAATGCTTTCGCCGGCGAGGTGAATGACGGCGTCGAAACCGCAGACTGTCCTGGGCTCTAGCGGGACTGCTGGATCCCATGAGATCTCCTCGTCGCCTATTGCCGGACCACGCACCAGCCGGACCACGGAACATCCATTCGTCCGGAGGGAAGGAAGGAGAGCGGCCCCAATCGGTCCCGACACTCCGCTGACAAGAATTCTGGAATTCATGAGTACAGAGTGTCACTCTACCAGTTCGCGGAGCGTGCCAACAAATTCGAGATCAATTTGAAACCTTCGTAACGAGTGAAATCCGAAAAGGCTCGATACTCTAGCTTCAATAACTGCATAACTGCCTGGCCAGTGGAACCCGTAGGAACGGTTGATGTAATCTCATTACACGGGTTCTCTTGCCGGGGCACGACGAACCCGCATCCAACCCTAAGGGGCCGGGTAGCGATGCGGTCGGAACGAGAAGTTTATTGATGGGGTTTTCATTTAAGGCCGCGCTCCTGGCTCTCGCACTTGCTTCCCTAGGCTTGGCCTCGCCCTGCATGGGACAAACCTCCGATCCAGCGCCCGCTCTATTGCCGGGAACCGTCACTGGCACCATCGTCGACCCCACCGGAGCTGTCGTAGCCGCCGCCCACGTAACGCTTACGCAGCCAGATCAGTCCACAAGCCTGGAAGTATTGTCAGGCGACAAGGGTCAGTTCACGTTTACCAACGTCGCCCCCGGTACATTTCAGCTAGCTGTGAGGGCGCAGGGCTTTGCCTCGCAAACATCTTCAGGCACCTTGCTTCCCGGCGAGATCCACACCGTCCCACCGATCACGCTGACCGTCGCCACCAATGTCACCGACGTGGAGGTGGCACTTTCCCCCACCCAGGTGGCCGAAGAGCAAATCAAGGACGAAGAGAAGCAGCGCATCATCGGCCTCGTCCCGAATTTTTATGTCACCTACGATGCCCACGCGCTACCGCTGAGCTCAAAACAGAAATTCAAGCTGGCCACCAAAACGGTGATCGATCCCTTTACGTTCCTGGTGGTGGGCGGCACCGCGGGAATCGAACAGGCGCAAAATCACTTCATCGAATACGGCCAGGGCGTGCAAGGCTACGCCCAGCGCTTCGGAGCCACCTATGCCGATACTGTCTCCAGCACCTTCATTGGAGGCGCGATCCTGCCCTCGCTGTTGAAACAGGATCCGCGTTACTTCTACAAAGGAACTGGTAGCACGCCCTCGCGATTCATGTACGCCATCCGAATGTCAGTAATTTGCAAGGGCGACAACGGACGCTGGCAGTTCAACTACTCGAACGTTCTGGGCAGCCTGGCCGCCGGAGGTATTTCCAATCTCTACTATCCATCCCTTGATCGCGACAGCGCCGCGCTGACCTTCGAAAATGCCGCCATCGGCCTGGCCTCCAATGCCGTGACCAATATTCTCCAGGAATTCGTAGTCCGCAAGCTGACCCCCCACGCCAACCACCCCGCGGCCCAACCGCAATAGTGGACAGCTTGTAAGCTGGTGCGGCGCGGGCACTCTTAGCCGGCTTTTTTCCACATCTGCAACCTGCCCGCAGGATCTGGGCCGCTCCCTCCCTGCCGTTCCAAAGACAGCAGTAATCGCGCGTTAAAAGTACGCCTCGCTGAGAACCTCACCTGCTCTCAGAACGCACCACCGGCTTTGTCGTGAAATGTCGGACGGTCACATCTTTTCCAATGTATGTGACCCTCTCGCCGACGGGCCTTCTTGGCGGCGGTGCCGCTCGGTAGGTGAAATGGCGCACCGTAACATCGTCTCCGATGTACTCAACGTCGTTCTGACCAACGCGATCCCGACGAGCCCTCGTCGTGGCGAGCCTTGACGCTTTCACCGGAGCTGGCGCGATCTTATCTTTGTCCGTGGATATGCCTCCGTCTGCGTTGCCAGTTTGGACACTTTTTACGGCGGTTGCGGGAGGTGAGGTCGACGATCCCCCTTGCGACGCTGGCCTATGATCCCCATGGGCGATCCACAAGGTCAATCCGAACGCGGTTGCCACCGCTGCTAGCGTCAGGCCGCGGAATGGCTTTCTTGAAATAGCTTCCGCCGCCCGCTGCACCAGTGCCTTCGGGAATGCGCCCGGATCCCGGAACATCGGCAACTCTCTAGCGCCTGCCCAGGCAGCGCCGCATCGCTGGCTGACGCCTGTCCAAGCGGCCCCGCATCGCTGGCCAACGGCCTCCCACACGGTCCTGCATTGCTGGCTAACCTCTGCCCAGGCGGCCTCGCATCGTTCGCGGATGACCTTGCCCAGCGAAAAACGAACAGATTCGTCTTCGTTGTGATATCCGTCGCTGCTCTCCAGGAGGGCTAGGGGGGCCGCAGTCATCTCCGGCGTTAATTCATGCTTTCTGGGTTCGACTACTGTTTCTTCAGCCCGTGCGGGCTGACCGAGAGCTGCCTCGATCACTGCGACCATCAAACGGTATGTCCGAACCTCGTGATCCGCGAAGCCATGCGCTTCGGTAAACAGGACCTCGAACACTCCTGCCAACGCCCGTTCCCGACAAATCGGCAGGATCAGGAGCGATTCCGCCCCGAACTGGCGGCAAATCGCGCCTTCAATGCGGCCGTCAGTTCGGGCGTTTTCCACACGGAGAATTTCGCGGCCTGCCTGGGCCTTTGCTGAGAGAGTCAGCGACGCCGAAACTCGGGTCCCCACGCGTGCAGCCGAGCACCCGACCCCGGCCCGAAACGTGAGTTGATCCCCTTCCAACAACCCGATGGCGACTCCGCCCGCTCCGGCTACATCCTGGGCGGAATCCACCACGAGATTCATCACGCCATCGATACCGATCTCGCCCTTGGTCATCAGACGCTGCACTTCCAGAATGGTCGAGAGAAGGTGAGGATCGATCTGACTTTCCTGGACAGCAAATGCGCTCGCCAGAAACTGCTGAAGAGAATTGCGGTCGAGGTTGGAATCCCCACTCATACCGATCGGCAGACGCAAGAAAGACCAAACCTTGGATTCCAAAAACCGGAAGGAGGTTTGCGCGATTTCTGTAAGGTGTTTGGAGAACCGCTCTGTGGATAAATCCGGCCTTTGAGGAGCGGCTGGCGACGCCGTGACCCGTATAGCGCCTGCCTCTGAAACTGGCTCTCCGCACGGGCTATAATCCTACATGGCGAGCTTGCGCCAACAGATCGCGACCACCGCTCTAACGCTCACTAAGTTTCGGGAGCTGATGAAGCGGATTCAGGAAAACCGTCCGCAGGACGATCTGTCTATTGTCAAAAAAGCCTACGACTATTCTCTGAAACACCACGAAGGCCAGACCCGTGCCTCGGGCGAGCCCTATCTCGTGCATCCCCTCGAAGTGGCGCTGGTGCTGGCTGAAATGAAGATGGACCCAGTCGCCATTTCTGCCGGGCTGCTGCACGATTCTGTCGAAGACACATCCGTCACTATTGTCGATATCCGCAAGGAGTTTGGCGAGCAGGTCGCGCACATCGTCGAAGGCGTCACCAAGATCAGCAAAATTGATTTCGCTACTCGCGAGGAAGCGCAGGCTGAAAACCTGCGCAAGATGATGCTCGCCATGATCGACGACATCCGCGTAGTGCTCATCAAGCTCGCCGACCGGTTGCACAACATGCGCACGCTCGAGCATCTCCAGCCCGATCGCCAGCGCAAGATTGCCGAGGAGACGCTGGAGATTTACGCGCCCATCGCACACCGATTGGGCATGGGAAAGATTCGCGGCGAACTCGAAGACCTTGGTTTCCGCTTCCTCGATCCCGAGGGCTATGAGCAAGTGGAGAAAGCGGTCAACGCCCGCCGCAAACAGGGCGAAGCCTTTCTAGCGAAGATGCAGCAGATTATCGGCGACAAGCTGAAAGAGGCCGGCATCCAAGCCAAAGTAGATAGCCGGATCAAACGTTTGTTCAGTATTCACAAGAAGCTGCAGCGGCAGCGCATCTCCGTCGATCAGGTTTACGACCTATTTGCCATGCGCGTGATCACGCGCTCGTTGCAAGACTGCTATGCCGTGCTCGGGATCATTCACAACATCTGGCGTCCGGTGCCGGGGCGCATCAAGGATTTCATCGCGATGCCGCGGCCCAACTTCTATCAATCGCTGCATACCTCGGTGATCACCGAGGATGGAACGCCGTTCGAAATCCAGATCCGCACCGAAGAAATGCACAAGATGGCGGAAGAAGGCATTGCGGCCCACTGGAAATACAAAGACGGCCCGGTCTCCGCGCAGGACGAACAGCGTCTCGCTTGGTTGCGGCAGGTAGTCGAGTGGCAGCGCGATGTCAGCGATCCCAATGAATTCTTGTCGGCGCTGAAAGTCGACCTCTATCCCGAAGAGGTTTACACGTTCACGCCGAAAGGCAAAGTGGTCGTGCTGCCGCGTGACGCCACGCCGATCGACTTCGCATACACCATCCACACGGAAGTCGGTCATACCTGCGTTGGCGCGAAGGTAAACGGGCGCATGGTGCCGCTGCGTCACAAACTGCATTCCGGCGACATTGTCGAAATCCTTACCCAGGCCGGCCACAAGCCCAGCCGCGACTGGCTTGGACTGGTCAAATCGTCGCGCTCGCGCAACAAGATCAAGCACTGGCTCAACGTGCACGAGCGCGAACGTGCGATCGAAATCGGACGAAAAGTGATCGAAAAAGAGGCGCGCAAGTACCGCATCTCGCTCAAAGAAATAAAAGACGAAGAGCTGCTGAAAGTTGCATCCGGCTACGGACTCGGCAAAGTCGATGATCTGATGTCCGGAATCGGCTATGGGAAATATTCCGCGCGGCAGGTGCTGGCACGGCTGTTGCCGTCGGGAGCAACACCTTCGATGGCGGGCGATATTGAGGCTGAGGGATTAAGTTCGAAGCCGGGCGCCATCGCCAGCGTCGTGCGACGGGTGTTTGGCGACCACAACGCTATCATGGTCAAGGGCCAGGGCGATATGCTGGTCTATCGCGCGCGCTGCTGCAATCCCATTCGTGGCGAGAGCATTGTCGGCTACATTACCCGCGGTAAGGGAGTGGCAGTGCATGCGGTGAATTGCCCCAACGTCACCAACTTGATGTACGAACCGGAGCGCCGCATCGACGTGGAGTGGGCCCGCGACGAGAGTACGCCCACTGCTTATCCGGTCAAGCTTACCGTCTACTGCGACGACCGCTTCGGGATGCTGAAAAACATCACCAGCGTCATCGGCGACGCGCAAAGCAACATCCGCAACATAGGCGCACGTACCGAAAACAGCCAGGCCAGTGTGGAGATCGTCCTCGACATCTCCGACCTCAAACACCTCGAACAAATCATGGTGGGTCTGCGCAAGATTCCCGGCGTGCATGAGGTGCAGAGGCTGCAGAAAATCTAGTGTTCAAAACTTGAACTGCACATCGAGTTGCATGCGGCGTGGGGGTTGGGCGGCCGCGGGGCGCCCGAACAGCGGAGAAGTTATTGTCCCAACGTAAGTTAAGTAATTGGGGTGATTGAGAACGTTGAACGAATTTAGCGAGACGGTTAGCACCTTGGCCTCCTCCTTTTTCTTCGACAGCGGAAAATCATGCGAGAGGTTGAGGTCGAGGTTAATCGTGCCCGGGCCAGCCATGGTGTTGCGGCCCACTCCGACGGGGCGGTCGTTGATGATGCCATCATGATTGTCGTCGGCGCCGGTGGTGATGGTGACCGGTTTGCCGGCGTAGAGGGAGATCGCCGCGCCGAACGTGAAGAAGTGAGTGGGCTGGCTAGAGGCGAGCAGATCGAACTTGTGCAGGCGATCGTTGTCGGAGCGTCCCCAGTCGGAGGCGGCGTTGTAGCTATTAGCCGGGAAGAACGTTATGCCGCTGGTGTTGTTGTAAGTGCGGCTGAGCGTGTATTGAATCTGTCCACTGAAATATTTACTGGGCTTGCCACGGAAGGTAAGTTCGAGCGCGTTGCCCTTCAGGTATCCCTCCGATTGAATCTGGCGGACTTGGCCGAGAGAGGGGTTGGGCCGCACAACGCTCCCATTGACCGGCGCATTGGCGTCGATCGAACGGAAGGAATCCATTCCACGATTTCCGATGTAAACCGCGCTGGCCGTGCTCTTGGCGGTGACCTGGCGCTCGACTCCGATGCTGTACTGGAGGGAGTAGGGAATGCGCAGCCGCGAGTCCATGGTCACGATGCTGGTCGGAGTGGCCGCCAGCAGTGCGGGACTGACGGGATAGGTGAGGCTCTGCTGCGTATTTTGGGTGACGATAAAGCGCAGCAGGTTCACACCGTTGAAGTGGAGCAGATCGGCGATGGGACTGGGGCCGGTGCGGTCGTAGAACATTCCGGCGCCGCCCCGGATCACTGTCTTGCCGCCGGTAGTGGGGGCATACGCGAAGCTGAGGCGCGGAGCGAAGTTGTGGGGATCGTCGTGGAAATAGTTTTGGAAGTAGTAGCGGACTCCGAGGTAGAGAGAGAAATTCGGCCTGAGTCGGATGTTGTCTTCGACGAATCCGCTGATTATTCTTTCCAGAAAAACGACGTGGCCCTGCCCGGTTTGCAGAACGTAAGTGCTGACAACAGGATTGCAAGGTGCGGGTGAAGCAGTGCTGCACGAGAAGGTATAGGTTCCCTGGCGGTTGGTGAAGTCGTCGAAGCCGCGGCGGCTGATGTCAGGGATATCAATGCCGAAGCTGAGTTGATGTTTGCCGTTCGCGTACGTCACGAAGTCGGTTCCGTCGAAGTGATATTCGGTGCGCCGGGAATCGGCTTGAGCGCCGCCAGCGGTGAACAGGCCAGAGATGGCGAGTTGAGAGGCTGCAGTGATGCTGACCGAGGAATTGTCATAGTGGCCGACCAGGAATCTCAGTTGGTTCAGCCAGTGCGGAGAGAACTGGTGGAGATGGCTGACGTTGATTTCGTGTTCGAGAAAACGGGTGTTGGTGCCTGCGCTCGGAAGAGTAGTCCCGCCGACGTTCTGATTTTCAACGGAGCGATGTTCGTAGGAGTAGCCGATCCAGAACTGGTCGCCGTTGTGGAAGTCATGGAAGATACGCCCTGAGCCGAAGAAGTGGTGCGTAGGATTAGGAACCGTTTGCGGGAAAGGACCGAAGCCCAGCGACTCAGCGGCCGCGAGGGCAGTGGGATCGATGACGCCCTCCTGGTCGTTGAGGTCTTCATCGAGCGCCAGCAGAAAGCTCGTGTGCTTGCTATGGCCAATCGGTCCCGTGACCGAGCCTTCATAGTACTGGCGGCGCTCGGGAGGCTTGACGATGGCGAAAGCGTTGGCTGCGTCGAAGACAGAGTCGCGAAACAGGAAGTTCAGGGAGCCGTGGTAGGTCGGGCTTCCGCTCTTGGTCACGATTTCCAGTCGGGCGCGGCCGGGACGCGAGAAGCGCGCGGAGTATGGGTTGTTGTTGATCTTCACGTCCTGAATGGCGGAAGGAGTCACTCCGGGCCCATTGGCCTCGATGCCGTTCACCACGAGCGTGACGCCATTGGTTCCGGTGGCATTGTCGTCGAGGAAGCGCGACATCGTCGTGATGTAGTCCTGATCGAAGACGGGAACGCGGTCGAGCGCGTTGCGATCGATGGTGTTGGCGTTCTGGTTCTCGGAGTTTTCCACGCTCACCAGCGGCACCGATTCTCCCGTCGCAACAGTAACGGTTTCGTTCAGCACCGCGATCTGCATGGTGACGCGAATCGGACTCTGACGCTTGCTGGGCAGGTTTAGATTCATGCGCGTCTCGCGGAAACCGTCAGCCTGAAAATCCAGGACGTAGTTTCCCGGAGCGAGATGGTCGAAGCGGAAGCCGCCGGAGTTGTTCGTAGTCACGTGAGCGAGCAATTTGTCGCCGGATCCCAGGAGTGACACCTGAGCGTTGGCGATAGCCGCACCCGAGGGGTCAAGCAGCGTTCCGCTAAGAGTTATCGAGGACCCGGGAGATTGAGCATCGGCGGCAGTAATCGCTCCGGCCCCGTCGGCGCGATCAAGGGCCTGACCACGGAGTTGGGTCGCGGAGGACAGCCCGATTGCCGCTACAAAAATCCAAAAGAAATAAACGTTCACACGTAAGAGCCTTCAAGAAAATAGCCGCAACGAAACTTCGTTCGCGCGCAGAGGCAAAATTGAGCCACAACTAGAATAAATCCATAACCTGAAGCCTTTCTGAAGGGGTGCGCCAATATCGGCGAATTTCGCCTCTATCATACGAATCGGAAAGTGTGTTGATACGGGGATGGTCCTGCGATGAGAGACATCCAATCACGGCTCCGCCGGAGGGAATTGCATGCGAGTCGTACAACGAAATTCCGTGTGAGCTTACTCACCGCGAGCTATGGTCAGCGTTGCAAAGCCGGATCTTCGGGCAGATATTCCTCCAGCCGGGCGCCGAGCCAGGATACCAATTGTTCTTTCACGGCAGCGGGAACCTGAACGAATTCCATTCCCGCCGATCCCGCGGGGTCGAACCAGCAAACCTCTGCGCTGATTTGGGAAGCAACCTCGGCGTGCGGCAATGTTAAGCGCAAGCCAACTCTATCTCCCACCTGAAGACCAGGCGAGTTGATGAGAGCGATGCCGACCTCACTGATGTTAGCGGAGGTGGCCATAAACTCCGGACGGGAACCGAGGGAAACATATACTGGAATTCGGAGGGGACAACGAAAAGAGCGCCTCTTTTCATTCACCATCAGCGGGTAAGATACCTTAAGAGTACGCATCAGCAGAGCAGGAGCCAGGGGTTTGACCAGTACGAAGCTGGCGCCAGCGCGGAACGCGCTCGGCATTTCTTCATTGCAATTCAAGATGGCGACCACTACGGCTGCCTTGTGAGAAGTCATTTGCCGCGAAGTCTTTAGCAGTTCCAGGGCCGCCGCTCTCTCTTTGAAATCCACGATTAGCGCTTCGAACTTGGAATGGCAAAGTTTGCGGGTGGCGGAGGCGAAGTCAGAGCAGACATCGACATGCATCGCCATTTTCTCCATGAAGTCGCAAAGCGTGTCGATGGTCTGAATATCACCACTCACCAATAGAACTCGAACCCCTATCTTGGTCGTGGGTGAGAGGTTTCTTCTTGGTGCCGCCGCGGGAGCGTCCGCCAGGGAATCGCTCATACCACAAGCGCCTCGGGGATTTCCATTTCCCCGTGTTCAAAAGCGTCTACAAACGCATCGACCACAGCGGGATCGAAGTTTGTGCCTGCGCTCGACACAATGATTTGCCTGGCTTCAAATGGCGTGACGGCACGGCGATAGGGCCGATCACTGGTCAAGGTATCGTACGCATCCGCCACTGCGAGCACGCGAGCTTCCAGGGGTATCTGGTCACCTTTGGCTGGGCCATATCCCGACCCATCGAACTTATCGTGATGGGCAAGAATAATAGGGAGCACCCGGCGCAAGGATCCCCCGACTGGTTCCAGCATGGCGACTCCCTTCTGGACATGCTTTCGCATTTCGACCATTTCTTCCGGAGTCAGGCTGGCGGCCTTGTGCAAAAGTTCGCGGCTGGTTTCGAGCTTACCGACGTCGTGAAGCAAGGCTGCCGCCCGGACATCATCGATGCGATCCTGATCAAAGCCCATACGCGTGGCAATCGAAGAGGCGTATAACGCGACTCGGTAGGAGTGATTGTGCGTGTACTTATCGTTTGAAATGAACTGCTGCAGAATAGTCAAAAGGCCAAAGTAAGTTTGGCGGAGCTCGCCCAGATGCCGTTCCTTTCTGTCATACAGGGTTCCCATGGCGTAGGCGGTGATCAGAAGCAGGCATCCCCAGGTAATGAGCTCGGACCATTGGTCGGAATTCATGGCAAAGGGAGCGGAACCGGCAAAAAGGCCCGTATTCTTCCACAGAAGAATAAGCACCATGAAGATGCTGGCACTGGCTGTGAGTACCGCGTGTCTCCGGCCATACACATACGCCGAAAAAATCGTCGGCAGCGTGTATAAACCCAAAATCATGCGGTGAGAAGCTACCAGCCAGTTGAACAAGCCCGCGATTACGAAGAGGGACAGCACCAGCCACAACTCCTGATTAATCTTGGCCAGTCCGACTTTGAACTTGGAGTTGGTATTAGGGGCATCTCCGTCATGGCTCCCTCGTTTGCCCAGGACACGTTCATTCGTGATTGTCGATTTCATTCCCAATTCAGTCTCCCTCGCCGCCTTTTGCACCATAGGCCTGGACGCTCCGCGAATGTTCCTTAATTCTCTATCGGCTCGCTTGCTACACAACTTTAGTCTCGGTTGGGACCGTTTGACTTCATCCGCGTGCATCTGAGTTAATCGACAACGGAGGTTCCATGCGCGAAGTCGTTTCCACCAAAGACGCTCCCCAAGCCATCGGCCCGTACTCGCAAGCCATCAAGGCCAACGGATTTGTGTTCCTCTCCGGCCAGATTGCGATCGATCCTGCCACGCAACAAGTAGTTGCGGGCGACGTGGCCGCGCAGACCGATCGCGTGTTGCGCAACCTGTCGGAGATTCTGGAGGCTGCCGGCAGCGGACTGGGAAAAGTTGTCCGCTCTACAGTCTTCCTCAAGAGCATGGATGACTTCGCCGCCATGAATCAGGTTTATGGAAAATATTTCAGTACCGCGCCGCCGGCTCGCTCCACTGTGGAAGTGGCGCGTCTGCCCAGGGAAGTGCTGGTGGAAATTGATGTGATCGCATTGGAGTGAGAACCGGTTACATTTGCAAGGAGACAGGAATGATGAAGTACATTGCGGCACTAGCCGTCATTCTCGCGCTGGCGGCAGTTTTCGTGCTGGCCCAAAGCGCTACTAGAAAATCTGCGGCCCCAAACACCCACGCGCCCACCAAAGTCACCGGCGACGGAGTAAAGACGCCCTCCGGGCTGATCTATTGGGATATCCGCGTGGGCAATGGCGAGGTGGCGAAAGAGGGCAGCCGGGTGCGCGTGCACTATACCGGCTGGCTCGCCAACGGTAAGAAGTTCGATAGCTCCCTAGACGCCGGCCAGCCCTTCGATTTCAGGATCGGAAACGGCGAGGTCATCAAGGGATGGGAAGAAGGAGTCGCTGGAATGAGAGTTCGAGGCAAGCGCCAGCTTCGCATCCCGCCAAGCCTCGGGTACGGCGCAGAAGGCACTCCAGACGGCCCAATCCCGCCCAATGCAACTCTAATCTTCGATGTGGAGTTGTTAGCGATGCAGTAGCGAAACTCCAGCGCAGAACCCGCGGGGACCGCCGAAAACTGCGTAGTTAAACAGCAATTTGAAAATTGCGTCTTGGCGATCTCGGCGGTAAGCCTGCTCTTATGCCTTAACCACTTTGCCGCTGCGAATGCACGACGTACACACGCGCATGCGCTTGGTGGTAGCGCCCACCCGGGCGTGTACCGGACGCAGATTCACATTCCAGCGCCGCTTGGTGACATTATGGGCGTGGCTGATGCGGTTCCCTGATTGCGGTTTCTTGCCGCAGATATCACACTGTTGTGCCATGACTGCTGTGGATCCTTTCGGAATTCTTTGATCGAATCCCCCATTCTACCGGATTCAGGCCCTTGCCGACAATTCGCTCCGATCGCGGTGGGCGATGTACACTAACCACCGGGTCTTTTTGGAACCGACTGGGGAGGAAATCTAATGTTGCGTCGTGGGAACTCGACCTTGGTGGAAAGCGCTCTGCTCCTGGCGCTCATGGGTATTC
>Ga0210400_10004073_pt1 | contig 12752 bp, 10 predicted proteins | sample IncBWH26MmetaG_FD_155456 | JGI IMG/M metagenome (GOLD analysis project Ga0210400, IMG submission 155456) | Forest soil microbial communities from Barre Woods Harvard Forest LTER site, Petersham, Massachusetts, United States - Inc-BW-H-26-M | ecosystem: Environmental > Terrestrial > Soil >...
GGAGGATTCAGCAGTTCTGGCCGGTGCTTTTGATTATCGTGGGGCTTTTGATGTTCCGGAACCGGCTTGAGGGGCGGTAGAGGCAAGCATGGCTAACGAAATTCGATGCCGGTGTCCACGGTGCACGATTCGCGGCCTGATGGGCCCCGCGGTGCTCATTACCATCGGCGTGTTGTTTTTGCTGCATGAAATTCGCGGCGACGTCTTCGATTTTTCCAACACTTGGCCGTTTATTCTGATCGTGATCGGCGCGATACTCCTGGGATCTTCGATAGCGCCGATGATCGGACATGTCGAATCGACTATGGCGCCGCCTGCCGCGCCTCCCCCGCCACCGCCGGGCCCTGCGCAGAATTCCCTGCCGGGCCAGGGACAATAGCCGCTCATGGCCAGACTTCGCCCTCGCGGCAGCAGCGTCTTCAGCGGACTGGTCCTGATCTTCATCGGTTTGCTTCTGCTCCTGCACAATTATCGCGGCTTCGAGTTCTCGGACTTTATGCGGCGCTGGTGGCCGCTGATTTTAATTTTTTGGGGCGCCATTAAGATTTATGAGCGGACCGCGGGTGCGCGAGCGTCACAGCCGGGTGCATCGCGAATCACCAGCGGCGAAGTTTTTCTCGTGCTGGGTCTGCTGGCTCTCGTCGGCATCGCGGTGGCGATCGACGAAGGCAAGAAGCACATGCCGGGAATGGAGATCGATCTTCCCGAAACATTTGCCAGCAGCATCGATGTAGCGCCTAAACCGGTCCCGGCGAATGCGCGCGTGACTGTACGCGGCGGCCGGGGAGATATCACGGTGCGCGCCTCCGACGAGCCGGAAATTCGAGTGGCCGGCAAAGTCAATGTCAATAGCTGGACCGAGGAAGCGGCGAAGCGGCTCGGCGAGAAGGTGTCCGCGGAAATTGTTCAGAATGGCGATGGTTTTGAGGTGCGCCCCACGGGAGTCGGGGGCGGGCGATCGCGTGTCAGTGTGGACATGGATATCACCGTGCCAAAGAAGGCCTCGCTGACCATTCACAGCGAAAAAGGCGACATAACCGTTTCCAACATGAATTCGCAGGTCGACATCAACAACGGCAACGGCGACATCGAAGTGCGCGGAACGGGCGGAGATGTGAGCATCGACATGCGCCACGGTGACGCCAAAATTTCAGACACCAAGGGCGATGTGAAAATTTCGGGGCACGGCGGAAGCGTCGAGGTGGTAAACGCCAGCGGCGGCTTCACCATCAACGGAGAATTTGTCGGGCCTATTCGAGCAGATAAAGTTACCAAGGGCGTGCGGTTTGTTTCCCACCGCACGGATTTGACGCTGACGCAGCTCTCCGGGCACATGGAAGCGGGATCGGGAAATCTGGACGTGGTCGATGCGCCCGGCAACCTGATTGCGCGAACCCGCGATGAAGACATCAACATTGAAAATGCCGGCGGCAAAGTCACGATCGACGATCGCAACGGCAGTGTTCAGGTGCGCTTCTCTTCCCCACCGAAAGACGACATCGAGATCACGAATGCTTCGGCGGCGATTACCTTAACTCTGCCGGAGTCCTCGAGTTTTGAGATTTTGGCGGATTGCCATTCCGGAGATATCGATTCTGAATTCGAGGCCGACACTTTGAAGCACACTTCGACCGATTCAGGCGACTCGCATCTGGAAGGCAAGTACGGGCACGGGCGCGGCCCGAAGATCACTCTCAAGACGAGTTACGGCTCGATTTCCATACACAAAACCAGTTGAGTATGTGGCTTCCCTCGCCTCACGCATTCTGCGCCGAAGGTTTTTCACCACAGAGTTCACAGAGCACACAGAGAAGAGCAACCTACCGTTCGGCTACCCGGTCCAGATCCTCGAAGAATGTAGGATAGGAGACGCCGGCACAATCGGCATCGCGGATCAGTGTCGGGCCATCTGCGGCTAACGCTGCCACGGCGAAGGCCATGGCGATACGATGGTCGGCGTGTGGCTCGATTTCCGCGCCGCGCAACCTACCTGCCTGGCGGCCTTCGCAGCGCAAGCCATCGGGCCGTTCCTCCACCGTTGCGCCCATGCGGCGCAGATTTTCCGCGAGCGCGGCGATGCGGTCGCTCTCCTTCACACGCAACTCCGCGGCGTCACGGATCTCAATTCCCTGCTCCGTGTATGGGCCGAGCGCGGCAAGCATAGGCAACTCGTCGATTACCAATGGAATCTGCTCGCCTTCGATCACGCCACCCTTGAGTGATGTTCCCTTCACCGCCAGGTCGCCGATAATTTCTCCGTGAGCGCAGCGCACCGACAGCATTTGCAGCGACGCACCCATGGAGGCGAACACGTCGAGAATCGCGGTGCGCGTAGGATTCAGACCAACGTTGTGAATCAGCAGATTCGAGTCGGGAAAGAGCGACGCAGCGGCGATGAAGAAAACCGCGGAAGACAAATCTCCCGGGATGTCCAGAGAGCGCGCCTGCAACTTCGCGCCGCCATTTCCTGCGACGAGTCCGTGAATGCGGATGGTCTTGCCGGTCTTTTCGATGGGCGCGCCAAATTCTTCGAGAGCGAGTTCGGTATGATCGCGCGTGCGCGCCGGCTCCGTGACAATGGTCTCGCCCTCTGCAAATAATCCGGCGAGCAGCACCGCGGATTTCACCTGGGCGCTGGCCATGGGCATCTTGAAATCGATGGCGCGCAGGCGTCCGCCGCGGATTTCGAGCGGCGCAAAATTGTCGTCGCGCGCGCGGATATCGGCGCCCATCTGGCGGAGCGGACCGACCACGCGCTTCATGGGGCGCTTTTGCAGCGAGGCGTCGCCGGTCAACTGCGACGCAAATTCCTGCCCGGCAAGAATGCCTGCGAGCAAGCGCATGGTGGTGCCGGAATTTCCGGCGTCGAGAGCGCGGCGTGTGCCCTTCAGCCCGTGCAAGCCGCGCCCGGTGACGCGCGCGGTGTCTTTGTCGATTTTGACCTCGGCGCCCAGCGCTTTCATGCAGCCGAGTGTGCTGTGGCAATCGGCGGCGGCGGCAAAATGGCGGAGCTCGCTGGTGCCCTCGGCGAGGGCGGAAACCATGGCGTAACGGTGCGAGATGGATTTGTCGCCGGGAGGCTCCACGCCGCCGGTGAGGTGCTTTGCTGGGTGAACGGTGCGCTTTTTCACTCGGCAATTTTAGCATGGGGCTTGCGAGGCAGGAATTTCACCACAGAGACACAGAGGGCGCGGAGTTCGGAGGAGGAAGGAAACCTGCCCGTTTGTACAGTTTTGGCGGCGCAACAACAGGCGAGACGCTGAAATCCTCCGGCACGCTGTTTCGTATCATCTAGTGCAGGAGAAACGTTGATGTCAGTACGTGGCACGGCTCTTCAAATTGCGACGAAGGCAGGGATGCTTCTGGGCGCGCTTTTTGTATTCACTATTTTGCTGGCGGCTTTGCCGGCGCATCGCCCGCCGGCGGAGGCAGCGCCCGCGCTAGAATCCGCCACGCAGGCTCCGGATGCCGATCACAGCAGCATGCCTGGCATGGACATGAGCGACGAGCACGCGAGCGAGAAGGCCGCCGTCCACGACATGATGCAAGGCCATCACGACGCGCACAGCCAACACATGACAATGACCGCGATGCGCGCGCAAACTCCGGAAGACGTACAACGCGCGAAGGAAATTGTGGCGCAGCTTCGCGCGGGTATCGAGAAGTATCGCGATTATCACGCGGCGTTGAACGAGGGCTTCAAGATTTTCTTGCCGAATGTCCCGCAGCGGGAATATCACTTCACGAATTATCGGAACGGATTTCTGGAAGCTTTGACGTTTGATCCGGCGCGGCCGACGTCCCTGCTGTATAAAAAGAGTTCAAAGGGATATGACTTTGTGGGCGCGATGTACACGATGCCCAAGGGCGCGAGTGAGGATCAACTGAATGCACGCGTGCCGCTGAGTGTCGCGATGTGGCATCTGCATACGAATCTTTGCATGCCGCCGCGCGCGCAATTACGCAACACCGACTGCACCAAATTTGGCCTGAAAGGCTCGATCGCTACGCAAGACGCTTGCGATGCAGCCGGCGGGCGCTTCCGGCCATCGATCTTCGGCTGGATGGTTCACGTCTATCCCTACGAGGACTCACTGGACAAAAGTTTCGCCATGCACCATCACATGGATTGATGCGACATGGACTGATGCGGCCGGCAATCAAGGAAGTGTGAACGCGACCAGCGCGTCTCCGAGCTTTTCTTCTGTAATCTTCGGGTGGCCTCCCGCAGCAATCACCAGGTATTGTTTTCCATTGGAGTTCAGCCGATAGGTCATGGGCGTGGCGTGTGCGCCGGCGGGGAGTTGCGCCTTCCACAACTCTTTGCCGGTCTCGACGTCGAAAGCGCGGATGTAGGAATCGGTGGTGCCGGCGATGAATACGAGGCCGCCTGCAGTAACGATAGGACCACCGAGACTGACCGCTCCGGGCGGAATCTGCTGCTTGTGCGCGCCGCCAAAATCCTGCATCGAGCCGAGGGGCACTTGCCAGCGAATTTTGCCCTCGGCCATATCGATTGCCGTGAGCTGGCCCCAGGGCGGCGCGCTGCAAGGCAAGCCCGACGCGGATAGCAGAAACCGGCGAAACAAACCGTAGGGCGCGCCGATCTGATCGCCGTAGTCGCCGTCTTCGGTGCGCGAGCCGCGCTGGTCGTATTTGGCGCGCGGAATCAGCCGCGAGACGGCGGCGATATTGTTTGTATTCGTGATCAGCAAACTGTGTTGCGGGTCGAACGCATAACCGCTCCAGGTCATGCCGCCGATATTTCCGGGCACCATCAGCGTTCCCTTTAAGCTGGGCGGCGTGAAAATTCCTTCGTTGCGCAACGGCGCGATTGCGTTGCGACAGGCCTCGCGATCTTCCGGCGTTAGCCCCCAAGCCTGCTCGGCGGAAAGCGTGTGCGCGGCCAGCGTCGGCGGAGCGAGGGGAAACGGCTGCGTCGGTGAAGTCACTTCGCCGGGCACGTCGCTTTGCGGCACGGCGCGCTCTTCGACGGGAAACACGGGCTTGCCGGTGTCGCGATTCAGAACGTAGAGCATGCCGGATTTGTTGCCCTGAATTACGACCGGCACGTCCTGACCAGCATGGCGCAGTGTCGTCAGCAAAGGCGGCGATGCGCTGTCAAAATCCCAAAGGTCGTGATGCACAAGCTGAAATCCCCAGACGAGTTCGCCGGTTTTGGCTCGCAGCGCGACCACGGAGTTGGCCCACTTGTCGTCTCCGACGCGCAAGCCACCGTAGTAATCGGGGCTCGCGCTTCCCGTGGGAACAAACACCAAGTCGCGCTCCGCGTCGACCGCCATGATCGACCAAGCGTTGCCGGCCCCGCTGCGAAACGCTTTAGCCTTGCCGTTCGCGCCATTGGCGGGTGGATTCGGTGGCAGGGGATCCCAGCTCCAGCGTAAAGCGCCGGTCCGCGCATCATAGGCGCGCACCACGCCGCGCGCCATATCCACGCGATGATTGTCGTCAATCGCCGAGCCGACAATTACCAGGTCATCGATCACGGCGGGCGGCGAAGTCATGTGATACCAGCCGGCGTCATAGCGCGGCACATCGCGCAAGCTGACCTGGCCAGAGTTGCCGAAGTCGGCGCAAGGCGAACCGGTGGCCGCATCGATGGCCAGCAAGCGAGCATCTTGCGTGGACTCAAAAATTCTGCGGCGGCAGGGCTGCTCCTGGCTTCGCGACGAATCAACCCATGTGCTCACCCCGCGATTGACCAGCCCGTCGCCGTAGTCGCCGTCCAATTCGATTTTTGGATCGTAGGCCCAGCGCTGCTCTCCGGTTTCCGGGTTGAGGGCGATCACGCGGTTGAACGGCGTCGTAAGATAGAGCGTTCCATCCACCACGAGAGGCGTAGATTCATAGCCGCTGCGTTTCCGGTCGCCGTGCCCATCGGACATATCGCCGGTGTGGAATGTCCAGGCAACTTTCAGCTGCGCGACGTTGTCACGGTTGATTTGCGCCAGCGGCGAATAGCGCATGCCGCCAGCGTCGTGGCCATAATACGGCCACTCCTCGCCTGAATCTTTCTCCGGAAGCGCCAAACTCTTCCGCGCGCTCAATACGCTTAGGATGAATAGCAGGAGAAGTGCACCGAAAGCGGCAAAGCTCCTACGTTGCGGCCTTTTAGCCATACGAATCACACCTCACGAGGAAGAATATGCGAGAGTCTTGAAGCGGGAGCGCAGCTCCGGGCGACAGAAGGCAGCAGGAAGAAAGGGATCGTTGGGTGTAGGTCGAGGGCAAACGAAGAATCCACGCGCGGTAATTCAAGGAATCGTTTGGGCAATCTCTCTAAATGAAAGCACCTGGTACGGCATCAAGGCTTGGGTAGAAGTTACCAATTGGCTGCTGTAGCGAATACCTCTGCCTCCCCCCGTTAAGTTGAAAGAAGCTGGCCCTAAGCTCGTTAACAGGTTGCCAGAGTTGTCGCGCGTGTTGGCGACGAAAACGGTCCCGTTGATTTGACCGCCGCTGCCATGCTGGCTTCCGTCGAACACGCCCTTTCCGATCACCAGAATGATCCCGTTCCAGGTGACATCCGGGTCATAATGCAAAGTTCCTGTCACCAAGAGCAAGCCATATCCAGTGAAACTCGTGCCGCCGGCGTGAGAAAGATGGAAATCACCATTCACTACGACCACCATCGGATTGGTCGAGGACATCGATGTCAAACTGGTCTGATCTGCGGTAGTGCCAGAGGGCGGATTGAGTACTAAGTCGGCGCCGCGCGTAATGCTTTGAACAAGGCCATCAAGCCCGCTGAGCGTCTCAAGGATCGGCGGCAGGTTGACAAGGCCAACGTTTGGTGTCCCTGCCGGACTCAAATAGTTGGTAGACGGCACTGCCTTGCTCGAGATGTTCGACCCGTCACTGGAATTTGTATATCCGATCGCTGGAACGCCGGAGGATGTACCCGAAGGCGCATTAACGTCGTTCCCGTTAATTTGAAATTTGTTGCCATCATCTTGGTCACCCGATGGACCCGTGAAGCTAACGCCATTGCCATCCAACGTCAGGGCTGAAGGAAAGGTCGGCAAGGCGGCCGTAAGAGGGGAGGCGGCCACAGTGTACTGGACCATGCGCCGGCTGCCGTACGGAGTCACCGCCAGCGCGGTAATCGTGAGAACCTGCACAGCATTCGGCACGGGGTTGCCGCCCGATGACGCTAACTGTTGCATGCCATTGTAAAAAAGCGAATTTGTATCGGTAACATCCCCAGCAAGCTTCGCTGAGGCTTGTGTACGCGGTGTGATGCGCACCCATTTATAGAGCGGCCCAGCAATACCTGCGCTGGCAACCGCCGAGTTCGAGTTAATGAATGGCTGCTGCACGGTGGCGCTCGTTACGGGAAGTCCCCACTCTTGTTGATACTCCAAATCGGCGTACGGATTACCAGTGCTCAGGTCCAACGGGTTCACCACTTCGTTGCCCGACGGATTGACGATGTAGCATACCTGGTTGTACGGCATCATCGGCCCAGGCGCGGCGAAGACACAGCTCCAAACCGGGTTTGGCGGGTTTAGCCCGTTAGGAATGTTCGGGTTCGGCCAGAAGAGGCGGCCCCGCCCTTCCTCCAAACCGGCTTTCGCGTCATAGAACGCGTGCATCGCGGACTTGTAATTTGCCTTGATGGCCGATTCGGTCCCCGACATCAAGATCAGCGCCGTGGCCACTACGCTGATGAGCATCAGCGTGAAAATGGCGATAACGATGGCTACGCCTCGCTCTGAACGGCCACTGCTCTTTTGTGTGTGTCCTTTTCTCATGCTCTCATGCGTTCTTTCACTTATTGATTCGGGTTAAAGCGTGTCGCTTGGCCGGTCAGCGTGATCGTTCGAAATTGCTGAGTCTGCGGATCGGGCAGTGCGGATCGCACCATGAGTGTGATATTTACTTCGCGTATGTACGACGCCGGCTGCGGTGAAGCCGACGAGTCAAAACGGTACGAAAAAACCGGCACCGACGTCGGGTTTATCACGTTGTCGAGATAAGGCGCGAGAGCACCATTCGTAGTGCCCACCGGGTCGGTACCAACTTTGGTTGCAACGCCACGCATTAGCGTACCGTTTTGCACCGAATACCTGATCCATTGGACGCCATTCCCGGTGTCGGCTTCGACTATCAGATCGGAATCTCCAGGAATTGCACACGTCCCTCCGACTCCCACCGTGCAAGGAGTTCCCGGGTAGCTTGGCGACCAAGCGAAGGGCAAAGCATAACTCTCCGGCGGAGTGCCCACTGTCATTGAGGTCTTCGGCGGATATCCCGCGGAATGCACGTCGCGCACAATCTGATCAATGGCTACGTTGGCCTGCTGGAAGGCCTCCGTCACATTGCTTTCGCCGCGATAGCGCAATTGCGCGCTCATCAGGAGCGAAAACACCGCACCGGTGATGATTGTGAATAACACCGTTCCCACCAGCAACTCCACCAGTGAGAAACCGTCAGCGCTGACGTTTTGTCTTTTCATTTCGTCGCATCAGAACTTACTTCCACACCGAACTATCCAAGGTGACTGGCAGCAACAATTGTGAGTTCCCGAGGCTCTGCACCCGGCGGCATCCAATAATGATGCGCCTGCTCACAACGGTTCCATTGTTGTTTTTTGCCGGAAACACCGCCCAGCGCAATTCAAAACTCGAGCTGGGATCGTTTGGATCCGTATACGTCGTAGAAAACCCTGGCGGAGGAGTTGAGCCCGGTGAAAAATCGACCATCACGGATTGCCCGGACATCAATACCGACGCACCCGGCGAACCCGCGCCCCCCATACTGATGGTCTGCTGATCGATGTCCTGGAAGGTGTTTACGGTGAGCGGTTGACTCAGCATCTGGTCCAATTCGCGCTGGGCCACCGAAGTGGCCATGGTATCCATGCGGTTTCCGAAGCTGGACTGCAGGCTGGCGGGCACAAGCTGCACAACCGAAATGATTCCGACCATCAGAATGGCGCTTGCGAGCACCATTTCCAATATAGAGAAGCCACACTGCCGGCGCGCTTTAGCGCGCCCGTCTGCTTGCGTCGTCTGCACGAAGTTTCCTCGCATCTACATTCCGGTCCACGTGCTGCCGGCCAGCGCCTTCCACATCTTGGTCTGACCCATCGGCGACACGGTGATCGCGCGGCAACCATATTGCGCTTGATTTGTGTACCCGAGCGCCAGGAAATATGCCGTCGTCGGGCCGCCGCCCGTGAAATTCACAGTGCCGCGGTAATCAAACATGATCTGCCCCGCGAAGTCTTGCGTCGGGAGTCCGGTGCTCGCCGCAGGGGGCGTCAATGACTGGCCATTCGCTATCTGCATGTCATTTGGCAACATCACCAGCGGCTCCGTTGGGCCCAACTTGCCGTCGCCGTCCAGATCGACAAAAAGAATCGTGTTGCCGTTCTGAACTACCTGCCTGAGGCTTATCAGGGTGTTCCGGCGTATCGCCGTGTACCTCGTCAGCTCCGCCAGGTTCGCCACTTGCTGCGCGATGCTGTTTAGCCGATATCCCTGGATGGCGCCGATCATCGTCGGCAGGGCCACGCTGACCAAGATCAGTCCGATGGCCAGCGTCATCATCATTTCAACCAGGCTGTAGCCCGCACTCTCAGATAGACGCTTATGCGCTGATAATTTCATGCCGATCCTCGAGGACAAGTTTCCGGTTCGGAACAACTGCTGATTCCGAAAACAGCGTGCGGATGTGGAAGGTATTATGCTCTGGCTAGGAGATAAAGCAACTCCCCTATTGAGCTAGTAGTCCCAGCCACGGCGTACTAGGACCGCCTGCGAGAATCGTGCGAGCGACTTTCGATCGAAAGTGAAGTCTGAGCGAAATATGTGATTCTGGCAGCAGATAAGACCTACTGAGGAGGAAACAGCTTAGCCAGGAACTCTTTATCATCCAAAATGGCCTTGAATTCCTTTTCCCATCTGATTGTGGCGTCGAACTGCTTCTTAAAGTCGGGATCCAGCTTCTTGGCGGCCTGGAACTCCTTCAACGCGCCGTCCTTGTTGCCGTTGATGTATTCGAGGAAACCGAGACTGGTATGGGCGTCGGCTTGTTTCGGGGAATACTCCGCAGCCTTGCGTCCCGCAATCAGCGCCTCTGCCTTCTTTCCGGCCGAGAGCAACCGATCTGCTTCGTTACCATAGAGATAGCTCAGATTCAAGTTCAAAAGACGCCTTAGCTCGGCAAGGGGCTTCGGGTCATCGTCGACGTTTATGTAGATGTAGCGGTCGTTGTTCAGATTGCGCCCGCCGTGTTTTCGCACGACCAGCATAGAGGCGGACTGGTGCCCGCGCGCATCTCCTCCGGCGTCGTCTCCCGCCTTTAGAGCGGCATAAAGCTTCTCAGCCAACTCCCCTTGCGTGGCATCGAACGCCCTACCCATGGCTTCGGGAACCTGCGGGCCGACCAGGATGTTGCCCTGTGCCGACCACGTTTTACCCTGCCGGTCCCCCGCCCAATGCGGCGCGTTGGGCCCCGTAAATGTGGCGATGTTGCCGTGCGCATCCACAATAGATACCTGGCGGCCGTCTTTGCCCTCAAATGTGTCTTCCGCGAGCAAGCGATCGAGCACCTGCTTCGCGCTCAGCCCCTGGCGCAGCAAGTCAATTCCTTTAGGCCCGTAACCGACGTTTACATTCGCTTGCGTAGCCACTGCGCCAACGCCCGCGAGCGCCCACGGCACCACCGAGCCCACGGAAAAATAGCGGGATGCAACGGCGACGCCCAGGTCATCGTTTGCAGGATCAATCGCCACAATCGAAAATGTGGAAACCGTTGGCGGCTTCAGGACCGGATGGTCGTCGCCGAGCATCGGCGATGCAAAGACCAGCAACACACACGCAGCGAAGAAACGTTTCATGATCGCTCGCACCTCAAATGTTGCTCCGAAAACCGAACCAATCTCGCGCGTCAAAGCGGGCGACCATTCTCTTCATAAAGGGACGGTCGTGCAAGAACCGAAAAAAACGTTAAAGCTTCGCTCACTCCAAAGCATTAGAACGCCTAGCCACTTCGTCCTACCTTCCTTCCTCCTCGCGTCCAATTGCCACCGGTACCCGCCCCAAGTATCATTGGTAATTGATGTTGACGGCCCAGCTCCATCTGTCCGCACGCTTCGTCCGAGTCTTCTGCCTCGCGTTAACCATCGCACTCTGTCCGCTCACCGCTTGCCCGCAATCAAACGAGATTCTTCCGCTCGATCAAGTCCGCGCCGGCATGCAAGGCTACGCGTACACGATTTTTGCCGGCGACCAAGTCGAAAAGTTTGATCTCGAGGTCATCGGGGTGATGCCCAATTTTCTTGGGCCTCGCCAGTCGATCATTCTGGTGCAGCTTAAAGGGCCCAAGGTTGAGCGCACCGGCGTCGTGGCCGGCATGAGCGGCAGCCCCGTCTACCTGGACGGCAAGCTCGCGGGCGCGCTTTCGCTCAAGCTCGGCATCTTCACTAAAGATCCGATCGCGGGCGTAACTCCCATCGAAGACGTGGTGCGCCCGCCGGCGCAAAGCAGCGCACAGCAATTTCCTCTGCCGCTCGAAAATTCGGCGGTACAAAAGACGGCCTCAGCGTTTTCGTTACCGACAGGTTCCACGCTCGCCCCCATCGAAACTCCGCTCGTCTTCTCCGGCTTTCAGTCCGCCACGCTGCAACAATTTGCGCCGCAAATACAGAGTTACGGCTTCGTCGCAGCGCAAGGCGGCACGTCCGCGCCCCGCCCGGAAGACGCGCATCTCGTCCCCGGCGACATGGCGGGAATGGTCCTCGTGCAAGGCGATGCCTCTATCAATTCCGCATGCACCGTGACCGCCGTGCAAGCCGACCGCGTTTTTCTGTGCGGCCACCCCTTTCTCAACCTCGGCAACGTCCAACTGCCGATGGCGCGCAGCCGCGTTTTGACGACGCTGTCCTCCGATCTCGCCTCCACCAAAATCGTCAATGTCGGCGGCTCTATCGGCACCATCACCGGCGACCATCTCACTGCCGTGACCGGAAAACTGGGCGCACCGCCACCGATGATTCCGCTTGATCTTTCCGTGGTCACGGCTCTCGGCGAAAAGAAATTGCACTTCGATGTAGTCAATCACCCCAAGCTCACTCCCCTGCTCGTGGCCATCACTGCGTTTAACGGCCTGACGCAAAACGCGATCTATGGAGAAGGCACCACGCTGCATCTGACCGGCGAAATTCGCTTGCGCGGCCACACGCCGGTGCAAATCGAAAATACCTACGCCCCGGGAGACGCGTTCATTCCCGACGGCCTGCCCATCGCCATCAGCGTGCAAACTATTTTTACGCGCCTATTCGCAAACACTTTTGAAGTTCCTGAGGTCGAGCGCATCGCTCTCCGCGTTGAGAGCGTGCCCGGCCGGCAATCCTTCGCCATCGATAGCGCTTGGCTCGAGAAGGGCGAAGCTGCTCCGGGCGAAACCCTGCGCGTCCGAGTCCTGCTGCACCCGTATCGTGGTGCCGCTCGCGTCGAAGAAACTACGGTCCGGGTTCCCGACCAGGTCGCCCGTGGCGCCACGCTGCGCATCCTGGTCACAGATGGCGATACGCTCAACCGCGCCTCTCGCGGATTCGCCTTCGGCGGCTCTGCCGGGCCTTCCGGGCTGGACCAGCTCATTGGCGTCCTCAATCGCGAACGCCGCAACGATCGCCTTTACGTCGGACTGTTCATGCCCTCGCCTACCATCCTCTGGGAAGACAAAGAGTTGCCTAACATTCCTCTGTCTCAGATCAACGTAAT
>Ga0210400_10004074_pt1 | contig 12751 bp, 11 predicted proteins | sample IncBWH26MmetaG_FD_155456 | JGI IMG/M metagenome (GOLD analysis project Ga0210400, IMG submission 155456) | Forest soil microbial communities from Barre Woods Harvard Forest LTER site, Petersham, Massachusetts, United States - Inc-BW-H-26-M | ecosystem: Environmental > Terrestrial > Soil >...
CCTGGCGCAGGGGCCTGACTGGCTTACCGGCGGCAGCGTAGGCCCGGAAGGTAGCGTTGTCACGCTGGTTCTGTGGGTTCTGATGACCATTTTCATTCTGGCGCTTTACCGAACACGGCGCGAACCTGTCCTGGTGATTACCGAAGGGCGAAAATATTAGTGGTGACTAGATTCAGCAGCCGGTAAGCCCATCAATCCAAGATCACGCAGTTTCGCCCCCGGGCGTTCTGCGCTTTCACGTCTGCGTTGATCTCCGAATATCTGGGCAAATCGAGGATACGGTGCGGCCGGCTTCCGCGCCGAGCCGCCTGCGTCAGGTGCAGCGAAAGGCAACTTCGTAGAGAAAGCAGTGCGGTTTGAAGCCAAGTGACAAAATCAGATATCCAGATTCTTCACGTCCAGAGCATTCTCTTCAATGAACTTTCTCCGGGCTTCCACGTCTTCACCCATGAGCGTGGTGAAGATCACTTCGCAGGCTTCAATGTCTTCAGCGCGCACGGAAAGCAGGGTACGCCGTTCCGGGTCCATGGTCGTCTGCCAGAGCTGTTCAGAACTCATTTCGCCCAGCCCTTTGTAGCGCTGCACGCTGTACTCTTTCTTGCCTTCCGAGAGGACATAATCAAACAGTTCGCGCGCGGTGTTCTTTTCCACGCGCTCGGCTTCAATCTTGGTCCTGCGGATTGTGGTCTTGGATGACTTCTTGGCCGCTTTTTCCAGGTCTTCGCGCTCCGCATCGCTCAGATCGGCGGAGGCATCTTCCGTGCCCTTGCCGGCAACCTCTACAACGAACGGAGGTTCCATGTAGGTTTCAATCTGCTTGAACTTGGTCGTCATCTGGCGGTACTCGGGCGTGGAAGCCAGGGCCCAGTTGATCTGGCGCTCGGCGCCCTGGGAGTCAGTGAATTTTACGCCCCAGAGATTGTGTTCTTCGTCGAAATAGCTCTCGACCTGCTTGAGTTGTGAGTCTTTGGCCAGCTTATTGATTTCTTTTTGCAGCCGCTCAATCTTTTTCGGAGCGGACTTCTTGTCGCCTTCAAAATCGGCGCGCTGTGAGATGCCCAACCGCGGCAGCCACTCGGTGATGCGTTCATTTCGTATGCGCTTGTCCACCTTGTCAAAGAAGACCAGGTACTCGTTCAGCGTGGTCATGAATTTGGCCAGTGCCCCGCCTTCCAGCTTTGCGGCGCCCTCGCCGTAACGGACCGTCATTCCCTCCGCCGCGCGGCGCACCATAACGCGCACGAACTCGCGATCGTCCTTGATGTACTGCTGCGTCTTGCCTTTCTTGATGCCGTAAAGAGGCGGCTGCGCAATGTAAACATTGCCGCGCTTGATCAGCTCATTCATGTGGCGGAAGAAAAACGTGAGCAGCAATGTGCGGATGTGCGAACCGTCCACGTCGGCGTCCGTCATCAGAATGATCTTGGCGTAACGCAATTTTGTCGGATCAAAATCGTCTTTGCCGATGCCAGCCCCCAGCGCTGTAATCATAGCGCGGATTTCTTCGTGGCCCAGCATCTTGTCGTAGCGTGCCTTCTCTACGTTGAGAATCTTTCCTTTCAACGGCAGGATGGCCTGGAAGCGCCGGTCGCGGCCCTGCTTGGCCGTGCCGCCTGCGGATTCACCCTCGACCAGGAACAGTTCGCAGCGGCTGGGATCGCGCTCTGAGCAGTCAGCCAGCTTGCCTGGAAGCCCGCCACCATCCAGCGCACCTTTGCGCCGCGTGAGGTCGCGGGCTTTGCGCGCAGCTTCTCTCGCACGCGCGGCTTCTATCGCCTTATTGATGATCTTGCGCGCCACCGGCGGATTCTGTTCGAAGAAAGCGCCGAGACGCTCATTCAGGAACGCCTGCACGATGCCAGCGATATCGGAATTAAGCTTGCCCTTGGTCTGACCTTCAAACTGCGGTTGCGGCAGTTTCACGCTGACCACCGCCACCAGGCCTTCTCGCACGTCATCGCCCGTCAGGTTCTCTTTTACGTCCTTAAAAAGGCCAAGCTGTTGTCCCGCGTAGTTGACGGTGCGCGTGAGCGACGTGCGGAAACCGGAGAGATGAGATCCGCCATCAACCGTGTTGATGTTGTTGGCAAAGCTGAAAACCGTTTCTGAATAACCGTCGTTGTATTGCAGCGCGATTTCCATCTGCACGCCATCTCGCTCGGCTTCCATATAGATCGGCTTGTCATGGAGGACACTTTTGCCGCGGTTCAGATGCTTGATGAACTCCGCGATGCCGCCGGAGTATTTGAACTCCAGCTTTTTCGCCTCGCCCGTCTTTGCGTCGGTAAGGCGCTCGTCAGTCAGCGTGATTTCCAGCCCTTTGTTCAGAAAGGCGAGCTCGCGCAGGCGCTGGGCCAGCGTGTCAAAGTTATACTCAGTGGCGGTGAAAATTTCTTTGTCGGGCAGGAAGTGAATCTTGGTGCCGCGTTTTTTGGTGGTGCCGGTCTTCTTGAGCTTGGTTTGCGGATCGCCCTTCGAGTAGCCCTGTTCCCAGACATGACCGTCGCGCCAGATTTCCAGATCAAACTGGTGGCTCAAAGCATTTACGCAGGAAACGCCAACGCCGTGTAATCCACCGGAAACTTTATAGTTCGAGTTGTCAAATTTACCGCCGGCGTGCAGCTTGGTGAGCACGACTTGCGCGGCTGGAACTTTTTCGCCGTCGATCACCATATCGTCCACGGGAATACCGCGTCCGTCATCCACTACGGTAACGGAGTTGTCGATGTGAATGGTTACGTCAATCTGCGTGGCGTATCCTGCCAGCGCTTCGTCTACAGAGTTGTCCACGACTTCATACACCAGATGGTGGAGACCCATCTCTCCGTTGGAGCCGATGTACATGGCAGGGCGCAGGCGTACTGCTTCCATGCCTTCAAGGACTTTTATGTCATCTGCGGTGTAATTGCCGTTTCCGTTTCCGCCGGTCTTTTTGCTTTTATTTTGTTCTGCCATTTGTTTTGCTGTTGCAGTTTCAGAATCACGGGTAGACAACTTGGAAACTCCTGTCTTGCCAACTCTTTTCGCGCTACTTTTCAGGCTTCTTCAAGTCAGCCTGAGAACACTCAAGTTACTTAATTTAAATGCTTTAGTGGATATGCAAAGCAAGTTCAATTGTACCATAGCCAGAGTTGATCTGCAGGGGCGGTTCATACTCAGAAATCGGGGTAAAACATTGCCTGAATTTCGGTGCTTCCCGAAAAACTTTCGGTTGCCAGAAATGGGTCGCCACTGGTGCACTTTCTAGCTTACGGTCCACCCAAAGACCTTAAGAAGCTTTTAAAAATCCTAATAATTCCTGGGTCGCTGTTATCTTTTTTGATTCTCGGGTAAAGAGTGATCTATTATGCGGCCGAACCGGGTCATTGGTTTGACCTGCGGACTTAACGGACACCAAGTTACCTAAAGTCAATGACTTGCACGGTACTTTGGGACACTCCCGTTAGTAATCTGAGGGGAGCGAAGGCAGTGGCCCATGGCGGGCAGGGAATAGGCTGAATTTCTTTAATCAAATAGTACTAATAAACTGTTGAAAAATCAGGGATGAAAGGTATACTCAACCCCGCGTTTCAGAGTACCTGAATACGCACCACCAAGAGCAAAGATTTCAAAAGAAAAAACAGGAGAGATTCCCCATGAAAGCGCTTCTTCGTTCATCCATTTTCACTCTGTTCGTGTTCGCCGGCTACGCCGCAGTTGCCACCGATATCAGCAAACCGCATTCGAACGCTGGTTTTCCTCAACCGCAGTGTCCTCCCCGTGCGATTTGCTCAATCGGGAAGTAACGCACCGGTGCAGGGACTTCTCGGTTTCTCGCCGAAGTGGATGGCCATTAAAATCAATGGCTTATCACTTTGTTAACCCTGAAGCATGTTTACTAAGCAGTAAATTGTACTTTGGTGTCGCGTAGAGGCTTGTTTCAGCCTCTGAGGGGGTAGTATGCTTACGCTCCCTTGGAGGCGAGCGTGCAAATCTCCCAAACTCAGTGGCTCCTCATCGCGGTAGCGATCATCATCGCTGGCGTTCAGGCCTTTACTCTCCGCATCCTCAACCAGCGCAAGCTGCGGTCGGATTTCCCTGTCTTTTTCCGTTACTCGGTCTTTTGCACCATCGGTTGCGCGATCACCCTCATACCGTTTGTTGTCTCCTGTCCGCAATACTTTTATGTTTACTGGGTCCTTACCGCAATCACAATGATTCTGGAGTTTGGCGTTTTGTACGAGTTGCTGGTGAACGCTCTCAAGCCGTATTCAGCCCTCATCGATTTGGGCAAAATGTTATTCCGCTGGGCTGCGGTCTTCCTGATCTTGGCCGCCCTCCTTACGGCGTTTGCTACAGCCGGATCTGGAAACAATAAGATCATTGCCGCTTCAGAATTGCTGCAGCGCACCGTGCGCCTCATGCAGTGTGGTCTCCTGCTGCTTTTCTTCGGTCTCGAAAAGCGCCTTGGCCTGTCGTGGCGTACCCATAGCATGAGCATTGCTCTTGGTTTGGGCATCTATGCAGGAGTCGATCTAAGCACCACCTATCTGATTGACCGCTTGCCCGCATTGACCGGAGTCTTCCAGATATTGACCAATCTTGTTTACCTCGGCGCCGCTTCGCTTTGGGCCTACAGTCTGGCCAAACCTGAACCGGCGCGCAGTAATGTGCTCGACTCGCCCAGCCGGCTCATCTTCCAGCGCTGGAATGAAGCACTCAACACCTATAGCGTTCGTGGAGAAATGGCCTTTGCAAGCGGCGCGGAATCTTTCCTGCCTGGCGTAGAGCAGACCGTAGAGCGCGTACTTGCTCGCAAGATAATCCAGTAGGCAACTGAGTTCACAAAAATTTCAGGCCGGACAATCGTCCGGCCTGTTTTGTTTTCTGCTGATTTCCAGCTCAGTTCAGATTCGCATCGGCATCACGATATAACGATAACGATATTCGCTGTCCGCTGCCTCGTCTGGACGCAGCTGCCCGGCGGTCTGGGCGTCCTTAAATTCGAAGCGAACATCGCCCGAGCCGACTACCTTCAGGAATTCCAGCAGGTATTGCGAATTAAATCCAATCACCATGGGATCGCCAGTGTAAGCGGTCTCAATCGAATCCTCGGATTCGCCCGTCTCCGTGTTCGATGAAGAAACCTTCAACTCATTTTTCTCCACGCGCATGCGGATCGCATTGGAGCGCTCGTCGGCAAACTGGGCTACGCGCTGGATTGCCGCGGAGAGCTCGTCACAGTGCACCGACACGAACTTGTTATTCTCCCGCGGAAGGACGGCTTCATAATTCGGAAATTGACCTGTAAGCTGGCGCGATGTCAGCAAGCGGCCGCCAATGCGGAAGAAAAGAGTCGATTCGTCCTTGGCGAACTCAACCGTCTGGGCATCACTGCTATTCAGCAGCGTGCTCAGCTCCGCCATGGCCTTTTTGGGCACCAGGACCTTCAATTCTCCACTGACAGGCAGTTTGGTGCCGCCATGCTCAATGTGTGCCAGCCGATGGCCATCCGTGGCGACCATAGTCAGCGATTCCGGCTTGAGCACCAGCAGTGCGCCATTCAATGTATAGCGCGACTCTTCGTTGGAAATCGAGAAGATCGTCCTGGCAATCAACTGCCGCAGCACCTGTGCGGGGAGTTGAAGAGCCGATTCCGCAGGAAACAAGGGCAATGCGGGAAAGTTCGCACGAGCCATGCCAACCATTTTGGTATTTGACCGACCGCTTCGGATCTGGACCCAATGGTTTTCCAGCAGCTTGATGCTGATGTCGCCATCGGCAAGCAGTTTCACGTAGTCATACAGCTTGCGCGCCGGAATGGTGCACGAGCCTTCTTTTTTTACCTTTGCCGGACACGATGTGCGCAGGCTGAGATCGAGATCTGTTGCCGTAATTGACAGCTTGTCTCCGGTTGCTTCAAACAGGAAGTTGGAGAGAATCGGAATCGTGGTTTTGCGTTCCACCACGCCCTGGGTTGCGGTCAGTTCCTTCAATAGATCGTTTTTGCTGACGCTAATTTCCATCGTAGCTCCCGCCTCAGTGCTCGCGGAGGAAGGCATATTTAGTGGCCCCCTAGAGTTATTAAAACCAACTTGAATTCAGTATTGTTTCGCCAACCTGCCCAGCGACCGTTGGCATCTCCGCGCAACCGTTCAGTCTACAGCTTCCTGCGCGATTCCGACGAATGCAAATCTTTGAATCGCTATTCCCGCATCGTCCGCCAAACCTCAGATTTTTGGCCGCTTGCAGCCGGCAGGTCTCAACTATTCAACGTCTCCGTCAATTTATTCAGCAACCGGTTCAGGTCCTTATCAGCCTGCCGCTGTTCGTCAATCTTGTCGATTGAATGCATGACCGTGGTGTGGTGCTTGCCGCCAAACTGCCGGCCAATTTCCGGCAAAGACGCTTCCGTCATCTGCTTAGCCAGATACATGGCAATCTGCCGCGGGAACACGATGGCGCGGGAGTTGCTCTTGGCCTTGATCTCAACCACACGCAGACCAAACTGTTCGGCTACCGCCTTCTGAATGGCGTCAATCGTGATCCTGCGCGCCTGCGAGTCGATAAAGTTCTTCAATACCTGTTGCGCCGTGATCAGGCTGATTTCCGCCCCGGTCAAGGAACAGTAGGCAATCAATCGGATCAAAGCGCCTTCCAATTCACGGACGTTGGTGCGCACGTTGGAAGCGATGTACAAAGCCAGATCGGTGGAGAGGACTACGCGTTCCGACTCCGCTTTTTTCTGCAGGATCGCAACCTTGGTTTCCAGGTCCGGTGGCTGAATGTCAGCAATCAGGCCCCATTCAAACCGAGAGCGCAGACGGTCTTCAATTTCCGGCAACTCTTTTGGCGGACGATCGCTGGCAATCACAATCTGCTTCATCGATTCGTGCAGCGCGTTGAATGTGTGGAAGAATTCTTCCTGGGTACGCTCTTTCTGTGCCAGAAACTGAATGTCGTCGATCAACAGCACGTCCACGTTGCGGAACTTATCGCGGAAGCTGATCATCTTGTCATAGCGCAGAGAGTTGATCATCTCGTTAGTAAATTTTTCACTCGAGATGTAGCAGATGGAGGCCTGCGGCTGCCGGCGCTTCACTTCATGCCCTATGGCCTGCATCAAGTGCGTTTTGCCCATGCCCACGCCGCCGTACAGGAAAAGCGGGTTATAAGCCTTGGAAGGCCGTTCCGCCACGGCCTGGGAGGCTGCGTGCGCAAACTGGTTTCCCGCGCCGATCACAAATGCGCCAAACGTGTACTTGGGGCTGAGTTGCGCCGCGGAGTCCCAGTCAAAACGTTGCTGCCTTGATGACGATGGAGAGGAAGTGCCGCCGGCTGAAACCGGAGCAAACCCGCCATCCGCACGGACTGGAGGCACCGTGGGATCTTCTTCCGCGGTCACGAACTTCACATCCTGGTACTCCGGCGCCAGCGTATCCATGGCTTCCTGAATCAGGTCACCGAATTTGTCTCCCAGCTGGCGAAACTCCGGGTTCGGTACACGAACAAAAATGATGTTGCCATTAATATGGCTGAACCGCGTAGGCTTGAGCCACGTGTCGTAGGAATGACGCGTAATCTTTTTTTCCAGCGCTCCGAGTATACGGAGCCACGGATTTGCAGTTGCGGTAACGGTCGCAGCGGGTAATGACATTCTTGAGATGTTTCCTATGTTGCGAGCCGGCTAGGGGCCCGTGGTTGAACTTGGAGATCTTGATCTTACTCTGTAAGGCGCGCAGAGTGTTGAACACTGCGTTGTGCAACAAATTTTTTTTCGACTGGTGGGCATACTAGCACGAACTTCAGCCGCTGGAAATGCATACGCGCCACTTTTTTTCGGGGTCTCCAATTTTTTTAAGAACCTCTTGCATACTTTGATCAAGCGGTTACTTTGTAATTGCCGCGAGCGTGGTGCAACATTCAATTCTGGTAGGTGCACTTGCATGTCGATAGCGCTATTCCTGTCGCGTGCAACATGAGAAATTGTTTGCTGCGAATTGCAACAGAGCGGTTTGTCCGCAAAAGAAATCGAAAATCAGCCCAACGGCGTGAGAAGATATGGTGTCCTTGCACAAAGCCGCATGCCAGCATATGAAAAGCCGGGGTGGGGCGTTCTCCGGGTGCCTTGTCACTCAAAGTGGCACGAAAGGGCTGTATTCCTTTATACTTATCGTTTGCCCCGCGCAAACAATCCTGAGTAGGAGTTCCACAAGTCAATGCCCAAGCGCACTTTTCAACCTAACCGGCGCCGCCGTTCCAAGGTGCACGGTTTTCGCACGCGAATGAAAACAAAGAGCGGAAGGGCAGTGCTGTCCCGTCGCCGCGCTAAAGGACGCAAGCGCGTTTCCGTGAAGCCTGGCTTCCGGGAATAGTTTCTTCTGCAATGTCCATTCTGCCTGCCGGACCAGCCGTGAATGAAACTTCTAAAAAAGTGTCGCAAGGCTTCCCCAGGGATGCGCGATTACTGAAACATGCTGACTTTCAGGTGGTATACAAGCAGGGCAGGAAACATTTTTCCGGGAATATGATGGCTTTTTACCGCGAACGCGAGAACACCGCGGGCCCCCGTGTGGGCTTCACCGTAGGCAAGGTTCTGGGCGGAGCCGTGGATCGTAATCGCATTCGCCGGCGCATGCGCGCAGCGGTGCGGAACCATTTACGCGAACTGGCCCGACCACTCGACCTGGTGTTACATCCCCGCAAAAGCGTATTGACGTTGAAGTTTGGCCAACTGGATGCAGAGATTATGCAAGTTTTTGCCGCCGTGCAGCGAGGCCGTGGACGATGAAGAACATGGCCGAATATTTCCTGCGGTTTTACAAAGGCGCCATCTCTCCGTTCCTGCCGGTCGCTTGCCGCTTCGTTCCCAGTTGTTCAGAATACACAGCAGAAGCCGTGGCCAAACACGGTCTGCTTCACGGATCGGCGCTTGGCCTCTGGCGGCTCCTGCGCTGCAATCCGTTCACCCGCGGGGGCTACGACCCCGTACCAGGAAAGGAAGCCGCGAGGCCGTAGCTGCCGAGCGGCTTAACCCGGGTCAGAATATTTAGCAAGCAAGAAGAATCGTAAGACGGGTTTGGACGAAGCGACAAGATTCATTGACATCCGGCGAGGCCTGAGCGTGCCGAGCCGCCTGCCACAGGCGCACGACAGACTATTTTTTATAGAGATGCTCCGGCGGTTTGGAGCGAAGCGACAGGAAAAGAAGATCATTGACTGAATATCGCAATCCGCAGAATGAACCGGGCTCAGATAAGCGAATGCTGCTGGCTCTGGTAGCTGTATTCGTGGTACTGGGCGTGATGCAGTATTTCATGCCCAAGCCGCAGACTCCTCCGGACAAAGGCCAGCAACAGCAGCAGGCGCAACAGAAGCCGAGTCCCGTAGCTGTTCCCACGGCATCTTCCACACCGGTCCCGCCCAAGACGCCCGCCGCAGCTCTAAAAGTTCCCGTGAAGGCCGCGACAGCCGAGACGGAATCGATTTTGGAGACCGATGCTTATCGCATAACGTTCACGAACCGCGGCGCAAGCGTGAAATCGTGGATTCTCAAGAAATTCAAGGACGATGCCGGCAAGCCCTTTGACATGGTCAATCCGACCGTCGCCGAGCAGTTGGGATTTCCTCTTTCATTCTTCACGTATGACAAAGAATTGGAAAAAAAGCTGAATGAAGCCCTGTATGTCGGAGGCTCTGCAAGCGGTTCCACTGCGGGCGCGTTGACTTATGAGTTTTCAGACGGCGATATCACCGCACGCAAGACTTTTCGTCCCGACAAAGACAATCTTCTGAGCGTTGAGACTGAAGTTTTGCGCAACGGCGAGCGAGTGCCAGCCTTCCCGCAATGGCAGAGCGGTCTGGGTGACCAGATGGCGCCCGTTTCCTATACCAAAAGCAAAATTGATTATCAGCAAGGCGGAACGATCGAACGCAAAGACCCTACTTCCGGGGGAATTCTAAAAGGCAAGAAGTGGATCATCGGTGGCGAGACAGTGCCCGGCCCTTTAGACTGGGCGGCGACCGCCGACCAGTATTTTGCTGTCGCTTTTCTGCCAGATAATCCCAAAGACTCGACATTGGTGACTCTGAATTCTCAGGCCGAAGTGCCCAAGAATCCCGATAAACCCAACGAAGGCAAAGACCGGGCCAATGTTGTTGGTCTGGCTTTTGGAAACAACAGCGGACCAACCCGCATCCGCGTGTTCGCAGGCGCGAAGGCTGTGGACGTGCTGGAAAGCGTCCAGAGCCATCCTGGTGGACCGGACCTGCGCGGTATCTACGATTTCGGCTTCTTCAGCTTTATCGCCCGGCCGCTGTTCATGTGGTTGAAATGGACCTACACAAACTGGATTCACAACTGGGGCTGGGCCATTGCATTTCTGACGCTGGTGATCACCATGGCGTTGTTGCCGCTGCGCATTTCCAGCATGAAATCATCGCTGCGGATGCAGAGAATCCAGCCGCAGATGAAAGCCATTCAAGAGAAGTACAAGCGCTATAGCCTTACCGATCCCCGCCGCGCGGACATGCAGAAGGAAATGCAGGCGCTTTACAAAAAGGAAGGCGTCAATCCGGTGGGCGGCTGTTTCCCATTGCTGCTGCAGATGCCGTTCCTCTTTGCCTTTTATTCCATGTTGAATAACGCGATTGAGTTGCGACAGGCGAACTGGCTCTGGATACACGATCTCGCTATGCCAGACCCATTGCATGTGCTGCCGATCATTATCATCGTTGCCATGTTCGTGCAGCAGAAGAGCGCGCCCCAGGGCGGCATGGATCCAGCGCAGCAGAAGATCATGGCCTTTATGGGGCCGCTGATGTTTGGCGCTTTCAGCTGGGGCATGCCTGCCGGACTTTCTATTTATCTGGCGCTGAGCACCTTGCTGGGCTGGGCGCAGCAGACATTCATCAACCGCTCTGAACTGGTCCAGCAGGTTCGGAAAACCATTGAAAAACGCAATGCGCGCAAACGCTAGAGCTGTAAAGCTGTAAAATTCCCCGCGGAGTTTGGACGAAGATGCTTCAGGACAAGGTCGCAACGGCAAAGAAGATCGATGCATTTCTGAAGAACGTCATCTCTTCAGGCGCGTTCAGGCTGAAATACCGTATTACCGTGAATCCTCCGGTTATCCAGGAAATGGAAACGCCGGACATTCTTGTGGAATTCGCCGGTCCTGACAGCCAGTTGCTGCTGGAGCGGGGTGGAGAAGTTTTACGGGCCTTTGAAGTCCTGACCCATGAGTCGCTTCATCTTCATGCTGAAGACCATGACAAGGTCAGCTTTGACTGCCGCGGCTATCGCGCTGCACGCCAGCAGGAGTTAAAGCTGGCGGCGCAAGTAGCTGCGGAACGCGTGCTGCAGAGCGGTGTGCCCTATTCCTTTGCGCCCATGTCATCACGCGAGCGCCGCTTGCTTCACCTGGCATTTCGCGACCACGCTTCCCTGGCAACTCAGAGCGAAGGTGAAGGCGGACGCCGTTATGTAGTTCTCTATCCCAAAGATTACAAGCCTGCCCGGCCGTCGCGCCGGTAACAATCTTCATCCCGAAAAACAGCATTCAAGCTATGATGTGCTTGGAACCCCATCCGCCACTCCGGTAAAAGTGCGTGGAGCATGAGCGGATTTAAAAGCCAAGCAACAGGAAAATAAAAACCTTATGTCTACGACTGTGACTATGATTGGTGAAGTTCCCATCTTTGGACTGCTGGATGACGAAGAACGCGAAGCTCTGGCCCAGATGATGGACTGCCGCGACTTCAAAGAAGGACAGACAATTTTTCACTCCGGTGATTCCGGCGGCGAAATCTTTATCCTGCGCTCCGGTCGTGTTGAGCTTTTCATCGAAAGCACGGAAGGGCAAAAGATTGTTCTCTCAGAAAATGAGACGGGTGACGTCATCGGCGAGCTTTCTTTCCTGGATGGCGGTGCCCGGACCGCTACTGCAATGGCCAGCGAAAAAACGCAGATGCTGGTGATGCATCGCGACCGGCTGCTGGAGTTCATCGATAAGCATCCGCACGCTGCCATGGACCTGCTTACCGCCGTGGGACGCCGCCTGCGTGCTACCGACGAGCTTCTCCGGACACAGGTTTCCCGCAACCCTAACCTGGAAGAAGAAGAAAGGCTAACCTTCGGTCAACGCATCGCGGACAAGGTAGCGTCTTTCGGCGGCTCGTGGACCTTTATCATCCTTTTTGGCGTTGTCCTTGCCATCTGGGTCATTCTTAATTCAACGGCGCTACTCTCCAACCACTTTGATCCGTACCCATACATTCTGCTGAATTTGTTTCTATCGATGATCGCCTCCGTGCAGGCGCCTGTGATCATGATGTCGCAGAATCGCTTATCGTCGAAGGATCGCCTGAAATCTGACCTGGATTACGAAGTGAACCTGAAGGCCGAACTCGAAGTGGCCCATCTTCACCGTAAAGTCGATCACATCTACGAGCGGATTGAAGACCATTTTGCCCGGCTGGAGCGTAATAATCATACCGCCTGAACGTTCTGACAGGTATACGAACTCGGGTACGATTTCGGCTTCCAGGTTCTGAACTCCGCACATGAATCTCGACGACACCATTGTCGCCATCTCCACGCCGCCAGGTCGCGGCGGTATCGGCGTGGTTCGCCTCGCCGGTCCGGAAGCGCGCGCGATTGCCTGCTCAATGCTCCGGCTGAAGCATGAGCTTGCCGCCGGCCGCGCGGTGTTCGGCGAAGTGATTGAGCCAGCCACCGGCGAGCGCATTGACGAAGCGGTTATTACGTTTT
>Ga0210400_10004077_pt1 | contig 12748 bp, 19 predicted proteins | sample IncBWH26MmetaG_FD_155456 | JGI IMG/M metagenome (GOLD analysis project Ga0210400, IMG submission 155456) | Forest soil microbial communities from Barre Woods Harvard Forest LTER site, Petersham, Massachusetts, United States - Inc-BW-H-26-M | ecosystem: Environmental > Terrestrial > Soil >...
CCCCGTCCTTCTGGTCCCTCTAGCACGATGATCGTGTCGAACTTGCAACCCGGTTCGCGCGCTCTGCGCACTGCTGCAACTAGCGATAGTCGCGACACTGCCCGGTTGAACGCCGTGTCGGCCGCCCCCAGGTACGTGCTCAGCCATGTCGCCAGCCTCGGCACGCGGTCCCACGTGAGCCCATCCAAATAATCCAGCACCGGGTCGCGGCTGTTCGCAAGGCACTCCAGCGCCGCCGCGTCGTGCGTGGCGAGACTACCGGGATCGAACCGGTAGTTTTTCTCGATCATGGACCGCAGCGCAAAGGTAACATTTTCCGTCAGTTCCCCCACCCAGTTTTCCATTACGTGCCCGCCGACCTGGAACAGGTCCCGGAATGCGTCGTGTGCGCACGTGACACCTAGCCCTTGAATCGCCAGCCTTGCATTCCTGCATGTCGCAAGTGGTCGGCCGGCCTTGTTCACGTCGGGAAAAACGATGCTAGGAGCTCCTGAGCCCTTGTCGAAGGATGAGAATATGGGTGCAGGTAAGGTTGCCACACCGTTGATTTGCTGCGATTTTACATCGTTAACATACGGTCCCGTATTATCCTGAGCCCTTGTCGAAGGACCAATTGGTGCGTGCGAGGTGAACTCCCTGGCTTTTGCAAAAATGCGCGCAACAGTCGCCCTAACCCCTTGATAATTCTTCTCTTGGAACCCTCGCCACCGCTTTGCGAGGTCTGCCCGCCCGCGATACTCCCCGTTCCCTGCTCCCTTCCCCGGCGAAGTCTTGGACCACTCGTCCCAAAGCTCAAACCCCACATCGTGTCCGTTGACGCCCCAGCGGAGATCGCACAGCGCCATGCCGAAGGACGCCCAAGTCTGCCCGTCGATGTCGGCCGGTATGGCGCTCAGCGCGAGGCGCAGGCGCGTCTCCGCCTCGGGTGACCATGACTGAGCCTCCGCCTCCTGAAGCGCTCTCATTGCCCGCTGGGCGGTCGTGGCGGCTCCTCCTGAGCGCTGGCCGAAGGATGCGGGCAGTGGCAGGTGGGGCCTGTTCTCAATGCTGGGTTCCAATCGCAGTTGATCGGCAATTGGCGCCACCCCCTTCCCTCTCGATCGCACCCATGGCCCGACCCACGCCGGCACCGCTACCACTGGTGAGTCCACAACAATTGTGTAGATAGTACCGTTTTCATGGACGCACCCCGGCGCCAGCACGTAGCCGGTACTGCCGCGAACGTCCAAGTGTTCGCCCTTGACTTGGCTTGATGGTACGCCAGTCCCAGCGTAATAAACGTGGTATCCGCCCGGCCGTCCAGTCTTGACGACGAGCGTGCGCGGCAGTCCTGAGGGTTTCTCGAAGGATGAGCACTGGCCGAAGGACCGCGCGACTGCTTTGAGCAGCGCCTGCCCCTCCGGCCCGTCGGGATCGAGGACGACGAGGCCCGAGGGCCCAGTCGCAATTCCCACGTTGGCGTCGGGCACTGCCCGCCCCCACGCCTCGACTTGCGCGCGGTCGAGCGTCGCATCCTTGAACCCGCGGCTGCCTTTGAACGGCAGCTTGGAGCGCGGCTGCAATGGAAAAACCCACCACCCGCGAGCGAGACATGGCAGGGCAATTTCAAGAAAGCGTGGCTGGTTTGGCATCCCCTTGCGCGCCTCTGCGGCTTCTGCTACGCAAGGTTCCGGTGCAATCCTCCCAGGACGTACCACCTTGCCTAAAAGCCCCGCCGCACAGCCGCGCCGGCGGGGCTTTTTCTTTACTCCCGATGGTGCACCCTCGCCGCAATGCCGTCAACACGCGGCGCTGCGCAATTTTATTGCGTTTTGCAACGCGAAGCGTTTTCTTTTATTATTTTTAATGCGCGAAGGCTTGACTTGCTAAAGCGCGTTAGTTTACTAGCTAAATGCACTCAATTGGATGGGAGGATTTGACAATGAGTCCGCGTCGCGAAAATTCCTCTTTTCTTCTTTGTAGGCCACGAGCAGTTCATGCGTCGTCATCTGGTTTGCGAGCTTGCGACGGGATGGTTACCTACGCATGGCGCGAATGGTTTTCGGGCAACGAGTCTTGGCGTGGTTTGCTGCCTGTGGATGAGCCAAACAATTACAGTCTTCGTCGAATCGCTTCCGTCTATCGCCGTGGTGACGGCCTTTACGTCAGCTCTTACCACTACCCCGCGAGTACAGGCTGGAAGCAAGGCGATAGCGCCGTTCACAAAACGGTCCGCGGCGCCCAGCGGTGGATCGAGCATCAGCTTGATCGTTTTTGGGAACCGCCGAACATCGTGAATCGGGTGCTCGCATGAGCCAATATCCACACGTCCGCGCTCAGTTTACCTGCGTGTGCTGCGGTGGCGGCAAGGACAGGGAATTGCTTCTTTGCTGGTCCTGTCACCACAAGCAGAAACGGCAGAACGAAGGCGGCTACTCGCATCGCATCGAGTCGCTGCTCGCTTCGCTCGACACGCGCTTGCGGCGGCAGACGAACAACGCGCTGCCCGCGGTCTCGCGCGCCTCGCACTATTCGTAAACTGTGAGGAAACTAACATGTTCGCCTACCACAATGATCCGCAAATCAAGGCTGACATTCTCTCGCAACTGGCTTTGCACCGCGAGGCCGACGAGCTGGTCAAGGGCTCGTATTGGGAGAACGGTAAGGGCTGCGCTGTCGGCTGCACAATTCATTCGGGCGATCACGCCGAGTACGAGACGCGCTTTGGTATCCCGCAAATGCTGGCGCATCTGGAAGATTGTATTTTTGAAGAATTGCCGAACGGTAGCGCCAAGGAGTGGCCCGAGCGGTTCATGCGCGCGGCGTGTCCCGGCACTGACTTGTCGCGTGTCGGCTGGCAGTTCTTGCATTGGCTGCTCACCGACAAGTCGGTAAATCCCGGTATCGACCACGACTTGGTTAGGGATGCTGTCAAGCAATGCGCTGACGTGGTTGCGCCGTTTGCAAAAGGCGAGAGCGTTGCGTGGAGCGCCGCGAGCGCCGCGAGCGCCGCGAGCGCCGCGAGAGCCACGAAAGTGTGGAACGTCGAGGGCGCCGCGTGGACGTGGAGCGTTGAGAGCGCCGCGAGCGCCGCGAGCGCCGCGAGCGCCGCGAGCGCCGCGAGCGCCGCGAGCGCCGCGAGAGCCGCGAAAAACGCCGCGAAGAGCGTCGAGAGCGTCGTATGGAGCGTCGAGAGCGCCGTGAGAAGCGCCGCGAGAAACGTCGCGTGGAACACCGTGAGCGCCGCGAGGAGCGCCGTGAGAAGCGCCGCGAGAAACGTCGCGTGGAACACCGTGAGCGCCGCGAGGAGCGCCGCGTGGAACGCCGCGTGGATAAAAATGTCCGACAAGCTGATCGAGTTGATGGAGGCCGCGTGACCGAGCACGAGCAGGCAAAACAGTGGCGCGAGCGCCGCGGGCTCTCCAAGGCCCGCCTCGCCGAGCTGACCGGCTACTCCTACGAGTCGATTCACCACTTCGAGAAAGGGCTCACGCCCCCTCGGACGTGGCGGTCACGGACGGCCGCCAAGGTGAAACAGCGGGTAATCGACCCTTATGTGTGGCACAGATATAAGACTTGCTGCGCGGGGGTGGAGGCGAGGCTGGGTGGAACTGAGTTTAATTGGTAGGGAGGAATGTGATGCTTTGGATGGCCGTTTATTATCACATTGACACTCACAAAGCTGCGGATATTCCGCCGGTCACAAACCTCTCAAGAGAGGAATGCGACGCGCTTCGAACAAGCTCGGAGCTCTGGAAAAACAGCCTTTACCTAGTTTGCAAACCTCAGCAATCGCTGATCAAGACAGATAGAGGGGAGTATTTTCAATGGTAAAAATAAGGGTTTGTTGGGATGAGCGTTATCCTGATTACATGATTGGGTCAGATACAGATACTAGCGGCGCGGAAATCGAGGTCACCGACGAAGAATTGGCGTTTATAAAACAAGCTGTCGAGTTATACGAAAGAGCACAAAATATTTTAGCGCGGGCAAAGGAGCAGCCATGACCCATTGGCTCCTCTCTCACTTGCTTGCCATCCTCGCTGCGGGACTGCTTGCCCGCGTCCTTGTTTTGCTTGCGCCGGAGGAGAAATCGTGAGCTTCATCGACATGCCTAGCGACACCCTGGAAATCGTGATCGACGCGAGCGGCACCAAGGTTTGGATCAATGATAGCAAGGGGCAGTGCGTGGCGCGCTGGTATCGCATTAAAAACCTCGTTCTCAAAGACGAAAGAGATAGGCAATGAACTTCGCGCGCGGAGTCGTTATCGCTTTTCTCATCGAAGCGGAAGCTGTCATCCTCGTCGCTCTCGTTTGGCATTGGTTCGGATGAAAAACTCTCCCAACGGCTACGTCCGCACCAGGCAGTTCTGGCACACGCGCGTCATGTGTCCCCACTGCCGGCAGCCGATGCCCGAGATGCGTCTGGGCGTACGCTTCCCGCCCCTCAAGGCGGCGATCTTCGATCTGATAAAGCTTACGGGCGATCACGGCATGACGCAGCAAGAGATACAGGGCCCGTTCGAGCTGGGCTCGCTCTACACGGTGCGCGCGCACGTCTGGGGCATCAACAAGCTGATCGAGGACACAGGCTACAGGATCAGGGGCGGCACGAAGCATGCGCCGGGGTATAGGTTAGTGAAGACGAAAGCAATGCACGCATGAACGATCATCCTGGCTGCATGGCGCCAGATGGCGCAGAACCATGTCCGCAATGCACGTTACTATTGACCCAGCGAGATGTACTACTCGCGGCACTTACTAGTGTTAGAGATTGGGATGCGCTGCACGATGCGCTGCCCGATAGTCTTGCAGCGAAGATAAGCGCCGCAATACGATAGTAGGAGGTGGACCATGCGCATAGTGGTCATAGATTTCGAATCGTTTTTTGCGGACGACTATACTTTGTCCAAGATGAGTACGGAAGCTTACGTCCGTGATAAGCGTTTCGAGGCCCACGGCGCCGCCATCAAGTGGTCCAAGAACACGCCCGCACGATGGTACGACGAGAGGCAGTTGCGGGAGGTATTGAAGAGCGAGGACTGGTCGGATGTGTTTCTCCTTTCCCACCACGCGAATTTTGACCACCTCATACTATCTCACCACTACTCCGTGGCGCCTCGAATGTCCGGTTGCACGCTGTCCATGGCTCGGCTCTTGCTTGGCAACCATATCTCTGTCTCCCTCGATTCTGTCCGACAGCAATTCGGTTTGCCCGTTAAGCGTACCCCGTATCACCTTTTCAAGGGCAAGCATTGGCGCGAGCTGAGTGATGAGATAAGGCAGCAGGTCGCTGACGGCGCTTGCGATGAGGTCGAGTCGATCTGGACGCTATTCGGGATACTCTCGAAACAGTTTCCGAGCGAAGAATATTCCGTCGTGGACACCACGATAAAAATGTTTACGCAGCCCGTGCTGCGTGCTGACACCGAATTGCTCGCTCAAATCTGGGAGAAAGAAGAAAGTGACAAATCACGTCGTCTTGCCGATTTGGGCGTTAGTGCTATCGAGTTGCAGTCCAGTGATCGTTTTGCTGACCTTATTCGCGCTGAGGGCATTGAACCTGAGACCAAAGAAGGACCGGAACGCAAGGACGGCTCGCGAGGAATAATCTACGCGTTCGCCAAGACCGACTATTTCATGGAGGAATTGCTTGAGCACGAGAACCCGCGAGTTCGCGCCCTCGCCGAGGCTCGCATCGGTCAAAAGTCAACCCTCATGCAAACGCGCGCCGAGACGCTGGGCTGGATGGCAAGTCGGGGACCTCTGTGCGTTTATCTGCGCTACGCGGGAGCTCACACGACAAGATGGAGCGGAGGAGACAAGACGAACTTCCAGAACTTCAAGAAGCCCGATCCCGATCTCCCTCCAGACGAGAACCCGAATATCAGGGACGCGGTCTTGGCGCCCGAAGGCTGGGTCCTGATCAAGCCCGACTGTTCGCAGATCGAATGCAGGCTGCTTAACTTTGTTGCCGGCCAGCACGACGTGATCGAGCGGTTCCGCAACGGCGAGGACCCTTACGTCAACGTCGCTTCGGCGTTCTACGGCTACCCCGTCAATAGGCTTGATCATCCGACCGAGCGCCAGTGCGGCAAGGTGCTTGAGTTGCAGGCAGGCTACGGCTCGGGCGGCGACAGGATCAGGCACACGCTGCGCGTCAAGACCAAGGGCAAGATACTGCTAACACCGGAGGAAGGGCTCAAAGCGCGCGACGCGTACCGCGACACCCATCCCGCGGTGACCGACCTTTGGAAACAGGCTGGCCGGATGCTGGCGCAGCTTGCTGGCGGACCACCGACGACATGGGGCCCGTGCGAGGTGCGCAATCACCGTATCGTTTTGCCCAATAAGACGGAACTTATCTACGACACTCTGGAATTTCACCACCCCGAATCCGAGGAGGAGATCAAAACCGACTGGGATCGCGATGGGTGGTGGCGCATGAAGACGCGGGCTGGTAAGAACTGGAAGTGGACCAAGATGTACGGCGCGAAACTGGTGGAGAATTTGATCCAGGCCCTCGCGCGTGTCGTCGTGTCCCAAGCGATGATTCGCGTAGTGAACATGGGCTATCGCGTGGTAAGCATGGAGCACGACTCGCTGTGGATTCTGATCCCGGAGCAAAACGCCGAGGAGCACGCCGAACGCTGTCGGCTTGAGCTCTGCCGCGATGTGTCGTGGCTGCCGGGATTGCCGCTCGATGCGGAGGTGACGCTTGGCGAACGATATTCTAAGTAGAATTGAACGCAATTCGATTCCTGAGCCTAATAGCGGATGTTGGATATGGCTCCAGCATCTAGATCGTTTGCTATGCGACAAAAGCAACGAAAATGACCGATCCTTCATGGCAACGCTGGCCCCCAAACTGTTGCGAGACATGTCAGGGGCCGTGGAAGAAGCTGGGCGAGTGGAATGGCCGGTGCGAGAACTCGGCGTCGCTCAACTACGGTGAGTTGACCGACGCGCGCTTTCGCTGCCAGGATTTTGTGAGGAAATAATGAGTGATCGGTGTCTTTGTTCCGATTTCGAGTTGCGTGGTCAGAACTATGAAATCTGGTCAGACTCTATGCATCCGAGCAATCAGTGTCTCATCGATCCGCGCAAGCACGAAGTGGTAGACACTGATCACGCTTTTGATCCGCCGCTCTCTAACGATGAACTGCTGAGCATATATGACTACGGAAAAGGCTACTGACGCCCCCTCGTGGGTACGCTGGCCCCAGGATTTTGTGAGGAAATACGATGCAGTCTCAAGTTGACCCCGGTCCCGTTCCCCCCTTCCTCGACCGCACGCGCCTCGTCGGCACATACTCGATTCTCAACGCGTACAAGAATTGCGCCCACCAAATGGCGCGACGCTATGTCATCAAAGATCAGCCGTTCGTTGAGACGCCTGAGATGGCGTGGGGTAACAAAGTGCATTCCGCGATGGAACTGCGAGTGGGAGCAAAGAAACCGCTGCCCGTTGACATGCAGCAGTGGGAGCAGTTTTGTACGCCGTTTGACCGCGTGTACGACACCGATAAGTCGGCAATAGCAGTTGAATTGAAGCTGGGCGTCACATGGAACATGCGCCCCTGCGATTTCTGGGACAAGGAAGTCTGGTTCCGCGGCAAGATCGACGTGACGCTCGTGAACCACAGAACAGGCGAGATGTCCGCTTACATCGCGGACTGGAAAACTGGCGGCTCCAAGTACGAAGATCCGTTCGAGCTAGCGACCAACGCGGTCTTGCTCAAGGCGAAATACTCTGGGCTGACACGCATCTGTGGTTCCTACATCTGGCTCAAGGAGAACCGCGTCGGCGAGCTGCACGACCTGTCCGACGTGACCAAGACGTGGGCTAAGATGAAGCAGCTAATGAACGAGATCGAGGAGAAGAAAAAAAGTGGGGTGTGGGATAAGACTAAGAGTGGCTTATGTTCATGGTGTAGCGTTTCCGATTGCGAACATTGGAGAGAACGAAAGTGAACGCCAGAAACACTCTAGCTAGTTTTGAACACTACTATATTCCAGAACCTAATTCTGGTTGTTGGATTTGGTTAGGCCCGTTGCTTGACCAACGTCCAACTAAACAGTATGGACGATTTCAGTGGTTTGATCCTGTGCTAAATAAGCGGGCAATGAAATTAGCGCACGTGCTATCTTATGAGTTGTACATCGCAGCAATTCCAGAGGGTAAAGAACTAGATCACCTATGTAAAAACACGTGGTGCGTAAATCCTGCGCACTTGGAACCTGTAACCCATACAGAAAATGTGCGCCGCAGTAAGTCGGCAACCAAAACGCGTTGTCGTCATGGGCATCCGTATTCTGATGGTTTTGAATACTATTTTAGAAAAGATGTAGGACAAGGAGAACGATACCGTAGATGTCTTACTTGCTACCGATTAAAATATCCTGGCACAAAAAAAGTTGGTTATTGTGCCTGAGTGGACCATAAAGAAAATACCGCCCTACAAGCGCAACCGCTACCCGCGAGGACCGAGGATGAAGACTCCTGAAAGTTGGGAGAAGAACGAGTTGAAGAATTATCTCGCCGGGATCGGTGCGTTCTACTTCCTCACCTTCGCTCCCGGCTTCGGCAAGTCGGGCCTGCCCGACATCGTGGCGTGCATTGCGCGAGGGGAGAACACGCGTCTGGCACAGGATTCTGCTTTCTTGCGTTGCTTGAACGCGTACCAGTTCGAGAGTACGGCTGACGAGCTGCGTTGCGCGTTCGACAGCGGCTACACCGTAGGCCAGCATAGCGTCGGCACGTTCTGGGGGATCGAGGTCAAGCGCGAGGGCTTCGGACCGACCAAGATTCAAGAGGCGCGCATGGATGAAGTTAAGAGAGCGGGCGGCATGACGGCGTGGGGGACGGCCGAGAAGGTGACAGGGGAGATTGAGGCGTGGAGAAATGCAAAATGACACAATACAGAAAGAAACCTGTTGTTATCGATGCGTGGTTATTTGATGGGTCGTGGAAATCAGCGCAACCGATTGTCGAGATGTGTGACAGGGCTGCGTGGAGTGATTTCGGAGGTGGGCGGATATCTATCGATACCCTCGAAGGTACGATGGAAGCAATGCCCGGCGACTGGATCATTAAGGGTGTGAAAGGGGAGTTCTATCCTTGCAAACCAGACATTTTCAAAGCTACGTACGATGCAGTTCTTTCATGACGCCGCGCGCAAGCTCCTGATCTACGAGCGCCCCTCCCCGCTCGTCGCGCAGCACGTGCCCGAGGCCGTGCAAGTCAACGGGCAGTATGTCGCAGTGCCGCAGACGCTGCGCAACAGCCAGGTGTTGCGGTGGCTGGGGTATCCCGTGGCGCCGATCATGACCGGCTACGACTGGCCGATCGGACCCGGCAAGGTGCCGGGAGCGCATCAGAAGCTCATGGCTAATTTCCAGCTCGTTCATCCCAAGTGCTTCAACCTCTCGGATCCCGGTACGCAGAAGACGCTTCCCGCCCTGTGGGCCGCCGACTGGCTTATGAACCAGTTCCCGCCAGGCGAGTGCCGCTGCCTCATCGTGGGCCCGCTCAATGTGATCGAGACAGTGTGGGTAGACGAGATATGGTCGAACCTGCTTGGGCGGCGCACTTTCGAGGTGCTCTACGGCGACGAGCAAAAACGCCTGCGCCTCTTGGCGAAGAAACCAGACTTCGCGATCGTGAACATCGACGGCGTGGGGGTGGGGGCGCACACCTACCGCAGCGACCGCAAAATGCGCACCTCGGTACGGCTCGACGGCTTTTCGAAAGCGCTAGCCGAGGACAAGAGCATAAAAATAATAATCGTGGACGAGGCCGACGGCTACGTTGACTCGCGCACCAAGCGTCATCACATCGCGCGCGAAATCTTCGGCTCGCGTCCATATCTATGGATGATGACGGGTACACCCACGTCGCAACGCCCCAACGAGGCGTACGGAATAGCGAAGCTGGTCAACAACGCCTTTGGCAAGTCGTACACCGGCTTTCGCGACGAGACCATGACCAAGATCGATCAATTCAAGTGGGTCCCGAGGAAGGACGGTTACGAAAAGGCATTTCAGATTTTAACCCCTGCCGTGCGCTTCACGCTTGAGGAGATATGGCAGAACCGGCCTGCACTAAGTACAGTTTTGCATGAGGTGGCGCTAACCGAGGAGCAGAAAAAAGCGGCGAGCGACCTCAAACGCACGCTTTTAATCCAACTGCAAGGTGGCAAGAAGCTGACGGTTGCCAACGAAGCGGTCGCGAGAGCGAAGCTCTTGCAAATTGTGCTCGGCGCCGTATACGATGACCTGCACAAAGTACATAAAATCGACGCCGAGCCGCGCTACCAGATGATTGAGGAGATAGTTGCGAACGCAAAACACAAGGTTCTTATCTTTTGTCCCTTGACAAGCGTAGTCAACTTGCTGCATTATAGACTACAGAAGCGGTGGCGGTGCGGGATTATCAATGGCCACGTGGCGCCAAGCGAGAGAATGGCGGTAATCAGGGCTTACCGCGACGAGGCGGACTTCAAAGTCATGGTGGTGGATGCGCAGAGCGTCAGTCACGGCATTAATCAGTTCACGGTCGCGGACACGGTGGTATGGATGGTCCCGATCGACAAAACGCGGCTCTATATCCAGGGCAATAGAAGGGTTTACCGGCCGGGACAGAAGAACGACGTGACGGTGCATCGAATTACGGCGACGCCGCTGGAGAAGGAGATGTACCGGCGGTTGGACACCAACACGAGCATGCAGGGCGCGCTATTAAGCTGGATCAGGAGGGGAGAGATATGAACTGGCTGGCAGTTTTTGCGATCAGTCTATTTTTTGGCATTATTGCCGGCAGCAAAAATGGCCCTATTTTTCCATGGGCATTACTAGCCGCGATAGTCGCAGGAACATTAGCCGCATTGAAGGTAATTTAATGAGCACCCAGTCCCTTCTCCAGGTCGATGTTTCCGCTCTTGTCCAAGAGTGGAATCAGATCAAGGCGCATCTCGCCGAGCAGTCCAAAGCGTTTGCCGAGTTCTGTAAGCCTTATCGTGAGCGCCAAGACGCGATCGAGAACGCAATTCACAAGTTTCTCAATGAAACCAACCAGCAAAACGCGCGCACCAAGCACGGGACGGCCTACAAGTCGGTCAGCACGACGCCCAAAATCGAGGACCGCAACGCCTACCTCGACTTTTGCCTCAACTCGTGGGACGAGGGCGGCAACGAGATGTTGCAACTAGGTGCCCCGCAGATCGACGCATTCAAAAAGTACATGGAGATGCGCGAAAAACAGCTTGAGGAAATGAAACAGAGGGGAGCGTTACCCAACGACTTGAGTGTCACGCCTCCCGGCACGTCGGTGTCATTCTTCGAGAAGGTCAACATAAGGAAATCGTGATGAGCGCTATGAACATAAATGCGCTGGTGGATTCGCTCAAAAATAATGTCAACCTTGTTGGCGCCGACTTGCCTGCTAGTGAACGCCTGAACGCGCAATCACTGGCAGTTGTCGGGTTGGAGCTGCTGCGCCAGTTCCTTTTCGACGTGAACCGCTGCGCCGACGCACTGGAGGTGCTCGCAGACGCGCGCAGCGAGATTCGTAATAGCCAATGATAGACCGTTCCCGCGGCGACATCACCTTTGAGTGCGATAAGTGCGCCACTACGCTGGAAACCAAACAAGCGGATTTCAACTCGGCTTGGAACATGGCCAAGCGCGATGGCTGGCGCGCTAAGAAAATTGGAACGGTGTGGATGCACGAGTGTCCGAACTGTCACTAACCGGAGCTTAAACAGGAGAAATAAGCAACATGGTCGATCACAATCAACTGCCGGACTACATCCGCAACAAGCAGAGCAGTGCCCCCTCGCTCGCTTACAAAGCAATCGGGAACGTCGGCGCAGGCGCCGGGCCCTACCTGTCTATCTTGGGCGACCGGTTCACCCTCGTGGACATTGCGGGCAACGAGCAGCCTATTCAGACGCTTTACATCGACGTCGTGATCGTAGACGTGAACGACCACATGTCAAAGATGTACTACGAGACCAAGTACGACCCAAAAAATCCGACGCCGCCGGCTTGCTTCTCGGACAATGGAATTGCGCCCTCGATCGCGGCAGGCTCGCCGCAGTCGCCAACTTGCGCGTCGTGTCCTCAAAATGTGTGGGGCAGCAAGATCAGCGAGATGGGATCGAAGGTGAAGGCGTGCCGCGACGAACAAAAGACCGCGATCGTCATTCCCGGCATGCCCAACAGCATGTTCCGGCTGACCATCCCGCCCAACTCTCTGAAAAACTGGCGGGCCTATGTCGCCAAGTTCCTCAACGCCGGTTTCGACATGAGCGATGTCGTGACCAGGTTGTCGTTCGAGGGCGGCGGCGAGCGTGGCACCCTCGCATTTGCCCCGTCGCCGCAGGCATGGCTCGATGCCGCGACCCTCGCGGTACGCGACCAGGCCATCAAGACCAAGGCATCCGACATCATCGTGGGCCGCCTCGACCGGCCGCGGCAGGCTGCGATTGCGCCTCCTGTTGGCATTCAAATGGGGGATCAATACGCGCCGCTTCCTGTGCATCCTTTCCCTGCGGCCACTGCGGCGCCGTCGGCGGCGATCCCCTCCGCCGCGCCCCCCGCGCAGCATTGGGGCGCCCCTACCCCGCAGGCCACCCCTACAATGCCCGGACCGGCTGTTGCGCCTATTGCATCCCCCTCTGACCCGCCCGCGCGCCGCCGGCGCCGAACGAAGCAGGAGATGCAAGAAGCCAATGCGCAACAGCAACCCGCCGCGACCCCGGCAGC
>Ga0210400_10004078_pt1 | contig 12743 bp, 12 predicted proteins | sample IncBWH26MmetaG_FD_155456 | JGI IMG/M metagenome (GOLD analysis project Ga0210400, IMG submission 155456) | Forest soil microbial communities from Barre Woods Harvard Forest LTER site, Petersham, Massachusetts, United States - Inc-BW-H-26-M | ecosystem: Environmental > Terrestrial > Soil >...
ATTGCGGGGCGTTTTACGCTGGATGCGCTGGAGTCAGTCCTTTATTTTCGAACCCTACGCTGCACGATTTTGCGCCGCGTGTGGGCTTTTCGTGGGACCCGTTCCGTGATGGTAAAATGGCGGTGCGTGCCGGCTTCGGCATGTACGACGTGCTTCCTCTCACCTATGAGTTCCTGGGGGCAAGCCAGTATGGTCCGTGGTCCCTCGGCGGAATTAACTCTGATCCCCTCCAACTCAAAAACTCGTTCTACGCGGGGGCACTCGGGGGGATTGGGCCGTCCTCCAAACTGGGCGATTTCATTGAGCAGCATCCTCATCGAAATTACGTCATGCAGTGGAACCTGAATGTGCAGCGCGAATTACTGCCAAGCGTGACGGCGCTTTTGGGTTACGTGGGTTCCAGCGGTGTGCACTTGCCTGTCCGGGTCAATGACATGGATATCGTTATACCCACAAAGATTCCCGAGGGATATATCTTCCCCGTTCCAGTAGCCTCTGCAGCGACCATCAACCCCAATTTTCATTCGATCGCTGCTACGTTCTTCGGCGGGACCAGTTCCTACCATGCGCTTGAAGCAGGAATTCAAAAATCGATGACGCATGGTTTGCAGATTCAGGGATCGTTCACGTGGGCCAAGGGGCTTGATACCGGGTCAGCAACCAGATATGGCGATCAATTTAATAATTCGATCTCGGCCTTGCCCTGGTACGATTTGAAATCGATACGCGGTCTTACTGACTTCAATATCAGCCGGACGTTAGTAATCAGCGGCACCTGGCAAGTGCCCTCGGTGAAATCTTTCTCGGGAATAGCCGCTCGGATTGCGAATGGCTGGGAGTTAGGCGGCATCTACAAGGCGAGTGATGGCGCGCCGTTTACCGCTACCTTTGGTTCTAACGGCGATCCTCAGGGACTGAACAGCAGCCAGCCATGGGACTTCCCGAATCGTCTAACCGGACCGGGGTGTGAGTCTCTTGTCAATCCTGGGAATCCCAATAATTACATTAAGACCCAGTGTTTCGCTCTGCCAACCGCTCCAACCATGGCGTTTTGGCAGGCCAACTGCGATACAACTTCCCCGATTTACGGCACGAACCTTACAACTGAACCATTCCCAGTGTGTTTCAACCTCCGCGGCAATGCCGGTCGCAACATCCTGATCGGTCCAGGAACCTCGAGCCTCGACATCTCTGTTTTCAAAAACAATCGCATCCCGCGAATTTCAGAGAATTTTAACGCTCAGTTCCGGGCAGAGTTTTTCAACGTGCTGAATCGCGCGAACTTCGCCCAACCCATAACCCCGGACAATACGGACATCTTCGATCCCACGGGACAGCCGACCGGGGTTGCGGGTTTACTAACCTCGACGACGACAACTGCACGGGAGATTCAGTTCGCGCTGAAGCTGATTTGGTAATCTGAAGCTAATTTAACCGTGCGATTGAATGGAGGAAACCGGTGAAAATACACCGCGTGATTGGCACGATTCTAGTCGCCGCTCTGGCGGTACCCGTGGTGATGAGTACCTCAAAACCGGCAGCGCAAGTGGCTTCTGAGTCCGCCGCGGCGCAGTCCGTTGATTTTGAGTTTTTTACGGCTCGCGTTGAGCCCATCTTCCTGAAAAAGCGGCCTGGCCACGCTCGCTGCTACTATTGCCATTCCTCCGAGGAGAACCCCGCCGCCTTCCACCTGCAGAAGCTGTTGCCTGGGAGCACCTTTTGGACCGAGGAGCAATCGAGGCTCAATTTCGAGAGTGCCTCGTCCCTCGTGGTTCCCGGCCAGCCGACCGTGAGCCGGCTCCTGATCCACCCGCTCGCACCTGACGCGGGGGGCGACCCCGTCCACCCAGGAGGCAGGCAATTTGCATCCCAAAATGACCCGGACTGGCTGACTCTGGCGGAATGGGTCCGCGGGCAAAAAACCGAGGGTTCTTTCAAAAAGTAGTTGTCTGAAAGATTTGCCGGTAAGACCAAAGGAGCCCCTACCTACTATGAGATCAATCAATAAGACAGGATATTTCGGCACCCTGAGGCAGGTGTGGCTTTTGCATGTGATGCTCTTAATGGCGTTGCCGTTGTCGGCGAGGACTGCTCGCATTTACGTTACGAATCATGCCGGAGACACAATTGATGTTATCGACCCTATGACAGACAAGATCGTGCAAGTCATCAAAGGGATCGAGTTACCCCACGACATTGGCTTCTCTCTAGACGGAAAACAGCTCTATATTACCACCGAGTCTGAGAACGTCCTCGACGTTGTGGATCAAAAGAGCGGAACGATTACCAAGAAGGTGCCCCTGAGCGGCCGTCCCAACACTTTAGCAGTTACTAACGATGGAAAGCGGGTTTTTGTAGCTATCGCGGAGAAGCCGGGCGGGCTGGATGTCATTGATACAACTTCCCTAGAGAGGGTCAAGACTATCCCGACCGAGGGCCGACTGCACGACATCTATCTGACGCCGGATGGCAAGTATGTTGTCGCGGGTTCGGAAGGGGAGAGGTTTTTAAAGGTCGTTGATGTCCAGACTGAACAACCGATTTGGGAGATTAAGTTCGAAAACCGCACCGGAGTACGCACTATGGCCATCGAAGCGAACCCCGACGGCTCGACCGGCCGGATCTTCGTAAACCTTGGGGAACTTCACGGATTCGCGGTGGTGGATTTTGCGACACACAAGGAGGTGGCAAGAATAATGCTTCCTGGCGAACCTCGCGGGTTCTATGTACCGGGCAGCTCTGGCAACATCTGCCACGGCATTGGCATTGCCCCGGACGGCAAGACCCTTTGGGCGAATAGCAAGAATTCTAAAGGTGTTTTTGTCTACTCGCTCCCTGATCTCCAGCTGCTGGGACATGCTCGTACTGGGATGGTACCGGAGTGGATTACTTTCTCTCCCGATAGCAAGAAGGTTTACGTTTCCAACGAGGCGGATAACACGGTGTCCGTCATTGATGGGAAGACTCTGAAACAGGTGGCTCTCATCCCCGTCGGGCAGTCGCCCGAGCGGAATCGGACGTTGGTGTTACCCTAAAGTTGCAAGCTTATTATGTCGGCTTTGGAACTGCAATCCGCTCCAGGCTAGCTGGGAGGGGATTACACACTGCGCGGGAGATTCAAGATGATTTGGTAATTTGAAGCTAATTCGACCATGCGATTGAATTGAGGAAATGTTGAGAACATACCCTACGACGGGCGCGATTTTGATCGCCGCTTTGGCTCTACTTGCAAGTACGGGTAGCTCAGAACCCGCTGCGCAACTCGTTTCTGGCACTCATCACCTCGCGGCAACGCCTGCAACCGTAACCATAGGCTATTTTGACGCCAAGGTAAGTCCGGTACTTCGCGTCAAGTCCGGAGATACGGTCGAGCTCGAAACGCTGGTATCTTCCGGCTTAAAGAGACTCGAAGACGCAGGTGTCCCGCCAGACCAGATCCAGCCGGTGCTACGCGAAATTGATCGCGAGGTAAAGAAAGATCCCCATTGGGGAGCACATCTTCTGACTGGACCCATCTTCGTAGGGGGCGCTGCGCCCGGGGATGTTCTCGAAGTCAGGCTTAAGTCAATTGAGATGGCAGTTCCTTATGCGGTGAACACAATCCAGCCGGGTGCTGGCACTCTGCCGGATGAATTCCCTTATGCCCGCTTCAAGGTTACGCAGCTCGATCTAACACGCAAGGTTGCCAAATTCTCGGAGGGTGTCGAAATTCCCGCGCGGCCGTTTTTCGGTGTGCTCGGTGTGGCGCCGCCTGCAGTGACCGGACGGATCAGCAGCCATCCGCCGTGGGTTCACGGCGGAAACATGGATAACAAAGAATTGGTCGCGGGAACCACGTTGTACTTGCCCGTGTACGTACCCGGCGCTCTTTTTTCCGTTGGCGACGGGCATGCAGGGCAAGGAGATGGGGAGGTCTGCACTTCGGCTCTGGAGACATCGCTCAAGGGGACGATTCAATTGGTCGTTCGCAAACACATGAAGCTCGGGTGGCCTCGCGCCGAGACTCCGACGGCATACATCACCATGGGCTTTAGCGAAGATCTTGAAGAAGCCGCCAAGATTGCGCTGCGCGAGATGCTGGACTTCCTGGTTAGCGAGAAACATCTCAGTCGTGATTATGCTTACATCCTCGCGAGTGATGCAGTCGATTTCAAAATTACCCAGCTTGTCGATGGCAGGAAAGGGGTTCATGCGCTCCTGCCAAAGGCGATTTTCGTTCACTAATTCAAGGGAGATCAGAAGCATGAAAAACAGAACGTGGGTTCCTGTGACTGCGGCCGTATTGTGTGCCCTCTGGCTTGTGGTTTGGAGTTCGTTTCCCAAACAAGTCGCAGCTCAGTCCGCGCAACAATCGGTCGACGTACCAAAGTTTGAAGTGGATCCGTTTTGGCCTAAGCAGCTCCCGGATAATTGGGTAACCGGAGAGATCGGCGGTGTATGCGTCGATGCGCAGGACCACGTGTTCATCTTGAATCGAGGCGAGCTGTATCCCAAAGAAAAACTATCTTCGAAACCAGGTCCGCCGATAATTGAATTTGATCCGGACGGCAACGTGGCGAATGCGTGGGGTGATCGAGAAGCACTGCCCAAGAGTCTACACGGGTGCTTCGTTGACAAACATGGAAACATTTGGATTACGGGAAACCATGATGGAATCGTTCAAGCGTACACGCATGACGGCGGCAAAATGCTCCTGCAGATAGGAACTAAAGGTAAGTTCGACTCAGCCGATGGTTCCGACAGTGGACTCTCCGAAGTCTGGGCAATGAATTCCAGCCACGTATCTTTTAATAGTCCCGCTGGCGTCGCCGTTGATCCCGCAAACGGCGATGTGTATGTTGCCGACGGATATCAGAATCGCCGAGTCGCGGTGTTCGATCAGGAAGGGCACTTCCTGCGTCAGTGGGGCCGCCAGGGTTCGGAGGCGGAAGTTGACGCCGGCGTTGGTGGCGTATTCCTGCAGGTGGTGCATTGCGTTGTCATCGGAAATGACAATCTAGTGTACGTCTGCGATCGGAACGGCAACCGCTTACAGGTGTTCGACAAAATGGGTAACTTCAAAAGGAACATCCTCATCCCATTCAGTAAGGTAAGTCACCGGATTCCTCAGGCCGGAAACGCTTTGTTAGGTTACACGGGAGGTACTCCCGGGACAGCATGTTGGTTGGCCTTTTCGCCCGATAAAGCCCAAAAGTATGCGTATGTCGCGGACTGCACAGATGACGAGGTTCGGATATTTGATCGAGCAACAGGACAGCAGCTCGCCACCCTCGGGAAATCGGGACATCAGGCTGGTCAAATGGCGAGCGTACACACGATGGCGGCCGACTCGAAAGGCAATATCTACACGGCCGAAACCCAGTACGGGCGAAGAGTTCAAAAATTTAAGTTAGTTAATTGATTTCGGTTCATGCAGTGTCCAATTGGAAGGCAGTCGCAAAAGCAAGGGCCGCGTATCATCCTCAAGAGCCCAGGAAGGTGAACGGCATATTCCGGACGCTAAGCGCTTCTGGTCAGTTTCGGGCCTTGGGATCCTCCTTGCGTCTGCACTCTACAACTTCTAGGGAACTTCAGCGGACAATCCCATTACCTCGCCCCGGCCCACAAACAGTTGTTTGTGGGCGGCCTTAACGCATGCGTTTGGGCAAGCGAATTCCATCGATTATCAGGGAGTCAACCACATGGATTTGAGCAAAATCTCGACCGTTTCGCCAAAGTTGCCGTGCGCGCCGGGCTGGGACTCGCGCCCGGGCAAGAGCTGGTTATGACCGCCACGCTTGATGCGGTCCCGCTGGCGCGCCGCATCACGGAGCATGCCTACAAAGCGGGCGCCTCCCTTGTCACCACGCTGTTTACTGACGAGGAGTCGGCGCTGCTTCGATTCCTCCACGGTTCGGACGCCAGCTTCGACGCCGCTCCTTCATGGCTCTACGAGGGCGTGGCCCAGGCATTTCGAAGTTGTGCGGCCCGACTGGCGATTACCGGCGGCGATCCTTCTCTCCTGTCGAAAGAGGATCCGGAGAAAGTGAGCCGCGTGAATCGCGCAACATCTAAAGCATACCGGCCCACTCTCGAACTGATCGTGACAACGTCCCCACTAAGCTTAAGTATTGTCTTAATTTAGGTTGGGGGTCGGAACGAAAACACCCGTCACGGCTAGGTGCCCCGCCCCTGCTCGGCGAAGATCTCTTCGGCGGCGCGGAATGCGGAATTCGCGGCAGGGACGCCGCAATAAACGGCTGCTTGCAAGAATAATTCCTTGATCTCGTCGCGCGTAACGCCGTTATTCGTGGCCCCCCGAAGGTGCAGCCGGATTTCGTCGCTGCGGCCCAAGGCAATCAGCATGGCCAGCGTGATCAAGCTCCGCGTATGCCGCGGCAGACCCGGCCGGGTCCACATTTCGCCCCAGGCGTATCGCGTGACCAAATCCTGAAACTCTTCGGTGAACGAATCTCTCTTCTCGAGCGACCGGTTCACGTGTTTATCGCCGAGGACAGCGCGCCGCACTTCCAATCCTTTTGCAAACCGCTCACGCTCATCCATCGGCTTCTCCTATGCAATAAGAAATGTCACAACTTCTTCCGAAAATCGTTGCGGCAATTCCACATTCGAGAGGTGCGCCGTATCGAACTCGACATATTGGGAACCATCGATTCGTCCGGCCAAATACTGCCCACTCTCCGGCGGCGTTGCCTTGTCCTGCGTTCCCGTGATCACGAGCGTCTTGGCGCGAATCTTAGAAACCTCGCCCCGCAAGTCGGCGTCGCGAATCGCCTCGCATGTCGCAATGTAGCTTTTCGAAGGCGTCGCTTCGAGTATTTTTCGAAAGCGGTCCACCGTACCCGGCTCCCGCTCATGAAAAGGCGGAGTGAACCAACGCTCGAGAATGCTTTTTGAAATGGAGGCGAGTCCACCCTTATTTATGGCCGCGATGCGTGAGTTCCAGCTATCGGCAGTCCCTATCTGCGCCGCCGTGTTGCACAAGGCTAATTTTCCTAAGCGTTTCGGCGCATTGAGGCCTAGCCACTGCCCGACAAGCCCGCCAACCGACAGTCCACAGAAGGAAACGGCCGCGATCCCCAAATGATCGAGTAATCGGACAACATCCTGACCGAGTCTGTCGATCTTGAATCCGCCGGCGGTAAATGTGGACGCACCATGCCCGTAACTGTCATACCGCAGCACACGGAAATGCTCCGTGAACACAGGCACTTGCGCATTCCACATGGAGAGATCTGTGCCCAGGGAATTCGACAGCACAAGCACCGGCGATTCTTGTTTGCCGTCTAAACGATAGTGAATCTGGCCCCCTTCGACGGGTGCGAATGGCATATATTTCTTTCGCTCAGCTTTCGAGAATCAGATTGGGGCTGTCGGATTTAGCTTCAATCGCGCGGTCGATCGCCCTACTCCCCTAGAGATCGAAGAAGACGGTCTCATCTTCACCGCCCAAGATGACATTCCACTCCAGCACGCTGGCTTCGCCAGAAACGCTTTTGGCGACCAACGTCGCACGTCGCGCATCCTCCACCAGTCCCAGGACAGGATCTCCCGCATTCGCCGGTTCGTCTGGGAAATAGATTCGGGTTACCGCGCGCTGCAGCAGGCCAGGCATAAAAACTGAAACATTAATGTGCGGAGCCTGCGGGACTCCACCCAGTCCCGGCACTCTTCCAGGCTTGATAGTCGTCAGGGAAAAGGCCCCATTGTCGTCCGTGACGACGCGGCCGAATCCCAAGAAGCTTTCCTGCAATGGCTTATCCTGCGTATCCGCAGGATGGGCATATTTCCCGTGGGCATTCGCCTGCCATGTTTCGATCATCGCATCGGGAACCGGCGCATGGTCCGCGTTCAGAACACGCCCTCGAATGGTAATCCTGTCAAGCCCAGGGCCGGCAACGTTCGGGATCAGCATCCGGTCGAGGATAATATGAAAGAACGGTCCGACGGGCTGGTTTCCCGTCGCGATCAGCTTCATCGCCTGTTCTCCATGGGGGTTTCATTCCGCCCTCTCAGCACGATATCAAAACGATAGCCGGTGGCTTGATTCGGGATCGTGGTTTCCCAATCGAAGTTTGCTATCAAAAGTTTTCGCGCATTTTCGTCTGGAATGGAATTGTGGACGGGATCAAACGGGAGCAGCGGGTCTCCCGGGAAATACATCTGCGTAATAAGCCGTGTCGCAAATGCAGGACCAAAGACCGAATAATGAATGTGCGATGGACGCCAGGCGTTGTAATGATTTTCCCACGGATAAGGGCCCGGCTTGATCGTCTTGAACCTGTAACGTCCTTCGGAATCGGTCATCACGCGCCCATACCCGTTGAAATGGGGATCGAGCGGAGAATGAGGCTGATCCATCTTGTGGCGGTAGCGTCCCCCAGCATTGGCCTGCCAGATTTCCAGCATCGTGTGAGGCACTGGGCGTCCGTCCTCATCGAGCACGCGTCCGGTCATTATGATTCGCGATCCGATCGCCTCGCCGCTATTGGCGATGGTCAGATCTTCATCTCCGGCGAAGATCGCGTCGCGTCCGAACATTGGTCCTGTTACTTCCGAAACCGAATGAGGCAGCAAGATCGGGGGTTTCGATGGGGCGCGCCTCAATGACGACCTGTAAGAAGGAAAAGCGTAGGGAGGTTGTGTTCCCGGCTCGGGCCGGCGGTATCCACGCACATCGAGAATCGTGCCGGTACTCATTGGGTTTGCTCCCTTCTTGCAAGACGACGCAGCATTGCTCTATTACGTCAGGGTTCCGACTCGGAAGGTCCCCGTCGGATGAAGCTATCACGCTTCTCGCGTCCTTCCAAGGCCGGCCATCAGAGCTTTCGCTGTCCCTTTTGCAGCAAATGCTCACAAAATTGCAGCACAGCGGAAGAGTGGAACCCGCCGGAATCGGTCAAACCTGAATCGAACATTTTGCAATCTGCGATCCACATCTGTGGGACACTTGAGCAGCCGCGCCGAATAAAGTGACCAGACCTCCGCTATCGCAGATCGTTCGCCGCGCCGCACACTGGCGCTGCCCCAATTGTGGCCGCGGACAGCTCTTCCGAGGAATATTCCGCATGCTTTCCCGCTGTCCGGAATGCGGTCTGTCGTACTTTCCTGAGCAGGGTTACTACGTCGGCGCCATGATCATCAACTACGTCGCCACCACGGCATGCGTGGTGACACTGTTTCTGCTGTCGCTATTATTTCGCGACTTCACCGCACTCTCCACCAACACAAAGATTCTACTTTGGATGGCTTTCGCGATCGTCCTGTCCTTATCACTGGTACGCCACTCTTACAGTTTCTGGCTGGGGCTCGACTTCTGGATAAAACCAAGACAACCGGACGCGCCCGCTAAAGAGAGCATTTAGACGGCATTTCTCACGCTTTATTTTGTTCGTCTCCGCTCCCCGAGAACCTTGGCTGCCGCACTTTTGTGGTTTTCAAGGGTGCGGTTTTTTTACGTAACCCTCTTCGGGTTGCCAAGCGCCGATTAGCCTCCTCGGACAAACCGCGCAGCGATGCCGACGAGCGACCCTCCCAGAACGAGCCACGCCGAATTGATTCGGAATCGCAGCAGCAAGATTGCACTCGCGATGGCCAAGCCAACAGTTAGCCAGTCTACGATTGCCGCCCGACCAAGTTGGTAGCTGACCGCCGCCATCAATGCGAGCGATGCGACATTCACTCCATCGAGGAACGCACCCGCCGTTGCCGACCGCCGGATGTAGGGAATGAGCGGCCCGCTGATAGCTACCAGGATAAATGCCGGCAGAAAAATCCCGACTGTCGCCACCACTGCGCCCGCCGGTCCGCGCAATAGATAACCAATAAATGTCGCCGTCGTGAAGACTGGCCCTGGCGTGACCTGTCCGATGGCAACTGCATCCACGAGTTGCGCGTCCGTGATCCAGGCTCTATGCAAAACGAGGTCTGTCCGGAGAAACGCAAGCAAGACGTAGCCGCTGCCGAAGACAACCGACCCAATCTTCAAGAAAACCAGAAACAGCGCCCACATTCCCGGCATAAGGGTTGTCGCGGCACCCGCGCCAACAACAGGAAAAAGCCTCGCCACTTTCAAACGAACGCTGCGTCGCAACAACAAGAACGCGCCGGGTCCCACTGCGCGATTCTGTCTCCGTTCTGGAAAAAACGCGCGAGCGCACGCAATGATTGCCCCTGCTCCGGCCAGTATCAACAACGGATTCGCGCCTAAAAAACTGAGCGCGACACAGATCACGCCCGCAGCGGCGAGTAGAGTACTCTTGACCGCCGTCCGCCCGAGTCCACACAACGCTTGCAGGATTACCGCAACGACGACTGGCTTCACTCCATAGAGCAGCCCAGCCACAGCCGGCAAATGTCCGAAGCGCAGGTACGCCCACGCGATGCATGCCACCAGAATTGCCGCAGGAAGAATAAAGCATACGCCACCCACCACCAAACCCATCCAACCGGCACGCAGATAGCCGATGTGGATAGCGAGTTCGCTCGAGCTGGGTCCGGGAATCAAGTTGCTCGCGCCAAGCAGGTCGAGAAATTTTTCGCGCGACAGCCACTTGCGGCGGCGAACGAGTTCGTCTTCCATTATTGCAATGTGCGCGGCGGGCCCGCCAAACGCCGTCGTTCCCAGGCGCAGAAAAAACAACGCCAATTCCGTGAGGGAACCTCGCTGGGCACCAGATGTGGACACGGCTTGACTCTGCGGGAGATCACCCATTTGTTTCCGGTTCGTTCCGTGAAAAATATGCGCCGAGCGACAAACGGCGCGACCCCTCCAGCGCAAGGAAGATTGACCCCATCAGCATGCAATAGTCAGTACGCGCTACGCGGATGAAAGGCCAAAATCGCCGAGGATACCTTCCCAAAGCCAACCTCCTGCCCGTCGGACACCCTCACTCTGCCTTCCGCGCGGGCTGAAAGATTGCGCCGGAACCGCTGGAGTGTAACGCAATCCAGCGCACAGAGACATCTTCAACGTTGGCTAGTGAACTGATTCCGTTCTGCTCGAAGCCCCGGAGGGGCGTCACAGCGTGGCCCGCCGCGGAAGCGGTGGGAATGTGTGTTAAACGTGACCGGAAAACCCCGACAGTGACACATGGAACTCAACTCAACCGCATGAAATTAGTGCACTACCAATATGGGTTCTAGACGCATTTTAGTGGTGTAGACAATTTCGAGTGGGTGGCGATGGGCGGGGAAAGATCAACGCTTCGAAACTCGCCGCAAGTCACAAATGGACTTCTCCATTGCGGTTCTTAGGCAGAATCGACCCGCCGGAAAGAAGCCCGCGAAGGCCGAGAAGCAGGAGCCGCGGCTGGCTAAGAGTGATGTGCCAGAGAACACGTCCAGCCTCGTCTCGCGTGTACTGGCTCAGCGACCGACGCGTCGAAGCGTTCATTAGATCGACCAGGCGGCTGTAATCGGCTTGCTTGAACTGGTGAATCGTGCGGCGTATCAAAAGGTGCAGATCGAGTTCGCGGCGCAGCGAGCGGAGTTCGCGGCTTTCGCCTCCATTCAGAATCGCTTCGCTTACTCCCAGCGCCCCTCGGAACCCAGTGACAATCCCTCCAACGGTCGAAACTTTCACCTGTCCTGCCGCGTCACCGACCAAAAACACACGTCCCGCACCTACGCGGCGTTCCACCGGCGTCCAGCGATGGTATACCGGAATGCGAGCACCCTGAAATCCGAGCGGGGTAAACCCTCGCTTTTCCATGAAACGCTCGAGGCAGCGCCGTGTTTCCTGGCCATCTTCGCCGATCAGACCCAGCACCGCGCGCTCGCGCGATTCAGGAATCAGCCAATAAAAGTAGGGCGTGTCATCGGGCACGAACCAGACGCGAACCGTGTCCAAAGGCATGTCTGGAGGAATCCGTACGATGGCCTGAACCAGAGGAACGGTCGGTTGACGCGGCCACCCGGCAGCCTGCGCCACGCGAGAGAGCGCTCCGTCGGCTCCCACAACAACATCGGCGTGCAGTTCATCCGTACGCGCACGCGAGCGTTCGACGCCAACTCGCAAGCCGTTCCCGTGGCTCTGCAGCGACACGAAACGGTTGCCGAACGAGACCTTCGCGCCCTTGCTTTGCGCCTGTTCCGCAAGGCCGCGTATCAATCGCGAGCGCTCGACGATCAGGTCCGGACGCTTCAGCGGAACCTGCGCGGTGCGGCCGTCGGTGAAAAGTTCAAATTTCCGGATTTCGTTGATGACAGAGCGTTCCCCTACTTCGCCCAGCAGGGTGCGCATGTGGCTCGTGACGATCAGCGTGCGCGGCGTGGGATCGAGTTCTTCGGCCCTTTCGAGGACCTCCACGTTGCAACCAGCGCGCGCCAGAAGAGATGCGGTAAAGAAGCCGGAGGCGGAGCCGCCGATGATAGCGACCTGACGAGCGGGCCCGCGTCTCTTTTCGATCTCTTGCTGCAGAGTGACCTTCCCGCGCCGCGAAATCTAATCACTTCCCACGCGGCGCATCGACGTGGGAGTGCTTTGCAAGTCAAACTTCACCTACCGGCAGAGGTGGGCCGCACCGGTTCCCTGTCTTGTTCCGGTCCGGCCGGAATCGCGCCAATCATTCCTACTCGCACCTAGAAGGAAGCCAAGTTAGAGACAGCAGTATAGCCAAACCTAGGCATTAGGCAAGGCGCAAGGATGATAAACCGGTCGGTAATGCGTGGAACGCACATCCTGCACCTCATGGCGGACTGCAACAATCCGCCACGGTTGCACAACTACTGTAGCCCGGGTT
>Ga0210400_10004080_pt1 | contig 12734 bp, 14 predicted proteins | sample IncBWH26MmetaG_FD_155456 | JGI IMG/M metagenome (GOLD analysis project Ga0210400, IMG submission 155456) | Forest soil microbial communities from Barre Woods Harvard Forest LTER site, Petersham, Massachusetts, United States - Inc-BW-H-26-M | ecosystem: Environmental > Terrestrial > Soil >...
AAGTGTTCAAGATTCTGGACCCCAACAAAACAGAAGTTCGCCGCAACAGCGAATGGCTGGACAAATTAACGAGTTACGACATTGTGCGGCTGTGCGCGAAATATCGCGTAGCGCGCATGCTGGAGCGCGAAGATTTTCGCACGCGCCTGGAAAACGAACAGCCCATCTCCATGCACGAGCTGCTGTACCCGCTGATCGTGGCCTACGACTCCGTGGTGCTGAAAGCGGACGTGGAGCTGGGCGCCACCGAGCAAAAATTTAATTTGCTGATGGGGCGCGAAATCCAGCGCGAATACGGGCAAGAATCGCAAGTGTGCATGACCATGCCGATCCTGGTGGGGACCGACGGGCAGCGCAAAATGTCCAAGAGCCTGGGGAATTATGTGGGCATCACGGAAGCGCCGGGCGAAATGTTTGGCAAGCTGATGTCCATTTCCGATGAGCTGATGTGGACATATTGGGAGCTAGTGACCGACCGAACGGAATCGTGGATCGCGGACATACGCCAGCTGGTTGCCGAGGGCACGACACATCCGATGGATGTGAAAATGCGTCTGGCGCAGGAAATTATCGGCCAGTTTCATGGAAGGGACGCGGCGAAGCAAGCTGCGGATAATTTCCAACGCGTATTTCGCAATCGCGAGGCACCGGAAGAAATCCCGGAGATTCGCTTGAAGCGCGTTGCCGGCGGAGTGCATGCCACGCTTCCCAATCCCGCGGGCGGCGAGGAAGAAATGACCCTGCCGGTTTCCAGCGGTTCGGAAAAGTGGTCGAGACTCCTGGCATCATTGGAACAGGTGCCCTCGGCATCGGAAGCGGAACGAGTGATGAAACAGGGCGGGTTCGAAATCGATGGCCTGCCGGTTGGCGATCCAACCGTCAAACTCAACCTAGAGCAGCCCGGCTCCTATCGCGTGCGATTCGGGAAGAAGAAATTTTTGCGAATCGTTGTGGAATAAGATCTAGCGAGCCGCTGAAAATCCTGCTCTTCGCATCTTGTCGAGAAGGGGGCGGAGGGTCGTGCGTTAGCCCCCATGATGCATTGGCCAGCGTGAAGCCGGGCTTTCGGCGCGCTACTTACTGAGGTATGCTTCTGGACCAGTAGAATTACCAATGAACCTACAAGGAGGACATGCAACCGGCCATGCCCAACCCTATCGTTCATTTTGAAATCGGCTGCAGCGACCGCGCCAAGACGCAAACCTTTTTCAGCAAGCTCTTCGACTGGCAAATGGAAGAAGCCGGCCCCGCCACCATGATCCGCACCGGCGGCGAAGTCGGCGGCCACATCACCACCCTCGGCCATGAACCGCACCATTACACAATGTTTTACGTCCAGGTGGACAACGTGCAGTCTTATCTCGACAAAGCGGGCTCTCTGGGCGGAAAGACGCTGGTGCCCCCAATTGAGATTCCGACCGGCACGTTCGCGTGGTGTGCGGATCCAGAGGGCAATACCATCGGCCTGTTTAAGCCGAAGGCCCAAGCCTAGCAGGCGGTTGAATAAGACTCAGTCAGTCCAACATCTCCGCAACCATTTTTGCGACGTGAGCGGCGACGGCTGGGGCAGCGGTTAGGCCGGGCGACTCCATGCCGACGAGGTGAATGGCTTGAGGGACGGCGGGATCGCGCGTGATTACGAAGTCGGCGTAGCCTTTGCCGCCGGGCGGGACGAGCTTCGGACGCAGGCCCGAATAGCCTAGCTGCAGATCGGACTCTTCCACTTCCGGCAAGAGTGGTTTTGCACCTTGCACAAAATCCGGAATGGTCAAGCGGTCGCGTTCGTAATTATCTTTCGCGTCCACGTATCTTGCCGTCGGTCCCAGCAGCACCGTTCCCCACAGAGTTTTAGTGAAATGCACGCCGAGGCTGAGCGCGTCCGCGTGTGGGAGCGGGTAGACGAGATTGTTGATAAGCGTGCGGCGCGGGCCGCGAATCTCGCAGTATTCGCCGCGCACCGGATAAATTTTCCACGATATATTGCCGAGCATAGCAGCAACTTCGTCGGCGTAAAGGCCGGCGGCGTTGATGACGCAGCGCGCTTCGATGGTTTCGTCCTGCGAGTCCTCGTCGTCCCCAATGCGGAGGCCGACGCGGATAGCGCCGGGGCTGGGTTCGAGAGAAATTACTTTCGCGCGCTGCACGATGTTCGCGCCTTGATCGGCGGCGAGACGAGCGTAGGTGCGGACGAGATCCTCCGCGGAGACGATGCCGGTGGAAGGCACATCGAGCGCGGAGACGCCGGCGATGTGCGGCTCGCGCGCGCGAATCTCCTCTGGGCCGATGAGGCGAAGGCCTTCGACGCCGTTTCCCTCGCCATTTTGTTTCAACGCGACCAGCGCGGGTTCTTCGTGCGCGTCGGCCGCGACGACGAGTTTGCCAGTATGGCGGAAGGGGACGTTGTGTTTCGCGCAGAACTCATACATCAGGTGGTTGCCCTCGATGCAGAGGCGCGCCTTGAGGGAGTTTTTCGGGTAGTAGATGCCGGAATGAATCACGCCGCTGTTGCGCGTGCTTGTGGCCATGCCCAGCTTGGGATTTTGCTCGACGAGGAAAACGTCATCCGAGTGCTGGGAAACGGCGTGCGCGATGGCGCAACCGATTACGCCGCCGCCGATGATCAGAATGTTGGCTTGGTCCATAAGAAGTCGACAGTCGACAGTTTACAGTTGAAAGCTAGCAGGAGCGAAACTCAAAGGGCAAACGTTACCGGGCCCGAAAATCGCAGGCGAAGAAAAAAATTTAACACAGAGCGCACTGAGAAGCACAGAGCTCACAGAGGACGCCGCACGAAAATCAGTGATTGCATTGCATTCGCTAGTCGCTGACGGCGGTTTCGTCGAAGTACGGTTTGCAATCAACGAGTTTGGATTCGGTGCCGTCGTGCACGGCGTAGGTGGCGCGATGTTCCCTGTTGTACGCATTGCGCCAAAGAGACGCCGCGCCATGCACGCCATCTTTGTTCAACGCGTAAAAGAAAATGTGGAATGTGGCCAGCTTTTTCTTGTCGTTGTTGTAATTGCGCGCGATGCGGGCCAGGGCCTCCATGCACGCATCTGTCGGTGACATTCCCTTGCGCATCATTTCAATGATGGTATGCCCGCCGGAGATTTTGATGTTCTCTTCGCCTTTGCCCGTGGAGCCGGCCGCGCCGACTTCGTTGTCGACGCAGCATCCCGCTCCGATGATCGGCGAATCGCCAACGCGGCCGGGAATTTTCCAGGCGAGACCCGAAGTAGTGGTGGTGGCGGAGATGTCTCCTTTTTCGTTGACCGCCATGCAAGGGATCGTGCCGGTGGGAGGATCGGCGATGACGCGTTGCGCGTAGGCGAGAAGCGCCTGGTCCTCGGGCGTGTCGCTGAAAAGCGCGGCCACTTTTTCTTTCCACTCCGGGCTGTCAATTCCGGGCCGCCAGTTTACCGAACTGGAGGCTTTCCACGCGAGCCAGAGTTTGCGCGAGTGTTCGGTGAGCAGATTCATCTCTTCGAAACCTTCGGCCACGGCGAAGCGGCGCGCGCCGTCGCCGACAATCATCACGTGATTGGTGCGCTCCATCACGGTTTTCGCGAGCCGCGCCACGTTCTTGATGCGGCGCACGGAAGCGACGGAGCCGGCTCGGCGCGTGGGCCCGTGCATAACGCTGGCGTCGAGTTCGACTTCCCCTTCTTCGTTGGGCAGCCCGCCGTAGCCGACGGAGTCATCGTTCGGATCGTCTTCAACCACGGTGACGGCGGCAACGACGGCGTCCAGCGTGTCGCCGCCCTTCTTGAGAATATCCATGCCGCGGCCAAGCGCGTTCACTCCGTTAGCGCTGGAGATAATGATCGGGCGCTTGCCCTGCGCGGCAGGCGCGACAGTGCGCTCGCCATTCGTCGCGGCGGCGGCCAGCGTCGGCCGTTCGAACAGATTGGCTATGCCGGCAGCGGCACTGCCCGCCAGCGAGGTAAGAAAAAATTTACGGCGTGACCACAAGCTCATAGCGCCTCCAAAGTTGGTGCGCGTCAATATACAACAACATGGCTTCGAAATTCGAAATGGCTGTTCCGCTAGCGCCTTGCTGATGCTGGCAGCGTAAAAGCGGCAGCAAGACTGCCGCACTCCAAAAAGATCGTGCGTCGAAATCGAGTGTTGGGGCTGGAACGAACAACAAGAAGTCGAAATGCGAAAATCGAAAGACGAAGTGGCAGGGAGCGGCTTTGCGCTACGCGAAGATTACGCCTTTGGGCGAGTGCGGTTTCTGGTTCGAATCGTGGTGCGCCCACCATTGCTGCCAGGCTTGCGGGTTGTTGCCAAGCGGCTCGCCGGTGATGAGGCGAAGCGCGCCGTACACCCATCCGCGCGTGTCGGAGTCGAGAGCATCGTCATCGAGCAAATTCAGCAGATCGGGAACCGCGGCGAAGCGCTGTTCATGCGTGAGCATGCCGGATTCGGCGATGCCGACCGCGGCGCGCTGGCGCACGCGCGACGAAGGATCATGCGCGAAGCGTTCGAGCAGCGGATCGATCGCGCCGTTCGTGCCCAGCATGGCCAGGCCCTCGACGGCCCAGAAGCGCGTTTGCTCGTCGCGATCACGCGCGAAGGCGAGCAGGTGCGTCAGCACGACCTTGGGCTGCACGCCGCGATTGCCCAGCGCGCCGAGCCGCCACAACGCGAAGGGGCGCTCGGCGGGATCCATGCGAATTACTTTCACCAGGCGGGCCACCGTTTTCGGCGATTTGCTCAAATTGTTTGCGGCAAGATCGACCTCGATGGCCGCGCCGCGCACGCGCAAATCGTCGGATTTCATTGCGGTGAGCACGAGACCGAACAGGCGATCCGTACTTTGCAGGCGGCCGCGCCAGCTGTCCGCATTTTGGCTGATCAGCTCCAGCGAGGCTGGCTGGCGGCGGATCGCGAGCGCGAGCAGCTGCTCGGCTTGTTGCTGCGGGGCCAGGCGCGTGAGCTCGGCGAATTCCGCGTTAACGGCATCAGCGGTGGGCTGCGACGCGGCCGTAGCGACTGCATTCGCAAGCTCGCCCGCCTTGAGCTTGGCCCAGACCGCCTTGAGGCGGCCAAGTTCAAAACCGGCGACGGCGGAAAAAGCCGCCAGGACCAGGAATGCGAAGGCGTACCCGCGCAAGAGACTGAGCGTGAGGGGGCGGGATTCCCTCGAAAGCGGATTGTGCGTAGCTGCCACGAATTGTGCCTCGGCGCGCTGGGTGCGGAGACGCGCAGGGCCAAAGTAGAAGTGGCGGGGAGCGGCAACAATGGTACGGGAAGCCAGCCGTCCGGTACGCGAGGGCAAGTACTATAAGTCATTTGCATGCAGTAAGATACGGTCGTTTAGGCGCCCCGGGAAAGCGCCCGGCGAGCGGCCCGTCCGGAAGGGCAGGCGGACTGTTCAATTTGTGATTGCCTCGCGCGTAAGGCAAATTCCCTGCTCCGCTCGGTATTGCACCTGATTCGGCAGGATGCCGCCTTGCCGCTATCGTCCGCATACTATGCCTGCCAACCTGATGGAACGCCGCTGTCACCCTTCGTATTCCGAGTTTGCTAAGCGCTATCTCTATCCGCGCAAGCCGGTGGTCATCACCGGGGCCCTGGACAGATGGAAGGCGCGTTCGCGCTGGACGCCGGAATTTTTCAAGCAGCGCTACGGCAGCGTGCCTTTGCACGTGGAGGGTCAGCCGTACACGCTTGGCGGCTTCCTGCCGCACAAGGACGATGGAAAGCCTTTGACGCTTGGCGAACTCATCGACCTTGTGCTTGCTTCCACCGATGAGAAACCCGCGCCGTACTTGCGCAACGTGCACATCGAAAAATTCCTGCCGGAACTCAACGCCGACCTGCAGCCGCTGCCGGACTATTTTCAGCCCAATTGGCTGGCGGGTCCGCTGACGCAGCCGCTCGATTCGCGCCTGCATGGCGGACGTTTCGAGCTGTACATTGGCGGAGCGGGCGGAAAATTTCCTGTCCTGCATTTCGATACCTGGCACATCCACACGTTTCTGAGCCAAATTTATGGCGTCAAGAAATACACGCTGTTTGCGCCGGACCAGACGCCGTTTTTGTATGCCCGGGGCAACCAGTCGCAGGTCGATCTGGAAAAGCCGGACCTGGAAAAATTCCCGCTGTTCGCGCATGCGATGCGCATCGAGGTCGAGCTGAAGCCGGGAGAGATCTTGTTTGTGCCCGCGGGCTGGTGGCACACGGCAAAAATTTTGACGCCGTCCATTACCGTGTCCGCCAGCCGCGTGAATGACTCGAACTGGCGCGATTTCTCCCAGGATCTGAAGTCTCGCGCGCCGCTCCCGGTGCGTCCGCTGGTGTCCGCGTATCTGACCGGCCTACGCCTGTACCGCGCCGTCGCTCGGGCATAAGCCTCGCATTGTCATCCCGCCCCTTGGGAGGTACCTGCTTTTGTCCCGCATTGTCATCCCGCCCCCTGGGAGGTACCTGCTTTTGCCAGTGTAGTGGCTGCTTAGACCGTTCTTCATTTCCGCTTTTCGCCGAATGTAGCGGCCGCGGACCGTCGCGGGAGCTTTTCGCTCCGGTGAAGCAAACCCAAACCGCCCCCGAAAGTCCGGGGCCGCTACATAAGTGGAAGCCCCTGACTTGAGTCAGGGGAGCGGCGCCTTCAGACGCCGCGACAAAGTCCGCCAAAATTTTTGGCTTTAGCCCCGGCCCGCATCCTCGCCTCGACTCCGGCTTATGTAGCGGCCGCGGACTTTCGCGGGCCCCTTTCTCCAAAGCGCCGTAGGTGCGCCATAAGTTAGCCCAGTCCGCAAGGGCTGGGTACGCACCCGAAAAAGAATCCAGAGCGCCGTAGGTGCGCCACACATCCTACTCAGGCGCGCCGCCAGACTCGAACCAAGAAGCAAAAAGTTTTGCGGCTCAGTTTAAAAGGGCGCACAAACCTCGACGGGTCGTTACGCCCTTACTTGTTTCGGTCTCTTTCCGTTGTAGGGCCCACGGCCCGCCGTGCGCGCGTGGAGCGGAATCGCTTATCAATCTAGACCTTAGCCTCCATCCTCTCTATTCCCTGCGCTTTCCAGAAAGGATCCCCCAGGCTCGCTAGGTCAGCAAAATGCCGACATCTATGTCCCTCTAGGTACTGAAGCTTGTTGCTCGGCGCCACAGTTTGAGTATTACCGTCAAATTCGATGAGGATCGGCGGTTTCTGCCCCTTATACCAAGGTGTGATGATTTGCACAAAGTATCCAACAGCAAGGGATGCTAGGACACCATTAGCCCAAACCACCTGTGGCCGCCCGCCCGCGGCACCGTACCGCTTCGCCTCAAGTTCAAGGGCGCGCTCGGTAACGATTCCCATGCAGCGAAGACACGGGCCGTCAGGCATGGAAAGCGCAACCTGGCCGCCAACAATGTATTCTCCATTCACTTTGTGAACGTCCATTCCGAGGTCAATATATGGAATCAGATAACGCCGAGCCACCGTCTCGAGCTGCTCCCGCTCCGAAATGGAATCGACGCAGCCGAAGATAACGTCACATGACCGCAACGCCGTCGCGCACACCTGCCACTGCGCCGTCTCAGTCCAAATTCGCACGCGCGGGTTCACCCCGGCAATCACTCGGGCAGTAACTGACGTTTTCGAAACGCCCTTGCCCACATCTTCTTGCGTCGCACCAACCAACCTATTGAGGTTAGTCTCCTCCACGAAATCTGGATCAATCAGAAGAAAGTCACCAACGCCGAGGTGTCCAAGCTGCTGAGCAACGTGCGAACCCCCTCCCCCCAGGCCGACAATAGCGACGCGGCAAGCGTCCAACAGAGACGCGCTGTCTTCGCCAAGAAAACTCTGGCGGTCGAGCTTCAATTCCGAACGGCTTGAGATCTTCATAGTCTCCTACTCGGAATGCCCACGACCCCAAATCGGGATATCTCCGCAGGCGCCTTGCGCCCAGGAATCCAGCACTTTCCGCACGCCGAGTCGCCACTAAAGACAATCGCGCCATGTGGGAGTTCGGGCTGCACGTTCCAGAAATCCGGGACGAACCTAGCTGTCTCCCTCTCGTCGGTCCGACTAAAACCAGGCCTGCCTTGATGCAGATGCAGATGAACATGGAACATGGAGGCCTGTTGGCGATAAGCGACCTGAAGCGCCTTACGAATCGCGTCAGGCCCCATCATCGCCCCTACAGTAGAGTCATCGATATAGTCCTCATCCGCGACATCATGCAGACTGTGCGACAGAATGATCAGGTCGCCGCCGTCGAGCAGGCCGACCCGGCACAGCAAGAAACCGACGCGCTCGGATGCGAATGGGTGCGGTCGTCCCAGCTGTGTCTTGACCTCGCCCAAAAGCCGCTCCGTGATTTTGAACAGCACCCTCATCGAAGCGCCCTCAGGTGTTCGGCCAAAATCGCTGCAGGACGCATTTGTGCGCTGACATTGTTCCAAGACCATGTATGCCAAGTTCGATCAACAATTCTGTGGATAGTCCAATTGGCCCCTCGTCCGTTGACCGGCTGGGAGAGAAAGAGGCGGGTTGCATAACCACTATGCTCTTGAATACAAAGCAAGCCCTCAACCTCACCGGGAACACACCCACTCGGCAAGCGTAGGCGCGGAAGGTGGATGTAGACCTTTCCACCCTCCGTTAACTCCCGAACCTCTCCGCAGAGCTCACCCATCTCTTGGAGATGCTCGGTGGCCACCATTACGAACTGCTCCCCGTTCTAACGTGAGAAACAAATTTCTCATGCTTTTCAATGGTGATGCTGGCATTGTCATCCAGCGGCGTGAAGTCGCCGTGGACCACTTCGTCGAGTTCTCGGGAAGAATCAACGCCGACTAACTGCTTGAAAACAGAAACGATATACGTTCCACTCGCCACTTTTCTCTCCACGCCGTCGACACTCACAGTGACCACTTCCGGCCTGCCAGAATGCCCTCCTTCCAATGTCCCGGATGCCTTTACCTCTAGTTCAGCGTCAGTCATCATGTCCCTCCTGGGGCGGTATCTAGTTCCATAGATATATGCTCGTTGCCGGATAAATTGGACCTCCCGAGGAAAATTTAATTCGACGATGTCCAGAACTTTGCAACGCGCGCATCCTTATATGCAGTATATGCAGTCCGAGGGATGAGACGAGCAAATGAGCGAGCCTCCGGGACCAAACCCTTTGAAGGGTCGTGAAGCTAGTCTAGAAGACATACGCCGCGAATTTCAGGCACTGACAGCAGCAGACTGGGCCAAGCTGGACCGCTATGCTCAGGCCCGCATCCGTATTGCCGGCATATCCGCGCCCGGGCGCGACGCTTGTCACCTATTTATGCAGGCAATGAACGCACTGGAAACAGGGCGACGACGCTGGTATCTCGACAACGTTGATCTGGTTAAGTTTCTTATTGACGCGATGTGGAGCATATCCAGCAACTGGGTACGTCGAAAGGAAACTACGGGCTACGTCCAGATTCCTGAGGCAGACTTGGTTCGGGCCTCAGAGGAAGGCGAGGAACTGGAAAGCGTCCTGGAACAGGCCCAATCCCAAAGCGCAAGCCCTGAAGAGCAACTAATCGGGAATGAGATTCAAACGCAGGAGCAATTGGTGGAAGAAATCAAAGAACTATTCAAGGATAAAATGCTGGCCTCTCTGATCATAGATGGTTGGACGGCTGGAATGAAAGGACAAGAAATCATTGAAGCTCTTAACATCGATGAGAATCAATATCGAACGGCAACGAGACTGGTTCGGAGAAGGATCAACGCCCGCTGGCCGAAGGGAATGCCAGATGTCCGCTGAAGACGATCCTCGGCGCCCACTTGCCGGTATCTTAGAGGGATTGGCAGAGTCAGTCGCCCGAGAAGATCCTGAGGAATTACTTGAGGAGGCCCGGGCCGCAGGGCAGAACCCCGAGTCCAGTGCGGACAGATTGAAGAAGATCGCCTTGACTGCACTCAAGACATTTGAACAGAGGAAACTCGAAGCTGCTCGCGAGGCGTACCGCACGCGCTCCTCGCGCGGACCTGACAGGAAAGATAAAATTGCGTGTACACCAGAGGAACGAAGAAGGCAGTTATCTGCAATTCAGCGCAGCAATCCGGAGATTGCAGAGGTTCTGACCACCCAATACAGGGAATTCGAAACTTTATCCGACGAGGACATTGAGAGCACATTAGAAGACTTAGCGGAGCTTGGCTTCCTAGATGATTCTCGGCAGAGCCCTGATGACCAGTAATGTCGCGTCCGCTGAATACTGCTGAAGGAATTCTTGCCGAATTAGGGATCAAGGTACCCGAAGACCTTGATATCGAAGCTATTGCAGAATATTGCGGCGCCACGGTTCGTTACAAGCCACTCTACGGATGTGAGGCACGGATAATCGGCTATCGCGGGCGCGCGATAATTACAATCAATGAAAGTTCATCGCGGGGGCGTCAACGCTTCTCCGGAGGCCACGAACTCGGGCACTGGATGTGCGATCGAGGCCAAACAGCATTCACGTGCAATTACGAGAATTATGTGAAGGGCTGGTGGTCGGCGAATCCCGAAACACGAGCTAATCGCTTTGCAAGTGACCTCCTCCTCCCTCTAGCGATGTTTCGGCCACGTGCCCGCGGCTTGCCCGTAACCCTAGAGAGCGTCCGCAAGCTTGCTGACATCTTCTGCATGAGCCTTACGTCAACACTAATTAGATTAGTCGAACACGGATGGCTCCCGTCGATGTTGATCCACAACAGCCCCCACAAAAGAGAATGGTTTGTTGCCAGTCCAGAGGTTTCTGGGAGACTCTGGCCCCTCGCGCGACCAGGTCAGGGATCCCTAGCCATTTCCCTTTTGAACGGTACTAGCCAAGAGAAAGGCCCTGCGGACATTCGGTGCGATAATTGGATTAGTCACCCTAACGCCGAAGAATATTGGGTCAAGGAGAACTCCCTACGCCTTCGAGACGGCAGCGTTCTGTCGTTATTATGGTGGGAAGACGAACAGCAACTCATCAACCTGGACGAAAACGAAGAGCACACAGGCAACAGAAGAGCGGATGGCAGGCTGAATTGGGAATAGAGAAGGGTTGCGCATTCGATTCCCCCTATTTCCGTTCGGTTCTCCCGAATCCTTAGTTCCGTTTCGCAGCCTCTCCCGCAAACCATTCAATCCACAGTCTTTATTTCTCACTTGACAAATAGTAACGGATGCGGTAATCTCTGCATAAGGTTCTGCTGACAGTGTCCCCGTTTCGTCCCGCAATCCGGTGTGTATCCGCAAGGGCCGCGTCGTCTTCCCTGGCTACCCACTACTCACCACCCACTACCCACTTTCTCCGCCCTTTGTTTTCATACTCTTACGAATTGCTTTTCCCGCAACTCCTTTCTTTTCACAACCATCCGCATTGCCCGGGGGTGTGGGGGATGTTTCCGTTCGGTTCTTCACGAGTCACAGGCCACGAGTCACGTGTTTTCATGAGCTTGCCGCCTCTTTGTCGTCTCCAAAAAAGTCAACTCCTTTGCAATCAAGCAAATCCAGCCTCTTTTTCGAAAATGCTGGGGTGTGGGGGTGGGCATCCCGAACGCAATTACGGGAGACCCGGGGTGGGGGTACCTCGCAAAAACCGCCTCGTGAAATCAGCAACTTACAGCCTCTTTTTTCCGGACCTGTTTATAATCTGGTTAACGCTCCGGCTACCTCGGCTCGCACTGCCCACTACTCACTGCCCACTATTCACTTTCTTGTTGCCCTTTGTTTTCATAACGATACAAATCCCTTTCCCCGCAACCCCTTTATTTTCACATCCATGCAAAACCCTAGGGGGTGCGGGGTGCTCCGCCCCGAGTCACCGGCGGCGTCTGCCTTCAGGGCACCGATGGAGACGAAACGATCACAGATGAAACTACGGTGTGGCGGCTGGCGTCGCGATCGGGGCGGGCGCCTCGATGGCTTCTTTGCGGCGGACTTGCACGTTGGATTCGGTGCCGGAGCTGAGTGGGCGGAGGTCGGCTTGCGTCAAGGCGGGGAGGCGGATGATGCGCGGAATCAAAACAACCAAGACCTCGTTTTCCTGATGATCTGTGCTCTCGGTGGAGAACAAGTAACGGAGCAAAGGAATATGGGCGAATCCCGGCCAGCCGCTGAGAGTCTTGGTGTCGACGCGCTCGAAGAGGCCGCCGAGGATGCTCGCTTCGCCTTCCTTCAAGCGAATGTCGTGCTCAATTTTGCGCTGGCTGATGATCGGTTGCTGGATGCCACCGATGGTGGCGGTGCCGGTTACGGAAGAAACTTCGATGGAAACTTTCAGACTAACCTCGTGGTCGGGATGGACGCGCGGCGTGATGTCCGCGTTAACGCCGACGTCGATGTACTGGAATTGCGTGTTCACGAGGGGATTGATGCCGGTGGCGCCGGTCCCTGCCCCGAAGCTTCCGGTAGCAACCGGCACGCGGTCGCCGACGCGCAGCTTTGCCGCCTGGCCATCGATGGATCGCAACTGCGGGTTCTGGATGATGTGAGTCGCGCTGTCGGTCATAAGCGCGTGGACGGTCGCACTCGGAAGAGTGACGCTGTAATCTCCGCCAGAGAAAAGCTTGTTGAGCGGCACCTTGTTGGCGTTGGAGGAAGAAGAGGAAGACGCATCGGGATTGACGAAGGTAAGCGTGGCGGTGCTGTCCGGCGTGATGCCCAATTCGTGGACTCGATCATGGCGTGCTTGGAGGACCTCCACCTGAATCACGACTTCCGGTTTCGCTTTGTCCAGCTCGCCGATAATTTTTTCGACGATGGCGAGCTTGTCGG
>Ga0210400_10004081_pt1 | contig 12734 bp, 13 predicted proteins | sample IncBWH26MmetaG_FD_155456 | JGI IMG/M metagenome (GOLD analysis project Ga0210400, IMG submission 155456) | Forest soil microbial communities from Barre Woods Harvard Forest LTER site, Petersham, Massachusetts, United States - Inc-BW-H-26-M | ecosystem: Environmental > Terrestrial > Soil >...
CAATTCGATCGCGCCGTTCAGCACGCGCCACAGCGCCCACCAGATCGGCATTTGAAATACCATCGGCAGGCAACTGCCCATCGGGTTGATACCTTCGCGGCTGTAAACCGCCATCACTTCTTCATTCATTTTTTTCTTGCGCGGATCGCTCATCGAATATTTCTTGTAGCGATCCTGAATCTGGCGGATTTCCGGGCCCACTTTCTGCATTTTCTGCATCGAGCGCCAGCTCTTCATCTTCAGCGGAAACATCGCCAGGTTGATCACCAGGGTCATCAGTACGATGCACCAGCCCCAGTTCGTCACCTTGGTGTGCAGCGTCTGCAAAATCCAGAGCAGCGGCTTTGCGATGACTCCGGTCCAGCCAAAATTCACCAGCTCCGGCAGCGGCGGCTGAATTTTTTCCAGCAGCGCCAAATCCTTCGGCCCCACGAATATGCGCACACGCAAAGGTGCGCCCGTCGTGGTCCCCGCTGCCATCTCCGCTTCTGGCTCGCTGGTCTGCTTGCCGTCCGCCGTCACGGAGTGGTTCTGCATCCAGTGCCACAGCGAAATGTCCGTGCCATCTGGCAAAAACGCAGCGGTAAAAAATTGGTCCTCGACGCCGGCGAATTCCAGCGGCCCATACTGCACCGCCGGCTGGCTCTGATTTCCCGAAACGCCCAGTTTTTTGTATTGCAGCAAATTCAGCTTGCCGCCGGTTTTGTAATATACAGTCACCAGCTGCGCCGCGTTGTACACAGCCTTGTCGCCGAATCCGCCGCGCCAAGCCACCGCCACTGGCTGCGGCTTGCCATCCAGCGTCACCGCCACTTCCACCGTGGTTTCGTAATTAAAATCGAATTTCAGTTTCTTCTGGACGTCCAGATGCCCGTCGCTCCAGTGCATATTCACTTCGATCGGCGCCCACAAGCCGGCGCCGGATGCCGGTGGTACAAATGGAGTCTTCCCGGGCTTCAACTCTGACTTGTAGTCAAGTGCAGTCGGAATGGCGTGGGTCTCAATCTCGTAAAGTCCCGCATTCGCATTCGTTTGTTGTTGCGGGTCTGTCAGCACCAGCGAAAATGGCCAGCCCAGTTCCTGCGCCACGCTGTCGTTCACCAGATCCAGCGGATGCGGCGGCTTCTGGTCGTCCATATATTTGTTCAGCTGCCAGGTTTTCACCACGCCGCCGCGGTTCGATAGTTCCACGCGATACAGCGCGCTCTGCACTACCACTGTTTTCTCTTCGCTGGCTTCTACCACGGACGAATTAGCAGCAGTTGCCGCGCCTGCCGCGCCCGTTTTCCTACCAGCAACGGAGGAGGAAGCGTTCCCCGTCGCACCGGGCTGCGCGGTTCCCTGCTGCGAGCCTTGCTGATTAAATGGCGCGGAGGTTTGTGCTGGATTTGACTGCGGCGGCGGAACCGGCGGCTTGTAGAAATGTCCCCAAGCGAAAAGGATCAGCAGCGACACCACGACAAATAATATTCCGCGAACCTGGTCGGACATTTCCTTCACTGCGCGCGCTCCTTGCTTTGCACTGCGCCTTCGAATGGCGCGTCGCTGCGCAGCCACGTTGCGTCCGAATCTTCTGCGTCCGGCACTGCATCAAACCCGCCTTTGGTGAACGGACGGCAACGCCCCAACCTTTTCAACGCCAGCCAACTTCCGCGGCGCGCGCCGTGCAGTTCGATTGCTTCCTGCGCGTAATTCGAGCACGAAGGATAAAACTTGCAAGCTCCGCCCAGAAAAGGCGAAAAGAAAATTTTGTAGAAACGCACGAAGGCCAGCAAGCACCAGGCGCCAAAAGTTTTCGCTTTCGCTGCGGATTCCACGGAAGGGCGGGGCTTCAGCCCCGCCGACAAACTGGAAAAAGAAAGAGGCTTTAGCCCCTGAAGCCACGTGTTCGCGGTCAATTGCTGCGGCTTCACTCGGCTGGTTTCGCGGGCGATGCCGCGGGCGGCTGCGGCGCGCGCGGCGGCATCAGTTTCAACAGCTCCGCCTGCAACGCTGAGAACTCCTGCGTTGCGGCTGAGCTGCGTGGATGAATCACAATGTCCCATCCCGGGGCGATCTCCTGTCGGTGCAATCTTACTATTTCGCGGAGGCGTCGCCGGATTCGGTTGCGCCGGACCGCGTTACCCAGCGCCTTTTTTATGCTCCAGCCGAAGCGGGTGCTGTCGAGGCCATTGGGACGTAGAAATAGGGTGAACTCGCGGCTGCTCCGGCGGCGGCCTTCGCGATAGACCGCGTCGTATTCGGCGCGGCGCAGCAGGCGAAAAGCGCGCGGAAAATCCAGCCGCGTCGCGACGTCAGACGCGCGTGAGGCTGTGGCGCCCTTTTTTGCGGCGTCCTGCAAGAACTTTCCGTCCACCCTGGGATTTCATGCGCTTGCGAAAGCCGTGCTTTTTATGGCGGCGCCGCACATGCGGCTGAAAAGTGCGTTTCGGCAACGATCCTCTCCCTCACAATTTATTGCGGCTCGCGCACTACTACGAAGAGCAGGTCCAGTCGAAACAAGCAGTTTAGACGACCTGCGCGCGACGGTCAAGGAAGCGCGTTCGCGGTTCATTCGGCGCTCCTGGTTTTCGTGATTTGTGATGCGCGAGGTGCGGCAGGCGGCTGCGTCCGGAAATTCGGCATCCTTTCCAGGGGTAAAAGTAAGGAGCTTTATGCTAGAGTAAGGAATGGCGAAATCCGCGTTGAAGAAGAAAGCCCGCATCACTAGCAAGGGCCAGATCACCGTGCCGCATGAGGTTCGGCGCGCGCTCGGGGTTCGTCCCGGCGACAAGCTGCTGTTCGAGCAGGAGGGCGCCGAATTTCGTGTCAAACCTCTGCGCGCCACCAGCCCCTTTGAAAAATATCGCGGCATCGGCAATCCGGGCATTCCCTCCGGCCGGAAAGCCATCGTGCGCGCGATTCGCCAGCTCCGCGGACGATGACCACCGCGATTGACAGCAATATTTTCATCGCCTTTTGGGACGCGAGCGACACCTTGAATTCGATCGCGCAATCCGCCCTCACTGCCGCGTGGAATCGCGGATCGCTGGTTGTCGCCGCCCCGGTCTATGTCGAGCTTCTGGCCTTTCCCGGCCGCAGCGAAGCTTTCCTCGATGCGTTCCTCCGGGAGACAGCTATCACTATCGAATGGGAAATGGACGAAGCCATCTGGCGGACGGCAGGCCGCGCGTTTCAAGCCTACGCCGCGCGGCGGAAGCGCCACCAGGGTTCCGCCCCGCGTCGAATCCTGGCGGATTTCCTGATCGGGGCCCACGCCCTCCGCAATGGTTACCGGCTGCTGACGCTCGACTCCGGCCTGTACCGGTCCGCGTTCCCGCGCCTCGCCATCGTCAGGGTCTAGGCGTTTCCCATCGGCCGAGAATTCACCGGGCGACACAGGCAAACTCGTGGAATGCGGATCGGCGATTCGAGCGAAACGGCTGAAAAGGGCCGAAAAACTAGCGATTAGAAAAAGTTTTCTCATTTGTTGTGAGGGAGTTAGGCCGATTTTTAATAATTGGCGACTAGCGATTAGAAAAATCGCGAACGGTACCAAGAAATTGGAAAAGAGCGATGCGAGTAACGCGAAATGCGCACGCAAAGATGCAAAATGCTGTCGATTAGAAAAAGTTATGCTGTTGTTTGCAAGGGAGTTGCGGGCGTTTCTAATCGCCGGACTGTCGATTAGAAAATCGCAGTGAGGAGTGGAACAGACCCTTCGACTCTGCCGTCGGCAGGCACCTAGGGTAAATGAGCGACGAGCGTGGGAGGCGCGGCGGTGATTGTGTGATCGGGAGGCTTTGGAGGTGAAGGGGCGAAGGGCTGGCGCGCAAGCCGTTGCAGCGCAACCAGCGCGGACCATGTAGCCTCCTTGCCTCGGCGGAATAACCGCCCGACTTATGCTAACATACTAGTAACGATAACGCAAGAGGAATCGTTGTCGACATCTGCTCGATGCGGGATTGCCGGAAGCGTTGGATACTTGGCGCAATAAATTGCCAGCCGGCGCGGGCTCGATTCCCATATTCACGCGGTCTTCGGTCGCACGGTCGCAAGTAACAATACGGCACGTCTGACATTCCGTAACTAAGCGTTGCAGGAAGGGAAGAAGCCGATCTTAGGTTAACGGTATGCCGACTAGCGGACGGAACAATGGCCAGCTGGAGGGCTTCCGCGCCGCTGCGCAGTCGCTGAAGTTGTACCGCCGCGCTGACCTGGTCAACGAGAGTGAGACATCGATCGTCAAGGATCTCTCTACGTTGATCCGCTGGGTAACGAGTCGCCTGTTTGCAAGGCGCAGGTGGTCACCCCCCCCCCAGGATTCTCGAAACGAAGAATCTCGCCTGCGATAACAGCGCAGCTTTCGTTTTCAAAGGAGAATCGCATTGGCAATCCCCGATTTTCAGACCATTATGCGGCCGTTGTTGGAGCTCGCATCAGATGGGAAAGAACATTCGCTTCGCGATGCCCGAGAATGGCTAGCTGACCGGTTTAGACTAACCGATGAGGAGCGGAAAGCTCTGTTACCCAGTGGCCGCCAGGCGATTTTTGTTAATCGCGTCGCTTGGGCAAAAGTCTATTTACAACGTGCTGGCTTGCTAGATACACCCCAAAGAGGGCATTTCAGGATCTCAGATCGCGGACTAAAAGCCTTACAAGAAGCGCCGGAACGAATCACGATCAATTTCCTCGATCAATTTCCCGAGTTTGTCGAGTTTCGATCTGTACCTAAGAAGAAGGAAACCACGACGCTCACCGTTGCGGACGACGAAGACGAACACACGCCGGAGGAGATGTTAGAAACCGCGTACGTTAGATTGCGCAAAGGGCTTGCTTCGGAACTTATCAACCGAGTCAAGAAGTGCTCTCCTCAGTTTTTCGAGCGCCTCGTTGTCGAGCTGCTTTTGAAAATGGGCTACGGTGGGTCCAGGGAGGAGGCGGGCGAAGCGATTGGCTCAGCAGGCGACGAAGGGATAGACGGGGTCATAAATGAGGACCGGCTCGGACTGGACATAATTTATTTGCAAGCAAAACGATGCGACGGGACTGTGGGGAGGCCTGAAATTCAGAAGCTTGTTGGAGCCCTGCACGGAAAAAGGGCAAGGAAGGGCGTTTTCATCACGACGGGCGTGTATTCATCCGACGCGAACGAGTATGTCAAGAATATAGATCCGAAGGTTGTTCTCATCGACGGACAGCAATTATCTGAATACATGATCGATTTCAATATCGGCGTGGATCCTATGACAACTTACGAGATCAAGAAAATTGTCTCCGATTATTTCGACGAAGACTAGCGACAATCCCGCCTTCCGCTGCACGCGTCGCGCCCCGCCACGTTGACCACCCCGCATCGGTCCCCTACAATGAAATCTGTGCCATATACAATTCGGCGCATCGCGAATTGTGTGGCTGCAGTCGCGGATCACGGGCCACTAATCACCACTCACTAATCACGGGTCACTCAAATGTTTGAAACACTTACAGACAAATTACAGCGCGCGTTCAAGAACCTTCGGGGGCAGGGGAAGCTTTCTGAGGAGCACCTGGACGCGGGGTTGGCGGAGATACGCGAAGCGCTGCTGGATGGCGACGTGAACGTGGGCGTTGCTGATGAATTTATTGCGCATGTGCGGGCAAAGGCTTTGGGGTCGGAAGTGCTGCTGCAGTTATCGCCGGACCAGCAAGTTGTGAAGATTGTGCGCGACGAATTGGGCGAATTGCTGGGGAAGGAGGCGCGGCCGCAGTATGGGTCGAAGCCGCCGGCGGTTTGGCTGGTGGTGGGGTTGCAGGGGTCGGGCAAAACTACTTCTACTGGAAAAATGGGGAAATGGCTGGCGGAGCACGGGCACCGGCCTTTGGTGGTTTCGACGGACGTGTATCGTCCCGCGGCACGCGAGCAACTGGCGCAGGTGGCGAAGGCTACGGGCGTGCCGGTGTGGCCGGGAACGGGGACGGACAAGCCGCTGGAAATTGTGCGCGGGGCGTTGCGCGAAGCGAAGATGTCCGCCTGCGACGTGGTGTTGGTGGATACGGCGGGGCGGCTGCATATAGATGACGAATTGATGAAGGAACTTTCGGAGCTGAAGCGCGAGCTGAATCCGGCGGAGCTGCTGTTTGTGGCCGACGCGATGATCGGGCAGGACGCGGTGCGGTCGGCGGGAGAATTTCACAAGCGGCTGGGCGTGACGGGCGTGGTGCTGACGAAACTCGACGGCGACGCGCGCGGCGGTGCGGCGCTATCGATCCGCAAAGTGACCGGCGCGCCGGTGAAATTTGTCGGCGTGGGCGAAAAGTATGATGCGCTCGAACCGTTTTTGCCGGACCGCATCGTGTCGCGGATTCTGGGCATGGGCGACGTGCTGGGGCTGATCGAGCGAGCCGAGAAGACGATTGATGCCAAGCAGGCCAAGGAGCTCGAACGCAAGCTGCGCGAAAACGATTTCACGCTCGAGGATTTTCGCGACCAGTTGCGGCAGATTAAGAAAATGGGTTCGCTCGAACAGTTGATGGGCATGCTGCCGAAGGTGGGGCCGTTCGCGAACCTGCCGAAGGACACACAGATTGACGAGAAGCGGCTCGGGTCCGTGGAGGCGATCATCAATTCCATGACCGCGGCCGAGCGCGCCAACTCGAATTTGATTGACGGCAAGCGGCGCAAGCGCATCGCGCGCGGCAGCGGGACGAGCGTGCAGGAAGTGAACCAGGTGCTGAAGCAGTACGCGGACATGCGGCGGATGATGAAGCAGTACGGCAGCATGGCGAAGATGAAGATGCGCGGGATCGGGAAATTGGCGGGGCTGAAGTAGGAGCGAATATGCCGATCGTGATGAACAACACGCTCAACCAGATTCTGATGACCGCGGCGGGCAGCGACGATCGCGCCGTGAAGGCGAAAAGGCTGGCCGAATTAATTCAGAAACTCGGCGAATATCGCTGGGTGGGAATCTACGACGTGGGGCCGGAGACGGTGTCCATCGTGGGGTGGAGCGGCCCCAGCGCGCCTGCATACCCGTCGTTCCCGGCGACGAAGGGGCTGACCGGCTCGGCGATTGAAAGCAAGAAAGCGGTAGTCGTGGGGGACGTGCGGAACGACCCGCGGTATCTGACTGCATTCGGCAGCACACTTTCAGAGATGATCGTGCCTGTGCTCCACCCGGGAGACGGCCGCGTGGTGGGAACAGTGGACGTCGAAAGCGAGCGCGCGAATGCCTTCTCAGCACGCGACCGCGAAATGATCGAGCAGTGTGCGCAGGCGGCTTTGCCGCTGTGGCTGTTGGGATGACGGTGGCTTGGATTTGCGATTGGTGAATGTGTCCGCGTCCGCTATAATGGTGCGATTCGCAGGAGGAGGAATTGCTAGTGTTAATGATTCGGCTCGCCAGGATTGGGAAGAAGAAGCACCCGTTCTACCGCGTGGTGGTGACGGAAAAGACGCGGCCGCGGAACGGGCGGTTCGTCGAGATTGTGGGCACCTACGACCCGTCGAAGAAGCCTGCGGCGGTGGTGCTGGACCGGGAACGGGTGATGTACTGGATGGGCAAGGGCGCCCAGCCCAGCGACACAGTGCGCAGTTTTATTCGCAACCAGAAGCCCGCCTAGCGCGTCACATTCCACGGTGTGTCAACTAACTAGCTCTTGTACATGCTCCAGCAAGTTTCTCCGCTGAGCTCGGCAGACCGTGGAGGCGCGGGATGAAGGACCTGGTCGAATCAATTGCAAAGGCTCTCGTGGATCACCCAGAACAAGTTCAAGTGAACGCAGTGGAAGGCGAGCAGGTGACGGTGCTCGAATTGCGCGTCGCTCCCGACGATTTGGGGAAGGTGATCGGACGGCAGGGGCGCACGGCGAAATCCATTCGCACGCTGCTGGGCGCGGCGGGAATGAAATTAAAGAAACGCTACACGCTGGAAATCCTCGAGTAGTGACTAAGCAGGAATCTTCACGAGCACACCACGCGGAGCGCGTCACCGTGGCGCGCATCCTGCGGCCGCACGGACGGCGCGGAGAAGTGGCGGCTGAAATCCTCACTGATTTTCCCGAACGGCTCACCCGATTGAAAGCGGCAGCTTTATGGAATGGACGCGCAGAACCGCAGCGCGCGGTGATTCGCTCCTGCTGGATTTCGCGGAGCCGCGGCGGGCAGGCGATTTTCCATTTTGAAGGCTCGGATTCGATTTCCTCGGCGGAAAAGCTGGTCGGCCTGGAAGTGCAAATTCCGCTTAGCGATCGCATGAACCTCCCGTCAGGCAGCTATTACGTAAGCGATCTGACCGGCTGCGAAATTTGCGAGATAGATGGCGCGACGCTGGGACGCGTTCGCGATGTGCAGTTCACTGGGGGAACCCCGCTGCTGGTGGTGGACTCGCCGCGCGGAGAATTATTGATTCCACTGGCCCAGGAAATTTGCGTGCGTGTGGACACCTCCGCGCGGCGGATTGAAGTTGTGCTCCCCGAAGGTCTCCGCGAATTGAATCACGAATAATATTGCCAGCGTCGTGCCTCGGCTCGCTCCACTTTTCAGGGATGACAATCCTCCCCTGATTGAAATATTGCGGTACGATTAGACACCGTGCGTTTCGACATCATCACGATTTTCCCGGAATTTTTTGGCGGGCCGCTGGACTATGGCATCGTCCGGCGCGCGCGCGAGGCGCGTCTGTTGGAGGCGCACGTACACGACCTGCGCGAGTTCACGCACGACCGCCACCGCACCGTGGACGATCGTCCATTCGGCGGCGGCGAGGGAATGGTGATGAAGCCCGAGCCGCTGTTCGAAGCGGTCGAATCGTTGCTCGGAGGCGGAAGCGCCACCGAAAGGCCGGCGGGAACAGCGATCGTGCTGTTGTCCGCGGCAGGAAAACTTTTCCGGCAGGAGATGGCGCGGCGATTTGCGAAGCTCGAGCGGATAGTGCTCGTGTGCGGCCGTTACGAGGGTGTGGACGAGCGCGTTGCCGAGCATCTGGCAACGGATGAAATTTCGATCGGCGATTTCGTGATGTCGGGCGGCGAGCTGCCCGCGGCAATGATTCTGGATGCGGTGACGCGGTTGATTCCAGGCGCGTTGGGCAATGAGGATTCGACGGTGAATGAGTCCTTCAGCGAAACGGAAGTAGAAGCTGGAAGGGCGAAGCAAGTATCGTCACTGCAGCCGAATGGGATTACACAAATCACGAGTCACGATTCACGAGCCATGAATCACGGCATCCTCGATTGCCCACATTACACGCGGTCGCCAAAATTTCGTGAGTGGGATGTCCCGGAAGTGCTGATGGGCGGAAACCACGAAGAGATCCGCCGTTGGCGGCGAAAGAAGGCGCTGGAAAAAACGCTGCGCAACCGCCCCGACTTGCTTGCCGGTGTCGCGTTGAGCGAAGAAGATCGTAGTCTTCTAGACGAACTTCAACAGAGCGCGCGGAAGGCGACATCGTAGCTGCGCTCGGCGAACTACTTGAGCTTCGCGAATTCAGATTTGGCCTGCAGCAAGATGGGGATGTCCGGGTCTGCGTCTTTCCAGAGAGTCAAAAATTCCTGATAGGACTTGCGCGCCGCAGCCGCATCGTCTTGCATCGCACGAGCGCGGCCAAGCCATAAATGCGCGAGGGCACCCAGGGGACAATTCGCAACAGCGGCGCGCCAGTCAATCAATTTCTGAAATTCGGCTACGGCCTCCTTTCCCTGGCGCAGCAGCAGAAAGGCTTGCCCGCGCAGGTAGGCCGGGTAAATAAGCGAGCCGCCTTCCACCTGCGGCCGCGGATAGCCAAACTCATACTCCACGGCTGGTTCCAGGGTTTTCAGCGCTTCGGAGGGATTTCCGCGGTTTAGGTGGATGGCTGCGCGGATGGAGGGCAACCAGTAATTCTGTAGTTCGGTGTTCTGCGGGAATTGATTTTCCAGTTTGCCGGCAAGAACCTCTGCGCGGGAGAAATCGCCCGCCCGCGCCAGGACCAGCGCCGCGAGGATTTGCGAATCCCGCGTGCTGGCGAGCTTGAGGCCCTCTTCGAGGGCCAGCCGGGCTTGCTTGGCGTTTCCGAATTCAACTTCGCGGATTGCTGCGTTCAATTTCCAGATCGCCGCGACTGCGTTGAGGTTGTTTCGCCGCGCGGATTCCACGGCCCGCTGGGAAAATTGACGCGCATTCGTGAGGCCCCCTGAATAGGCAGCGGTATCCGATTGAAGGCTGAACAGCCAGTCCTCGGCTCCCGGCATGTCTTTCGCCAAGGAAACCTGACGCAGCATCTCCGCGTTATCGCCCTCGAGGAATGCAATCACGTAATAGTCCGCGTGCAGATACGTCCCGTCGAGCTTTCGGTCGAGCGCCTGGCGATACGTGGCCTTTGCTTCCGCCAGCCGGTTCACGGAGGTGTAGTCCTCCATTAGATTTGAATAGACTAGAGCGACATCTGGATCGAGGCGGATGGCTTCCAGGTTTTCCGCAATCGCTTTCTCATAGCGTCCCGTCAGTTCGTAGTTCCAGGCCATGAGTTGGTGCGGCCCCCAGTCGCGCGCATAGGCGCGCGCCCAAACTTGGGCGGTCTGGTTGGATTTCTCCAGATCGCCGGTGACAGCCGTGTGGAATTCCGAAGTGATATCGAATTGCTCACGATTGCTCACGCGCTCACGAAGTTCGTATGCTTTTTGAATAATCTCCGCAGCTTGTGCTGGCTCCCCGAGGGCCACATACGTTCCACCGAGCCTGGCATAAGCCAAAGCAAAATTCGGGTCCAGTTCGATGGCCCGCCTGAAAAGTGGAATCGCTGCGACCTCACCCTTTTCATGGGACGTTTGTGCTCCAAGGCTGAATGCCTTAAGGGCTTCAAGCGATGGGGTGGTGGCCTGCTCGATTGGTGTGTCGTATTTCTGGATCGAGCTGAGAGATTCGCCCAGCTTCCTGCGTAGTTCCTGCGCGGCCTTGCCGAGCCCAGCTAGGACATGCCTCTTGTCCACAGATGTGATCTGTTGCCGCGCTAGATTGTCACCTGTGCGACAATTCACGGCATTCAGACCGACAACATACGCGTCCTCCAGTTTCGCAATCGAGCCATCAATCACAGCGGCGCTTCCTGCGCGCTGGCAGAGGTCGCGCGCGACGTCCGGCGTCAGTCGCTCGTTCGGTGTACGGCCCATCAGTTTCAAAGTGTTGTGAACTTTTTCGTCCGACAGGATGACGAGAAACGGCGACTGTGCCAGTTGCACGGCCAGACCTTGCTTGAGTGTGTCGTCAAACACGGGATCGCCGGTGGAATTCGAGAAGTCAGCGATGACGATGGTATCTTTTTCCGTGAGTGCAGCTTTTCTGTGAGCGAAGAAGTACGCTCCGGCGCCGATTGCAACAAGAAGAATCACTACGGGCGCCACGATTTTCCATCGAATGCCCGACTGGGGCATAACAGCGGAAGCGCTAGTCGTCTTGGCTGTGAATTCGCCTAGCTGTTCATCCCCACTCGAGCTGGTTTCCGTGCCACGGGACGATTGTGGCGCCTGCAGTCCTTCCACCGCGGGCCCAACGAAACGATAGCCTCGTTTGGGAAGTGTTTCGATGAAACGCGGTTTGTCCGCCTCGTCGTTCAGAGCCTGGCGCAGTTTCTTGACCGCCGTGTTCAGGCTGTGGTCGAAGTCCACGAAAGTGTCTTCGGGCCAAAGCCGCTCGCGAAGCTGTTCTCGCGTGACCACCTGGCCGGGTTGCCCAAGCAACATGGCCAGGATTTGAAAGGGTTGCTCCTGAAGTTTGATCTTGTGGCCGCTCTTGTAAACCTCGCCCGCGCGCAGGTCTAGCGTAAAGACATCAAACCGCAGAGTTCGAGAATCCTCCGGGGGCGGTTGCATGCGATTCGTCTCGGGTGGAGGGAATATACCACCATAGGTTTCCAGCCAGCTAAACCCTTTCGCCTCCGTACTTTATTTGTTCATTGGGAGTTCGCCCAGAGTTCATTCGCGGTGCATTGATGGAATTGAGGCATAGCGCGAGAGTGGGCGCAGTTCACGACACCCGGTTGAGGCCGGGCAGCCGTGAACCGAAAAGGAAATGAAAAGGGAGAATCCCATGAAGACGAAAATTCTGGCAATGGCGGGCGCGGTATTGCTCTCAATCGTCGCGGCGGGAGAGTGCCATGCGCAGTCACGGCCACTGGAAGTGAATGTTCCTTTCGCATTCGAAGTTGGAAACAAGACACTGCCTGCGGGGAGCTATCGTGTTGAGCCCATCCCAACGGGGGCTGGATCAATCGAGATACTCTGCAGCAACAACGGAGACGTGCGGCTGCCGATTTCAACGATGGCCACCGCCCCGAGTAGCGGAATCCCAGCTTCCGCCTTGGTCTTCCACCGATATGGAAATCGCTACTTCCTCGCGCAGATTCGGACCGGTGATGGGCACGCACGTGAAGTGTTTCCGTCGAAGCAGGAAAAGGAACTCGCACGCTCGGAACGCAGGATCGAGGTTGCGCTCGTGAATCAGGCCACGGCTGGCAAACAGTGAGCTGCGCACGTGTGCATTGGCGGTCAGTCTATGCGAGCCATCCGCATAGGCTGGCCGCGGGCATGATTAGCGGCGAATGGTGACTTGTGCGGGGTCAACTTCGTAGCCTTCGTCGCGGACCTCTTGCTGTGCGGCCGAGAGAAGCGATTTGTCGTCTGCGTCTTTGCGCAGGTTGCAATGGCGGCGAATTACCTCTTCGCCGGAAATAATCCGAATCAGCCAATTCGACTTGGACTGATCCCACGAAAGTTCCACGCGGTCTGCGCGCACGGAT
>Ga0210400_10004082_pt1 | contig 12732 bp, 14 predicted proteins | sample IncBWH26MmetaG_FD_155456 | JGI IMG/M metagenome (GOLD analysis project Ga0210400, IMG submission 155456) | Forest soil microbial communities from Barre Woods Harvard Forest LTER site, Petersham, Massachusetts, United States - Inc-BW-H-26-M | ecosystem: Environmental > Terrestrial > Soil >...
GGGTCATAGGCGGAGAGGTAGACTATCAAGATGCTGGTCCTCGGCCTTGAAAGCTCCTGCGATGACTGCTCCGCCGCGGTGGTGGAGGAGACGGCGCGCGGGCCGGTGGTGAAGTCGCTGGTGCGGCGCAGCCAGGACGCGCTGCACGGGCCTTTCGGCGGCGTGGTGCCGGAGCTGGCGGCGCGGGAGCATCTGCTCCAGGTGCGCGGCACCATCCAGGAAGCGCTGGATCAGGCGGGCGCGAAGTTGGCGCAGCTCGACCGCATCGCCGTCACGCGCGGGCCGGGCCTCGTGGGCAGCCTCCTCTGCACCTTCAGCGCTGGGAAGGCCCTGGCCTGGCACGAGAACCTTCCCTGGGTGGGCGTCCACCACCTGCTGGGCCATCTCAACGCCGCGCGCTTCGCGGCCCCGGATCTGCCCTTCCCCGCGCTGGCGCTGCTGGTGAGCGGCGGGCACACGCACCTCTACCTCGCGAGGAACTGGACGCATCTCGAACTCCTGCGCAAGACCCGCGACGACGCCGCCGGCGAGGCCTATGACAAGGCCGCGCGGGTGCTGGGGCTGGGCTATCCCGGCGGTCCGCCCGTGGACGCCTGCGCGCAGCGGGCGACGAAGGCCGCCGAGCCCTTCACGCCGCCCCGCTTCCGGGACGGCAAACCGGCCTGGAGCTTCTCCGGACTCAAGACCGCGCTGAAGCTGCGCGTGGAGCGCGACCCGCGCTTGGCCACGGGCGGCGCGGAGGATCCTGCTGTCCAGGCGCTCTGCCGCAGCCTGCAGGATGCCGTCGCCGACTGGCTCCTGCGGCCCCTCCCGGAAGTGGCGCGCGAACACGGCGCGAAGAGTCTCGTCATCAGCGGTGGCGTGGCCTGCAATTCGGAACTGCGCCTCAGGGCCGCGGTCCTGGCAGCGCGGGAGAACCTCGTCCTCGCCATCCCCGAGCCGAAGCTCTGCACGGACAATGGCGCCATGATCGCCGCGGCGGGGGCGCGCCTGCCGTTGGAAGAAGGATTCGCCCTCAACGCTGATTCCGACCTCCGCCTTGGAGCCTGACCATGGATGTCACCCGCGAAGACGTGCTGCACTGCGCGAAACTGGCCCGCCTCAGCTTGCGCGACGAGGAGATCGAGCCTCTGCGTCAGGCCATGGCCCAACTCCTGAGCCGCGCAGAGAAGCTGAACGCCCTGCCGCTGGAGGATGTGCCGCCCATGCTGCACGCTCTCGCGCTACCGCTGCCGCGGCGCGAAGATGAGATCGGCCCGTCCCTCACCCAGGAAGCGGCCCTCGCCAACGCACCCGCGCAGAGTCACGGGCATTTCGTGGTGCCAAAGGTCTTGTAGGCGCTACCAGTCCGATCCGCCGGAATCTCCTCCACCCGAGTCACCCCAGTCGGAACCGCCGCCGCCGGAGGAATCGGACTCACCCCAGTCCTGGGCGGAGCCCTGCCCTTGGCCACCGGATGAGCCCCAGTCACCGCCGGATGAATGCCGGTTGCCACCCAGCATTTCGCCCAGCATCACGCCTGTGAGCAGGCCACCCAGGTTCGGACCCTGCATGCCCGGGCCGTAGCCCTGCTGCTGCGGCACCATCGCCGCGGAGGGATCCGGGTCCAGTCCCAGACGGCGGCGCGTGGCCAGTGGAAGCTCGTCGTCCTTCAGTTCCTGAATGCCGGCCTGGGCGCCGCAGTAGCCGCAGGTCCATTTCACCGTGCGAGTGCCGTCGTAGTTGGCCTTCATCCCATCGCCCGAAGCGCCACAGGCGGGGCACTTGGCGTAGGGGGAGACGAACGCGTGGTCGCCGATATGGCCGCTGGTCATGCCGCGCTTTGCAGCACCCAGCTGCTCGGGGCGGTCGCCCTTCCCCCTAGTGGCGAAGTAGATGACGGCGAGGACGATGAGGATGACGATGAAGGCGGCCATGGCCGGACTCCTGCGAAGAGCCCATAGGATGTCAGAATCGGGGCATGACATCTCACCTAGATCGTCCCGGTCCCTGGTGTGTGTTGGGACTCATGTCCGGCACCTCGGCCGACGGCGTGGATGTGGCGCTCATCGAAGTGGACCCCACCGGATTCGATGGCGGACAGCCCTTCCTTCAGCTGTTGGGCCATGAACAGACGCCTTATCCGGATGAGCTGCGGGCGACCGTGCTGGCGGCTGCGGGGAACCGCCTCGATCCGGCGGCCCTCTGCATCCTTCAACGGCGCCTGGGCGACCATCACGCCGAGGCCGCGGCGTCGCTCTGCGGGAAGTTGAAACTCCAGCCCGACCTGGCGAGCCTTCACGGCCAGACCGTGCAGCATCATCCAGAACACGGCGCCACGCTCCAGCTGTCTGATCCCTATGTGCTGGCTGAAAGGCTGCGCTGCCCCGTGGTTTTCGACCTGCGCCGCCGCGACATGGCCCTGGGCGGCCAAGGCGCCCCGCTCGTGCCGAAAGCCGAACTCTGGCTCCACGGCGCGGACCGCCCCTTCCTCGCCTTGAATCTCGGCGGCATCGCCAATGCCACGATCTGGGATGGCGCCAAGCTGTACGCCTGGGATCTGGGGCCTGGCATGAGCCTGCTGGACCTGGGCGCACGGCGCTGGCTGGACCTGGACTTCGATCCCTACGGCGGCCACGCGGCGGGTGCCGTGGATGAATCACGCCTCGCGGACTGGCTGAAACATCCTTACTTCCAGGTGCCGCCGCCGAAGTCCACGGGCCGGGAAGTGTTCGGCGAAGCCTGGCTGGACCGAGAAGCGCCCGCCCTGGAACGGCTGCCTTTGCCGGACCGCCTCGCCACCCTCGCGGCCTTCACCGCCTCCGCCGTGGCCCATGAGCTGAGACGCATCCGGCTCCCCCTCTCGGGAGGCCTCCTCAGCGGCGGCGGCGCCCGCCACGCGCGCCTGCGGGACGAGCTGGCGAAGCGCGCGCCCGCCCTCACCTGGCGTGTGGACAAGAGCCTCCCCCCCGGCAGCCGCGAAGCCGTGAGCTGGGCCCTCCTCGGCGCCGCCGGCGCCGCAGGCTTCCCCGCGAACCTGCCGGAAGTGACGGGCGCCACGGCCGAAGCGGTGTTGGGCGCCTGGGTCTTTCCGTGAAACGGGTCTTCGCGGGCCTGGCATTCCTCCTGCTCGCCTGTCGTCCACATCCGCGCCCCCACACCGTCGTCATGGCCTGGGAGGCGTTTCCGCTCAGCCTGGATCCGCGATCGGGGAATGACCAGGCCAGTGAGCGGTTGCTGGGGCTCACGCATCAGGGGTTGTTACGACGGGACGCACAGTTGCGACTCGTTCCGGATGGCTGCCTGGCCTGGCGATGGGAGGTGCCGTACGCGGAGCTGGCCTTCGACTTCCCCCTGCCGGGCAAGGAGCCGAGCGGATGGTTCCATTTTTCGCCGGGGCGGTTCCTCCGTGCGGAGGACGCGCTCTGGAGCGTGAAGGCGCTCATGGATCCGGTCGTCCGCGGCGCGAAGGCCTCCGTGTTCCAGTCCGGGATTCAGGCGGCCTGGGTAGCCGGGACGACACTGCATCTGAAACTGCGCGCCGCCGATCCCGGCTTCCCCGCCAACCTCATCCGCGGCGGGCTGGGGCTCGTGCCGGAGGGTGCCGTGGGCGATGATCCGCCGGGCACGGGGCCCTACCGCATGGCGTCCGTCGTCCCGGAGCAGCGCATCCTGCTGGAGGCTCGGAAGGATCATCCGGATATCGCGGGCAGGCCCGACCCCCAGGATCTGGAGCTGCGGCTCATGCCGGACGCGGCCGCGCGGTTGCTGGCGCTGCGACATGGAAGCGTGCAACTCGCGCTCAGCAACCTGCCGCCGGATCTTGCCGCCGCGGCGGGACCCGGTGTGGAGGTCCGTACGGTACGCGGTGCGGGCGAGGAGTATGTGGCCTTCCGTTGCACGGGCCCTGCGCTCAAGGATGCCCGCGTGCGCCGCGCGCTGAGCCTGGCCCTGGATCGCGAACTCATGGTCCGCGCGCTGCGCGATGGATGGGCGCGTCCCGCATGGGACTTCTTCCCGCCGGAATCCGAGGCGGGCGTGCAGGGGGCCGGCCCTGCGCCGGACATGGCCACGCGGCGGGCCGAAGCGGAACGGCTGCTGGACGAGGCTGGCTTCACGCGCAAGCGCGCCGCGCCGCGCCTCAGGCTCACGCTTCTCACGACGCCGGAGCTGGAGGCCCGGACGAAGGCGCTGGCCATCCAGGACCAGTGGCGCCGCATCGGCGTGGAGCTGCGGCTGGAATCCAAGGAGTTCGGCGCGCTCTTCTCCGATGTGCTGACCGGGCGCTTCCAGGTGGTGAGCCTGCGCTGGGTGGGCGTGACGGATCCGGCGATCCTGCGGCGCATCTTCCACTCCGGCTCCGTGCCGCCTGGCGGTTTCAACCGGGGCCGCTTCGCGGATGCGGAGGTGGACCGGCTGCTGGATGAGGCCGAGGCGGCAGGTCCAGCGCGCCGCCTGGAGCTGCTCAAGGCGGCGCAAGCGCGCATCGCGGAGGAGGCGCCCTACGCCGTGCTCTGGTGGCCCGATCAGATCGTGGCCGCGGCCCCCGGCGTGCGCGTGGATCTCAACGGCGCGGGGGACTTCTCCGCCGTCTGGCGCGATAATCGGACGCCATGAGGCACGCGCGCTGGCTGGACCATCTCCCGCTCTGGGCCGTCTACGGCGCCGTGGCGCGCACGCGCATCTTCGAGCCCTGGGAGCTGGTCTTCATGGCCGCGCCCCTCGTGGCCGCAGTCGTCGTCGAGGGAAGGCGCTGGGATCTCTCGCGATGGCGGTTGCCGCTGGAGCTGGCCGTCATCGCCTGGCTGGCCTTCGACCTCCTCGCGCACCCGGGCTTTTTCGGCCAGATGGTGCGGCTGCTCTTCCTCCTCAGCGGGCTCCGACTCGCGCTGCCGCGCCAGCCGCCGCAACGGCGTCAGCTGCTCCTCATGGGCTTCCTGCTCTTCCTGACCACGGCCATCAGCAACGCGGATTTCGAGTTCTTCGCCTGGACCATCCTGTGGATGCTCGCGGCCACCCTCGCGCTGCTGCAGCTGGCCTGGGAGCAACCCGCCTCGCTGCGCCACGGACCCTCCTCGAGGCCACCCTTCCGGCTCGTGCCCTTCTGGGCCGCGGGCGCGCTGGCGCTCGCGGGTTGCTTCTTCCTGCTGCTGCCGCGGCTCAACGCGGGCTGGCGCCCCTTCCCCGCCTTCGGCGCGGCGCTGGGGCGGCTCCAGGCGGGACTCAGCGACCAGGTGGACCTCAGCCAGCAGGGCCCCATCAGCGTGAACCACGCCGTCGTCATGCGCGTGGTGCCGCCCGCGGATCTGTCCGATGCGCAGCGCCAGGCACTGGGCGGATACCTGGCCTACCTGCGCGGCATCACGCTGGAGAAGGTGGAAGGCCAGCGCTGGGAGCCCTACGACTACACGAGGCCCCGCGAGTTGCACCTGGGCAGCCAATCCGACACTGACGGCGGGGAATCCGGCGTGCACCTGGAATTCTTCCTCAACCCCACGCCGCGCGGCCTCGTGCCCCTGCCCTACGGGACGGTCTTCGCGGGCACGCCCTTCCAGCAACGGTTGCGGTCCGGAGAAGGCGCCAGTTGGCACCTGCCCTTCCCTGTCACCCGCGGCGTGCCCTTGCAGGTGGTGCAGGCCGATCCGCAGGCGGAGCGGTTCCACGCGCAGGGCCTTGATCCCGATCCCGTGCCGCTGGATGATGCCCGCCCGCCCTTCGGCCAGCGCCTCGACACACTGCTCGAACTTCGACCGGAGCATGAGGCCGCACGGCGCACCAGCCTGGCCTGGGCGCCGGGCGTGATGAAGGCCCCGGCCTTGGCCTCGGCGCTATCGGCGCGGCTACGGACTTTCCGCTACACCCTCGACAACCCCTGCGGCACGGCGGCCAATCCGCTGCAGGATTTCCTGGAGCGGACCCAGGCTGGCCACTGCGAATACTTCGCCTCGGCCCTCGCGCTCATGCTGCGCGCGCGCGGCGTGCCCGCGCGGGTGGTGAACGGCTACCGCCTGGGCGCCTGGGTTCCGGAGGGCGGCTACTGGCTCGTCACGGAGGACGAGGCCCATTCCTGGGTGGAGTATTGGGATGACGGGGCCCACATCTGGCGGATGGCCGATGGCACACCGGCCTTCGCGGCCGGGACCGACAGCTCCTGGTCCGGAACCTGGACGCGTCTCGCGGATGCCGTGTCGTTCAAATGGGACCGCTATGTGGTGCGCTTCTCGGGCGAGGACCAGGCGGTGGGGCTCGTTTCGATCCAGAGCCTGGCCCAGAACCTCGCGAAGGGATGGCGCTGGTCCTGGAAGAGGCCCTCACCGCTCGCAGTGGGGCTCCTCGGGATGCTGGGCCTGGCATGGTTCCTCTGGCGATTCCGCCCGAAGCGCCAGACGGGCGGCTTAGCGGAACCCAAGGGCGTGAAGGCCTTCGCGCCCCTCCTCCGGCGCACGCGAGGCGTAGCGCCGCCCAATCCCGGGGAGACTTCTCGCCACTGGCTCGCGCGCCTGGCACGCCTGAGGCCGGATCGCGCCGAGGCTCTTCACGGATTATCCGAAGCTGCCGACCGGACCCTTTACGGCGGAGGTCGCGAATCGGCCCTGAGCCCCCTCGTGAAGGCGGAAGCCCGGGCGTGGAAATGAGGGGACTCGCGGCGGCTTCTAGCCGCGCCACCTAAAAAGCACGGCGCCCGCAAGGGGCGCCGCACGAAATGGACCTCATGCCTCGGGCCTCATACCTGAAGCCTTCAATCCATCTTGCTGGTGTCCAGCGTGCCCTTCAGGAACTCTGCGAACTCCTTGGGGGGCAAGTAGCTGGCGAGGGAGCGGACCGTCTTCCCGTTCTCATCCAGGATGTAGAGGCTGGGGAAGCCCGTCACGCCGAACTGCTTTTCCAGCGGCTTGTTGGCCGTGGGCGTGCCGTCCTTGAGCTGCGTGTTGACGGAGAGAGGCACGAAGTCCCGCAGAGCAGCCTGGGCCTCGGGCGTGGGGAACGTCTCGTTGCGCATCTTCGTGCACCAGCCGCACCAGTCGGTGTAGATGTCCATGAAGATCTGCTTGTGCTCACGCTTGGCGCGGGCCGTGGCGGCGGCGAGGTCGTGCTCCCAGGTGATGGGGCCCTGGGCGAAGGCCGGCAGGACGGATGCGAAGAGGGCGGCGGTGACGAGGCGCTTCATGCGTGGCTCCTGGAACGGGCTATTTGCCCGAGATGAATTTGACGAGGCCCGCGGAGTCGAGGGCACCGGTGTGGCGGCGGAGCAGCTTGCCATCCTCATCCAGCATCACGAGGGTGGGGTAGGCCTGGGTGCCATACTTCTGATCCACGGCGACTCCGGCGGGGACGGGCGTACGGTCCTTTTTCTCCACCATCACCGAGGCGGCCACCACCTTCTTGAGGGCGGCCTGGGCCTGGGGCGTAGGGAAGACTTCCTTGCGCATGCGCTGGCAGGGCGGGCACCACTCAGCCCAGATGTCCACGAAGACCTCGCGGTGGGAGGCCCTGGCCTCCTGGAGCGCGCTTGCCAGGTCCTCATGCCACGCGGTGCCCTGCGCCAGCATGGGCATCGCGGAGAGGATAGCGGCGGCGAACGCGAGTCGTTTCATGGGACCTCGACACCGGGTGAGATGCCCCGGACGGAAGCATCGTTCCACGATACTCGCGTCCTGGCGTCCTGAACCGGCTAATCCCCCGGCCTTACCGCCCGTAATCCATCTCGAACCGGCCGACGCAAGAATCCGGCAACCCAAAGGAGCATTCCATGCGCGCCCTACTCGCCCCGCTGGCGCTCGCCGCCAGCCTCGCCCTCCCCTTGGCCGCCCAGGCGCCCACCCGCTACATCAAGGTGGACATCGTCTCCCACGACGGCCACGGCCACCACAAGGGCAACGGTCCCACTGAAGTCCACATGCGCACCCCCCTCAGCTTGGCCACCAGCATCCTGGAATGCGCCCAGGACAGCGATATCCGCATCAACGGCAAGGACAGCAAGCCCCTCAAGGCCGACCAGCTCGTGAAGATGCTCCAGGACTCCAAGCCCGGCGACATGCTCCTGGAAGTGACCACCAACGACGGCGACCACATCAAGGTGACCGTGGAGTAGGTATCACGTTTGAGGTGTGAGGCCTGAGGTCCAATCGGAACGGCGCCCATCTGGGCGCCGTTCCTTTTAAAACAGGCGCGGCCGAAGGCCGCCGCCCAAAAAAACCTCGTACCTCAAGCCTCACCACCTCCTAGCCTGATGAAATGGAATCGCTCACCGACATCCGCGTCCGTTACGCCGAGACCGATGCGATGGGCATCGTGCATCACAGCCACTTCGTCGTATGGATGGAGCTGGGCCGGTCCGACCTTTTACGCAGGCTGGGCCAGAGCTACGCGGAGTGGGAGGCCCAGGGAGTGCGGCTTCCCGTGAACGGCATCTCGCTCACCTACCGCTCGCCCGCCCGCTACGACGAGCTGGTGCAGGTGCGGACCTCGCTCAAGGAGGTGAGCCGCCGACACGTGGTCTTCAGCTACCGCATCGAGCGGGATGGGCTCCTGCTGGCCGAAGGCGAGAGCCGGCATCTCGTGGCGGGCGCGGACGGCCGGGCCACCGTGCTGCCGGACGCGCTGATGGCGATGCTGAAGGGCTAACGCTGGGCCCTCAGGACCAGGGCGAGAATGGCGGCCATGGCATCCATGAGGCGGCGCCGCGAATCCGGGAAGGCCTCCTGGTGGAAACTCTGGTAGCTCACGAGGCCGAAGCTGGGGCCCTTCCACCCGGGCCCCGTGCCCAGGGGCACGCCGTACCAGCTCTGGGGCACCAGGCCGCTCACCCGCTCGGCCTCGGAGAAGACGGCGCCAGCGTCGCGGGCCTCCTCCAAGGTCCTGATGTAGAGCGGTGAGCCTGCCAGCACGGCCTTGGCCGTGAGACCGCCATCCTTCGAGAGGGGGCGCGCCGGCTGATTCCTGAGCCGGCCGCCCTCGTGGTAGATGGGGAAGTTGATGGTGTCTGTCGGCCAGTCCACCAGGGCGAGGTAGAGCGAGGCCAGCCCCAGCGGCTTGAAGCAGATGTCCAGCAGGGCCTCGCCAAGCGCTTTCGGTTCCATGCCCGGCCTCAGCTCCTCCGCGGCCCGAAGCAGGAGGAGCCGGTCCCCGTCCAGGTGGCGGACCAGCTCCTGGAGCGCCTCCAGCTGCGTCCCCTTCTGGATGGCCTCGGCCTCGGCCGCCTTCGCCCGCTGGGCCAGGTCCTGGGGCGATTCTCCTTGGGGCTTTCCGAAGTTGAAGAGCCCCATGGGGCCTCCCCGGCGGTTTGTGGTGAGATGGATGGATGCAGAGCATGCACCGTCCGGTCTCGTTGTTCAACACCCTCACCCGGGGCGTGGAGCCCGTGCGTCCGGGTCCGGATGGTCGGGTCCGCGTCTACAACTGCGGGCCGACGGTCTACAACTTCGTCCATATCGGCAATCTGCGCACCTTCCTTTTCCAGGATCTGCTTCGCCGGACCCTGGCCGCCGCGGGGCATGAGGTCAGGTTCTGCATGAACCTCACGGATGTCGAAGACAAGATCATCCGGGATTCCCAGAAGGGGCTTCCGGAATCCGCCACCAACGCCGAGCGCCACGGCGCCATGAAGGCCCTCACGGAACGGTTCACGGTCTTCTTCCTGGAGGACCTGGACGCGCTGCGCGTCCAGCGCCCGGATGTGATGCCCAAGGCCACGGACCACATCCCCCACATGATCGCCCTCATCCAGAAGCTGGAGAGCAAAGGCCTCGCCTACGCGCGCGAAGGCTCCGTCTACTGCCGCATCGCGGGGCTGCCCGAATACGGCTGCCTGGCCCACCTGGACCGCGAGGGCATGCGCATCGGCTCCTCCGTGGATGCCGACGAGTACGAGCGCGATGCCGTCACGGACTTCGTCCTCTGGAAAGCGGGAAAACCGGGCGAGCCCACTTGGGACAGCCCCTGGGGGCCCGGCCGTCCCGGCTGGCACATCGAATGTTCCGCCATGGGCATCGAGCACCTGGGCGAGCGCGTGGAGATCCACACGGGCGGCGTGGACCTCATCTTCCCCCACCACGAGAACGAGATCGCCCAGAGCGACGGCGCTCTTGGCCATCCCTGGGTCTCCTCCTGGGTCCACGGCGAGTTCCTCATGGTCGAGGGCGAGAAGATGTCCAAGTCCCTGGGCAACTTCTTCACCCTCCGCGATCTCCGCGAGAAGGGCGTGGACCCCATCGCCTTCCGCTACGCCATCCAAAGCAACCACTACCGCAAGCTCTACAACTTCTCCTTCGAGGGACTGAGGGGCGCGGACAACGCGCTCAAGCGCATCCGCGCCTTCCGCCGCCGCATGGAGGGCGAAGGCGCGGCGGGTGGCGGCGCATGGAAGGAGGCCATCGAGCCCATGCCCCGCATCACGGCTGCGCGGGAGGCCTTCTGGGCCGCCATGGGCGACGACCTCAACACGCCGGAGGCGCTCGCCGCCATCTTCACGCTCATCAGCGATCTCAACGCGCAGGACGACCGCATCGCCCTCACCCGCGAGGAACGGGACGCGGCCCTGGCCTTCCTGGACGAGGCCGACGCGATCTTCGCCGCCTGGCCCCACCAGGCGGACTCGGCCGACACCGAGGTGGAGGCGCTCATCGAGGCGAGACGCTCCGCCAAGGCCGGCAAGCAATGGGCCGAGGCCGACCGCCTCCGCGACCAGATCAAGGCCATGGGTATCGTGCTGGAAGACCGCAAGGACGGCACGACCGGCTGGCACCGGAGCTAGCGCCCTGCCATCCTTGGGCCGACACCCCAAGGAGATCGCCATGAGCGACGGCCAGGCCGCCCCCAAGAAGGGCATGAACCCCATCCTGAAATGGCTCCTCATCGGCTGCGGCACCATCGTCGTCCTGATGCTCGGGAGCTGCGTGCTCATCACCTACGCCTGCAAGGGCGCGGTGCGCTCCTTCGGCTCGATGGCCGTCGTCTCTGGCGTCGAAGCGATGAAGCCCAGCGTCACCATGATGCTGCCGCCCGATGCCAAGGCCCAAGGCGAGAAAGCCTTCCACGACCTGGCCGACAAGGCCTCCAAACTGGACGCCCAGGACATGAAGGACATCTCCGAAGCCATCAAGACCTATAACGAGGCGACCCAGGCCAAGGCCCAGGCAGGCCAGACGCCCATCGACCCTGAGGCTGCCAAGGCCCTTGTGGCGCGTATCCAGGAAGTTGCCGACCGGCACTGAGTCCCATCTGGAACGGAAGAAGCGGCCCGTGACGGGCCGCTTTCTTTTCAGATCGACGCCAGAACCTGCTCCGGTCCGATCTCCTCCAGGCACTGCCGCCGCTGGCAGGCGCGGTCGCGGCAGGGCGAGCAGGCGATGCCCGTGCGGAGCAGCGAACCCGTCCCATCCGGCAGTCCGGCGATGACCGGATCGCTGGGGCCGAAGAGCGCCGTGACGGGCACGCCCGACAGCACGGCGAGATGCAGCAGGCCGGTATCTCCGGTGATGACACGGTCCGCCTGCCTCACGGCAGACGCCAGCTGCCACCAGGGCAGCGGTGGCAAGGCGGGCACACCGCTTTCGTGGGGCAGCCATTCGCGCAACGCCGCTTCATCCGGTCCCAGACTCCAACGCAGCTCCCAGCGGTCCTTCATGCGCGTCGCGAGATCGAGCCAGTGGCTCATCGGCCAGCGCTTGTGCGCGCCTGAGCGCGAGGCGCCTGGCACGAGTACTGCGCGGGGCCGCTTGGCCGCCCAGATGGCGCCGGGATCAGGCAACGCGGCGTCCTTCAACACCGGACCGAAACGGCCGAGGCCGTTCACGCCGCGGCTCGCGCCGAAGGCCTCCGACAATCCCAGCGCCTGGTCGTAGCGGGTCTGGAGTTTGAACGGCGCGCGATGGGTCTGCATCGCGCCCGCGAATTCCTTCGTGACGCCATCGCCCCAGCGCTCGCCGATGCCTGCGAATTTGGGAATGAGCGCGGACTTGAGGATGCCGTGGAAATCGAGGCTGGCCTCTGCGCCGCGCAGCTCCGCCGCCACGCGCTTCAACTCAGGCAGCGCAGCGAATGGATTCGATAGCGCCTTCCGCTTCACGACCACAGGCTCCAGCCAGGGGAAGGGCTCCAGCAGGAACGCGTGACGGTCCTCCACCACCGCCCGCAGGCGCGCGCCTGGAAAGGCCTCATGCAGATTCGCCCAGGCCGGCAGCACCCGCAGGATGTCGCCCAGGGCGGAGAGGCGGAGCAGGGCCAGATGCATCTTTCCATCCTAATCTCGGGGCTTTCGGCTTTCGGCTTTTGGCTCTTGGCTCTTGGCTCTTGGCTCCTACAGGGAGAGACATGCCGTGGTCTTACCCGGAACAAGCTCGGTGGCCAGCCGGTCCAACCTGCTCAATTCAAGTGCGAACCCCATGCAGCCAGGGTTTTGAGAACAGGACGGAGCGATTCTCCCTTGGGCTCAAGCGCGTACTCAACCCTTGGAGGCACCTCCGGATAGAGAGTCCGGCTGATGAGGCCGTTGTTCTCCAAAAGCTGAAGGCGCTGTGCCAACACCCGCGGGCTGATACCCCCGATTCGCCCAAGGAGTTCGCCGAATCGCTTCGTCCCTCCCATCAACTCCCGCACCACGAGCAAGGTCCACTTCCCATTTAAAATGTCCATGGCTTGCCGGATGGGACACGCGGCATCGCAAGGCACGGGTTGGGGTCTGCGCTTTCGGGGGGTAGTAGAGGGCATGGGCATCCTTCAATAGTTACTTTTATATTCCTACTTGAACAGGAT
>Ga0210400_10004083_pt1 | contig 12731 bp, 7 predicted proteins | sample IncBWH26MmetaG_FD_155456 | JGI IMG/M metagenome (GOLD analysis project Ga0210400, IMG submission 155456) | Forest soil microbial communities from Barre Woods Harvard Forest LTER site, Petersham, Massachusetts, United States - Inc-BW-H-26-M | ecosystem: Environmental > Terrestrial > Soil >...
AATGTGCGTGTGCAGTTATAATATGCATTGCTATTATATGCAACGTTGGAGTTACCTAAGTAACCGATAGCAAGGATGGCTGGACAGTCGTCGTCCGCAACCAAGTGAGCGTAACGGCTTGTTGGGATATTCGGGGTCCGCGCGCCACAGCTCTAGTCCATTCCTATTTGCACAAGTATGCGTTCGTCGTAAACCGGGGCGTCCCACTGGATTGAAACCCTCCATGCCTCCCGCTAAATAGGCCTTTATGTCCTTGATGGTGCCGCTGATCGTCGTTGCGCTCGCTTTCGTGCTGCGCCCTCCGATGAAAAAGAAATGGTTCTGACTTGTGAAGCTTGGCTTTCTTGATCTCTGGGCACTTGCAGTAGTTCACCGACATCTGAAACTGATGCTCATTTTGGTGCTTGCTGATGAAGAAACCTCGTATTGTCACATTTCTCTCAGTGTTGCTTACTCTCCCGTTTATCGTTTTTTTCTACTAGTTCTCTGGCTCTCGATTTCACGCCTGGACTGTCGTCGTTCATAGACATCCTTCTAACAACTTCTGCTATATCGGGCCACGGATATTGCTCCAAAGCTCGAAGTGCCTTGTATCGGATAAACGCCGACGATGATTTCTCCGCGACCGGGCTCAGAATTTTGCGAACGTGTGAGCCGCCAATTTCTGTCAAAAAAAGAACTGCCAATAGTTGTGCACGGTCGTCGTTCTTCCCCAGAAATGCGGCCAGGTGGGCGATGGCCCTATCGCCGTATTTCTTGATTTCGGCGTACTCCGCCACGGAAGGAAAAACCTTCCCTAAGTTGTAACTATAACCTTCAACAGTTGTGCCAGTCCCCCTGTCCAGAGCGATTTTAAAGATCTCCTCAATACGCTTGTTGATGATCTCCTGAGATGGTTGGTCGGTGTCTTGAGCCACCAGTGCAGTTGAAACCAGCAGGGCCGCTAATAGCCATGCGATCTGCTTTTTGCTAATTCTGCACGCAATACTAGTTAGCTTGCTCACGGTTGCCATCTCCTTCAATTGACGGTTCCGATGCTAAAAGTGGCGTTCTGGGAATCCCCTAGTACTTGAATGGTCATTCCCTGAATACAACCTCGCACTGCAGTATTTGTATTGATTGGATATACAGTTCCACTGAGTAGAATCTCAAATGATTGTGTCCACGATGTACAGGCTTGCAGACCAGGACGTGGGAGTGGAGGACCAACACAGAAGGCAACGGGATCATCATCAAAGGTGCCATCAGGATTAGTCGATTTAGGTGTAGAGAAGGGCTGACGTTGGATATCTTGTTGCGGTATTGTTTCCAAAGGTGTCATGCCGCCTACCGCAACGGGATCACCATTCTGGTCAGAGACTTGATAGTGCACAATGAATCCGGTTCCCAGGGTTCCGACTGGGCAAACAGAGCCAGAGAGCTGAGGAGTGGCTCCGCTCGGCACGAACGACCGGGGTATTTGAACAAAGAAATCTTGCTTGCTCTGAAGCTTCTCGCCGTTTTTGAGAGTAGCCGTTATCTTGTGTACTCCGGCTCCTGCGGCAGGATCAATAACAAATGTCGTGCCGAGGGATGTATCGGATACTTTGCTTGGGTCTATCGTTGCTGTGATTCCGCTGCCCGCATCGATGGACACTACTTTTCTCAGTTGTATTCCCTGAAGTTCTACCTCAATTGTGCTTCCAATAAGCCCACGTGACGGGGAAAGACCGGTAATCTTCGGGGGAGTCCGCGCCCGTTGCGCGGGTGGGTTACCACCTGGTAGGTTATACGGATTCTCTTCATCAATCGGTACAGGAGCGGGCCACGACATTGACTCTCCTTTGCCACCTCTAATCAGCAAGAATGAATTGGCGTCAAAGTAAGCAATCGAAGCGGCTGCGGGATTAAACGGCAACGCCGTAAGTACGCCTTGAGAGTCATATATTTTTAGGGCACTCGCCGACCCAGCCTGCTTCAATCTGTTGGTCAGTTCCGTGGCGATCAGTCGCCCATCCGAAGTAGCGGCCACCAGCCCGGTTGGATGGAGAAACGGAGTGCTCCAGAGCTTCGCTCCGCTGGTCACATCAAAAGCGACGGTGGCCAGGCCGGTCCCATAAGCGACATTGTTTGCTCCCAGCACAAGGCTTTGGGCTGACTCAAACGTGTTGTTTGCAAAGAATGGCACCAGAAAAGAGCCCATGTCGTAGTCCTGGGTCCCGCCAGAACTGTTCGTGTGCCGGACGAACGACTGTGATTTGGTTTGAGATGGGACATTACGGTCCTGGCTCTCGACTGTGTACTCAGCCAATGTTCCTCCCAGGCCGTCAGGAATAACCTCTTGCGGTATATACGCCTGGATATGCCCCATTGGTTCTTCGCAGGGGTTAAGGGATAGCGAGGTGAACGATGGAGGGACACAGCCAGTCGCGTCAAAGTCAAACTCCTGGACTGCCTGCATCGAAAAGGAGCCGCCCGGCTGCACAACTAGCAGTTTCAGGCTCTCATGGTCCGAGAGGGAGGTTACGCAACTCGATGCAAGGAGGCCACAGGGTGAGCCAAAGCCGCCTTTGGTATCTACTTCGGTGATGTGAGCGGTAGAGACCAGGGCCTGTAATGAGCCGTCGGGCATTACAACAATAGCGCCGATCTCGGCCGCTTGATCTTCAGAATTGTCCTGGAGGACCGTGCCGGAGGAATCATTGAGAGTGAAATGGAAATGGGAAGCTGGAATAGGCACGGTAAATTGTGGATGGCCCGTCGCGCCATCCACGGCGATGATCGCCGAATTGGTCTGTGAACCGTCCGCATTTTGCGGCCCGAAAACAACTGAGCCGTAAACCGTATCGTCTTCAGCGACGGCAATCGGACCGTTCAAGCTTTCATTTACTCCGTCGTTCAGTCCAGAGATCCATACCTGCTGTTGGATGGTGTTATCAATCCGGCTAAAGGAGGACTTTCTGCTAAAGCAGTCGGAATCCAGACAGGTCGTGAGCAATTGAATGATCCCCCCACTATTGTCGGGAACCGTCTCATCAATGAAAGTAAATCCGGAGAGATCCGCAGGCAGGGTCGCTGCTGGCGTTGAAGGCGCTGTGATGGCAGCTCCAGTCATGCCGCCACGCTGCGACGTGCCTGGTGTCGCAAGCAAACGCGTGATTTGCTGCTGTCGCGCTGCCAGCCGCTGCTGCCACGGATTGAGCATTCCAGCCTCCCTCCGCTTAGCTCTCCACGAATCAATGCCATTGGATGCTATCTGGGACGGTGCAGCGCTCATCGCTGGCCCCGCTGGCAATACTTCACGCGCCAATTGCAGCGCGGCTGCTGGGGGAGGAGCGGTCACCTGAGCGGCCCAGAGCTGCTCCCCATCCGCGGTAAGAGCACGCACCATGTTGGGTCCATCAATCACGTACACGTCCGGATCGCCGGAATTGACCGGATTCCCATGAAGCATCTGATGGATCCGGTTGCCGGTAATCGAATTCACAGACCAGAGCGGCGTTCCAAAGGGGACAATTGTCGCCGCAAGCACATTCACGGTCATTGTAGTGGTCAACGAGTTGAAACTGGCGGTAAGAGTGGCCGTGCCTTGCGCCAGTGCGGTAAGCTGCGGGGGATCGCTGGACGTAATGCTGACCACGGTGGGATCGCTGCTCGTCCAAATTGCCTGCGTCACCGGCTGGCCGGCATCCCCCACCAGGCTTACGCCGCGAGTCTGTCCAATCGTCAGGGTGGCAAGAACAGGGGTAATGAAGATGGCTTTCGGCGGTACGACAGGAATCGCGTTGAAGGTGACCGAGAGTTGCGTGTTGGCGATATTGCCGGCAACGTCGGTCGCCTGCACCCGGATGGAATTGATGCCCGCAACCAGAGTCACATTGCAGGCAAACGAGCCGGTTGTCAGTGTTGCCGGCGAGCCGTTGCAGGTTACGAAAGCGATACCGGATAAATTGTCCGAGACGGAGCCGGCAAGCTGGAGCGTGGCAACGCTCGCAGAAGAGCCATTCGCGGGCGAAGAAATGCTGAGGAGGGGTGGTGTTTCGTCAATGTTAACGCTAGTCGCTACGCTTGCGCTGTTCCCAGCTCTGTCGAGTGCTATTCCGGAAACCGGCTGATTTGCGCCCTCCGACGACACCGCTATAGGCGAAGGGCACAATGCGACGCCCGATAATGCGTCGGCGCAAGAGAATGAGACCGTGACGGTCGAATTGTTCCAGCCCGCCGCATTTGGCGCTGGGCTCTGGCTGGCCGCGATGGTCGGCGGGGTTTTATCGATGCTTATCTGAATCGTCGCAGTAGCAGAGTTCCCGGCCCGATCAAACGCCGTTCCTCCTGCTATTTGGTTCAACCCCTCCGCTGTCAGAAAGAATGTGCTCGGACAGGAGGCGATCCCGGAAGTGCCGTCGTCGCAGCCGAAGATTACACCGACATTTGTATTGTTCCATCCAAAGCTATTTGGAGACGGCGATAGCGTTTCAACAATGGACGGAAAATCGCTATCTACACCGGCGACTGAAAGAGTAACTTGTTTTCCCGGCTTTCCATGCAGTCGAACCTCCAGAAGATTTGCAGACGCCAGATGGATGGTCTTTTCAATCGTGACGATCTCAGGTTCTTTCCTCTTGGAGCCGGATATGCATTTCTGCTCGTCGCCTTCGTGGCATTCCGCTCGATCTTCTCGCTGATGCCGATCCTCGAAATCATCTTCAGCCACAATTTTTTGACCATTCAGGAAGACTTCTGCCCGGGTCCGTTCCTCGGCGGTAATATGCAACTTGTATTGAGTGGCGACGTTCTGGACCGTAAAACTGTCGCTGAACAGTGAAGAACGGTCATCGTCGCCGTCTTCCTCATGCCTGCGATCATCACGCGGCTGCTCTACAGGGCGAGTGTAGGTCTTAGGGCCGAATGCGTTCCAGGCGCATATTGCTAAGCCACAGGTCGCAGTGGTTAGGGTAGGTGAAAGAGACGGCGCCTGTGGAAACGATCTTGCGGTTAAACAACTGAAGGCCGTACAGGCCAGAACCAACTTCAGCAGGCGGGTCTTCATTGCCTGTCTTGCCTTTCGTGTCCCATGCATCTCGGCCTTCAGAGTTCCGAGAGCGCAGCGATTCAGAGCCATACCTTGCTACGAAATGTGGGCCGTTCATTCCTTCGCTCGGCGGTGGTCAAACGATTCTTGCGAAAAGCTTCTTGCTTCGATCATCTGCGTTAAAACAAGAAGCGTTTTAAAACAGGAGGAGCGGCATATATGACTACGAAATCTCGAATATTTCAATAGAAAACTTTAGTTTGTTTTGTGAAAGAAACCTAATTCGATTGAAAGCCGTCATAATAACGCCACCAGCTACACTGCTAACTCCTTTAGTTACCGTACCATTCTTAACTAATCCCGAAAAAGGACACCTAGCAGGTTACTTTAGGATGTGGACAGTTGAATATTGCCGCCAAGATCGTATATTTTTTTATTCAAACCAGGCAGAACGAAAAGCTTTACGACAATTTTGCTTGTCCTGATAACATCTCTGCCACTACGGACACAAGAGCGATTTGTCAAGATTCGGTTGGCGAGCCAAATTCCAGTTTGATCTTGAATTCCTCCGAGAGTTTGCTCATCGTAGTGCCCAATCACCGGCTTCGGGGGGCAGCTTGCTCATCCTCGGAATCTTCTTGTGGTCCAAGCAGGGTCTGGAGAGCCAAGTTGATTTGTTCGAACCGCTGGAGTTCCTTGGGGAATTTTGCCCTGCTGGGGCGAAAGAAAAAACCAGGACGCTTGAAACGCAGATCACTCCAGCCTAAGCTGCTCAGTTGACGCTCCGTCTTGTCCAGTTCCGCTTGCTGGCTTGGCTTGTCCATGTGGCTGGTTAAGATCAAGGCAAGATGCCAGAGAGAGTCGCCTTGCATCTGAACCAGTTTCAAGACCAGCTTGACTTCCGGGTAATCGTCTGGCATCTCCCGCAAAGCTTGCGCATCGAAAATCTGTGACTTGCTGATGAGACCTTGAAAATCCTGCCACTGCTGGTTGAGAGTGCGCGAAGCGGAAAGAGGCCGCTTGCGGTGTGCCTTCAGGGCGCTTGTGCAGCAGGAAACAAGCTGCCGGTTGATTTGCGTCAGCCGCATCATCTCTTTCCGGTATTCGTTCAGCTCGAATTCGGCAAAAGTGCTGGGGCGCGGAAAGGAGCCATGCGGCCAGCCTGTACTCTGGAGCCTTTGCTCGATCCTATCGAGTTCGTGGTCGCGTTCGGCTTTCGGCAAGGTACTGGCGATCAGGACGCCAGCGCGCCAGAAACTCTCTCCTAACTCGCGCTGGAGGCGGATGATCTCCTGGACGTGGGGATCCGGCCGATCAGGGTTATCGCGTGGCAGAAGCGCTTCTGCGAATGCCGGCGTAAATCGCTGGAGCAGGGAATCGAAATCGCGCCGCAGGACAGGGTAGATTTTGTCAGTCAGTCTGGACATAGGTGGAGAACCCAGGGCCGACCCAACGGCATTCCAAGAGTAGGCGAGAAACCGTCGCGTTGACCGATATCAAAATACTACACTTGTTGCCATTTTTTGGATTGCCAGCCGTTGAAGCGCTTTGTTTTTCAGCGGCCTGTAAAAGCAGAGAGTTTCCAGAAAAAGAAGAAGGGAGTTCCCGGAACGTGAGGTGGGGAACTCCCTCATGCAGTGAGGTTATATCAGTGACTTGATTTGGTTATAGACCCGGCCCATTAATAACAGATTAAAGACAGGTAAATTTACTTTGACAAGTCACGGCCTTATTTTCCCGTATAGGGACTATTCAAGTTCCGATACCTGCGTGCTTGCTTGAGCAGGCCCGGATTGTGGAGGCGAAGGCAGCAAGCCTCGAACCACGATATACAGGATGGGAATAATAAATAAGTTCAGGAACGTTGAGACAATCATTCCTCCGAACACCGTTGTACCTACGGAGTGGCGTCCTTCGGCCCCGGCGCCGGTGGCAAATACCAGAGGAAGAACTCCCAGGATGAATGCGATGGATGTCATCAAAATGGGCCGCAACCTCAGCCTGGCTGCCCGAATGGCCGATTCCACCAGGGCCACCCCCCGATGCTGCAGCTGCTCGGCGAATTCAACAATAAGAATGGCATTCTTGCTGGCCAGACCAATGAGCATTACCAGTCCAATCTGGCAATAGACGTCGTTTTCCAGCCCCCGGATTTTCTGTGCCCCCAGCGCGCCCAACACCGCCATGGGCACCGCCAGCAGGATGATGAATGGCAGAACAAAGCTTTCATATTGCGCGGACAGCGTCAGGTAGACGACCAGCAGTCCCAGCCCGAAGAACAGCAGGGATTTCCCTCCGGATTCAATCTCTTCCAACGAGAGTCCCGAAAACGAGTACGAATAGCCCGTGGGCAATACTTCCCTGGCAAGATCCTCCATTGCCCGAATCGCCTGGCCCGAGCTGTAACCGGGTTTAGCGCCGCCATTGATCTCCGCATTGCGAAAGAGGTTGTAGTGAGTGATTACGCCGGCATTATTTCCCTGCGTGACTGTGACCAGGTTATCGAGCGAAATCATCTGTCCATCGTCGGAACGCACGTAGAACTGCCTCAGGTCGCGAGGCTGAGAGCGAAACTGCCTGTCTGCCTGCACAAACACCCGGTAGGAGCGGTTGTTAAAGTCGAAGTCATTCACGTACTGGGATCCCATGTAAATCTGCAGCGCCGATGTTATCTGGCTGAAGGGCACTCCCAGGCTCTTGGCTTTTTCGCGGTCGATTTGCACCACGTATTGCGGGTCCCTGGCTGTGAAGGTGCTGAACAGGCCTTGTAATTCCGGGCGGGCATTTCCTTTTTGAACAAGTTCCTGCAGCACTTTCTCCAGCTCTTCGGCGCTTCCACCGGCCTGTTGCAGTTCAAATTGGAAGCCGCCATACTGGCCCACTCCCTGAATAGCGGGAGGCAACACCGGGAAAACAACTGCCTCGGAGACACCGAAGAGAGGTCCCCTGAGAGAGTCGACCACGGCCCTCGAGGTGTGCTGGGCCCCATGCCGGTCCCGAATGTTCTTCAGGCTGGCAAATAATATTCCCTGATTGGGCGTGGCGCCGCCCGCTCCTCCGCTGAATCCCGCAATGGAGAAAACACCCTGAACATCGGGATTCTTGCTGACGATGGCGCTGGCTTTGTCCAAAGCGTGCTCGGTGTAGTCCAGTGACGACCCTTGGGGCGCCTGCACCAGGGCGATGAAATAGCCCTCGTCTTCAGTAGGCAGGAAGCTCGATGGTACTCTTTGGTAAACCCAGTAAGTGGACGCCAGGCCCGCAAAAAATACGACGATCACGGCAGCTTTCCATGATGCAAGTCCATGCAGGAGTCTTTCGTAGGCCGAACTGCCGCTGTGGATTCCGGCATTGATGGCGTCAAAAAAACGGTTCTTGCGGCCTTCACGCGAGCGCAGCAGCAGCGCGGCAAGGGCGGGCGACAGGGTCAAAGCGTTAAACGCCGAGATGGCAATCGAGAATGCGATGGTCAGCGCGAACTGCTGGTAGAGACGTCCGCTGGTGCCGGGAAAGAGCGAGACCGGTACGAAGACGGCGATCAATACCAGTGAGGTGGCGATGACCGCTCCCGTCACCTCCTTCATGCCCATCTGGGTGGCCTGCGCCGCATCTGTGACCCCTTCTTCCATGTGTCGCTCAACGTTCTCAATGACTACGATGGCATCGTCCACGACCAGTCCAGTCGCCAGCGTGATGCCAAAGAGCGTAAGCGTGTTGATGGAGAATCCGAACAGCTTGGCGAAGATGAACGTTCCAACCAGTGAAACCGGAATGGTGATGGCCGGAATGATGGTGCTGCGCCAGCCCTGCAAAAACAGGAAGATCACCACGATCACAATGGCGATGGCCGCCGACAGGGTCTTCAGGACCTCGCGGATGGAATCTCCGACGGCCGTGGTGGTATCGAATGCGACTTGATATTTCAGCCCCGGAGGAAAACGTTGCGCCAGCCGCGCTATCTCCGCCCTGACTTCCCGGTCCACATCCAGGGCATTGGCCTGGGAAAGCTGTTGAACGCCCAATCCAATGATGGGGTTGCCGTTGTAACGAAAACTCCCGCCATAGCTCTCGGCGCCCAGTTCTGCCCGGCCCACATCGCGAAGCTCGATCAACGACCCGTCGCGTGTGCGCTTGAGAATAATTCTCTCGAATTCTTTGGGATCAGCCAGGCGTCCCACGGCCCGCACGCTGATCTGATAATTCTGTCCTGCTGCAACCGGCGGCTGCCCTACCTGCCCGGCCGCCACCTGCACGTTTTGCTCTCGCAATGCGCTGGTCACGTCAGAAGCGGTAAGGCCGCGAGCGGCCAGCCGCACTGGATCGAGCCACAGCCGCATCGAGTATTTGCGCTCGCCGAAGATCAGCGCTTCTCCTACGCCCTTGATGCGCTTAAGGGCGTCCTTTACGTAAACATCGAGATAGTTGCTGATAAAGAGGTCATCGTACTGGTTGTTTTCCGCATAAAAAGCGATAAACATCACGAACGAACCGGAGTTCTTGTTGATGTTCAGCCCGGTGGTCTGCACTTCTACCGGAAGCCGCCCCAGCGCGGTGGAGGCCCGGTTCTGTATATCTACCGCCGCCAGATCAAGGTCCCTGTCTAAATTAAAGGTGGCAGTGACCGAGCTTGCGCCGTCATTGCTGCTGGTGGAGTTGACATAGCGCATGCCCTGCGCGCCGTTGATGGCCTGTTCCAGCAGCGTGGTAACACTGGTTTCAACCGCCTGGGAATTGGCCCCGGTGTAGAAGGCGCTGACCGTCACCTGGGGCGGCGCCAGATCAGGAAATGCGGCGACCGGGAGCGTCGGAATGGAAACGGCGCCGGCCAGGACAATGAGAAGCGAGCACACCGTTGCAAAGACCGGCCGGCGAATGAAGAAATTTACAAACATGAGTGATTTCCCCGGCTACGACTGAGGTATTACCGGCATTCCATCCGCCAACAGTTGTATGTTGCTCACAATGAGGCGTTCGCCCGGCTTGATTCCGTCGAGCACGACATAATCGTTGCCCACAAGATCGCCCACCTGAATCACTTTTTGGTGGGCCACTGTCTGCTGTCCCTGGCCTTCAGCCACGAATGCGAAGATCTTTCCACTCAACCGCGAAACCGCGGTCACGGGAATCAAGGGGAGTTTCTGTTCGGACCAGACAATCCGCGCGTGGACTTGCTGGTCGTTTCGAAACCGGAACAAAGGATTCGGTATTGCGGCTTTCAAGAGCAGAGTCTGGGTGTTGGTATCCACATGAGGAGAAATAAAATCCACGCGGGCGCGGAGTGTTGTCTTGCCGGCTTCGTCAACGACATCGATCGGCATTCCCATGCGCACGGCCGCAGATTTCTCGGCCGGCACGTACACATAGGCTTCCAGCGAATCCCCGCGGTCGACCGTAGTAATCAACGTCTGAGAGGTGACCCGGTCACCAACGTGGACGGGAATGTCTCCAATCACTCCGCTGGTCGGCGCGTTTACGCTGTAGTAGCGGAGTTGCACTCTCTGTTCACGGATGCTGGCCTGGATTGCCTCTAAATCGGATTTAACACTATCGTAAACGCCCTGGGCCTGATCGAGTTCGGCCCGGCTGATCACCCCTGCGGCATACAGTTTTTTTCTGCGCTCAAGCTCAATCCGATCCAACTCCAGGGTGGCCTGCTTCGATTTGTAGTTTGCTTCCTGATTGCTGACTGTAGCTTGCTGCTTGAGGGGATCAATTTCCAGGATAGGAGTTCCGGCCTCGACTCTCTGGCCGGAGTGAACAAAGATCTTTGTGACCTGGCCTTCCACCTGAGGCTGCAACGCGGAACCACTCCGGGACTTGATAGTTGCCAGATAATCCGTGGAGTCCGCCACGAGTCGCGCCTGCACCGTGACCACCTTGACCGGGAACCCTTTCGGTCCCTGGGGTACTTCGGCGCTTTGACCGGATTTCCCGCATCCTGAAACCCCAGATCCTAAGATCGAGACTAGTGCTAACAAATAGCCACGGTTGAACTTGAATTTCAGGGAAGTCATTCGTGATTCCATAGTAGCGGACAAACGACCTGCGGACAAATCAGTCGCACAATGCCCTCCAACAGCTTAGTTTGGGTGGTTCAAGAGGGTAACCAAGAGGTAACAAGCGATACGGAATTTCTCATAACCTATTCAAAATAATACGCTTATATAAGAATCCGTCCCGAAGAGAGAATTTAAGAGAATTACAATTTTTACTTCCCATAACCAGAGAAGCTGGTTACAATCAGTCACTCACTTAAGTAACCGCCTTCCCCCGGCAGTGATTGACCATCCGTAACTTGATACCTGTACTTTGGTACCTAAATCGTTCGATGGTTTGCGCGGCTGAGAGGGAAAAGAAGTGCGTTGTCGTTGTTATGCGAAAGCCCAGTTATGCGCCCAGCAAATGAAACTCATTTGAAGTTTTTTCGAGAGCAGGACCCCATGGGAGTGAATAGAAGCAGCACCGGTAGAGCAAGAATAGTCTTATTCTTGTGCTGCATTCTGTATTCGATTGCCGGCCAGTGCCAAACCAGCACCGGGCAGCTCACAATCAACCTGACCGTGCAATCGTCGATCGATTTGATATTTCAGAACAATCCCAGCGTGGGGACGAATGGATTTTGTCCGCTGACCAACTCGGGCACCAACAACGTCGGCCTGGATCTGGGGACTGCTTCGTTTACGCCTGCCAGCGACAGTCTCGCTTGCGTGGCTTACAGCCACAATACGGCTACGTCCTACCAGGTGAGCAGCGCCTTCGACGTGGTGGTAACCAAGGCCAACACCAGCAGCCCCAATTACCGGCTGGCAGCCGAGATATCCACCGCACCGCCTGCCAATGTAACGTGGCTGATCAACAATATTGCTTTGACCAATACGGCCTTCACGCAGCTTGACGCCAACGACAACTACGCTCAGGCCATAACCAAGACGCTGCAAGTACAGGTAAAGAACACCGTACCTGGGCAAGCCTTGCTGGAGACGGTCACTTTCCTGGCCACGGCGAATTAACTTTAGGTGCAAACATGGTGAATCAATACAAAGCGCTTCGTATCCTGGCCCTGATCGCTCTTCTGATCTCCGGCACAGCTCTGTTTGCCCAGACCGCTACCGGGACGATCAATACCACTCTCGTCAACAAAAACGGCATTACTCTGGTCTTTGACACCGCTCCCGGAGGCGTGACTCTCGGAAACAGCGGAACATCCGCCGCCAGCGCCAACTTTGGGATCATTTCCGCTTTTGGCCCGCTGGCTGCAGGCGTGACCCGGCCCAGTGTCGGCCCTGCGACTTTTAACGTACAGACGATTTTTGATGTCAACGTGATCGAAGGCGGCCTGACCAGCGCCAATTACACGCTCACTGCCAATCTTGCGGCTGCGGCCCCTACAGGAATGTCATACAAGATTGATGCGGTCGCATTGACCACCGCGGCGCAGACCATCACGACGAACGGCACTTACAACGCTGACGTTGCCCACAATCTGGGGTTGGTGGTCTCCATGTCGGCCCCGGGTTCAGGCGGCCCCTTGGTGGGATTTCCGATATCGGCAACCATTAATTTCACGGCCACCGCCAATTAAGTTTAGAAGCAAATTAAGCAATGAATAAATCTGCGTAAAGCTACTAAGGAGAGAAATCCGAAAATGAAAAAGCTAGTTCTCTTAACCATCGTCGCGGTCATCATGATGATCCCATCAGTTGCTGCCGCCCAAACCGCC
>Ga0210400_10004084_pt1 | contig 12731 bp, 13 predicted proteins | sample IncBWH26MmetaG_FD_155456 | JGI IMG/M metagenome (GOLD analysis project Ga0210400, IMG submission 155456) | Forest soil microbial communities from Barre Woods Harvard Forest LTER site, Petersham, Massachusetts, United States - Inc-BW-H-26-M | ecosystem: Environmental > Terrestrial > Soil >...
CTTGACTTATGTGGTGCACATATTTATGTGTAGCGGCAGCGCGTTTTCGCGGTGTTGCTGCGCACAAGACGGCGATTAGTGCACATAACGGAGGCTCGGACGTACGGTGGTTGCCCCGCATTCCGCGGGATAGGAGACCGCCATGCGTCAGATCTTGTTTCACAGGGATTTCATTTCTCGGTACGAGGAGTCACCGGTTGCGGAACTCCTCGGCGATTTCGATCGTTGGTTGCGAGAGGTGCGTTACTGCAACCCTAAAGCGCGACGGCACATTGGATACGTACGGTTTGCGCTCGAGCGTGCGAGCGAGCTACCAGAGGATTGGCGGTTCGATGCGAAGGATCTGAACCGGCTATTTCGATCCAGGGTCAGGCCCCGTAGCTTTGCACGCACTCGGTGGGCGTTCGAGCAGTACCTGCGAGCGCGTGACCGGTGGATCCAGACTCTGGCGTCTGGGCCCCATCAGCAGCTCCTTGACGCCTATTCGGCCTACATGCGCGACCTTCAAGGCCTCGCACCAACATCCATTGACCAGAGGATCCGGGTAACGCGCGCCTTCTTGGCCCTATGCTGTCCGCCGCCACGTACGCCGGCGGATCTGACACCACGACATGTTGAACGATTCATCGCTCGACGCGCTCGCAGGCTTGGGCGCGCGGCAATCACGAGCACTGTAGGGTATCTGCGTAAGTTCCTTCGCTATTGCCAAGAGCGCGGACTCTGCCCTCCTGGACTTGACGCGATCGATCGGCCGCACCGCTATCGGGATGAACGACCACCGCGCGCCATTCCCTGGGAGTTAGCGCAGCGGCTGCTCGCTTCGATCGACCGGTCGACGCGGATGGGTTGCCGCGATTACACCGTGCTGTACCTAATGACGCACTTCGGTCTGCGGACGGGGGATGTTTGCGCTCTAACGCTCGCTGACTTCGATCGCCGCGCACGGGTTCTCAAGGTCGATTTGCCAAAGGTCCACTCGACGTTGAGCTTACCGCTTGCAAGACCTACCGTTCGCGTTCTGGAGCGATATTTGCGCAATGGCCGGCCGCGCACCGAGAGAGCAGAGCTTTTTCTCTCTGTGGCGGCGCCGCTCGCACCGATGACCCGCGGAGCGGTTTCCGAGGCGTTTAAGCGTCATGTTGAGCGCAGCGGCTTACCGTTGACAGGTCATTCGCCCTATGGCCTCCGCCACGGGTTCGCGATGCGCCTGCTCGAGCGTGGCGTCGGCATCAAGGCGATCGGTGATCTTCTCGGTCATCGCACCCTCGAGAGCACTGCCGTGTACTTGCGGCTCAACACGGAGGCATTGCGTGACGTCGCCCTGCAGGTGCCGCGAGCTGTCCGGCGGGAGGTTATATGAACATCGTTATTCCCCATACGTCATTCGAGCGCGCCGCACTGCGGTACGTCCGCCACCATCGTGCACTCGGCAAGCTCTATAACCATGAAGCCTGGGTACTGGGGCACCTGGCGGGTCATTTAAGTGAGCGGCAGGCGCGAGATCTAGATGCGAGCCAGTTCGAGTCGTGGCTTCGCTGTCAGCAGCATACAAGTGGAACAACTCGCCGCGGTAGCGCGCTCATCGTTCACAAGTTCTGTCGATATCGGGAGCGTACCGAGCCCACCTGCTTTGTTCCCGATCCGCTATATTTCCCGCGCCGAGTGCCTTCAGTTCTGCCGGTGATCCTCGGGCCGGCACAGATCGCCCGTATGCTCGAGACGATTGAGGGCTGGCCGGCGAACTCCCAGCACCCCCTCTACAGGGCAACTTACCGCATCGCGGTCGTTCTGCTCTACACTGCCGGGCTGCGCCGCGGCGAGCTCATCCGCCTCACGCTTAACGATTTGGATTTCGAGAATACGACTCTGCGCATTCGAGAGTCCAAGTTCCACAAGACGCGCATCGTGCCGCTTTCCTCAAGTGCTAGTCGCGAGCTGCGCCGTTATCTCAAGGCGCGTCTCGCGCCACCCTGGGACATTTCCGCGGGTGCGCCGCTCCTTGGGGATCAGCATGGATCAGTGCGCTTTCGAGCGTATGTACCGGCGGCGATCAGCCAAGGCGTGCACAAGTTGTTTCGGGATGCCGACATCCGCGATCCCCACGGGCGCTATCCACGCGTCCACGATTTACGGCATTCCTTTGCGGTACAGGCGCTCCTGCGATGGTACCGTGCCGGCGTCGATGTTCAGGCGAAGCTGCCGCAGCTTTCTATGTACATGGGTCACGTGTCGATCGTCTCGACCGCTCACTACCTACACTTCATTCCCGAGGTGGCGAGCGCCGCCAATCGTCTGTTTGCCCGTCATTTTGGGCGCGTGGCCTTGGGAGGTGTGCGATGAACGCTCGGCCGAACACCCTCGCTCGGGTCCTGGTGAAGTACTTCCAGGACTATCTGCCGGCGCTCAGGGGGATGAGTCCGCACACGATCCGCAGCTATCGCGATGCCATCCTCTTGTACCTCCGATTCCTGTCGAGCCACACTCGCCGCCGGCCCGAGTCCCTGGATCTCGGTGATGTCACCTTCGATTACGTCTCAGCCTTTCTCAGCGATCTTGAGAAGACCCGCCGCTCAAGTATAGCGACGCGCAACGCCCGACTCGCCGCGCTCCATACCTTTGCGCGGTTCGCCGCAAGTCAAGCACCCGAGCACCTTGCGGAACTCCAGCGGGTCCTTGCTATTCCTTTCAAGCGAGGCGCTCGCCGGGCGCCGGTCGAGTTCCTCGACCAGAAGGAGGTGGAGGCGCTGCTGACACCACCGAAGAACCTAACGGCTGCGGACGAGCGCGATCTGACTTTGTTCGCTCTGATGCTCAATACCGGCGCTCGCGTTCAGGAGGTGCTGGATCTTCGTATCCAGGACGTGCGTTTGGAACCCCCGTATCAAGTCCGTCTGCGCGGCAAGGGGGCCAAGATCCGTGTCTGTCCCATCTGGGCTCACACCGCTCGCCGAGTACGCCGTTTGCTGGCCGGCTCCAACTGGCCGGTTGAGCCTGACCGCCCGCTGTTCCTGAACCTGCGCGGCGAGAAGCTGACCCGGTTTGGGGTCTACCAACTCCTCAAGAAGCGCATCGGCTTGTGCACGTCAACAGTCGCATCCTTGCGGGGGCGCCGAATTCACCCGCACACGCTCAGGCACACAACTGCCGTTCACCTTCTGAAGGCCGGCGTCGACTTTGCTACGATCAGTCAGTGGCTGGGTCATTCATCACTCAACACCACGATGGTCTACGCCCGGGCGGATCTGGACCTAAAACGCCAAGCCCTCCTCCAGGTCTTCCCCGATGCGCCGCGTCCCCCCCGAGGCGGCCGAGTGGGACTGCAACAACCAGACGTAGTGGGCTGGCTGCGTCGGATCTAGCGCTCATGGACCCAGATCCCGACCTGGATCTGGGTCCCCGTCTTTGGAACGATTCCCGTCGGTATGTGAGATACCGTCGACGCCGGTTTCATATCTCAGATGGGCGTCAACTCCGACGGCTTAACGACGCCCTTGTCCACGAGGAGTGCAAGAATGCCTCTCGAGTTAGCGGAGTGATCCCGCCCTATGGCGACGAAATGCGTGCCGCCAAGAGAAAGCAAATCACCATCTTCATCACCCACCACCGGTTGCATTGTCTACGATTTCATACAGATCGGGATATTGATGCGACATGCGGTCGAGAGATTCGACGGCAAATTGTTCCACATATCCGCCCGCCCGCAGGCGGGATGCCGAACGGCAGAGTAGGACTCAGGGCCAAGGATTTGGCTACTTACGCGTATTCGCGCGCTCCTATCGACTTAAAATATATTATCTATACCAATCAATATGTTATGTCCAACGGATGAAAGCAATCCGGGACGCAAGGCTGTTTATTTGGGAAAGGTTTGTGAACTATCCGCGCTCCTTAGCCCGGGAGCACCGCAATGGCAACGCCGTTTCCAGCAAATCACCCGTATCTCAGCAAGGGCTTTGAGCCGATCCGTATTGAGTGCGACTGCGCGGACCTCGTGGTCGAAGGAACAATTCCTCAAGAATTGATTGGCTCGTTGTATCGGATCGGGCCGAATCCGCAATTCGCGCCCCGCGGTTTTTACAATCCACTCTTGGCAGATGGGATGATTCACGCATTTCATATTCGCGATGGTCGCGTCGCGTACAGCAATCGGTGGGTTCGCACACTGCAGTGGCAACATGAGCGTACCGCTGGAAGATCACTCTTCGGCACAACGGGCAGCCCACGCGATGCGGATCCGGAGGTCGCAGGATTGCAGACAGACGGAGTTGCCAATACCAATCTTGTGTGGCATGGGCAACGACTGCTTGCGCTGGAAGAAGGGCACGCACCGATCCAGATTGATCCGGTCACACTTCGGACGCTGGGGCCCTGGACCTTCGATGGTGCACTGCCCGGCAACATGACCGCCCATCCGAAAGTCGATCCAGTAACTGGCGAGATGTTTTTCTTCGCGAACTTCCCAAACAAGGATTTCTCCGGATCGTTGGCCTTTTATGCTGCCAGTGCCGACGGAAACCTGACTCGAAGCGAAATGTTTCAAGGCCCGTTCCCTTCTCTGGTGCATGACTTCGCGATAACGCAGGACTACATACTGTTCTTCATTTGCCCTATCACGCTGTCCATGGAGCGAATCCGCAAGGGCGCTTCGCCGATCGGGTGGGAGCCGGCCCGAGGAACCCACATTGGTATCTTTCCCCGTGTCGGATCCACTTCAGATATCCGTTGGTTCAAGGCACCGCCGAGCATGGCGTGGCATTCAATGAATGCTTTCCAGGCCAACGACACCATCAATCTGGATGTCTGCGCGCAAGCCCGTCCAGCTTTCCCAGATGAAAACGGGAGGACTCCTTCAGACACTGACCTTCGGCAATATCTGACTCGATGGACAATGGATTGGTCGAATCCTGGAACTGTGGTGACAACCCGGCTTAACGAAGCGGCGTGCGAGTACCCGAAAATAGACGAGCGGCGCGTCGGGTTACAGTATCGGTTCGGGTTCGTAGCCTGCGTAGGCGGTCCTGGAACTGGAGACTTGTTTCATCGGGCCGTCGGCCGATTCGAGTTCGAAACAGGTCTATTGCGAACCTTCCACTTTGGGGAAGATAGCGCGATATCAGAAGCAATATTCGTCCAGAATGCCCCGGAGGGTGCTGAAGCGGATGGATATCTGTTGCTAACCGTATTCGAGGAACGACGTAACGCGAGCTATCTGGCCATTTTGGATTCCACGCGTATTGAGTCGGGACCGATCGCCAAAGCCCACTTGGATCATCGTATTCCACTCGGCTTTCACGGCGTGTGGCGCCCGACGACGGTGCTCTAGCCTCTCCCGATACTCCGCGCCGCCGCGCTGCGCACAATTAGGCCCGACTCGCCCGGAAGACAACATCGACTTCCATCGCCTCTTTCGACGTTGGACGACGAACCCCGAACTTCGTTGTACGCGGCCCTCATTCGAGCAAACCCGCACCGTCGGTGGCTCGGCACATTCGGCCGCTTGCGGCGTACCCCGCCTCGGATGCGGCGTTGGATATGTTGAGTGCGCCTGGTCGATACACCAAGCAAATCAGGCCATTCCAACTGATGCTGCACATAATCGAATACACCACATAAATCGAGTAATGTGTTACTCCACATTACTCGATTGCCGGCACAGGGTCTTGCGCTACTTGGAAATGTTTCGGGGAACGATTGATGGCGCAAGCGTTCATCCTAGAGAGGTCGTCAAGGTGGCGCTGCAGGAACAGGCCGCGGCTGTCCTCCTAGTCCACAATCATCCTTCAAAAATTGGAGAGCCGTCGGCGGCAGATGAGTTGATTACACAGCGCTTGCGTGATGCCTTGAGCCTCGTGGATGTTAGAGTCCTCGATCACTTGATCGTCGCCGGGTCTGACGTAGTAAGTTTTGCGGAACGTGGACTTATATAAGTAGTCGGGTGATCTCGCTCCTGCCCCGGCGGGAGCGAGATTCGACGCAAATAGCTCCTCAAAACTGCCGTCTGGCAGCCGGGATACTGAACTGCTGATGACTGCCCCTTAGAGAAAGAGGCTACCTCGCTATAGGAGTCATTCGTCGGATCGCGAATCCGCGCCCTTCTAGGTGCGGCTGTTGTCCCGGTTCCAGCATTGCGAGCTGCTAGAGTGCGGCTGGCTGTAAGCACTACGGCACAACGGCGGGCGCTTGCTCGCAATTGACCTCCCACGGTATGCCGAATTGATCAGTAAGCACGCCAAAGCGTGCGGACCAGAACGTCTTCTGGATGACCATGTGTACTTCACCGTTTTCGGTCAGGGCAGAGAATATTCGCTCCGCGTCCGCCGTGTCATCGACGCTAAGCAGTACGTAGAAGCCTTGTGGCTTTGCGTACTGCTCAGGAAGAACGTCAGCTCCCGCTAGAACCGTCGTGCCCACTGCAATGTTCGCGTGGACAATCTTGCCGCGCCATTCCGGCGGGACTTGTTCGGCCATGGGCGAATTGCCGTAGGTGAGAATGTTGACAATCTTGCCGCCAAGCGCCCGCTCATAAAACTGAAACGCTGCCTCGCACTGTCCGCCAAACACCAGGTGGAAACTCGCTTGCATGACGCACTCCGTCTATTGTCCCATCGCCACGATGGGCGTTAAGGGCGCTGGCTCGAATCGACCGGTCGGTGATCACCCCTTGGCCCTGGAGTAATGCCGACCAGCTGGGTCGGCTCAAGAATCTGAACCAAATGCCATTCACCTTTAGAAACGATACAAGCTTCCCCAGGCCCCAATTCACAGGGCTCGTCCGGTGCAGATTCCCCGATGACTCTGACTTTTCCAGAGATGATGTAGATCAGCTCATCTCCATCCGGATGCAACTCGCCTCCGTGTGGCGGAGTACGAGTCATGTTCGCGATTGCAACGATGAGCCCGTCGCAGAGGGCCGGCGGTCCGGGCTGGTGCTCGACAAGAGACATGGATAAGTCGCGAGAAATCGCGATTGAGAACCGTGCGGAATCGACCTTGGTAATTTTCCCCAATGCACTCTCCCCAGCAGCCTGTTGCCACGAGAGACGCCAGCGACGTCTCAGACGCCACCATCATCACCGCCGGACAGTTCATAGTCTTGAAGAAATGGAAGCTCGTTTGCGATCCATGCCTTTGGTGATGTGCCGGTGAAGGCATTCCAGTCCCGCGTCATGTGTGCCTGGTCGGCATATCCGCAAGCCGCCGCCACCTCGGCAAGCGGTTGCCGGAGGTCGCTGATCAGCCCGCACGCGCGCTCAAAGCGGAAGATGCGCGCGGCAGTCTTGGGTGTGATGCCCAATTCGGCGCGGAAGCGGTCGGCCATGTGCTGCCGACTCCAGCCCGTGTCCTGCGCGAGACTTTCGACGGAACGGCGACCATGACTGGCCGCCAATTGTCGCCATACATGCGCAATGAGGGGCGAGCCTTTGGCCGGTGTAAGCCAGCGCGTGAGCACTTCATCAAGTATCGCGAAGCGGGCCTGCCAATCCCGAGTGCTAATCAATCGTTCCATCAACTCCGGGGCATCGCGCGGACAAAGATCGGAAAGCGCAACAGCACCGCAAGCTAACTCCGCAGCGGTTGCTCCCAGAACTGCTTGCAGGCCAAGCGGACGAAAAAATACATGCAGGCCTTCCCACGAGCACGTGCGCTCCACCATCGCGAAGCCGTCGTGCAATCCGCTGACGAGAGCGGAAAAGCGCGCTGCGGGCGGCGCCACATTCGACATCTGTCGAACATTGATCGGCGCGTCCAGGCTGATGATGAGATGGGCATGGCGGGACGGCAGAGTTGTGTTGACTCCGGGCGTCAGCCCCCGCACGCAGGCGCCACCATAGTGCGAGATAAAACGTCGCAAAATTGGTGCGGGCAGACGGGTCTCGAAGTGTGAGTCCATTTGTCCATCCCCCCTGAACGTCGATAACCCGTTGGATACGGAGCGCATATATTCTGTCCTAGATGAGCAGCCCTAGCAGCCGATATCTGAATTCCCGGGCTAGGGATTCCCCGTTGAGACTGTGGTTATGCGCATATCCACTTCTAGCCGAAATAGGCCACCGACTAAAACGATGAGCGCGCCATCTATTTCGGAAGGGCTCTCAGGAGTCGTTGGCGCCGACTGCGACTATGCCGCCACCCGATGCTCATAGTACGTCGGCTGGCGTTCGCTAAGGATTGCCTGCAGTTCCTCGTCCGATCGACCCTGTGGGGTGAGCCACCTATCGACGTTCTCCCTCGTCAGTCGAATGACCATGCGGTCATGGCCCGCTGCGGCGACCTCCTCGGGTGGTTCGTCTGTCACGGCTGCGAAGGACATCAGCGTTTCTCCGGTCTTGGGATCCACCCATTCGGAGAAGAGGCAGGCAATGAGCATGACGCCGGCTGGCTTCGGATTGAAATGCAGAACCTGGTTCTGGCCATCCGGGCCCGCTACATTTTCATAGAACGACTCAATGGCCATTACCGCGTGCGTGGAACCGAACTGCTGACGCCAGAACTTCGTCAGGTTGTCGCGCCTCGCGTTGTAATTGCCGGAGAGCTTGTCATCCATGAACGCCGGCTTCCCCGGCTGCCGGAGCAGATACCGGGCGGGCACCAGGAGCTTCTCGGCGTCGCGCACCAGAATGATGGGTGCGTAGTTCTTCGGAAATATTCTGTAGTCATTTGAGTGCGGTTTGTCGTCGGTCAGCAGCGTCAGCTTCCGCATCGCTTGCTGGACTTTGGTACTGGCGATCCGCTTGCTCTCGGCCGCAGCCTTGGTCTCCTTGACGGCCAGTTTTCGATCCGCATCCGCAAGGCGTTTCTTCTGCGCGAAGACTTCCATTTCGAGCTTGGTGACCTGGGCTTGACGGTATCGATCCACGAGGCCCTTTATAGCCAGCTCTTCATCCGTCTTGGGATCGGCAAACTCCAAATCGAAACCACGTGGCAACCGAAATTGGGAAGGGTCATCGAGTCGCCGTTGGGCTAAATCGTGGAAATCGGGCCAGGACAACCGAGCTTCCATGTCCCGCACATAGCGCTTCCACTTCGATTCCACTTGGGCTGAATAACACATTGTTCAATTGTATCCGCGTCCGGGGATGACTTGGTATCCAGTATTCGACCCCGCCTGGTTCTGTACGCCATACAGCTACCGGCGGGACGACTTGCTGTGCGGCCGGCGAGACACGCTACGCTTTTCAGATGGCCCAGGACCTAACCCCTGTTGAAGTCTCCGAAACGAAGTCGATCGCTACCATCGATTCCACGTTTGTCATCATGGCGGAGTGCGGTTGCGGCCATAGGCGGGAACTGCACACCCTGTTCTTGCGTCGTCGGCTGGGTGCCGGGGTCACGATCGGCGAGGTGCGCCAGAAGCTTCGCTGTCATCTGTGTCAGGCGCGAATGCCGGTAGTGAGGATCTACCGTCAGCCGGCGTGAGGGTTCCCAGCGGATGGCACCCGTGCGTCGAGGACGCCCAGAAGTCTTCCAGCCGCATCGTGTGGCGGGTTCCCCACAAGGCGACGATGTCATTGCCAATGGCGGGTGGGTGCTCAGAGGGCACTCGCCTCGGTGAAACCGCTAGCCGGATTGCGCGAGTTTCGCCCAGGGAGACCGGAAGAGCACCGGCAGGAGTCTACGTGAGCGGACGGCGTCGAACCCTCAGCGAAGCCGCCACAGCGCACTCACGGTTTGCTAGGTGCTGAGCCCTGATGGTTTCGCGCAGCTCTCCAGTGAGTCCTGGCGAAGGCTGCACGGTCGTTGAGCTAACCTTTGCCAGGCCCCATCTGACTCCTCACGCTCGCGCGGCCTTGCGGCGCGAGACGTTGCCGCGGGGCACAAATCGGCTCCCGCCGGCCAATTTCCCAAGGATCGTTCCGCTGGCTGACTGGGCGAATTGCCAGGCTAGGTTTTCTTGGACGGTACTGGTGGGGACTCGGATTTGGCACATTTCTTGATTTTGCTCGGCGCGCGGATGTGAAGTTTCCGGTCATTTTGATGGGAAACGCGGGATAGCCAGCCGGTGGCTCTTGTCACACAGTATCACTCATGTCAGCTGACGCGTTCATCCAGGTTCGAGTGGCTCCCGAGGTGAAAGCCCGCCTGCGGGTACTCGCTGAGCGGGAGAAAATCACGGAGTCCGCGCTTGTGCGGCAGTTGCTGATCACCATGCTTCGGGTCCAGGTGTCGGCCGAGGCATCGGATCCAGAAGTGACCGAGGCCATACCGCGAGACTCACGTGTGTGGGTGCGACTCAGGCTCGAGGACCGGAAGCTCTTAAAGGCTCGAGCCCGCGCCCGAGGCGTACCCTCGGCGACCTACGTTGCCCTGTTTGTCCGCAGTCATCTGCACGCGATCGCCCCTCTTCCTGAGGCGGAGCTGTTGGCGGTCAAGCAGTCGATTTCCGAGCTACGATCGATCGGGCGAGATCTGAACACCATGGCGCGGGCAATAAGGCGGGAGGGTGGTGGGCCCCAACCTGGTCAGCGCGACGTCCTGCGCCTGATGAAGGTGGGCGAAGTACTGCGAGATGGGATCAAGGCGTTGTATGTCGCCAACGCCAAATCTTGGGAGACCGGCAATGCCGAAGCATCTCATTCAGCTTGAGGGCAAGCCACTATTCGATATCGCGAGCTACGCGCGTCCGGGGTCGTCGCGGCGCGATCGCCTATCGCCCGAGGAGCTCGGGCAGGTCATCCTGACGGTCCGCCGGGCGCCGGAAGTCATGGTCAAAGTCCTGACCCGAGGTGGCAAGGACCTAAGGGCAATCGGGCGGCACCTTGCGTACCTCAACCGGGGAGGCGACCTGGATATCGAAACGGATGACGGTGAGCGGCTGAAGGGGGATGGCGTCGAATCCGAGCTACTTTCAGACTGGGACCTGGAACTAGAGGAGGACCGCCGCCGAAGTAAGTTGGGGCCTAGAGAAGACCGGAGCCCCCCCAAAATGGTGCACAAGCTGTTGTTCTCGATGCCTCCGGGCACGCCGTCCCGGAAGGTTCTGGAAGCAGTCAGAAACTTTGCGCGGGAGGAATTTGCGCTTCAGCATCGGTACGCCATGGTGTTGCATACGGACGAACCGCATCCGCATGTCCATATGCTCGTCAAGGCAACGAGTGAGCAGGGTCGGCGGCTAAACATCCGAAAAGCGACCTTGCGCCTCTGGCGCTCTGAATTCGCGCGGCATTTGCGAGAACTAGGCGTACCGGCCAATGCAACCGAGCGTGCTGTGCGAGGGGTAGCTGGAACAACGCGAATCGACGGGATCTACCGGGCGAATCAGCGAGGGGAGTCGACCTATATGCGTGACCGCGACCAATCCGTGGCGCGCGATGTGTCACGGGGTATCAAGCGGATCGAATCGGGAAAGGCGAAGCTAGTAGAGACGCGCAATAACATTCGACGTGGCTGGTGGACGGTCGGCGAAATCTTGATCCGAGACAACCAGCTGGACCTTGCTGCTGAAGTCGGACGATTCGCGGAGCAGATGCCGTCCCCAATGACTGACCGGGAGTTACTGGCCGTGCTGCAGAATGCGCGTACTCATGAATCCGCCGTGAAGGATCGGCCCGTATCACGATGAGTTCGCAGGGGTTTTATGGTTAGGTCCAAATTGGTACGTCCACAAGGTAGAATTCGCAGCAGTAGAGCGCGGCATGCAACCGAGCCAGACTCTAGTTCGTTTGGAGATAGTGTGGTCCTAGAAGAAAGTACCCAGCCGTCCGCGCCCCGCGGGATTACATGGACGAATCGCTCGGTCCTGGGTTTCGCCGGCGGCGAAGATCCGATTGCCGCAATTCAACGCATCGCGAGGGACAAAGTACTCTGGGCGATCGACTCGGGGTGGACCGGCCCACCGTTCAACCCAATCCGCTTAGCGGATTTGCTGAAAATTCGTGTAGAACCCAAAGCCTCAGTGTCGGATGCGCGAACGGTAGCGTACGACGACGGAATTAGGATCGAGTTCAACCCGCTACAGACAAGGGAAAGATTGCGATTCTCTATTGCGCATGAGGTTGCGCACACGCTGTTTCCTGACGTGGGCGACTCTGTACGACATCGAGGTGGTGAGGTGTTCGGTGATGATTGGCAGCTCGAGCTACTTTGCAATCTCGCTGCCGCTGAATTCATCATGCCAGTTGGGAGCCTCGAACCGAAGCAGGAATTACCCTCGATCGAAACACTTATCGAGGAGCGCCTACGCTTTGATGTGTCCACCGAGGCGTTTCTCATTCGGGCTACTAAAGTGACCGCTGAACCTGTCATGATGTTTTGCGCCTCTTCGCGTGTGGAGCAAGATAAGTTGTTGGAGTATCGAGTCGACTATTTGGTGAAGTCGCGAGCGTGGCCGACCAGCACTACAGTTCCAACCCAACCGCCACGAGAGACAATTCTGAGAAGTTGTACCGCCATTGGCTATTCCGCGCACGCAGAAGAGTATTGGGCTGGTCTTGGGCGAGTGGCAGTCGAATGTGTGGGTTTACCGCCTTATCCAGCGTCACGGCTGCCCAGAGTCGCCGGACTTCTCCGAGGTATTCGTCCTCGTGAACACCAATCTCCTGCGCTGCAATATGTACACGGTAATGTCTTAGATCCGGGCGGTGAGGGCGCCAAGATTGTCTGTCAATTGGTCAATGATTCAGCGCGCCGGTGGGGCGGGGGCGTGGCAGCTCAATCGGCCCGCCGATTCCCTGAAGCTCAGAAGGCATTCTCGCTGTGGTTCTCCTCCATGCCAATGGGTGGGCGGCTTGGAA
>Ga0210400_10004085_pt1 | contig 12729 bp, 9 predicted proteins | sample IncBWH26MmetaG_FD_155456 | JGI IMG/M metagenome (GOLD analysis project Ga0210400, IMG submission 155456) | Forest soil microbial communities from Barre Woods Harvard Forest LTER site, Petersham, Massachusetts, United States - Inc-BW-H-26-M | ecosystem: Environmental > Terrestrial > Soil >...
ATCTGCTGCAGCGCGCTCTTGGCATCGCCCTTCAACACCGTCTCGAACAGGTCGAAGACGAGGCCGCGATCGGCGATGCCGAGCATGTCGCGCACCGCGGCCTCTTCGATCCGGCCGGCGGACAGCGCGATCGCCTGGTCGAGCAATGACAGCCCGTCGCGCACCGAGCCGTCGGCGGCGCGCGCGATCAGCCCGAGCGCCGGCGGCGCGATCTCGACCGCTTCGGCCGCGGCGATCTGCCGGTAATGCGCGACCAGCTGCTCGACCGGCACGCGGCGCAGCGAAAAGCGCTGGCAGCGCGACAGCACGGTCACTGGAACCTTGTGCACCTCGGTCGTTGCAAAGACGAATTTGACGTCGGGCGGCGGCTCTTCGAGCGTCTTCAACAGCGCATTGAAGGCATTCTTCGACAGCATGTGCACTTCGTCGATGATGTAGACCTTGTAGCGCGCCGAGACCGGCCGGTAGCGCACCCCCTCAGTCAGGTCGCGGATGTCGTCGACGCCGGTGCGCGAGGCGGCGTCCATCTCGATGACGTCGACATGGCGGTCTTCGGCGATCGAGCGGCAGTGGACGCACTCGCCGCACGGCGAAATCGTCGGCCCTCCGGCGCCGTCGAGGCCGATGCAATTGAGGGCGCGGGCGATGATCCGCGCCGTCGTGGTTTTGCCGACGCCGCGCACCCCGGTCAGGATGAAGGCCTGCGCGATCCGGCCCTCGGCGATCGCGTTCGACAGGGTGCGGACCATCGCCTCCTGCCCGATCACCTCGGCGAAGGTTTGCGGCCGGTATTTGCGGGCGAGGACGCGATAAGCTGTCGCGGGATCAGTCATTGCGGCGCGAAATATGGGGTGGGAGACCGAACGACGACCCAGGCCAGAACTCGTTACGGCTGCTTCCTTCCGGACCTGACCGGGTTGGCGAGGGACCTGTCCGCCGCCGACCTCCCACCGCACTATATCAGGGCGCCATACCGGCGGGGCAAGTTTTGGGACCCGCCCGGCGTGGCATGCTAGCCTTGGCGACCCGTCAATCCGCGAGGAACCCCAAGCATGGCTGCGCTGCTTCACCATCTCGCAAAGCTCGACATACCCGGCGGGGGCCAGGTCGTCGCCGAGGGCGATTACGCCTTTGTCGGCCATATGCGGCCGCCGCACGGCACGTCGATCATCGATGTCTCCGACCCGCGCCGCCCGGAAATCGTCAGCCAGGTGTCATTGCCCGAGCACACCCATTCGCACAAGGTGCGGGTCCACCGCGATATCATGCTGGTCAACAACGAATTGTTCCGCGCGACGATGGGCGAGCGGCCGGCCGATTTCGAGGGCGGTATCCGCATCTACGACATCGCGGACCGAACCAAGCCGCGCCCGATCGGCCATTACCGGTCGCAGGGCTCGCACCGTTTCGATTCGGACGGCGCCTACGCCTACATCTCGTCCGAGGAAGAGGGCTATGTCGGCGACATCGTCGTGATCCTCGACCTCGCGGACCCGGTGCGGCCCGAGCCGATCGCGAAATGGTGGATGCCCGGGCAATGGGCCGCCGGCGGCGAGACCGCGACCTGGCAGGGGCGCCGGCATCGCTGCCATCATCCGCTGCGCCGCGGCAACCGGCTCTACACGAGCTATTGGCATGGCGGGTTCGTGATCCTGGGGATCGACGACATCCGGCACCCGACCTACATCAGCGGCCTCGACTGGAGCCCGCCCTACCCGTGCCCGACCCACACGGTCCTGCCGATCCCGCATGAATTGATGGGCCGCAAGATCGCCATCGTCACCGATGAGGAGGTGGCGGACCGGCTGACCCCGTCACCCAACGCCTTTCTGTGGGTCGTCGACATAACCGACGAGAAGCGTCCGGTGCCGGTCGCGACCTGGCGGGTGCCGCATGACGAGCCGTTTAACCGCGATTGCTGGTTCGGCGCGCACCAGCCGCAGGAGACCGTCAACGGCAATATCATCCTGGTGACCTGGTTCGCCGGCGGCTTGCGCGCGGTCGACATCTCGAACCCCTACCGCCCCGAGGAGGTCGACAGCTTCATGCCGACCCCGGGCGCCGGACAGAAGATCGTGCAGAGCAACGATGTGTTCGTCGACAAGACGCGCGGCCTCGTCTACCTGATCGACCGCCTCAACGGCCTCGACATCCTCGAATACCGGGGTTAGCTGCCTCACCCCTCCAGCAGCACGCAGTGCTCGGCGGCGAAGGAGAGGGTGACGGCGGCGCCTTCGGCGAACAGATCGGTCGGCGGGCGGCGCACGATCAGCTGTCCGGGCGGCCAGTCGACGACGTATTGGATGAAATCGCCGTGGAACAGCCGCTGCCGGATCCGCCCGGCGGCGCTGTTGCCCTGGGTGTTGGCCTGCTCGGGCGCGGCGCCGTTTATCGAAATCCCGATATGGGCGGTGCGCACCGCGACCGTGTCCTCGTTCCCGCGCGGCCGGTGCGCTGCACAGGCTTCGAGCATCAGCCCGCCGGCGCTTTCGAAGCGGATATGGCCGTTCCCGTCCGCCGAGCCGGCAATCCGCCCGGCGATCAGATTGGCCGAGCCAACAAAATCGGCGACGAAGCGGGTCTTCGGGCGATGGTAGATGTCCTCCGGCGTGCCGATCTGCTCGATGCCACCGACATGCATGACGATAACCCGGTCGGAGATTGCCAGCGCCTCCTCCTGGTCATGCGTCACATAGACCGAGGTGACCCCGAGCCGGCGCTGCAGCTCGCGCAACTCGACCCGCATCTCGGCGCGCAATTTGGCGTCGAGGTTCGACAGCGGCTCGTCGAACAGCAGGACCGACGGCGAGAAGGCGATCGCGCGGGCCAGCGCGACCCGCTGCTGCTGCCCGCCCGACAGCAGCGACGCCGAGCGCTCGGCATATTGCCGCATCTGCACCAGGTCGAGGGCGCGCTCGGCCTGAGCCGCGACATCGGCGCGCGGCAGTTTCCGCACGCGCAGCCCGTAGGCGACATTGTCGAAGACGCTCATATGCGGCCACACCGCATAGGATTGAAACACCATCGAGACGGCGCGCTTCTCGGTCGGCACGTTGCGCCGTTCGGCGGCGGAATACATCGTCTGGCCGTTGATCTGGATCGAGCCTGCCGAGGGGGTTTCGAGGCCGGCGATCGCGCGCAAGGTCGTCGTCTTGCCGCAGCCCGACGGGCCGAGCAATGTCACATGCTCGCCGCGCCCGACCGTGAAGCTGACCCCGTCGACCGCCGCCGCGTCGCCATAGCGCACGACGAGATCGCGCACCTCGATGCGTCCCGCCGCACCCTCGTCGGCAAGATCGAGCGCGCTCACGGCAGTTCCCCGGAATAGCGCCGCGCCGCCCGCAGCAGCACGATCAGCGCGATGAACACGGCGGCACTCTGGATCAGCGCAAGGGCCGCCGACAGTTCGGTCGAGGAGCTGATCCAGGCGCTGACGATCGCCGGCGCGATGACCTTGGCATTCGGCCCGACCAGGAAAATCGAGACGCCGAGCTCGCGCACGCTGGCGATGAACAGCAGGAGCCAGGCGGCGATAATCCCCGGCCGCAGCAGCGGCAGTGTCACGGTGCGCAGCTGGTAGGCCCAGGAGGCGCCGCAGACGCGGGCGCATTCCTCGAGGCTTCGGTCGATCTGCAGGACGACGCCGGCCAGGGTGCGCACGCCCAATGGCATCAGCACCGTGAAATAGGCCAGCGCCAACAGCCACAACGTGCCGTAGATCGGGATCGGAATGTTGATCCAGGCCCACAGCAGTCCCAGACCGAACACCATGCGCGGCACCGCCTGCGGGAACATCACGACATATTCGATGAGTCCGCTGCCCGGCACCCGCGAACGATAGATGATCCACACCAGAACAGCCAGGATTAGCACCCCGACCGTGGCGACCCCGACCCCCAGCAAGAGGCTGTTGCCAAGCGCGCTGTTGACCGCGCCGAAGCCGAACGCGGTCTCGTAATTGGCGAGCGTCAGCTCGGTCTCCGACAGGAAAACGGTCGCGAAGCGCTGGAACGAGGTCAGGGTCAGCGCCGCCAGTGGCAGCGCCACCGCGACCAGCACGTAGAAGCAGCACAGCGCGAACAGCAGCCAGGCGATCGCGCCCATCTCCAACGGGCGCGGCCGGAACGCCTTGCCGGTGATCGTCGCGTAATTGCCCCGCCGCACGATCCAGCGATATCCGGTGAGGCTCGCGAACATCACCGCGAACAGCGCGAACCCCATCGCCGAGGCGCGCCCGTAATCCGGCGGGAACGACAGGGTGGCTTCCCAGATCGCGGTGGTGATCACGAAGAACCGGCCCGGGACGCCGAGCACCAACGCCGCGGCGAACGAGCCGAGCATCTCGGCGAACACGAACACCGCCGCGCCCAATACGCCCGGCGTCACCAAGGGCAGGGTGATCCTCAGCATCGTGCGCCATTTGCCGGCGCCGAGCACCCGCGAGCTCTCTTCCAGCGAGGGGTCCATCGACTTCATCGCCGCGCCGATCATGACAAAGGCGACGGTGCCCTCGAACAGCGCCATGACCCAGGCGATGCCCCAGGCCGAATAGATGTTGAACAGATCGCCTGAGCCGCCGACGAGGTGCCACAGCTGGTTCAGGAAGCCGCTCTTCGGCGCCGCTAGGATCGCCCAGGCGAGCGCCCCGACCAGCGGCGTCAGGTAATAGGGCAATTGCATCAGCCGTTCGAGCCGCGCGCGGCCCGGCAGCCGGGTGCGAGTCAAGGTCCAGGCGATCAGGAAGCCGAGCACCACCGCCATCACCGTCGCGATGCAGGCGACGAAAGCGGTGTTCGTCAGGATCCGGCCGTCGTCGATCAGGTTCACATAATTGTCGAGGCCGAGGCTCTCCGGCGGGAAGGTGTCGGCGTCGCCGGTATTCAGCGATTCGAGGACGAGATAGACGATCGGGTAGCCGACCAGCCCGCCGCAGAACAGCAACAAGAAGACGGTCATCACCCCCTGTGTCGTCGGACGCCGCCGCCATAGCGGACGGGCGCGGGGGGTTGGCACGGAGAGCGTCGTCATGGATCGAGATTGCGATGTCGCCGCGCGCCCCGCAACGACAACCGACTCCAGCGACGTTGCGCGGAATGCCCCGCGCGCGATAATCACCGGGTGCAGCAGCCTAGTGCGCGCCCAATGACATGCTCTGGGGGAATTCCTTGATCCGGCCCATCGCGATCCTGTCCGCGCTCACTGTCACCGTCCTTGGCGCCGCCGCCTTCGGCCAGGACAAGCCGGAGGCCAGCAACATGCGCCTCGTCGGCTTCAGCGATCTGCAGGCGCGCAGCGCCTATCAACCACTGATCCATCAGCAGGGCGGTCGCTGGATCGCCTATATCGGCCATCACGGCGGCATTCCGGAAGCCGAGAAGCCGGTCAATCCGCTGACCGGCCAGGCCGAGTTCAACGGCACCTCGCTGGTTGAGGTGACCGATCCGGCGCATCCCAAATACCTCGCGCATATCCCGGGCGAGAGCGGCAATTACGAGGCCGGCGGCGCTCAGATGGTGCGGGTGTGCGACGGCAAGAGCCTGGCCAAGGGCGACCCCGACGCGGTCTATCTGTTGCGCCCGTTCGGCAATCAGGCGCACGAGATCTGGAACACCGCCGATCCGGCGCACCCGAAGCTGGTGACCCGCATCGTCGAGGGCCTCAAGGGCACCCATAAGAGCTGGTGGGAGTGCGACACCGGCATCGCCTATCTGGTCTCAGGCGAGCCTGGCTGGCGGGTGGCGCGGATGACTCAAATCTTCGACCTCTCCGACCCGGCGCATCCCGCCAAGATCCGCGATTTCGGCCTGCCCGGTCAGCAACCCGGCGCCAGCGGCGCCACCCCGACGATGCTGCACGGCATGATCTCGATGCCGCAGGCCAACCGGGTCTATTTCGGTTACGGCACCAATGAAGGCGGCATCCTGCAGATTGTCGACCGCGACAAATTGCTGAACGGGCCGAAGGAGCCGACCGAAGACAACCTCCGCTCCCCGGAGGTCGGCCGCTTTATGATGTCGCCGCTGAACGGAGCGCACACGACCTTTCCGGTGCTCGACATGCCGATCGCCGAATTCGCCAAGGACAAGATCGGCAAGGTGCGCAATTTCGTCGTCATCACCGACGAGCAGATCCAGAACGAATGCCTGGAGCCGCGGCAGTTCGTCTGGTTTGTCGATGTGACGGTCGAGAACCGGCCGGTATCGGTGGCGACCTGGATGGTGCCGGAGGCGTCAGGCGATTTCTGCAGCCGCGGCGGCCGCTTCGGCACCCATTCCTCGAACGAGAACATGACGCCGATCTATTACAAGCGGGTGATGTTCTTCGCTCATTTCAACGCCGGGGTGCGGGCGGTCGATATCCGCGACCCCTATCACCCGAAGGAGATCGGCTATTACATCCCGGCGTTGACGCCCGGCGGCGACCAGCGCTGCGCGAAACTGGAGAACGGCCAGCAGCACTGCGCCAAGGTGATCCAGACCAACAATGTCGAGGTCGATGACCGCGGCTACATCTACATCGTCGACCGCGCCAATAACGGCATGCACATCCTGGAGCTGTCCGGCCCGGCCCGCGACGCTGCGAATTTCCCGAAATAGGCCATACAACCAGACTTGTAGGGCGGGTGAAGCGCAGCGTGACCCGCCGTGCCGGTTGGTTCTACGAGATGGCGGGTTATGCTGCGCTTCACCCGCCCTATGAAGCTGCGCCGGCGAAATCGCTCGCCGTAACTTCGCGCAAGAGGTCGCGCAAGGCGGCGGCGCGGTCGGCGCCGAACACCTCGTCGAAGCGCTGCTGCGCCACCTTCCACCCCTGCCGCGCCGCTCGGAGCCGCGCCGCCCCAGCGGCGGTCAGCCTTACCTCGCGGCGGCGGCGGTCGTCAGGCGAGGCGCCGATCTCTATGAGACCGTCGCGTTCCAATGGCAGGATATTGCGGCCAAGCGTGGTGCGGTCCATCACCAGCTCGGCCGCCAACGCGTTGATCGGCATCGGCCCGTTGTGCTGTAGCCGGCTGAGAATGGCGTATTGCGTCGTTCGCAGACCGCTCGCTGACAAGAATTGGTCATAGAATTGCGTGACGTGCCGGGACGCCTGGCGGATCGCCAGGCAGTTGCAATCTCGCGCAATCGGTTCGTCGATGGCCCTCATATCATCTCTCTGGACAAAGGTGCATATGCGCCCATATATAGGCGCATCTGCGCGGAATATAACCACCCGCGACGGCCGGAGCATAGCATGCCGCTCGATCAAAGCCGATCTCGGCCGAGCCCCGTTGCATTCGCTAACGCTGCGGAGGCCGCCAGTCATCCCCATAAAGCGAGCGACCTGCGCGACGTGGCGAGGTTGCGGGAACTTGCCGCCTGGTATCGCGATATCTCGGAGCGGGCCGGCAACCCGAGGATCTGGGAGTCCCGCCTCCAAATGGCCGACGAGCTCGACAGGGAAGCAGACCGGCTAGAGCGGCAATATCTCGACGGTTCTCCGCTAGTTGCCCCCGCCGTGCCGACCGAAACGCGGCCACTCGATCCGCGCACGCGCATCTTGCTCGAAGCGCCGATCCTGCCGACCTTGCTACGGCTTGCCTGGCCCAACATTGCCGTGATGCTGGTGATGGCCTCGACCGGGCTGATTGAGACCTGGTGGGTGTCGCGGCTCGGCACCGATGCGTTGGCCGGCATCGCGCTGGTGTTCCCGCTCTACATGATGATGCAGATGCTGTCGGCCGGGGCGATGGGCGGCGGCATCTCCTCGGCGATCGCTCGCGCCCTCGGCGGCGGCCGGCGCGAGGATGCGGGCGCGCTGGTCCTGCACGCGATCATCGTCAACCTGACGATCGGGATCGCGTGCTCCGTCCTGGTACTCGTTTTCGGCCCGGCCTTATACCGGGCAATGGGCGGCGAGGGCGCCTCGCTCGATGCCGCGCTGCGCTATTCCAATGTCGTGTTCGCTGGCACCGCGCTGGTGTGGCTGATGAACGCGCTGGCAAACGTGATCCGCGGCGGCGGCAACATGTGGGTGCCGTCGGTGGCGATCTGCGTCGGCGTCGTCCTGCTGGTGCCGTTGTCGCCCTGCCTGATCTTTGGGCTCGGGCCATTTCCCGCGCTTGGCATCGCCGGCGCCGGCGTCGCGGTCGTCGTCACTACCGCGCTGACGACGCTGGCGTTGGGCTGGTACATCGCCATGGGCCGCAGCGTCGCGCGCTTCCGCTGGGCGCGGCTGCGCTGGGCGTTGTTTGCCGACATCCTGCGGGTCGGTGGGGTCGCGTCGATCAGCACATTGCAAACCAACCTGACGGTGCTGTTGACGACGGCGCTGGTGGGCATCGCGGCGGGACCCGAGGCGATCGCCGGCTACGGCACCGGCAACCGCCTCGAATTCCTGCTGGTGCCATTGGTGTTCGGCCTCGGCGCGCCGCTGGTCGCGCTGGTCGGCACGAATATCGGCGCCGGCCAGAAAGAGCGGGCCCTGCGCATCGCGCTGACCGGCGGCGTCATCGCTTTCGGCCTGTCGGAAGCGGTCGGGGTCGCCGCCGCGATATGGCCGACCGCCTGGCTCGGACTGTTCGATGATCACCCGCGCATGCTCGCCGCCGGCGCCGCCTATCTGCGGCATGTCGGGCCGGCCTACGGGTTCTTCGGCCTCGGGCTGTCGCTGTATTTCGCCTCGCAGGGCGCCGGGCGGCTGTTGTGGCCGTTGTCGGCCGGACTGGTGCGGCTCGTCATCGCGGTCGGCGGCGGCTGGCTCGCCTTCTCGCTGACCGGCACGCTCGACTCGGTGTTCGCCGCGTTGAGCGCCGCGCTGGTGATCTATGGCGTCATGCTGTCGGCGGCGGTAGCGTCCGGAGTCTGGTTCCGGCCGCGATGGCCGGCGATCTTCACCTACGCGATGCTTGCCCCCCGGAAGCTTACCAGATGATCGGAATCCGCTATTTCGAAGACCTGCGGGTCGGCCAGACATTCGCCTCCGAGCCGCGGATCATCGAGACCGAGGCGATCAAGAGCTTTGCGGCCGAATTCGACCCGCAGCCCTTCCACCTCGACGAGGACCAGGCGCGCCATTCGCCGTTCGCCGGGCTCGCGGCCAGCGGCTGGCACACCGCGGCGTTGTCGATGCGGCTGTGCCTCGCCAGCGATTTCCGGCCCGCCGGCGGCATTCTCGGCACCGGCGGCGAGCTGATCTGGTCGAAGCCAGTCAGGCCCGGCGATGCGCTGCGGGTCGAGATCGAGGTGATCGAGACGCGGCCATCGCGCTCGCGCCCGGGTCGGGGCGTGGTAAAGATCCGGGTGACGACGCTGAACCAGCATGGCGAAACCGTGCAGACCTTCTCGCCGACGCTGCTTGTGGATCGACGGGTCGACCCGAGGGCCGATCAACGATAGGCGCGCAGATTGTTGACATTGCCGAGCGCGACCCCGCCGCGTTCCAGCAATTCGACCAGTTTGGCCGCGATCATATAGGGCTCGGCGAAGGTGAAGGTCACCGCCTCGTGCCGGTCGGGACCGATCAGCGACAGCACCGAGCTGTGGTCGATGACGTAATCCTCGTTGCCGGAGAGTACCTTGCGGTACTCGATGCCCAGCGCCTCGGCCGCGGCGGCGATCTGCTCCGACGACCCGGCCAGCCCGACGAGGCGCCGGTCGAACCCGGCGGTGAAATCCCTCAGCGCGGCGCCACGGTCGCGCTCCGGATCGACCGTGACGAACAGCGGCTGGATATGCTCCGCCGCCGGTCCGATCTCGGCGAGCGCCTCGACCATCGCGCTGAGCGCTGTCGGGCATTGGTCGGCGCAATGGATGTAGCCGAAATAGAAGAGCAGCCATTTGCCTGGGAAATCGTTCGAGGTGACGGTCTTGCCGTCGGCATCGGCGAGCACCAACGGCCGGTCGAGCGCGATCCATTTCTCGGCCGCCGCGGCGGCCGTGCCCCAGCCGACCAGCAGCGCGAGCAGCAAAGCGGAGAAGCCGGATTTCATATCAGCCGAACACCGTTGCGGCCTCGCGGAGTACCGTGCGCGCGTCGCCCTCGCGGCGGGTGACGCCGATCCGGTCGAGATATTCGAGCACCTCGATCGTCAGATTGCGGCCGATACCCGAGCGGTCCTTGAATTCGGCCGCGGTGAAGCGGCCTTCCGGCGATGCCTCGGCCAATTCGCGCGCAACCTCTGCCAGGCGCTCGACCGTTTCCGGGAGAAAGAAGCGGTTGGGTGCGACCTGCGCTACCCGGCCGAAGCGCTCGATGCGCTTCAGAAAGCGGGTCAGCGGCTCCGGCTGCAATGACAGCTCGGCCGCCAGCTCGCGCACCCGCAACGGCCGCAAATCGTCCGCCCCTAGCAGCGGATGGACTTGGCTCCACAGCCGTTCGTCGTCGCGGCCGAGGCGCGGCTGATGCTCGGCCAGGCGCAACACCGCGCCGTCGCGCACCACCCGGCCTGCCGCCTGCAGTTCGGCGAGGGCGGCGTCGAGCGCCGCTTCCGGCGCCTCGCCGCGCAGCCGCCGGAACAAGGCAGCGCGCGACGGCCCGAGCGCATCGGGCTGCGCTGTATGCGCCTGGGCCAATGCGGCGGCGAGGCTGTCGCCGAGGCGCGCCAGCCGCTCGCCGCCGACCCCGAGCGCTGCTGCACCCACGCCGACGCAGCGAATTCCGCCGGCCTCGGCCAGCGCCTCGATTTCGCTCTGGGGCAGGTTGCGGATCAGCGCGAAACGCGTCAGCCCGACGATGCCGGACGCCTCGATCAGGGCTTCGAGCGCGTCGCCGGGATCCGGCTCTGCCATTGCCGCAAGCGCCACCAGCCGTTCCGGGCGCGACCGACCGCGCCGCGGCGGCAACGGGTCGAGCGCCCGCCCGCCGGCCAGCGTGTGCCGCGCCGCATGGTCGCGTAATACGATGCGGTCGCCCCACAGCGCGCCGACCGGGTGCTCCAGGTCGACCTGCGCAAAGCCGCTGTCGCCGGGCGCGATCGAGCGGCCGCCGAGTACCGCCGCCCGGCCGACGACGTCCTCGGTGCCGAAATGGACATGCACCGGCAGCCCGTCGCGCAACGGAGCCGGCGCCGATCGCGACACGGTAAGCCGGCAATCGATGCGGCTTGTCGGCAAGTGTAGCGCCGGAGCGACGATCCAATCGCCGCGGCGCGGCTCGCCGCCTTCCGGAAAAGTGCCGGCGAGGTTCAGGGCGCAGCGCTCGCCGGCGGCGGCCCGCTCGATCGGCCGGTTGTGCGCATGGATGCCGCGCACCCGCACCTCGACACCCCGCGGGCTGAGCACGAGGCGGTCGCCCGGGCCTGCCTCGCCGGCCGCGACGGTACCGGTGACGATCAGCCCGATGCCCGGCAACGAAAAAGCCCGGTCGATCGGCAGGCGGAACTGGCCCGTAGCCGGGCGGGCGGCGCGCGCCAGATCGGCGGCGCGAGCGGTCTGGCTCAGATGCTCCGACAATGCCGCAATGCCTTCGCCGGAGAGGCTCGACGCCGCGAAGATCGGGCTGCCCTCATAGCCGGCTTCGGCAAGCAATGCCGCCACTTCCGCTTCGACCGTGACGCGGCGTTCGGGCGGCACGCGGTCGATCTTGGTGATTACCCCGGTCACCTCGGCGATACCGATCAATTCGAGGATGTCGAGGTGTTCGAGGGTTTGCGGCCGCGGTCCGTCATCGGCGGCGACGATCAGCAACACGCGGTCGATCGACAGCACCCCGGCCAGCATGTTCGGCAGAAACCGCTCATGTCCGGGTACATCGACAAAGCCGAGCTCGGTACCGTCGGGCAGGCTGGCATAGGCGAAGCCGAGATCGATCGTCAGCCCGCGGCGCTTTTCCTCGGGCAGCCGGTCGGCATCGATTCCGGTCAAGGCCCGCACCAGCGCGGTCTTGCCGTGGTCGATATGGCCGGCGGTCGCGAGGATCATGCGTTCATCAAGGAGAGCTGCCCGACGAACTCCGCCTCGTCTTCGAGGCAGCGCAGATCGAGGATCAGCCGGCCGCCTTCGATGCGGCCTATCAGCGGCACCGGCAGCCCGCGCAATCGGCGCGCCAGCTTTTCGACCGCCGCCCCGGAGGCATTGACCGGCGTCAGCGCCAGCCCGGCGCTCGGCAACAATGATACCGGTAGAGCGCCGCTGCCGATCTGGCTCCGGGTATCGACCGTCGCGACAGTGGCGATGCCGTCGAGCGCCTTCACCATGGCGGGCAGCAGCCGCTTTGCCAAAGCCGCGATCTCGGCGTATGGATGGACAAGCAGCCGCAGAGCGGGCAGGCGGTCGGCGAGCCGGTCGGGATCGGCGTACAGCCGCAACACCGCTTCGAGCGCGGCGAGGCGGATCTTGTCGAGCCGCAAGGCGCGCTTCAGCGGATTCTTGGCCAATGCGCTGATCAGATCGGCGCGGCCGACGACGAGCCCGGCCTGCGGGCCGCCGAGCAATTTGTCGCCACTGAACGTCACCAAATCGGCGCCGGCCTCTAACGCCTCGGCGACGGTCGGCTCGTGCGGCAGGCCCCAGCCCTCCAGATCGACCAGCGTGCCGCTGCCGAGATCCTCGACAAATGGCACGCCATGCTCGTGCGCGAGGGCGGCGAGCCGCGTCGCCGGCACCGCGGCGGTGAAGCCCTGTATCGCGTAATTGCTGGTGTGCACCTTCAGGATCAACCCAATGTCGGGCCCAATCGCGCCGGCGAAGTCGCGCAGATGCGTGCGGTTGGTGGTGCCGACCTCGCGCAGCCTCGTGCCGGCGCGTTCCA
>Ga0210400_10004087_pt1 | contig 12723 bp, 13 predicted proteins | sample IncBWH26MmetaG_FD_155456 | JGI IMG/M metagenome (GOLD analysis project Ga0210400, IMG submission 155456) | Forest soil microbial communities from Barre Woods Harvard Forest LTER site, Petersham, Massachusetts, United States - Inc-BW-H-26-M | ecosystem: Environmental > Terrestrial > Soil >...
AATCAGGGCTGCGTTATGACGACTCGCCGCCGCCCGGCACTCCTGCAAGAACTCCACCGAACATTCATGGATTCCGCCTTCGCCAAAAATCGGCTCCAGCACAATCGCGCAGGTATTGTCATTCACCGCCGCCCGCAAGCCTTCCACGTCGTTCTGCGCAACAAAAGTCACGTCTTCCAGCATCGGCTCAAATCCCTTGCGATGCTTCTCCTGCCCAGTCAGCGACAGCGCCCCAAACGTCCGCCCATGATACGAGCCCTGCAGCGCCACCAGCCTCGACTTCCCCTCCCCGCCCGCGCGATGCCCAGCCAGCCGCGCCAGCTTGATCGACCCCTCACTTGCCTCAGTCCCGCTGTTCGAAAAAAACGCGCGAGCATTTCCAAACGAACTGCCTAACAGCGTACACAACTTCTCCGCCAGCTCCCCCTGATACTCGTGGTAATAAAGGTTGGAGACGTGAATCAGCTTCCCCGCCTGCTCCCGAATCGTCTTCACAATCCGCGGATGCGCGTGCCCCAACGCATTCACCCCCAGCCCCGAAACAAAGTCGAGATACCGCCGGTCGTCAATGTCGTAAAGAAACACGCCCTTCCCCCGCGTCAACACCACGGGATACCGGTTGTAAGTCTCCAGCAAATACCGCTTCTCAAGCTCCGCAATCTGTTCGAATGTTTTCATAGGAATACCTGATTCTACCGGAAGAGGCGACCGAAGTGACCCTTCGGTAAGAACCAAACGCACATAAGATTTTGTGGTAACGTCGCTCTATGGACCGGAAGGCGGTTCCAGTCGACACTGCGACGGCAGTGCTCCTAAAGAGCGCCCGACGGTGCGCTTTGTGCTTCCACCTGAAAGGCGAATTGGATGAGACGATCGGTCAAATCGCGCATCTGGACAAAGATCCTTCCAACTCCGAAGAGGATAACCTCGCGTTCCTTTGCCTGCCGCACCACACGTTGTTCGATTCGAAAGCAAGCCAACACAAGAACTACACCACTCACGAGGTAAGGTCGGCTCGCAACAAACTCTACGAGGCGATTGCGCAGAGGAGACACCTTGGTGGCGAAGGGGCAGCTACTGTCTCCAGCTGGGACATCCGCTATCCCGGCGGCTTGGCCGACGTCTCTATACTGCGCCACGGGGATAAGCACTCCACGCGCCTTGCCATTGCTGAGGATCTGACCCTCGTTAACCGATCCCCGCACCAAGTCAGCCTTAGAGCCATCTTTCTAATTCAATACGGGGACACTCAGCTTGCAGCTGATCCAATCAGCCTGCCCATTGTCGAGTGGACGCAACTGCTGGCGGCCTTCGGAATACGACAGAAACCACTGGTATCGTTCCCCTTAAATCTGCCGAGCCGCTCCTCGGTCGAAGGACACATAGTCTTCCCCGTTCGGCCGGACGGTGCCGGAAGGGGGATCGCGGGCGATGTTCCGGACAAGCGCCACTATTCCTTTGAATTCGAGGACTTGCTCACAAATGAGAAACGCACCGTCTCAGCGTCCGCAGTCTATGCGTTGGACAAAAACAACCATCAACGTTGCTCCCATACCGATTTCGCACTGCCCGGCCCGCAAGAAGAACTCCCAGTCGGCTGGCAGCGTTTGAATTATCAGAGAACGCTCGAAGCGGGCGGACGCGAACTGTATGACGATCTGATTCTTGCCAACTTTATTTCCCATTCGGCCTCTGCCCCCTGCACTATGCGCGAAGTGGTCGAACAAATCGCGCAGCACTCTCGGAAGCCCATTCCAATAGAATCGCTCGCAGACTGTCTCATCCGGCCGATGCTATCGCGCGGAAAGACACTCTTCGGCTGTCCTGGAAGCTGCCTCGACCAAGTTGTAGGTAATTACGAGAACCTAGAGTGGTGGATTTCAAAAAAAGGACTGAACATCACGATTGGCGGCCCACCCTCAATGCCCAAGCAGCCTGATGCACAATCGCCAACGGCGCGAAAATTGAGCGTTTTTCTCTGTCATGCGTCAGCGGACAAAACTCAGGTGCGGGAGCTATATCAACGTCTGGACCAAGCCGGGTTTAGGCCGTGGCTAGACACCGAGGACATATTGCCAGGGCAGGAGTGGCAGTTAGAGATTCCAAAGGCGGTGCATGCGGCCGACGTTGTCCTCATCTGTTTATCCGCGCTGGCGATTAACAAGGAAGGATACGTCCAGAAGGAGATTCGCATTGCCCTGGACGCCGCAGACGAGAAGCCAGAGGGTACGATTTTTCTTATTCCAATCAAGTTGGAGGAGTGCGATGTTCCGGGACGTCTGAGCCGGTGGCAGTGGGTGCACTACACTCCGGACGGCTACGAGAGATTGCTGCGTGCGCTGCGGCGGCGAGCTGCAGCACTAGGATTGCTGACGCCCCCACCCGTGAGCGCTGGGCCGAACGCCGATGTCGCACTGGAACCGGGGGTGGGGAAGACGTACGTCGGCAGAGTTACCCGGATGGTTGACTTTGGTGCATCTGTCGAGATTCTTCCCGATGTCACCGGACTATTGCACGTTAGCGAAGTATCCGATCCTCGCCCAAAGAAGATTGCAGATGTGTTGAGGCTCAACGACCAGATTCTAGTCAAGGTGCTGAAAATTGAGGGCAACAATGTAACACTGAGTCGGACCGCCGTCATGAAGGACAAGACCCGATTGAAGTGATTCCTGCGACGGCGGGTGGCCCGCTCAAGCCTTCTTGTGGCTTTCAATACAGTTCAAGCGTAGAAGAGGAAAAGAATAAACCGGGGACAAGAATAAACCGGAAGAATAAGCCGGACGGAATAAGCCGGGGACAGACCGGATGTTCACCATTATTTCCTACTTGGAATTGCGCGCGGCCATCCTTTCGCGTTCCGTGCGATTGGGTTGGGCTGGGGGCTAATACAGCGCCTTCTCCCCAGGCGGCCGCGTCTTCCACCTGCGATGCACCCACAGCCACTGCTCCGGATACTTCCGCACGTAGTCTTCAATGATCGACGTAAACTTCTGCGTGTTGGCTTTGATATCGGCCTCCAGGTCGCCGGTGCGTACCAACTCCACCGCCGGATCAAAACGCAGCCGGTATTTTCCCAGCGCCGCGTCCCAGATGGTGAAGGTCGGCACCGGAGCGGCATCGGTGCGCAGCGCAATGCGTGCCAACCCGCTGGCCGTGCATGCCGGGATACCGAAAAAATCCACAAAGATTCCCTGCGGAGGAGTCATATTCGTATCCATCAGCATGCCCACAACTTCGCCGGCTTTCATCGCCGAGAGCAGTCCGCGGACGAAGTCATCTTTGTCCACAGCTTTGTTGCCGTGCATGGTGCGATAGTGCTCGATCAACCGCCCCAGATACACGTTGTCCATGCCACGCATGATCACGTGCATCCAGTGCCCGTGCATCGAGAGGACAAAAGAAGAAAGCTCCCATCCTCCAAAATGCCCGGCGAACAAAAGCACGCCCTTGCCACGACCATGCGCGCGCTCGTAATTCTCGAAGCCGTCATACACAACGACTTCGTCGACGTTCTCCAGCGTGTATTTGGGAAAGCGGCAGACCTCGACCAGTTGACGTCCCAGCGAAGTGAATTCTCCACGCAGAATTCGCGCCCGCTCCGCCTCAGTTTTTTCCGGAAACACCATGGCGAGATTGCGCATGCCCACCTGCCGCAATCGCACATGGAGAAGATAAACGACCTGAGCGAGGCCAATGCCGAGAGCCCGCGCCACAGGCCGCGGCAACGCACCAAGGATTTTGATGAACGGCCAGGCTGCCGCGTACTCAAGTCGCTGCCGCATTAGGGAAGCGGAACCGTACCACCGTCACAATTTAGCTGTCAAACTTAAGAGCGAGGCTGTGAGGTTCAAAGGTTTACCCTGTGTGACCCTGTGCCCCCTGTGGTGAACGATTTTGGGAGGACTCCCGCTTCCGCTACTTCGCCGCTTCCTGCGCCCACTTCGCCAGCGCACCCAAGAACGCATTCGCCCCCGCGGGAGCCTCAATCTCACCCGTCAGCGAAGTTCGGAACGGCACCATGCGCCCGTAGAATTCCCGAGTGCTGTCCTTGTCCTGTTTAATCGAAGCCCCATTCAGACTCACACCGGCAAACAGCCCGCGCGCCCGCGAGTAAGTCAGCACCTCGGCCCGCATCTTCCAATCAGTATTTCCTTCCGCGTGGCGTCCTACCGGGCCTGCCGCCACAGAAGCGTCCGCACCCAGCGCAAACTCGCTCGAGAGCAGATGCTTCATGCCATCCTTGTTCATGATCAGCATGACCAAGTCGACGGCCTGTCCGCCGATCTGGAAACCGACGCTGCCCCCGGTCACCACAAAAAATGCCGGAGCGCTCCAGCCCTTTTCGGTGCGGCAACTGGCAAGCCCGCGGCCATATTTTGCGCCCACAATAAATCCGCCCTTCAGCATCGACGGCACCACGGCCACGCACTCCGCCGATCCCAACACTTCCTGGGGAATACCTTTATCGGGCGCTCCTTGAATATCGTTCAGCACCTCCCCGGCCGCCTGCGCACGGTCCTGTGCCTTCGATTCCTTCGGTTCATCCGCCGCAAAGCATAACGTCGACAAAGTCGCCGCCAATAAACCCAGACCCAAAAATCTCTTCATAATTCCCCTTCGTGCTCACTAGGTTTGAATTTCAAAACTCGAAAAGAGATGCTTGGATTGTAAATCAAAGCCGAGCCGCAATTCGTAGTCGCTCGAGTTTCGATATTGGTTCACACTCTGTAACATCATTTCGAAGTTGTTGCGTCATTCCAAAGTCCAACCCAATCAAGCACCGTCGCAGGCTTCATGCTATAGTGTCAGGCACGGTTTCCCTCCCCAGCCGGCCCCGATCAACCGCCGTCCCATCGTTAGATCACAAAGGAGAATCCTTATGCCCATCCATCGCTTTCTCCACCCATCACAAATTTTCCAAACATTCCTCGCCAGCTTTGCTCTCGCTGTAATCACGGCGAGCCTCGTTCCCATCGCTCGCGCGCAAACTGAAACCGTAATTGCTTCCACCAATCTTACCTACGCTGGAATGGTCTCCGATTCCGCCGGCAATCTCTATGGCGTAACCAATACCGGCGGGAACTCGGCAAACTGTAGTGGTTTTGAAGGTTGCGGCACCGTTTTTGAGCTCTCTCCCACTGGCGGAACAACATGGACGCAAACGACGATCTACAACTTCCAAAACCTCGCCGATGGCTCCTTTCCCTTCGGCGGGCTGGTCTTCGACGCCGCGGGCAACCTCTATGGCACAAACACGGGAGGCGGAACGTACAACGCAGGCGTGGCTTTCGAACTTTCTCCCGCATCCGGAGGTTCCTGGACGTTTACGCCGCTCTACTCCTTTGGCCAATCGACCCAATCTGTTCCCCCGAGTTCCGCTCTAACGCTGGACAGAGCAGGAAATCTTTACGGCATCACGCTGGGCGGAGGGCGTTATTTCTATGGATCGGCTTTTAAGCTATCCAACGTCGCAGGAGTTTGGAAGGAACAAATTCTGCACAGCTTTGGCGGACCGGGCGACGGTGCGCAGCCCTACGGGCCGCTCGTCATCGACGCGCAAGGCAACCTCTACGGCACAACTTCCGCTGGCGGGTCCACAACGTGGAATTGTCTTTGAATTGTCTCACCAAGCTTCGGGAGCGTGGACAGAGAATTCTCTCTACACTTTCGCGAGCGGCGGCAGCCCTGAAGCCGGATTAATCCTGGACTCCGCCCACAATCTCTATGGAACTACTTTCACGGGCGGTGCTCATGGAACCGGCGGCGTTTTCCGCCTCACTCGTGTCAATCAAAACGGAAACCTAGTCTGGAAATACATCCAGCTTTACAGTTTCACCGCGGGCACCGACGGTTCAAACCCAGCCTCGCCGCTTACCTTCGATGCTTCAGGAAATCTTTATGGCACCGACGCAGCATCTGCAAGCACCTGCCAAGGCTTCTACGGTTGTTGGCAAGTTTACAAACTCTCTGTCGGCTCCAACGGTTTGTGGCACATCGGCGCTCTTTATCCGATACCCGCACAGAGCGATCCTGGGAATGGAAGCCTGGTTCTGGACTCGTCCGGCAACATTTTTGGCACAGCCTACGACAACCATTACTACAGCGGCGCTGAGGTATATGAAGTGACTCAGTAGCCAAGAGAATTTTGGAAGGCTGGAAGCAAAAATCGGGGCTGAAAGCAGTGACCCTAATCGCCGCTCTCAACCCCGTCTCCCAGGTTCTGTGGTAGGTGATGCGAGTATGCCCCGCACTCGCTTTCGCAACAAGATTACCGAGGTCACTGCCCCAAAGTTACCGAGCTAACCGCTAAGAGCTAAGAGCTTCGTTACTTCGCCACAACCAGCGAATGCGTGATCGCATGCACCGAGAGTGCAATGCGGTTCTGCACGCCCACCTTGCGCATCAATTTCGCCACGTGGGCCTTCACGGTGCGTTCCTCAATTCCCAACTGCGAGCCAATCTCTTTGTTGGAGCGGCCCGCCACCAGCATTTCCAGCACTTCTTTTTCTCGGTCGGTAAATGTCACGCGGCCGGCGGGAAAAATCCTTCCTGGCGCCGACGACACGCGCTCGATAAACATGGAGAGCACTCTGCGCGGCGCCCACACCGATCCCTGGCTCACGATTCGGATTGCCTGCGCAAATTCCGCCGGAGACGCTGCCTCGTCCACATAGCCCTTGGCCCCGGACGCGATCGCTTTAAGAATGGTCTCTTCGTCAACGCCCGAGCCGGTCACGATAATGCGCAAATCAGGGCGCGTTGCCTTCAGGCTGGCCATCACATCAAACAAATTTTGGCCGGAGCGGTTTCCCAGCAGGATAAGATCTACGTCCTGCAAGGTAGAAATCTCGGGCAGGCCGGCGGAGATCAGTTCGAACTCGGGCTCGGTATCGAACAGGGCGCGAAATCCCACAAACCTTAGCGGGTCGCTCTCCACTACGGCGATTTTGATGATCGGTTTTCTGGCTACTGCTGCTTTCATAGGTTTCCCTTGGGGCGTAGTTACGTAACAAGAGCATAGCGGCAATTGTGCCCCCTGCAAAGAGAACGTGACCGAAGTTGAATTACGGGAGTAACATAAAAAAGAGATTCAAAAGACCATTTCAGAGCGGAGATTGGCGCATTAATTCTTGCGTCGGCTGCGCGCGGAGAAGAATCAGCATGGGAAGAAGTTGCACCCGTTTTTTCGCTTTATTCATCAATTTCGCACTCCTTGCAACCTCTGTATTGATGCTGGCACCGGCTCTAACCGCCCAGACTCCAGCCTCCACGTACCAGCCAAAATTCCCTGGCGACCCGGCGCACTCCGAGTCCGAAGCGGCGGCTCTAGGCTACATGCGAGTCGTTCTCCGCGCCCAGCACCGCTTCCAAAAACAATATGGCCACTTCGCCACTTCGCTCGCCGAGCTGGTTCATTCCGGATCCTTCACCAAGCGCATGGTCGACCCCAACCGCGGTGACTACACCGCCGGTTTCAAAGGCAAAAAGGACAGCTTTATTCTGACGATGACGCCCAAGCAACTAGACGCGCAGCACCGATCTTTTTACGCTGAAGACGACGGCAAAATTCATGGCGACGAAGAGAAGCCCGCCGACGCGAATTCACCGATTGTGAAGTAGCGGTTCAGACTCAGAACAGGAACAACGATAAATCAATCTTACGGAGGAATCATGTCAGCAAACGTCGGTGCACCGGCGCCCGAATTTACCCTTAAAGACCAGGATCAAAAAGAAGTAAAGCTCAGCGACTACCGCGGCAAGAAGCGCGTCGTGTTGGTCTTCTATCCACTCGACTGGAGTCCTACCTGCACCAAGGAACACGCGTGCATGGTCAACGACAAAAAACAATTCGAGGATCTCGACGCACAGGTGCTGGGTATCAGCGTCGACAGCGTTTGGTCTCACAAGGCCTATGCGGACAAGATGGGCATTCACTATCCGCTGCTGGCTGATTTTCAGCCGCGCGGCGCCGTCGCCGCCAAGTACGGTGTCTATTTGGAAGACAAAGGCATCACCGGCCGCGCGATCTCCATCATCGACCGGGACGGCAAACTGGCCTGGCACAAAAACTACGACATCCCAGTTGTGCCGGACATCAACGAAGTCTCAAAAGCATTGGCGGGAGTGAAATAGGAATCGTGGACTTTGCCCGTTGCGCACGGCGTCAGTGAAGCCTACTTCGGCTCAGCCGTGCTGAGGCGCAAGTTGTCCCCTTCATCCAGGCTAAGGAAAGTAAGCCGCTTCGGAGTGTAGCAACCCAGTAACCCTGGATACATCCTTCTGTCGCTGGGGGCATAGGTCGCGATCAGGTTGCCACGGTAATCGACCACTTCAATTAAACCGGTGTTCGTGCCTTTTTGCAGAAAACTGATGGCAAGCATCCCCGTCGTAGATTTGAGCCTTGCCGCCGACAACCCCGGGTCTGTAGCGTCAATATGTAGCTTGCGGAGGACCCCTCCCTTGGGTGAAATCACGTAGATCAATGCTTGCGGAGCTGCCCGTAGTAAATACACGTTTCCGTCCGAACCCAGCGCGGCGTCACCACGCGTCACAAAGTCATTGCTGGACTCCATGTTCTCAGGCCGAAATCCCTGCTCGCCTGCTTCAGCTCGCTTCCGAGAGTCCTCATCTTCTGGTTCGTAAATTTCCGTGATCAGTTTTCCATTCCCACCATATACGGCGGTATAGGGAGTGCGGTTGTACGATCCATGGATGCCACTAACCAGGAGCTCCCCTGACTCGAAGACGGCTATCTCGTACGGGATGAAAAACTCTGCTTCCAGCCTGACCTTAGACCGTAGGGACCCGTCGGGGGAGTACGACACAACATACACTGACCGGTCAGACTCGGATCGAGCAGCTTGGTATATCTTGCCATCGGCAGCAACAAAAAAGTCCACGGCCAGAAGCCCCGGCGCAGCATCAGCGAGGATAAAAGAACCAGCGAGGCCGCCGTCCGGCTTGACCTTCCGTATAGGCAAAGCGGATATAGGGTGGTACTTCCTCGAGGTGTCGCTGGCCGTCGGGCGAAAATAAATGTTGCCCTCACTGTCACACCTCGCTCTGCCGGCTAAGCCGCCCGCGAATGGCGTCTTGGCTTCCGCCGTTATCTGCAGATTCGTCGCGGTAGGTGCGGAAGTTGACGTGGCCTTTGCCGGCCCCCCCCTCTCCTGAGACGAGGTCAGTAGAGGTGCGGCGCACACAGCGGTCAGAAGAATCGCTCTGAATCTCATTTGCTGCCTCCGGAGTCGGTCTGCTTGTTAGGCGACGGGTTGAAAGGCCGGCCAAATTTCGGTCCACCGATTTCGAGATGATCGTCGAGGAGAAGGCGGAGGTTGAACCTGCCGGGGCACTCACCCTCCGGTAATACACGACGTACGGGGCGGGCAAGCGCCGCTTGCTGACGCCCGCCACCGACAACGAAGAATACATCATAGGTCCAGCGACCGTCTTTAGACTCACCATCCAAAGGGTCGGGATTTAGAACTCCCCGATAGCGGAACTGGTTGCCGTACCTATCGGTAAGAGGCTCGTCGCGATAGCGGAGGCCGATCGAAAAGACCCCCAACTCAGGGAGAGTATGCAATTCATTTGGCTGAGAAATGCCATCGTGGTTCTCGTCAATCCACAGCAATAGGTGTGTAAAGACGGCATCACGGCTGTCGATGATTCCATCGCCGTTGCCGCCGTTTTCAGGCTTGTCGAACTCAGCCAGGGCCAGATACCCGTTCGGGTCGGCGGATTTCGGGCTGCTCTGTTACGTTTCCAAAGAGTTCCTTCCCACTGTCAATTATACCGTTGTGGTTGCGATCCAAAGCTAGGAAGGCGTTGCCCGACATCGCGGCGGTCCACGCCATCTTGATGGGATGGCCGTCGCCTAGGATATCGAACATCACTCCGTCCTCCGCAGACGTTAAGTGGAAGCCTTTCCCGGTCGTGTCCACGAGTATCGGGGATACGTTTTCACACGCGCAGGTGTTGAGATTACAGAACTCCCGCTGCGCGCATGCGACCTGGCCCGTACAACATCCGCTGCCGCACTCTAGCGGATCGTGTGTGACGTTCGTTGTACCGTAGTGGGTGCCGCAGCATTCGCCCGATCCCTCGCTGCAGAAGTCGCTGGCGTTACCGCTGCCCCCACAGCTATGGTCTTGCTGCGTCTCCGTGCCATTGCAGCACGTAATGTCGCCCTCATCTATTGAGATCTGCCCGCAACCCTAGCCTCTGGCCAGACCGCAAAGACAAAACAGGAGGAGAACCAACGACGGGGCGAGAACAAGACTGGCGCGCTTCATTAGGTCCTCCTCAACACCAGGAATCTCTCACGGGGTCCGAACCGAGAAACCTGCCGGTTCCGAAGGTCGGCAAAAATCATACCCGAATTCCCTGGACGACTAAGGAGCCAGTGGATTTTGTTACGGAATCCGAACTAAAACCAATCAGCAGGGTGCGGCCACGCGAAAGGGTCACCCAGACACGTCGAAACGCGGAGCGGTTTCAGGGCGGCCATGTTACAAAATGCTGAACAATTCCTGAATTTGTGCCGACCATCCCCCAGGAGCCCCAGTTCATTGCTCACGATCCCGGCTCGCCAGCCTTAACCCCCATCACCTTCCCGGCCCGATAAATCACCACTAGCGGCTTCCCCCCATTGGGATACCGCACCGTCTTCTCATCAGACGACGCCCCCGCATCCGGCACGCCCATCCCCACGGCGAAATCCACCTGCAGTTCATCCATCCCCGGCTTCACTTCATGCTGCTCAATCGCCTGCCACACATCCGGCGGCCAGTCCTTGTAGAGATCATGGGGATCTTCTACATAAAACATTTCATCGGAATAGATTTTGTATTGCCCGTCCGCTTCGAATCCGATCGGCACAGCGTAGCTCTTTTCTTCTTTCCGAAACACCGCCATCATCTGCCGCTTGCCAGCCGCGGAATCTGGCACTACATCCTTGATCTCCAACCGCTCGATCGGATGCAGCAACCCAGCCTCATGCCTAAAGTCCGTCCGCTTGCGGGCTGCATCAAAGGGATAGTAGGTATACCGATATCCCTCCTTCACCCAGACCGGCTGCTGCGTCAACTGCTTCGCTGACTTCAAATCAAACGGATACAACTTCTTCGGCGTCACATAGTACTCAGGGTTCGAGTATCCCGCGCTTTTGGCCTTTTGCTGCTTTTGCGCCGCAACGTAGTCCTCGTGCCTCTGGTAGAGGATGTATCCCGCGCGTACCCCGGCTACGACAATGGCCAGCGCCAAAGCAATCTGAATCCTCTTCTTCGCCTCTTCGCTCATCATGCCGGCAATTCCCTACTTGTGAAGCCCTGTGACCTCTGTGTTGAAGATTCTAAAGCGGCAGTCACGAGAAAGCATCCTACGGTAAAATAGATGAATCTCTCCACCAAAGGAACCCGATGCCCCCCGTAACCGAACAAGACGTTCTAAGCTCGCTGAAGAGTTGTTACGATCCAGAGATCCCCGTCAACATCGTCGACCTTGGCCTCATCTACTCTGTGAATTTCGCGACCGTGGCGGCCGAGACTCCTGAGCAGGTGAAACAGGATGTCACCGTCGACATGACCCTCACGTCGCAAGGCTGCCCCGAGCATGTCAACATCAGCGCCCAGGTGAAATCCCGGCTCGAGCAACTACCTGGGATTCGCAATGCGGCGGTGAACGTCGTGTGGACTCCGCCCTGGACACCCGAACGCCTCAGCCCGGAAGCCAAGAAGCAGCTGGGCATCGAGTAGAGCCAGAAGTAAAAGGCAGAAGTCAGAATGCAGAATGCAGAAGTAAACCGGAGCAACTTCTGCACTCTGACTTCTGCCTTCTTCATTCCTCTCTACCCACCAATTTCCTCCCAGGCATCCACCGCGCTCTGCCCTGCCGCCTCGGTGATGCGTTTGCCGGCGCGCGCTGCCATCTCCATCACCTGCATGCCGCGATCGAAATAGTCCGGCAACGACTCTCGCACCTTCTCAAACTTCTCCGGATATTCCGCCGCCAACACCGCCAGCGCCACGCCTCCCGCCAACACCCCCGCAGGATACTTCTTCTTCAACAATAAAACCGTTGCGGCCCCGATCGAACCGACCACCAGCGCTTTCTTCCAGCTGTCCATATTTCCCTCACGAAAGTTTTTCTTCACGCGATTGTACCCGCTCCCTTCCCGATTTGCTCACTTCTCTCCGATGCCTGTTCTCCGTTCTGCGTTGTCGTTTCTCACCTGCAAGGCTGCACCACGCCCGCCAGCCTGACCGCCGCGCTGATCCTTTATACTTCTCCGTTCTTCCCGGAGGCTCAATGTTCCCCATCTCAAAGGCCAGCCCGAAGCCCGCTCTCGCGCTCTTCCTCACTTTGACTCTAGCCTTGTCTGCCCAAAGCAAGCCACGCGCGCGCGATCTTGGCGTTCCCTTCGACGGAACTCCCGGGCCGAATAACGCAATCACCGATGTTAAGGGGGTCGAGGTCGGGCACACTACGCTCATCTCCGGCAGCGGTAAGCTCGTGGTCGGCAAAGGTCCTGTGCGAACTGGGGTGACTGCTATTCATCCTCGCGGGAAAGCAAGTAACGACGCTGTTTTCGGTGCGTGGTTCACCCTCAACGGCAACGGCGAAATGACGGGCACTACCTGGGTCGACGACTCCGGCTTCCTCAATGGCCCCGTCATGATCACCAACACTCACAGCGTAGGAGTCGTGCGCGACGCGGTCATC